>PPYF01654159.1_pt1 | contig 14025 bp, 6 predicted proteins | sample 1559871 | NCBI WGS metagenome assembly PPYF01 (sample SAMN08240021, study PRJNA423297) | Human gut metagenome, whole genome shotgun sequencing project. | reverse complement strand
GGACACCTCCGGGTACGAGAAGCAGGTGCAGGAAGAACAGGCGGCACAGACCGCCGACCAAGAACAAAAACCGGAGGAACAACCGGGACAGAAACAAGATGACGAACCTAAAAAACAGGAAGAAATGGAACAGAAAAACGAACAGAATCAGGAAAGCCTGCAGCAGACGCAGGGCAACCGGGGCTACCAGCCCATCGACGAGAGCAAAATCAACTGGCAGGAGCTGGAGGAGAAATGGGGCGTGAAGCGCGACGACCTTGAAAAGTCGGGCGCTCTTGCCAAGATGCTCAACTACGGCAAGTCCGACCTGGTGAAGGTCACGCCCAATTTCGGCGGAGAGGCTTTCGAGCTGGACGCCCGCCTCTCCTTCAAGAAGGACGGCGAGGGCAACGTCAGCCTCGTGCCACACTTCATCCGCAAGGAGCAGAAACTCGACGAGTACAAGGAACACAAGTTCTCGGACGAAGACCGTAAGAACCTCCGCGAGACGGGCAACCTCGGCAGGGTCGTGGACCTTGTGGACAGGGAAACGGGCGAAATCACTCCATCATTCGTCAGCATCGACCGCAAGACGAACGAGATCACGGATGTCCCGGCAAGCAAGGTACGCATACCGGAGCGTATCGGCAACACGGAAATCACCAAACAGGAGCAGGACATGCTGCGTGCCGGGTTGCCCGTGCGCGACAAGCTCATCGAGCGCAAGGACGGCAGGAAGTTCGTCACCACCCTGCAAGTGAACGTGGAGCAGCGCGGCGTGGAGTTCGTGCCGGGCACGGGCAGGTCGCCACGTACCGCACAAGCGCAGGAAGCGAAGGACAATCCCACGCAAGCACAGGCGCAGGGTACGGAGAACGCCGCCAACACGCAGAAGGAGCAACGGCGCAACACGTGGACGAACGCCGACGGCAGCATCCGCCCCATCAGCAAGTGGAGCGGCGTGGACTTCACCGAACAGCAAAAAGCCGACTACGTGGCTGGCAAAGCCGTGAAACTGGAGAACGTGACCGACAAACAGGGCTTCCACGCCACGATGTACATCAGGTTCAATCCGGAGAAGGGACGTCCGTACCGCTACGACACCAATCCCGACAACGCGCAGAAAGTCGCCCCGTCCAACGAGAGCCGCACGCAGGTGGCGGTGAACAACGAGGGCAAGACCAACGAGGTCACCAAGAACCTGAAGGAGCCGTTGCAGAAGGGACAGACCGCCCCGAAGGACGAAACCCAGCAGCGGCAGCAGGAGCAGCCCCAAAGAAAAAGCAAGGGCATGAGGATATAATCCGGTGTCCGCCACTAAATCCAAAGTAACAAGTAAAAGTAAACAATCAGACAGCAAGAAAACATGAAGACAATCATTGCAGAAAAGCCATCCGTGGCACGTGAGATTGCCCGCATCGTGGGCGCGACAAAGAGAGAGGAAGGATATTTCGAGGGTGGCGGCTACGCCGTGACATGGGCGTTCGGACACCTCGTGCAGCTCGCCATGCCCGACGGCTACGGCGTGCGCGGATTCGTCCGTGACAACCTCCCGATTATCCCTGATTCTTTTACGCTCATTCCACGACAGGTAAAGACGGAGAAAGGCTACAAGCCCGACAGCGGCGTGGTGTCACAGATAAAAATCATCGCCACCCTATTTAACAAAAGCGAGCAGATCATCGTGGCGACCGATGCAGGGCGAGAGGGTGAGCTTATCTTCCGCTATCTCTACCATTACACCGGATGCACCACCCCTTTCGTGCGCCTATGGATAAGCTCGCTCACCGACAAGGCTATCCGCGAGGGGTTGCGAAACCTCGAAAATGGAGGCAAGTACGACAACCTCTATCTTGCCGCCAAAGCGCGGAGCGAATCAGACTGGCTCGTGGGGATCAACGGCACGCAGGCACTCTCCATCGCCGCTGGACACGGCACATACTCTGTCGGGCGAGTGCAGACCCCTACGTTGGGAATGGTGTGCGAACGCTACCGGGAGAACCGCCGTTTCACGCCCGAAGCCTTCTGGCAGCTCCATATCGCCGTGGACGGCAATAATAACGGGACAGTGAAATTCTCCTCCTCCGAAAAATGGAAAGAGAAAGAACCTGCGACTGCACTATATAATAAGGTAAAGGAAGCAGGCACAGCCACCGTCACCAAAGCAGAGCGCAAGGAGAATACGGAGGACACTCCGCTGCTGTACGACCTCACTACCTTGCAGAAGGAAGCCAACACCAAGTACGGCTTCACGGCGGAACAGACGCTTGAAATCGCGCAGAAGCTCTACGAGAAGAAGCTCATCACCTATCCGAGAACCGGAAGCCGCTACATCCCAGAAGATGTGTTCGCCGAAATCCCCAAACTGCTCGCCTTCATCGGGGCTTTGCCCGAATGGAAGGGCAAGGTGCAGGCAAAGGCGCAGCCGACACGCCGTAGTGTGGACGGAGGCAAAGTGACCGACCACCACGCCCTGCTCGTCACGGGCGAGAAACCGCTGTTCCTCTCCAAAGAGGACAGCACCGTCTATCAGATGATTGCCGGACGTATGATAGAGGCGTTTTCAGATAAATGTGTCAAGGACACCGCCACCGTCACGGCGGAGTGTGCCGGAGTGGAGTTCACGGTGAAAGGTAGCGTAATCAGGCAAGCCGGATGGCGTGCCGTCTATGGCGAGGAGGACAAGGAGGAAATCTCCATCCCCGGCTGGCAGGAAGGCAACATGCTGGCACTGAAAGGCTGCTCCATCACGGAGGGCAAGACCAAGCCCAAGCCGCTGCACACCGAAGCGACATTATTGTCCGCTATGGAAACGGCCGGCAAGGACATCGAGGACGAAGCCATGCGCCAAGCCATGAAAGACTGCGGTATCGGCACGCCTGCCACCCGTGCGGCGATTATCGAAACGCTCTTCAAGCGCGGCTACATGGAACGCTGCAAGAAATCACTTGTGCCTACCGAGAAAGGACTCGCACTTTATTCAGTCGTGAAGACGATGCGCATTGCCGATGTTGCCATGACAGGCGAATGGGAAAAGGAGCTGGCACGCATCGAGCGCGGGGAGCTGTCCGCCGAAACTTTCAGCAAGGAGATAGAGGCGTACACACGTGAAATCACCTCCGAACTGCTCTCGTGCGACAAACTCTTCTCACACAAGGATTCCGGCTGTGCGTGTCCCAAGTGCGGAACGGGCAGGATGCAGTTCTACGGCAAGGTGGTACGCTGCGACAACGCGGAGTGCGGGCTGCCCGTGTTCCGGCTGAAGGCGAACCGCACCCTTTCCGATGACGAGATCAAAGACCTGCTCACCGACGGGCATACGAAGCTGCTCAAAGGCTTCAAGAGCAAGCAGAGCAAGAGCTTCGATGCCATCGTAGCCTTTGACGGGGAGTTTAACACGACTTTTGTCTTCCCCGAAAAGAAAAGTAAGGCTTCCGTTCCGAGAAGAAGAAAATAATGAGTAAATTTTGAGAAAGTAGGCTGCACCTCAACAATAGAAATAAACAGGTTTATTTCGTATTGTCTTCGATTTGCACTACCTTTGCCACTGGTTCAGAGTAATGAATTGTTCTTCGATACCGGATTACACTCATTCTTTGGATTTAGTGGTGGCACTCGGAGGGATACCGGGTGCCTTTTTCTTCTCATTCCAGACGATTATCCCAATTATTATCAATCCACTAAATTCCAAAGTAATGAACAACAAGAAGAAAAACGAGGGTCAGACCGACTTTTCCTATTATGGTCTGTACCTGCTGGACTACCTCCGCAACAACAAGTTTGAACAAGTTTCCGATGAAGCCTTCATCCGTGAGCGTGCCGACCGTGCCGCTGAAACGTATGAACAGGCGCGGCTTGACGGCTATCCCGCCGAGGGTGCACAGGAGCTGGCGATGAACGTCCTGCTGGACGGGCTTCACTATTCCAAGTACGCCATCCTCCGCGAAGTCGTGGAAACAGAGTTTGCCGACGAAGTGCCGGAGGAAAAACGGGAAGGCCTCATCCAAAAACTGCTTCCGCTCGTGGATGCGGTGTTCTCCATTTACGACCTTTCGGACGACGACTTCGCCCTGTCGCCCGAATATGACCTGCTGCGCACGGAGCTGACGGGAACCGTCGTGCTTTACATCGAAGAGTATGGCGTTTAACCGCAAACAGAAACTGCGGGACAACATCGAGGCGATACGGACGGCGTTCATACTTGACAGGGAACAGCGCACCCCCACCGCACGCGAACGGCTGCTGCTGGAGCGTTATTGCGGTTTCGGTGGCCTGAAATGTATTCTGAACCCTGCCAAGGAACTGACGGATGCCGTCCATTGGGCGAAATCCGACCTCGAACTGTTTGCCCCTACGGTGGAGCTGCACAAACTGGTGCGCGAGAACAGCAAGGACGATACGGAATACAAGCGGAACGTGGACGCGATGAAGCAGTCCGTGCTGACCGCCTTCTACACCCCGCCGGAGATAACCGGCACTATTGCGGACATGCTGCATGAACACGGCATACGTCCCGACCGCGTGCTGGAGCCATCGGCTGGCGTGGGCGCGTTCGTGGATGCCGTGCTGGAAAACAAGCCGGACGCCGACATCATGGCTTTCGAGAAAGACCTGATGACGGGCAAGATATTGAAACACCTGCATCCCGACCAAAAGATAAGGGTGCAGGGATTCGAGAAGATAGAGAAGCCTTTCACAGACTACTTCGACCTTGCCATCTCGAATATCCCGTTCGGCGACGTGGCGGTGTTCGACCCGAAGTTCACGGGCAGCCAAGACCCGGCAAGGCGTTCGGCATCGAAGACGATACACAACTATTTCTTCCTAAAAAGCCTTGAAGCGGTGCGTGAGGGCGGCATCGTGGCGTTCATCACCTCGCAGGGGGTGCTGGACGCACCGTCCAATGCGCCCATACGCGAGTACATGATGAGCCATGCCAATCTGGTGGGTGTCGCACGCCTGCCGAACAACCTCTTCACGGACAACGCGGGCACGGAGGTGGGCAGCGACCTGGTTATCCTGCAAAAGAACAGCGGCAAGAAACGGGAGCTGTACGATTACGAAAAGCTGTTCGTACAGACGGAAAAGACACCGATCGGCAGTTTCGAGAACGGGTATGTCGGCAGCATCGGCATGATTCCCCACTCGGACCTGATACGCGACACAGACCCTTACGGGAAACCAGCCTATAAGGTCATGCACCGGGGCGGCATTGCGCAGCTGGCGGAGGACTTGCGTGAACATCTGAAGATAGAGCTGCACCAACTGGACAGGGAGCTGTATGAAAGGCACAGTCTTCATTCGGAACAAGGGAAAAGCACGGAAACTGAAATTATTTCCAGTTCGGTGGTTACTCCCGAAATACAGCCACGCCATGAAATGGCAGCGAAGCCCGAAACGGCAGCACCGCAGCCCATAGACGAGAAGCCGGAGATAGAGCCGCGCCGCCCCAATTATTCGGAGGGCGTGCAGCTCTCCCTGCTCGACCTCTGGGGCATGACGGAGGAAGTCCGCAAGGAGCAAACTCCCAAGAAGAAAAAGGCGGCGAAGAAAGGAAGTTCGGCAAAACGTGTCCTTCCCAAACCGCAGGCGCAGGTTGCGCCGAAGGTTACGACCGCACCGCCACAGCCGTCTGCCACCCCTTTGACGGAGAACAGGGATAGCCATGAAACAAAGCCGGTGAGTGTTGAAGCCAAAGGCGACCCCGATGATATTTATGCCACTCTGGATTGGGAAACCAACCCTCCCATCAACGGCTTCTACGAGATGATGATGGACTTGACACCGGAGCGGCGCAAGGAGCTTCGGGAACTGGCGGCGCAGCATCAGGAGAAACGGCAGGATGTCCCGGACATGAAAGCTGCACCGGAGCAGGAAGCACGGCAACCCGAAACGCAGCTGGAAGTCGCCGCCACTCCTGCCGCTCCCTCAACGGAAACGGCCGCGACCTCCCTTTTCCCCGAAGTGGAAGCGGAAAAACCGAAGGAGGAAGCCCCCGACCTTACGCCGCGTCCCTACCACCGCACACCGGAGATGCACCTGCGTGAAGGCTCGCTGGTGGCAAGCAGGGCGCGTGACATCGGTTATCTGAAGGACATCACTCCCTACGGCGCGACATTCCAGCCGCTCGGACTGACCGGGTATCAGAAAGAGAAGGCGCTGCTGTATGTGTCGCTCCGTGACGCATACGAGCGTCTGTACCGCTATGAATCGAACAGGCGCGAGGAAAATGTCCCGTGGCGCGAGCACCTGAACACCTGCTACGACGAGTTCGTCATGCGCTACGGCTACCTCAACGCCAGGCAGAACGTGAAACTGGTGATGATGGATGCCGGAGGGCGAGACATCTTCTCGCTGGAACGGGCAGAGAACGGAAAGTTCGTAAAGGCGGACATCTTCGAGCGTCCCGTGTCCTTCTCGGTGGAGAGCCATGCCAACGTAAGCTCTCCCGAAGAGGCGTTATCCGCATCGCTCAACAAGTACGGCACGGTCAATCTCGACTATATGCGGGAGATAACCGACAATACGGAGGATGAACTGCTTGGTGCCCTCAAGGGGCGCATCTTCTACAACCCGCTCGTGACAGGTTACGAGATAAAGGACAGGTTCATCGCCGGGAACGTGATAGAGAAGGCGGAAAATATTGAGGCATGGATAAACGACAATCCCGAAAACGAACGGCTGCCGGAAGTGAGGCAGTCGTTGGAGGCATTGAAAGAAGCCGAACCGGAGAAAATCCCGTTCGAGGATCTCGACTTCAACTTCGGGGAACGCTGGATCCCCACGGGCGTGTACGCCGCCTACATGAGCCGCCTTTTCGACACGGAGGTCAAGATAGCCTATTCCGCCAGTCTGGACGAGTTTTCGGTGGCGTGCGGCTGCCGCACCATGAAAATCACGGACGAGTTCTTGGTAAAGGGCTATTACCGGAACTATGACGGCATGCACCTGTTGAAACACGCCCTGCACAACACCTGCCCCGACATGATGAAGTCCATAGGAAAGGACGATAACGGCAATGACATCAAGGTGCGCGACAGCGAGGGCATACAGCTCGCCAACGCCAAGATTGATGAGATACGTAACGGCTTTTCCGAGTGGCTGGAAGAGCAGTCGCCGCAGTTCAAGGAGCGGCTGACGACGATGTACAACCGCAAGTTCAACTGCTACGTGCGCCCGAAGTATGACGGCTCGCACCAGACCTTCCCCGACCTTAACCTCAAGGGGCTGGCAAGCCGGGGCGTGAAGAGCATCTATCCCTCGCAGAAGGACTGCGTATGGATGCTTAAACAGAACGGCGGCGGCATCTGCGACCATCAAGTTGGGACCGGCAAGACGCTCATCATGTGCATTGCCGCCTACGAGATGAAGCGTCTGAACCTCGTCCACAAGCCGATGATTATCGGGCTGAAAGCCAATGTCGCGGAGATTGCCGCCACCTATCAGGCGGCATATCCCAACGCCCGCATCCTCTATGCCTCGGAGAAGGACTTCTCGACCGCCAACCGCGTGCGTTTCTTCAACAACATCAGGAACAACGACTATGATTGTGTCATCATGTCGCACGACCAGTTCGGCAAGATTCCGCAGTCGCCGGAGTTGCAGCAGCGGATATTGCAGGCGGAACTTGACACGGTGGAGGAAAACCTCGAAGTCCTGCGGCAGCAGGGCAGGAGCGTGTCGAGGGCCATGCTGAAAGGATTGGAGAAGCGCAAGCACAACCTTATAGCGAAACTGGAAAAGGTGGAACACGCCATCCAATCGCGCACGGACGACGTGGTGGACTTCAAGCAGATGGGCATCGACCACCTGCTCGTGGACGAGTCGCATAACTATAAGAACCTGACTTTCAACACCCGCCATGACCGCGTGGCGGGCTTGGGCAACAGCGAGGGAAGCCAGAAGGCCCTGAACATGCTCTTTGCCATACGCACCATACAGGAGCGCATGGGCAGGGACTTGGGGGCCACCTTCCTATCCGGCACGACCATCAGTAACTCGCTGACGGAGCTGTACCTGCTCTTCAAGTACCTGCGCCCGAAGGAACTGGAGAGGCAGGACATCCGGTGCTTCGACGCATGGGCGGCCATCTTCGCCAAGAAGACGACCGACTTCGAGTTCAACGTGACCAACAACATCGTGCAGAAGGAGCGTTTCCGATACTTCATCAAGGTGCCGGAGCTTGCCGCCTTCTACAACGAGATTACCGACTACCGCACGGCGGAGGACGTGGGCGTGGACCGTCCGCACAAGAACGAGATACTGCACCATATCCCGCCCACGCCCGACCAAGAGTACTTTATCAAGCAGTTGATGCAGTTCGCCAAGACGGGCGACGCCACGCTGCTCGGCAGAGAACCGCTGTCGGAAACGGAGGAAAAGGCGAAGATGCTCATCGCCACCGATTACGCACGGAAAATGGCACTCGATATGCGCATGATAGACCCGCATTACGAAGACCATCCCGACAACAAGGCTTCGCATTGCGCCAAGATGCTTGCGGAGTATTACCACAAATACGACGCGCACAAGGGCACGCAGTTCGTGTTCTCGGACCTGGGGACGTACCGGCCGGGCGAGGGATGGAATGTCTATTCTGAGATAAAACGCAAGCTGACGGAGGACTACGGCATACCGGCAAACGAAGTCCGCTTCATTCAGGAGTGCAAGACCGACAAGGCGCGCAAGGCGGTGATAGACGCCATGAACGCCGGGACGGTGCGTGTGCTGTTCGGCTCCACGAGTATGCTCGGAACGGGCGTGAACGCGCAGAAAAGGTGTGTCGCCATCCATCACCTCGATACACCGTGGGTGCGACATGAAGTCGCATAGATAATTGTTGGAATGATACTTTAAGTATCAGTTTTAACCCGCTGTTCCGTCAGCGGTAGCCTACCGACCGATGCACCTTAATGTTGTATTAAGCGGTCGGGACAAAGTACACTTTCGCAAGACAAGACAGAACCGTGAGGGAAGTCAAGTATGGTTAGTATCATACCGTAGAGTGGCGAGGCTGGATAGTATGGTTAGCGTAAGCGAACTGTTAGTAAACTTCGTAATGTCGTAAAAGAGTGCAAGATACTGATACACTCTACCCAAAATGGGATGCGGTCAGATAATCCTCTCCATGGTAGGATTACACCGGATGTAAAGACCGTCGGAGGATGAGACAGAACCTAACCTATCCGTTAGTTATCTATGTGGAACATGGTAAGCCTGTACATCTCCTGTCAGACAAAAGACAGGTAAGCTGAAAGTAATGGATGCTGAATGATGTGCAGGTATAAGATAACAGAGAAAGCGAATGCCGTTCTGTAATGGGACGGATAGGGTTTGAGCCACTTATCACGAGTTGACAAGGGACAACATCAACCTACCACGAAAGTGGGCAGACTTCTGTGGTAATGTTTGGGAGGCAAATACCCAACATTAGCCAAATGGTAATTCTTTACAATAAACTTTTAGAACTTTTTAAAGTAGGAATGCAAATGAACGATAAAATCAAAGAAAATCTCCTCGACCAATCGTGTGCGCCGACTGACAACCTGCAATCAAATTGGGACAGAATAGACTGGACTAAGGCGGAGCAAGCTGTTAAGAAGCTTCAAGCTCGTATTGTAAAGGCTCAGAAGGAAGGCAGACATAACAAGGTGAAAGCCTTGCAATGGACGCTTACCCACTCTTTTTACGCAAAAGCCTTAGCCGTAAAGAGGGTTACTTCTAACGGGGGTGGTTGTACTCCTGGGGTTGACAAAGAAATATGGGATACCCCTAAAGCTAAAACGCAAGCAATAACCCAACTCAAACGCAGAGGCTACCAGCCAATGCCGCTGAGAAGAGTTCATATCAAGAAGAGCAACGGCAAACTGCGACCGTTGGGAATACCGACAATGAAAGACAGAGCCATGCAAGCACTCTATCTTATGGCATTGGAGCCTGTATCAGAAACTACAGCTGATACTCGTTCATACGGTTTCCGCAAGGAACGCTGCTGTATGGATGCAGTACAGCAATGTCATAACATTCTCCGAAAGGGATATTCTCCCGAATGGATTTTGGAGGGTGACATAAAAGGGTGTTTTGACCATATCAGCCATGAGTGGTTACTTGCCAATATCCCAATGGATAAGGCAATACTCCGAAAATGGTTGAAATGTGGCTATGTTTTCAACAAGCAAATGTTCCCGACCGAGGAAGGAACACCGCAAGGTGGTATAATTTCTCCGACACTTGCCAATATGACTTTGGACGGATTGCAGAAAGCTCTTGCAGATAGATATAAGCGCCATCATGTTAATGGTAAGTTGTATTCACCAATGGTGAACCTTGTACGTTATGCGGATGATTTTATCATCACTTGCGAGAACAAGGAAACTCTTGAAAATGAAATCAAGCCATTGGTTGCTGAATTTATGTCTGAAAGAGGTCTGACCTTATCAGAGGAAAAGACGGTGATAACCAACGTGCATGACGGTTTTGATTTTCTTGGCTTTAATATCCGCAAATACGGCAAGGACATATTGACCAAGCCGACAAAGAAATCCGAGAAACGCTTTATGGAGAATATCCGTAAGGTAATTAAGGAGAACAAGGGTTGCAGACAGGAGTCGTTAATCAGAATATTGAACTCTAAAATCCGAGGATGGGGAGGTTATTATCAGCATGGAGCGACACGTGATTCATTTCACAGAATCGACCATCAGATATTCCTCTCACTATGGCAATGGGCAAAACGCCGTCATTCCAAGAAAGGGAAACGGTGGATAAAAGACCGATATTGGCATGACATTCGAGGGAACAAATGGACTTTCGCTTCAAAATTCAAGAAACCAAACGGAAAGGAAGACCAATTGACATTATTGTCTCTGACTTCATCGTTTCCATTCCTGCAATACACGCAGATTAAAGGAGACATGAACCCGTTTGATGCAGACTGTCGTCTGTACTTCTATAAAAGAAAGAAGTCGAAAATGCTTGTTACGCTAAAAGGACGCAAGTCACTGCTGTACCTATGGGAAAAGCAAGGACGCAAATGTCCTATATGCGGTGAGCCTATTGATACGCACAAGGCATGGAATGTCATGCCAACCATTCAAAACGGAAAGAAATGCAATCTGTTGGTTCATGATGAATGTTTTAAATTATCCCGCAAATCAAATGGAAACAAGAAGTAGTTTGAGCCGGTCTCTGCATACAAACAGAGGCTTAGAAAAGCTTGAGCCGTATGAGGGGAAACTCTCATGTACGGTTCTTAGGGGGGAAGAGGGCAGCAATGCCCTTGACCTACCCGATCGACCGTCAGACCTCGAACAGAGGGACGGACGGGGAGTCAGGGCGGGCAACGAGATTGCCAAGCATTTTGCCGGGAACAACGTGGATGTCATCATCTATGCCGTGGAGAAGTCGCTCGACAGCTACAAGTTCAACCTCCTGCACTGCAAGCAGACGTTCATCTCGCAGCTCAAAAGCGGGGCGTTGGGAGCGCGTACCATCGACGAGGGGGCTATGGACGAGAAGTCGGGCATGAACTTCTCGGAGTACATGGCGTTGCTCTCCGGCAACACCGACCTGCTCGACAAGGCGAAATTGGAGAAGAAAATCGCATCGCTCGAAGGTGAGCGCAAGTCGTTTGGCAAGGGCAAGCGCGATTCGGAGTTCAAATTGGAAGCCAAGACGGGGGAACTTCGCAACAACACGGCGGTCATCAATGCCATGGCGGAGGACTGGAACCGTTTCCTTTCCGTCGTCAAGACCGACAAGGAGGGCAACCGCCTGAATGCGGTCAAGGTGGACGGCGTCTCTTCTTCGGATGAGAAGGTTATCGGAAAGCGTTTGCAGGAGATAGCAAGGAACGCTACGACGGGCGGACTGTACAATCTTGTCGGGGAACTTTACGGTTTCCCGATAAAGGTGGTCAGCGAGAGGATGCTCAAAGAGGGGCTGGAGTTTACCGACAACCGTTTCGTGGTGGAGGGGAACTACAAGTACACCTACAACAACGGGCATCTGGCGATGGCTGACCCGGTGGCCGCCGCACGCAACTTCCTGAACGCGTTGGAGAAGATACCTTCCACCATCGACCAGTACAGGGCGAAGAACGAGGTGCTGGAAAAGGAGATACCGCAGTTGCAGGAGATAGCCGGCAAGGTGTGGAAGAAGGAGGACGAGTTGAAACAGCTGAAGTTCGAACTTGCCGCACTCGACCGCAAGATACAGTTGGAGCTTGCGCCGCCCACGCCCGAAGTCGCCGAAAAGGAGAATGACGGGCAGGAGGTCAAGCCGGATACGGAAGGTGTACGGAACGTACCGTCACAACCCACCGAAGAAGCTCCGCTGATACGCAGCCCGGCGAATGACCGAAGTCCGTCTGGGAATTTCATTGCCGACCATGTCGTTATCGGACGGACGGGATTCAACGTTCGTGACGAATGCAAACCGAAAGGAATAAAAATGTGAACGAGTGTGGATATGTATGGCAGGATTGGGAATATACCGTTCCTTTTCCTGCCTTTTTCCATCAATATGGTATAACAGGGATTCCATACGTAAAATCCTCCAATTTATATCAAGGAATAGGGTGTTGAAAGTAAATCGTCACGGCAAATCCGCCATATTTTCAGTATTTTCGCTAATTTTGCAACCAAAATAGTCAGGCATAATAAAATGGAACCATCTATATACAGTTATTCACTTTGTATTGCGCTGCCGTTGATGTTGTTCTTCGGCTTTTATTTTTTGCTGGCCCAAACCCCGGAAAAGGCCATTTTTGAGAATTACCTACGCTCCCGGCGGATAATGGGTATGGGGTTGTTATTGCTTGCGGCAAACTATTCGGTACATTTCTTCTTCGGGATAAGGTTCAAAAATGTCCATGCAGCCATATTGATGAATCTGTCCACCTATTTTCTGTGCTACTACCTTTTCAGTTCAGCATTGATAACACTGCTTGACCGTTTCTATATCACACGGAAAAGGATTCGGACGCATATCATTCTATGGATCATCTTCTCCGGACTTTCCGGGGTTGTCCTGTTGTTGTTTCCGGATGGAATAGTGCAGAAAAGCACTTTGCTGGCTTTGGCAGCATGGCTGGTGGTTTACGGACTGGTGTTGTCTCGCAGAGTCATTGTCGCATACCGCAGAGCTGTCCGGATTTTCGATGACACACATGCCGATGATATAGGCGCATATATAAAATGGCTGTCCATCTTTACTTATTGGGCTCTTATCTTCGGAGTTGGATGCGGATTGCTTACATTTTTGCCTGATGAATACGTTTATATATGGATTCTGTCATCAATTCCGTTTTACGTCTATCTCTACCATTGCTACCAGAATTATCTGCTGTTTTACGAACAGGTGGAAACCGCAATGGAAGATGGTATGATTTCTGAAGAGGAAGACCCGTGTGACACCAAACTGGAACAGATACAGAAACTGGAGAACCCGTCATACCGTTCCGAAATGGCGGAGAAAATAAACGGCTGGATTGATGCGGAGGGTTATATCCAGTCCGGCCTTACCATAAAGAAACTTGCTGATATGCTCCAGACTAACCGCACCTATCTGTCTGAGTATATCAAAACGACGTATGGTGCATCGTTCCGCGATTGGATTACCGGTCTCCGCATCAATTATGCGAAACGCCTGCTTGCGCAATATCCGAGGCTGACGGTTGCTGACATTTCTGAAAGATCCGGCTTTCTGTCCCCAAGCCATTTCATCAGGCTGTTCAAGGAAAATTCAGGCTGTACTCCTGTCAAATGGAGGAAAACAGAGGCGGAATAATGCACTGCTTTATGCCCAATAGAAATAGCCTAAACGACAAAAAATAGTCTGAACGACAAAACTGAAATGTTCTAAACCACAAAAATATGCGATTCTGACAATTGAGACAATTTTTATAGGCAAGAATCGGGCAGAATAAAATCTATTCGCTTATTTTGTATGCTGATATTCCTAATTGGAAAGTAAGCATTCGATAAACTCCCCCTTTCATTCTAAAAATGTGATATTACTTTTGTAATCAAAGTAAAAAAGCTCAAT
>PPYF01525936.1_pt1 | contig 14025 bp, 15 predicted proteins | sample 1559871 | NCBI WGS metagenome assembly PPYF01 (sample SAMN08240021, study PRJNA423297) | Human gut metagenome, whole genome shotgun sequencing project. | reverse complement strand
CTGGTGGAACTTATGAATCAAAAGTTCATGTTATACTTATGCGAATCAGTAATTGAAAACACAATCTCATTCATTTCCGTACAGAATTATTGTTTTTCTCCTTCATGTTCTTCTGATATGATATAACCAACCGCAGTCCATAATCAACATCCCATCGTTGGGGATTGACACTATAGCGGCTAGTGACTTTACAATATTTGGCGATGGTATAGTAACTTCCGCCACGTAATACCTTATGTAAATTAACTCCGATCAGGTTAGGGTCAATGTTTCCGGTAAAGGGGACTTCTTTATCATACCAGTCCATACACCATTCATAGATATTTCCGCTCATATCATAAAGTCCGAGTTCATTCGGTTTCTTAGTTCCTATATCTTTGGATACATAAGTATTCTCATTAGTATATTTCTCTTTAAACCAGGCTACTTGTGCAGGCTCATCGCTACCTGCATAGATGTAATTTTTTGTATTCAGTCCACCACGTGCAGCATATTCCCATTCAGCTTCGAATGGTAGACGGAAGGGAAGCCCGCTTAATTGAGAGAGTTTTTGGGTAAATCGTTGGGCATCATACCAATTAATTTGGTCTACGGGATAATTGCGTCTGTGTTGGTTGGAAGGGTTTTTGCCCATAATGACATACCATTCGTCCTGACTGACTTCATAGCGGTTAATGAAAAAAGAGGCTATGTCCACAGGGCAATCGTTGTTTTCTCCAAGGTTTGCTGTCCCACCTTCCACATAGACCATATTCCATAGTATATAACGTATCACCTCTTTTTGTTCGTTACTAATACCAGGCGACCAGTGTAAGGCAGTCTCCAACTTGGAAGGAAGAGCACCGACTATAGTCTGTTCTCTTCGGCATTTGTCGCAAAATGCTTTCCATACCTTTTGGTTTTGTGCCATATTGGATGATATAATGCCCAACAATAAAAGACAGGAAGTTATCATCCGTTTCATCCACTCTTTTTTCATGATAGTTCTATGTTTTTCTTTTTGACGCAAAGTGGTGAGAATAACTGCAATAATTACTCTTAAATTAGCTTAATATTCGTCTTGGAAAACTTGCTTTTATTAAACTGCTTCTCTTTATTTGCACTTCCGTCAAACTAAAAATCCATGACATGAATTCTTGAAGTTGCTATTCAGCCTGTTGGCTAAATATTTCATATAATTTAAGAAAAAAGGCGCGGTTGATTATCTCGGTCGAATAGGCAAGAATGTACGGGGTGGTCCAATCGTAGGACCGCCGCCATAATCGCCACCTCCTCGTTTGTCAAAAACAACATCACGGAGAATCTCGTACAGGATTCCGCCTACATCCAACCCCAGGCTGAACTTATTATTGAAACGATAAGAAGGAATAACGACAGGAACTGTCTCCCAACGTCCCCGCATAGCATCGTAATAGCGCTGTACACCCATTTCCATATTAAAACGGTCGGACATATCGACAGACATGGTAGCGCCATAACTATGAGTGCTCATTCCATACGAATTGCCAATGTCATAGGAACCGAACACTTTGAAAGCGACACGGTCGGAAGCGTGATAAAGCAAAGCTCCCGAAGTGCTGAATACCTGTCCGGTAGAGTGCATCATATTTATTTTCATAGCGTCCGCCTGGAGACGTAATTCAAACCTGTCATTGAAAGTGTGCTGATAGCCTAACGAAGCGTTGTTGAAAAGCCCGATGCCCGGCACGCTTGTTTGTGAACCGGAACCGAACATAGCCCCGTGAGGAAATTGCCATAATATGCCGTTTGTACTGTAATCACCTTTGAAAAGTGGAGACGGATTGGTATAATAAGGCAGATAGATTTCCCCCTTTCGTGAAAAGTTAGCCGGATACTCGTTTAGTTGTTTGGATGGATACAAGGAATGTGTCTTGTTTATCTTTATAGGCGGAAACAAATCAGGCGTAGCATACTGAAATAATGTACCTTCCGGTAATTTGTGCATATCGTTGCGAATAATACGGATGCTGTCATTGCCTTCCTGTGCCGAGAGTAACTGCGGGATAGAAACCAGCAGAAGGAGCAAACCAAAACAAATTGGAAACCGTGAAATGCTAATCTTTTGTTTCATACGCATTGTCCTCTCCATTAGTTTAGTAAAAACTTCATTTACAAAAATAGTGAAAGGAGAGTGGAATAGCAAGCGGTAAATAACATTTCCTTCCAATGGCAAGTTTTTTTAACTAGGTCGATACTGAAAAGCCAGAGGAATACTCGGATAAATCCTTTATTTTCATTAAATTCGTCTTTCTTTCAGGCAATAATTATAGTACAGTTGTTATTTATAAATAAGAGTAACCAATTATTTAAACCAAAAAGAAAATGAAGACGAAATTAACAGGAGTTGCATTATTGTTGGCTGCTGTCTCCCTAGGGAGCACGCAGCCTGTAGAAGCGTGTACGCGCGCAGTATATATAGGGCCGGAGCAAATGGTGATAACCGGCCGTACGATGGACTGGAAGGAAGACCTTCACTCAAACCTTTACGTGTTTCCGCGTGGCATCCAGCGTACGGGACACAATAAGGAAAAAACGCTGAACTGGACATCCAAATATGGAAGTATCGTTGCCACAGGCTATGATATAGGTACTTGCGACGGGATGAATGAAAAAGGACTGGTAGCGAGCCTGCTCTTCCTGCCGGAGACAATTTATTCATTGCCGGGAGATACCCGTCCGGTGATGGGGATAAGCATCTGGACGCAATACGTGCTGGATAATTTTGCCACCGTGCGTGAAGCGGTAAATGAACTGAAGAAAGAGACATTCCGCATCGACGCCCCTCGTCTGCCGAATGGTTCGGAATCAACGCTGCATCTCGCTATAACCGATGAAACGGGAAATACGGCGATATTGGAATACTTGGACGGGAAACTGAGCATCCATGAAGGAAAACAATATCAGGTGATGACAAACTCTCCCCGTTACGAATACCAGTTGGCTATCAACGATTACTGGAAAGAAGTGGGTGGTCTGCAAATGCTTCCGGGCACAAACCGTTCAAGTGACCGTTTTGTACGCGCCTCTTTCTATATCCATGCTATTCCTCAGACTTCCGATGCTAAAATCGCAGTACCCAGTGTGTTGAGCGTAATGCGTAATGTTTCCGTTCCGTTCGGAATTACAACTCCCGACAAACCTTATATCTCCTCTACCCGTTGGCGTACCGTTTCCGACCAAAAGAACAAGGTCTATTATTTTGAATCGACTTTAACTCCGAACTTGTTTTGGCTGGATTTGAAGAAGATTGATTTCAGTCCGAAAGCAAGCATCAAGAAATTGTCTTTGGCGAATGGTGAGATATATGCCGGTGACGCAGTGAAGGATTTGAAAGACAGCAAATCGTTTACATTCCTTTTCCAGACTCCGGTGATGTAATTGTATAGCAATAAAATAAAGGCAGTAAACATTAAAGTTGAACTAAAATATCTTTTTATGACTTTTATTAATGACCGGAACTAACAATTCCGGTCATTAATTAGGTGATGAAATAATCACTCTTTATCAACTTTCCAACCTATTTTGATATAAAGTGATATAAAGAAGAATCCTATCAAACATATAGCTATTATATCTGTAATTTTAGATAAGAATGTAGGAAGAATCGTTGTTAAGCTTATTATTGTTATGATTACTTTTAGCAGGCATCCTATGAATGCAAACAAAGCCGATGTTCTAAAACTTGTTATTTTCATCTTTATTGGTTTATCAATTTATACATCTTATTCAATTTGGTTGCATTACTTTTTTTGATTTTGAAATCAATATATCCGTCTGTAGTATATATTCTTAAATCGGTCATTCTTTTATCTTTAAATGCAGAAAAATCACCTGTTAGAATTAGGTTAACTCCTTGTAAGTCCATTCCTAATGCTCCGACAGTACCTTCTCCACGAGAAGATATAGTGTATTTTGAGTTGTTGTATGGATGTACATTCTCATCTTCATCAAGAAAAATGACAGTTTCTCCCTCATCTATTGCTCGGACTTCATTAGTACACCATTTCATTATCATTATATTTACATCCTCTACTTTTTTGAAAGATACCCAAATATTGCGTCCCATTTGTCCACCCATAATTAGTGGGTCTGATACAATTTTCTCAAAGGATGTCTGTGTCTCTTTTAACTTAGTGAATTTATCTACCTTGTTAATTTTTACATTTTGTGCTTGAATGTTTACATTCGCTAAAAATAGCACAAAGAGTACTATTGTTTTCATTTCTTTTTGCATTTGATATTAATTTTCTGATTTCCTAAAGTCACTTCTAATAGGCATATATCCTGCCATAATTCATTAATATAGCATCTCATATATTCTTGTTCTCCTACATAACAAATGATATTTCTCTTAGATAAGTGATATTTCCCATTCTTATTTCCTAAGTATCCACTTACTGAATATGTCCTATTAGAGTTAAAAATGATAGACATTTTTAGGTCTGAACTATTTGGAATGTCGACCCATTTTCCATCTTGTTCCTTACTATACGCATTCCATGTTCCCATTAGGGCGTCTTCGTAAATTTTATCTTTGGCGCATCCAAAGCATACCATGGAAGTAATAAACAGAAGAAGTAGCGATTTTTTTTTCATACACTTGTGTTTTATTGGTTAATACTATGTTTATCCATATCAGCAATATCACACGTAAAGATATAAAAAAAGACGTAGTGCTACTGCCATACGTCATCAAGGCTCACCACAAGCCCACTTACTCAATGGCAGCGCACTACGCCAATATATGACGAAGTACACTTAACCCAATGAGTAAGTTCATTAATAGCCTTAGTTCTGTATCCGAGGTGGTGATTCTGATGACGATTAGGCTATATCATTCTTATAAAAATTGGATTTCTCCCCAATCTTTAATATATGCTGCAAAGATAAGTAAAATCTGACACTTGTTAATCAACAAGTACCCGTTATTTCAAATTAATTGCTGAAATAAAAAACAGTGGATAGGTTTGTTATCCAGTATTTGTTCGCAGTCTTTTTTATGTCAGAGAATATCCGATATTATAATTTGCTGAATATCTTGACGGAGAATGATGTAATAGTAAAAGCAATAAATACGGTTTCATTATAGTCTGAATTTAGTAGAACTCATCTTTTTCTGATTCATAACACTTCCATAAAGACTCTACTGTCGTGAAAAGTACAATACCTTTCATACTAGGTTCACTCCAAAAATTGAGCTTGAATTTTCCGTTTGTAACAGAGAATTTGACTTTTGATTCTGGATAGCACGAATTTTCTCCTTCAAAATTGAAATTGAACCGTCCACTAAAAATAGATTTCTTCAGATCTATTTCGTCGAAAACCAAGTAGCCTTTTATTTTTTTTGATCTAACTGCCGAATTACGTTTTCGTATTTCTTTGGGTAGTAGTGTTGTATCCATATAATTATAAAAAGGGGTGAGATATGTAAAAGATACCCAACATGCATCTCTCTCGAAAACAAAACGGTGTAGTGAATCATCGTTATTCATTTCATATTCTTTTCCTATTTCAGGTAATGAATGAGTGCATAATCCCAAATGTAATCTATAACTATTAGAACTGTTTTTTTCATTTATTTGATAGTTGTAGAATACTAGATTGAAATTTTTCGATTCTTTGTTATATCTATAAACAAAGTCTGCATAAGGATTAGTGTTTTTATCATCCGAATAACATTCTCTTCCGTCTATATTACACTGAAAGTTGTTTTTGAATATAACTTTTTCTAAATCTGATTTTTTGCATCCTGCAAATAAATATAACAAGATACAGGCTAGTATTAGTTTCATCTTTTTGTACTGTGCATTAGTTTTATTACATTTTCAAATTTGTCATAAATACTATCAGGAGTATTTAAAATATTGGCTTCTTCTCTTGAAATGGCAAGTAAAATATAGAATCTTTGCATTGGACCTGTTTGGCTAATAGGGTATATAAATCTGTTTGTGCCGCTGTAATTTCAGTATCATTTCTTTGGTCTGTTGGGGGGTGAAGTGAACCTTGATTGTTCTCAAACGCAATTTGTTCAACTACACATGATTTCATGATAAGAGTAATACATGGTATAATAATGAGGACTTTTAAAGTTTTGTGTTTCATCACGATTATGATATTGTAAGGTGAATAATTTGTGCAATATATATTAAATATATAAATAAACAAGGTAAATTTGTTTTATATTATATTTGTAATTCATTTTTATGACAAACAGTGTTTAATAGTTTACTTTTTGTATGAATATTAGCGAAATAGAATCATTGTCGGATTTGAAAGGCAGGATTGTTGTTGCTACCAAGTTTGGTCATAAGATAATCAATGGTAAGAGGACGGATTGGATTTTGATAGAAAACAAAGGCTATAATCTAAAAAGTCTCCCGGCAGAGTTTTCTTGCCGGAAGGCTTTTATTCTATTTCACTTAGAGTCTTGCATATTCCTTATGAAACTCGACCACCGCTTCGATACCTTTACGGAAAATATCCAGTGAAAAGTTCTCATTCGGCGAATGAATAGCATCCGATTCAAGTCCGAATCCCATCAATACGGTTTTGATTCCCAACACTTGCTCGAAAGTGGAAATGATAGGAATACTGCCGCCGCGGCGCACTGCCAACGGTTTCTTTCCGAAAGCTATTTCGAAACCTTTCTCTGCCGCCTGATAAGCGGGAAGAGAGATAGGGCATACATATCCCTGTCCGCCGTGCATCGGGGTAACTTTCACCTGCACCGTGTCGGGAGCTATACTACGGATATAATCAGCAAACATCTGAGAAATCTTATGATGGTCCTGATGCGGAACCAACCGGCAGGAAACTTTGGCATAAGCCTTTGACGGAAGTACAGTCTTTGAGCCTTCTCCCGTATATCCGCCCCATATACCACACACGTCAAAAGACGGACGGCAACTGTTGCGTTCCAGCGTGCTATACCCTTTCTCTCCGAAGACTTCCTTCACACCGATTGCCTCTTTATATTTCTTCTCATCAAAAGGAATATGCGCAATCATTTCCCGTTCGGCTTGCGGAACTTCTTCCACGTCGTCATAGAATCCGGGAACGGTAATCCGTCCGTCGGCATCCGTCACTTTGCTGATAATCTGGCAAAGCGTGTTGATGGGATTAGCCACCGCACCACCGAAATGTCCGGAATGTAAGTCCCGGTTCGGTCCGGTGACTTCTATCTCCCAGTAAGCCAGTCCGCGCAGACCAGTAGTCAGCGAGGGAAGTTCTGCTCCCAGCATACTCGTATCCGAGACGAGGATTACATCTGCTTTCAACAGTTCTTTGTGTTCTTCGCAGAAGGATTCCAAACTCGGAGAACCGATTTCCTCTTCTCCTTCGAAGATGAACTTCACATTATTTTTTAATAACTCGTTTTTAAGCAGATATTCGAAAGCCTTCACTTGAATGAAAGATTGTCCTTTATCATCATCCGCGCCACGTGCCCAAATATGTCCGTCCCGTATTTCCGGTTCGAATGGCTGGCTTTTCCAAAGTTCCAATGGTTCGGCAGGCATTACGTCATAATGGGCGTAGACTAAAACAGTCTTGGCATCCGGGTCTACTATTTTCTGTGCAAAGACAATCGGATTGCCTTTGGAAGGCATTACCAATGCTTCATCCGCTCCGGCTTCCAGTAATAGTTGTGCCCAACGCTCTGCACATGCCAACATATCGTCATGGTGTTCGGGTAGTGCGCTGATACTTGGAATACGGATAAGACTGAACAAGTCCTCCATTATCTTTGGCTCGTTCGCTGCAATATATTTCTGAATTTCGTTCATATTGAATAATTAGCACATTGGAAAATTATTAAAGCTGCGTGGTCTTATCCAGCAGGTAATAATCAAGTATCGTCATGGCAGCCATCGCTTCTACGATAGGCACGGCACGTGGCAGTACACAGGCGTCATGACGTCCGCGGGCTTTCAACGTCGTGTCCACTCCGTCAATGTTGACTGTTTCCTGTTCCATCAATATGGTGGCAATCGGTTTGAAAACTACCCGGAAATAAATATCCTGTCCGTTGCTCAGCCCGCCTTGGATACCACCGGAGTGGTTGGTATGCGTTTCGATTCGTCCGTTGTTGTTGAAGAAAACATCGTTCTGTTCCGAACCTTTCATCTTCAGTCCCTTGAATCCTTCGCCATATTCGAATGCTTTGGCAGCGTTGATACTTAGCATGGCATTGCCCAGGGCAGCATGAAGTTTGCCGAAAACCGGTTGCCCCAGTCCGATGGGGCATCCTTTGATGACACAGGTCAGCGTGCCGCCGATAGTGTCGCCTTCGCCTTTCACCTTATAGATAAGGTCTGCCATTTCCTTCGCCTTTTCCGGGTCGGGACAGCGTACGTCGTTGCTTTCTATCAGGTCGAGGTCATAATCAGAATACGTACCTTCCAGTTTTATGGCGCCTACCTGCGAGGTATAAGCGGTGATGCTGACTCCCAACTGGCGGAGCGCCAACTTGGCCAAAGCACCGGCTACAACGCGCGAAATCGTCTCGCGTGCCGAAGAGCGTCCGCCGCCGCGGTGGTCACGGATGCCATACTTCACGGTGTAAGTATAGTCAGCATGTGAAGGACGATATACATTTTTCAGATTATTGTAGTCACTAGAGTGCTGATTCTCGTTCCATACGATAAAACCGATAGGGCATCCGGTGGATTTGCCTTCGAAAATACCGGAGAGAAACTCAACTTTATCAGCTTCTTTGCGTGGCGTGGTAAGGATAGACTGTCCCGGACGGCGGCGATTCAGTTCTTGCTGTACAAATTCTTCGTCGATGGTGATTCCTGCAGGAAAACCGTCAATCACTCCCCCAACTCCTTTTCCATGAGACTCACCGAAACTTGTGAGTCGAAAGATATTGCCAAATGAATTAAACATAGTCGTGGCTTTTTAAAAATTACTGTATGCAAATATAACAAAGTTTTTGGTAAGATTGTTGTGAACTCAAAATATCTTCAAAAAAGGAAGCATATTGAACCTTTTTTCTTCAATTCGGTTTATAAATGGCGATTTTATATAATAACTTAACTGAAGACGTATGAAAAAGAATCTATTGTATTTATTGGCATTTGTATGTTCCGTCACTCTCTTTTCTGCTTGTAGCAGCGATGACGACGACGATAGCAAGAAGAACAACGGTAACGAACCCGGTGAGGAAGCGGTGATAACAGCTCCCGATGTAGTAGGGACTTACTGGGGAAACCTGAATATTTCCATGATAGCGGATGGTTCCGACCAGGAGATTGTCATAGCTGACGGACTGCCTAAGTTTATCACATTCTCGCAGGTCAGCGATACGGAAATAAAAATAGAACTGAAGGATTTTGAACTGTTCCTGAACGGACAGATATTGAAATTCGGGGATATTGTGATAGATAAATGTGCGGTGAAGAAGGAAGAGGGCGTTTCCAGTTATACGGGGCAGCAAGACCTTACCTTCCAGGGAGATGCCGCTGCTCTGGGAACTTGCAACGTTATCGTAGCGGGAACGGTGGAAGATATGGATGCGAATATGACTATCAACGTGAAAGTGCCTGCATTGCAACAGACAGTGAAAGTTTCTTTCCTGGGAGTGAAACAGGTGGAGAACTCTGATAAAAACTAATCTTGTAGAAATAAAAAGCGGGGCTGCCTGACGAGGAAATATCGTTCAGTCAGCCCCGCTTTTTAATTTAAAACATATACCTTTCTTTAGAATGCATATCCGAAACCAATATTCAAATATATAGGATACATAGCGAAAGTAATCGTGTGAAAATCATCTTTGAAAATATTATTCAGTCCCCAGGTGAGGTCTGCATACACATTGAGATGTTTGAACGCTCTCCATCCGGCTCCTACCTGCAATCCCCACTGGAAATGTCGCAAGTCGTCGGAGAAATCATAAGTCGCAATCTTTCCATCCGTAAATTCTACTTTAGGTCCGGTAGGGTCATCCTCACGCAAATACCCTTCGTACACATGTCCCGAAAACTCCCTTGAAAGAATATAGGAGAAGTAAGGACCTGCCTTTATATTCCATCGGTTAGTCAGCTTGTAAGTCGCCATTAAAGGAATAGTCAGCCCTGCGGTATGTACTTTGGTTTTCACTCCGCCCGTCCATACGCCGCTGATTCTTTCGCCGCCTTGCCCGAGAATCTCCATATTGTAATTCTTTACGGTAGCTTCGGTCGTCATCGCTTTGTTCTCGAGTCGCAACCCGACGATGATACCCAGTTTGTTTTGAACAGCCACCCATTTGGTGACTTCGCCGCCGATAGTAATGGCAAGTGTCGGATTATAACCGTCGATTGAACGGATTTCCACCGGCAAGGGAAGCGGCGCCGTACCGCCGATACTGATTCCTGCTTTTACTTCATATTCCAGCCCGCGCAGGGCGGAGCGGATAAGTGTCTCATTTCTGTCCACTTGTGAATACCCCGGCAAGGCTATTCCCATACAAGCGAGAAAACTGAATATATAAGGATAAATTTTCATCTTTCTGTCTATTATAAAATTAATTCTCCGAGTGATAGATTAATTCGACTTCATCAATCAGTAAAGTACTTCCGATAGCTCCGTTGAAGTATGCCCCTTCCAGGCTTGATGTAAATACGATGGCAACATTATATTTTCCATTCTTCAGTTTCTCCTTATCAATAAACTTACCGGGCAGGGTAGTGAAGGGAAGTTTGAAATATGTCCATTCATCTGTCTCCTTAGCGTTGTCAATACGAGCTATCGAAACCAGATTCGGACTGGTGAACGCGTTGCTTCCGTCAAGGGTAGGGACAGATTCAGTCGTTTCGTACATGATAGCATATATATCGCATATGTCACGTTTTCCATCTACTTCCTTACCTCCTTCCGTGAATTTATTTCCTGCCTTGTACTTATAGTATCCTGCCAGGTAAGTCGGCACATACCGGAAAGGAAGCCCGAACTTCGTAGCTTGCAAGGGATTGCTCATTGCATTGCCCACGTCGAAAGAACCGATAAACAAATTCCCGGCAGCAATAGGCATACCCATCAAACTTCCGAAGAATCCCGTACTGCGCGTCACCAAAGAAAGGCATTTTCCTTCTTTACCTTCCGTCACCTGGAAAGTGGGGTAGTCATCAGCCGTCTTGGGTACTCCGGTCATGGCATAGCCGGCATTTCCGCTTGCCCATTCCATTACTACTTTATCTCCCTCACGTTCCACGAAGATATAGTACTTCTTTCCGCCCAAAGTATCCTCGAATTGATAATTGGTAGCAAGCTCCGTGTCAATGACAGACACCGTATATGTTTTTTTCCAAACGCCATCGGCGGCTGTGACGATATATTTCTGCGGAGAATTAAAATCATGTACTGTTCCGCTTTGCGGACTGATTGTCGCCCCCGGCGTCAGAATAAACTCCGGCGCAAGTGCCGAAACATCCGTTCCCGGACCGACAAAGAGAGTTACTGAGTTATTATTGATGATGGGACTGGTAGTCATTGCTACTTCCGGCAATTTGCAACTGAGGATATCTGCCTCTGCATTGGGAGCTTCGTCGCGAATACAAGAAGACGAAATAATAGCTAATAGCAAATAAGAAATCACGTGTTTTGCTTTCATTTTTCTTTATTCTTGCTGTTAAAGTTGGGTTATCACAAGAATTTATAACAAAATGCGATTTTATTTGTTCACTAAGTTGTGTAGGATAGAAAAGAATTTTCTATTTTTGTGGAAACATTCATAGAAACAAAACTTATATGTTCATGACTGAGTCAGAAAGAAAGCAAATTATAGAGCTGGTTAAAAGAGAGGTGATTCCTGCCATCGGATGCACGGAGCCTATTGCAGTGGCACTTTGTGTTGCGAAAGCAGCCGAAACATTGGGCGAGAAACCGGAGAAAATCGAAGTATTGTTGAGCGCCAATATACTAAAGAATGCTATGGGAGTAGGAATCCCCGGCACAGGTATGGTAGGACTTCCGATAGCCGTTGCCTTGGGCGCGTTAATCGGTAAGTCTGATTATCAACTGGAAGTATTGAGGGACTGCACGCCCGAAGCCGTAGCACAAGGTGAACAGTTTATTGCTGAAAAGAGAATCTGCATCTCCCTGAAAGACGATATCACCGAAAAGCTCTACATCGAAGTCATTTGCAAGGCTGCGGGCAAAACCGCCAAAACCATCATTGCCGGCGGACACACTACCTTTATATATATAGCCAAAGACGAACAGGTATTGCTTGACAAGCAACATACAGCCAGTGAAGAGAAAGAAGACGCTTCTCCCGAACTGAACCTGCGTAAAGTCTACGACTTCGCCCTGACCGCTCCACTGGATGAAATCCGTTTCATCCTCGACACCGCCCGCCTGAACAAAGCCGCCGCCGAACAAGCCTTCAAAGGCAACTACGGACATTGCTTGGGTAAAATGCTCCGCGGCACTTACGAACATAAAGTGATGGGCGATAGCGTATTCTGCCATATCCTCTCTTATACTTCAGCCGCCTGTGACGCCCGAATGGCAGGAGCCATGATTCCGGTCATGAGTAATTCCGGCAGTGGTAATCAGGGAATATCCGCTACGCTTCCGGTAGTAGTCTTTGCCGAAGAAAACAATAAGAGCGAAGAAGAACTGATCCGTGCCCTGATGTTGAGCCATCTTACAGTTATCTATATCAAACAAAGCCTGGGACGATTGTCCGCCCTGTGCGGTTGTGTGGTAGCCGCCACGGGTTCCAGTTGCGGAATAACCTGGTTGATGGGCGGCAACTACGACCAAGTCGCCTTTGCCGTTCAAAATATGATTGCGAACCTGACGGGAATGATTTGCGACGGTGCCAAACCGAGTTGTGCCCTAAAAGTAACGACCGGAGTATCAACAGCCGTCCTGTCTGCCATGATGGCGATGGAAGACCGCTGCGTGACTTCCGTAGAAGGAATTATTGATGAAGACGTAGACCAAAGCATCCGTAACCTGACAAGAATCGGCTCACAAGCCATGAACGAGACAGATAAAATGGTACTCGATATAATGACACACAAAGGATGCTGAAATAATATAAAAAAAGGCACGGATTACACGGAGAACACGGTTTAAGATAATTGAAAAAACCGTGAAATCCGTGTAATCCGTGCCTAAATTATTTATTAATGGCAGTGTCCGCCTTCGCAACCGCAATCGTCGCCGCATTCACCGTCGCCACAACTGTCGCATCCGCAACCGCAGCCACCTTCGCCACTCATCATTTTTACTAATTCTTGAATTTCTTCGTTAGTAGCAGGACGGCTTTCGATCACTTCGCCTTCAAAGATAAGGTCAGCGCCTGCCAACGGGTGGTTGAGGTCAACTACTACCACGTCCGGTTTGATTTCCACTACGCTTGCGTTCACGCGCTGGCCGTCACCGGTCATCAAAGGAACGATATTTCCTTCTTTGATACGTTCGCTGTCGAACTTACCGTCGATCTCGAAAATATTTTTCGGAAGGTCGATCACGTGTTGTTCGTCATATTGACCGTATGCTTTATCTGCTTCGATGGTAAACTCAAATTTATCACCTTTAGAAAGAGCGGTCATTTGATTTTCGAAATCCTCGAGTGTTGTTCCTAAACCTGAAATGAATTGAAAAGGGTGTTCAGCTTTTGCTTCTTCGAACAACTCTTTTTTACCATCTTCCATTGTATATAGTTTGTATGCAACGGTAATGTACTTGTTTTCTACTGTTTCCATCTGATATTTTATATTTCTAAATTAATAAATCCCGGGATACGGGTTGACAAAGATACGAATTATTTGCTTGTACACGGACATAGGGAATGTAAATTTCAGATTATTAAGTGCTTTTGTTAGAAAGGTTCTGTGGAATGCATACTTGTATAATAGTTGTAAATTCAACCTTTAAGTGATAAAATAGAGAAATAATACCGCTGTTATCTTACAATTATTAGTTTTTATGTGATTTTTTTCTTCGATTTGTTTGGAGATAATAAAAAAGCCCTTACCTTTGCAGCACGAAAATAAAGAAAAGAAGATA
>PPYF01029370.1_pt1 | contig 14026 bp, 12 predicted proteins | sample 1559871 | NCBI WGS metagenome assembly PPYF01 (sample SAMN08240021, study PRJNA423297) | Human gut metagenome, whole genome shotgun sequencing project. | reverse complement strand
GATATACAGTCTCATATATGTAAACAGACTGACACAGGGAAGTTATCTGGAGATTACTGCCGACGGCAAGTTGAAATGCAAGTATAAGGGAAGATCCGAGATATGCTATCCCATTAACGAGATAAAATCAATAGAAGAAGCCTCCCTTAAGGAGGCTGAAAAGAAATATGCCGTGTTTCCCGTCACTCTAAACACACGAGGTATGGAATTATACCCCGAAACCGGTGTTTTGATTACTTTTAACCGGTCCTGGATTAAAAGCGTCTTTCCTGTCTATTTCAACCCTGCTGATGTAGAAGGATTCATAGCTGCCATCAAGCAAAAGACAAAAATATAAATCGCTATCGCAGGGCCGGTCTTAGAACTCTCTTATAATGTCGGGTCAGGAGTAGTGTGAGGATGTGTTATCCAGCGGGCGGCAGTACTCATCTTAGGCAACAGTCGTGTAACCGAAGGACTGAACCGTGCAAAAAGCATCAACAGCATCATGATGGAACCTACCAGGACAAGATAGCCCAAACACTCCTTGATGGCAAGCATTATGTTCTGAGATGAAAAGTAGCCTTCAATCCACGAACCTATCTCTCCATAATAGGTGTCAGCCTCCGAAGACGTAAGCATAATGTTCTTCTTCAACGTCCATGCAAACATACGCTCTACAACAGCCCCTGCAGCAGCAGTCCCTACCCCACAACGGGCAAAACCGATAATAGCCACATTCATAAATGTATGCTGAAACGGCACCTGTGTGCATATCATATAGGTAGCAGCCGACTCCATCATTACCTCGCCCACACCAAACGAGAACAAGGGAATATAAAACATCCATGCATCAGTAGAAGGGTCTATCAGGAAGTATGAACTTATAAGATAAAACGTAATGAACAGGAATGAAGTGAAAAAGAATATTTTCATTCTCCATTTCCATCTCACTATAGCGAAATATGTCAGAACCGCTCCCATGATTATTCCATAAATTTCAGGATAATTGAAATTGACTATGGTGAAATAATCGTATCCTGCGACCGCCGTCATAAATACAGGTTGCAATACATGGGCCGAAGCCTGAAGGACAGCCATACCGAGCAAGACAAACGCCACTTTCCACGCCACAGGATAGCGAAAGGCATCCAATGAAATGAACGGGTTTTTATTAAAGTGCGATTCAAGTATGGTTACAACCATCAGAGCCATAAAAATCCACGTAGCGATCCATATCTCGCGACTCTCCCACCATTCATAATGCTTACCGAAGTTGAATATCCATGTCGCAACACAGCAAGTGGCAACCCATAGCACATGCCCAGTCCAATCAACGCCTTTCAGAGGCACGAATGGCGCGCCCCTGTGGTCGTGATTCATCATGAAATATACAATCACATCAACTATAAGCATCAGCCCCACGATGATGAGATACACGAACTTCCAATTGAAACTATAAGACACATAAGCCGTCATAAGACCGGAAACCTGAATTGCACCGCACACAAGCACATATACTACTGGGAAGAACACCCCATAATTGCGGGTAGGGGTTATGTTAAGCTGTATCGTACTCATACAGCCAAACATTCCCATCATCTTGAAATACCCTGCAAACAGACAGACCAGCCATAGCAGCCAGGGCATTGCGGAATACGGAGCGACGAGGGCACAAACAATGGACCCTACACTTGACACAAACCACATCTGACGACTGTAGAAATATAATTTCCATCTGAACAGCACAGGAAATATCATATTAAGACCTATAAGCGAGCAATAGCTCGCCATAGTGACATCTTCACTGATAAATGAAAGTTCTCCAACCATCTGGCTCAAAGCCGCAAGGTATACACCACCTGTGAGCTGATAGAAAAATGCAAACATTATTATCAGCCAGAAACGCAAACGCCGGGGCACCCACGGCTTATAAACCAAAAGACGGTTGCTGACGAAAGGGCTTGGTCCGTGTGCCATTATTTCAGAACTTTACATTCAACATTCATACCCGAGCGAAGTTTCTTCATTTCACTTTCAGGTGTTGAAGAAGAAAATCTTATCTTGACCGGTATGCGTTGTTCAACCTTTACAAAATTACCTGTAGCATTGTCTTGAGGTACGGGTGAATATTTAGCTCCAGTAGCATTGGATATAGCCTCTATGACTCCATGGTATTTCGCACCGGGCACAGCGTCTACATCAATCTCCACGCTGTCGCCGAGAGCCATGCCGGAAGTCTGAGTTTCCTTATAGTTGGCAATAACCCATGTGTCGGAAGTATCCACTACCGTTAGCAATGTCTGACCCGGTTGTATGAGCTGTCCCGGCTGAATGCTGCGGCGAGAGGTATAGCCATCACAAGGAGCGAGTATTACGGTGTATGAAAGGTTTAGTTCAGCAAGGCTTACGGCAGCCTCGGCAAGTTCGATACCGGCATCGTTCTGCCCTACCCTGTGGCGTTGCTGCTGAGCCACGAGACCGGTGGAATTTTTCTGACGTATCAGCATGTTGCGCTTGGCCTCAAGGGCGAGGCAATTTGTCTCCACTGCATCATATTGCTGCTGAGTAACAGCTTCCTGAGAGAGAAGCACAGCGTAACGTTCACGTTCTCTACGGGCATTGCGCAACAATGCTTCAACCTCAGCGAGAGCCGATTCTGTAACAGTGATGTCGTTGGTTGAAGTTGACACAGCAGAAGTTGCCACATCCTTACCCGACAAGGCATTCTGTAGATTGGCTTTGGCCTGAGCCACTTGCAGGCGATAATCGGCATCTTCAATCACTACAAGAGTATCGCCCTTGCATACAGGGGTGTAGTCGTCAAAACGTACCTCCTTCACAAAACCCTGCACACGGCTGTTTACCGGCACAATACGTTGATAAACCTGTGCATTGTCGGTATAGGTAGATGAAGAAAATCCAATAAATTTATAGGCTATCCATGCAAAGCCGGCGATTATGAGAATGATAACTCCGGCATTCTGGAGCCGGCGACGAGTTTTCTGTTTCATAGTTTTATAAGAGTTCCTGTTATATAATGTAGTCTGTAATAGTAATATCTCGCCGATATTTCAGCATTTACGAGCCTCACTCCCGCATCAAGACGTGCATTGGAGGCATCAAGCATATCGGTAAGCAATGCGAGGTCGTTGTTGAATCGGTTAGCCACTACCGAATAGTTTTCTTCGGCGAGCTGAACATTTTTACGCTCTATATTCATTCTCTCGATTGACTGACGGTAGAGAGTCACGGCTTCGGTGATATCCCTTTCAATTCCGGTAAGCACGGCATCTTTTTCTATCTGAATCCTGTGCAGCTCAAGGTCGTGCTTACGTGTTGATTTGGGAGTTGTAAAAAGCGAGGATAAATTCCACTTCACATTCACGCCCAAAAACCAAGCATTGTAGTTTTTGTTGAGTGCCGGAACCTCAAATGTTATAGGGCCGAGAAAATTATCACCTGCCACAAGCCCGATTTTAGGGATATACTCCGACCATGCAATGTCGCGTCCCAGTCTCTCCATGTCGGTGAGTATATTCATTGATTTCAGAGAAGGAGAATTGCTTTGTGCCACATCGAGCCATGGGGTGTCATTGCTGCCGCTTAAGAAGTTCCCATCGTTTGTAATGTCCGGTACAATGTCCGTTGAGCCGTCCACTCCGGTCAACAATACAAGATTATTGTTGAGAATCTTTATAGCATTGCAGGTAGCGAGTCGGTCGTAAGATATGGACGAAAGCCGCAATTCATATCTTGTAATGTCGTTTTTCAAAGCGGTTCCCTGAGCATATCTTGCCTTCATTTCAGTAAGAAGCTTCTCTGTAAGGACGATGTTTTCATCATACACCTTCAGTAGATTGCGCTGCTTGGCAAGTTCGAGGTAGTTGGCTGCGATATCCATACGGATTGAATTTGCCAATGCCTCCTTGCTGTTTACAGCCATTTCCGTTTCTTTATCGGCAAGACGGATGCCGGAGCGTATAGCCCCTCCGGTATATACAGGCTGATACACTTCTACCCCAAGGGTGTTGCTGAAATGCGGCAACCGGTCTCGGGTAGCATTACTGAGATTCCGGTCGAGAATTGTACCGTCGCCAAGATAGCTCAGTGTAAGCGAAGCGTTGATTTGCGGGAGCATAGCATTTTTGGCTACAGACTCCCCTTGTCGTGAGGCGGCTATTTTGGCATCAGCCGCTCCTATGTCGGGATTGTGGCTGTCGGCCAATTCAAATAACTGCACCATTGTCATCGGTCGCAAATCACGACCGCAGACATCAGGCAAGGACACTATAAGAAATAGTGCCAGCATTTTGATAATATTTTTCATCGAAAATATAATTTAGGTATGTACACGACTGACTGCACCGATACCCTCAACAGGCATGGTGCATAAAGTAATAGGATATTCGTTCTAATTTATTGGAGTGTATTCCAAAAATCTGTGGGATAGATTACTGAAACGGAATGATACTGCGTTTTATCACAGAACGCATTCATTCCTGCAAGATAATTTAAAATTTCAGCACAATGTGAATCTATTGGAAAAATATACATAATAACATGACTGTCCGCAGCCGAAACAATTATGCTGCATCGTCAAATTTGTGTGCAAAATTAATCAAAAAATCTGAAACAGGCAAAAACCTCGCTCAGAAGGCACTCTCAAAAAGGGCCTATAAAATGGATTAAATATGGATTATTAAAATTTGCAGCTATTTTTTTCACAATTAGAAGAGTATATTCGCTTTTTTTACTTAACTTTGCAGCCAAATTCAGAATTCCTAAAGATATGAATATAAAAGCTGTGTTGTTCGACCTGGACGGTGTCTTGATTGATACCGAAGGGTTATATTCTTGTTTTTGGAATGAGATGGATAATCTATATCCTACAGGAGTCGCCGACTTTGCCGATGTTATCAAGGGCAATACTCTTTCAAATATTTTATCGACATATTTTCCTGACGCCAGACATCAGGAGGATATCAAACGCAGGCTGACACAGCAAGAGAACGATATGGAATATCGACTTTTCGACGGGGCTGTTTCACTGATGCGAGGCTTGAAGAATAATGGCATCCGTACGGCTATCGTCACTTCAAGCAACCTCAAGAAGATGAAGCATCTGTTCGCAGTGCTTCCTGAACTTGAGGAGAACATTGACCTGCTCGTAACCGATGAGGATGTCACAGCCTCAAAGCCCAATCCTCAGGGCTATCTGCTGGCAGCCGCACGATTAGGTGCTTCAGATGGAGAATTTGTTGTAGTCGAGGATTCCATAGCAGGGCTTGAAGCAGGACGACGCGCAGGCGCATAAATAAAGGATTTATTAATCTTTGACTAAGATATGAAAAAAGAAAGATGCTATTTACTGCAGAGACATTAAAAAATGCTGGCTTTTGAAACTTAAAATCAACCGTAATATGATAGTAATATCATCGTTACACCATTATGTTGAAGCTATGGCAACATACTTATAATTAGATTCTAAACGTCAGCCAAACCGGCATTTTTTTATCCTATGAAAAATAAGATTATCAATACATTCGGAAACAGCACATTAGCACATAGATTCCTGAAGGCACCGAGTCCAAGCAAATATGTATTTTTGTTTGACCTACTTGTAGTCGCCCTTTGTTGTTTCATTACCTATGCATTCAGCCCGTCGGCAAGTCTTCAGATGCCGGGATGGATTTACACTCCATTCGCACAAGGATTTTTCGCATTTCTGATTTATGTCGCCTTGATGCCGGTTGTACATACCTACCGTTATATTATACGCCTGTCTGTATTGGAAGACATGTACCGTATAGTGGTGTTGTCAGGAATGGCTATATGTACGATGCTCTTCATTGCGTCTGCAACATATATTTATGGAGGATTCGCTTATTTTGGCCTGTGGAATATCTTTGTGATGATGCTTCTCACCTTCACTTTGCTGATGCTGAGTCGACTTGCCATCAAATATATTTACCGGCAGCTTGCAAACAGCAAGCAGAACCGTCTGAGAGCCATCGCTCTCGGACCATCGGCCAATGCACTTTCGTTTGCGACTCTCTTAAACAACGACCCCGAATGCCGCTACAATATTGTGGCTGCTCTTGTAATGTCGCATGATGATAAAGTAAAAACATTCAACGACATACCCGTCTACACTTACGACCACGAAACAATAGCCCATATATTTGACAAACATAATTGCGATAATCTCGTTTTTCCTTCCGGTCAGCTTAAACTGATGCAAAGCGGTGTGGCAGACGAATTCCTGAAATGTCACATCCATCTGAATATGTTCACACAGATAAAGGAAATCGACCCCAAGAGCGGCCTTGAAAAGCCGACGACCGGTTCGGTGCGCTCTATCAGTATCGAAGACCTTTTGGGCCGTGATGTCATAAAGCCCGACACTACAGAAGTGGAGTCGGTGCTTCGCGACCAGGTTGTGATGGTGACAGGAGCTGCCGGTTCCATAGGCTCTGAAATCGTAAATCAGGTAGCCAATCTCCATGCCGCCGAGATTATTTTGCTCGACCAGGCCGAGACTCCGATGCACGAACTGCAGCTACTGATGGAAGCCAACCATCCTGAAACCAAGATTCACCTCTTTATTGCTGACGTATCGAATGCCGGACGCATAGAGCAGGCATTCCGCCGCTACAGGCCCCGCTACGTATTCCACGCCGCTGCCTACAAGCACGTGCCAATGATGGAACGTAATCCATCGGAAGCCATTCTCACAAATGTATTCGGAACAAAAAATCTTGCCGACCTGTCCATAAAGTACAATGTGGAGAAGTTTGTTATGATTTCAACCGACAAGGCCGTAAATCCCACCAATGTTATGGGAGCTTCAAAGCGCATAGCCGAGATATATGTGCAGAGCCTGTTCTTCTACAAACGCTCGCACAGCGACGGCCCTTCCACCCGATTCATCACCACCCGTTTCGGCAATGTACTCGGCTCTAACGGCTCTGTAATTCCACTTTTCCGTAAACAGATTGAGCAGGGCGGCCCCGTGACCGTAACCCACCGCGACATCATCCGTTACTTCATGACAATTCCTGAAGCATGTTCGCTCGTACTGCAGGCAGGCACGATGGGTAAGGGCGGCGAAATTTTTGTATTCGACATGGGACAGCCTGTAAAGATTTACGACCTCGCCACACGTATGATTTCTCTGTCAGGACTGCGCCCAGGCTCTGATATCGAAATTGTTGAGACCGGCCTTCGTCCCGGCGAAAAGCTTTATGAAGAACTCCTCAACGACAAGGAAATGACTATGGCGACACGCCATAATAAAATCATGATAGCCAAAGTGCGCGTGTATGACTATATGCAGGTAAACGAACATCTTGACACACTCCGCAATCTCACAGAACTGGGAGAATATTACGATATTGTGGCAGAAATGAAACATATCGTACCGGAATTCCATTCCAAGAACTCTCTTTGGGAAAAGGTCGATAAGGAAATCGTAAATGAAACTGAAAAAAATATCATACAGGAAATAAGCCTATAACAGTGGGCAAACGGAATCCATGCCTCATTTGTTTTAAGAATGTGCCTATTTAGCACATTCTTTATTGTTTATAAATTTTAAACTGATGGATAACAAAAGACACACACGATTCAAACAACGGCTCAGGGCCGCAAAGTATCGTTATAGTCTTTTCACACATCATTTTGCGCGAGCCCTTAAAATCGGAGGCGGAATAATTGATACTTTTGCTGTAATAGCCGCGCTGGTGAGCCTGGTAAGCCTGGTGATTCTGGCCGGCTTCGACCATACCGCAAGCGACTTAAAACTCATACGTCACGCCATACACAGCTGCCAGACGGTATTTGTCGTGCAGGTGCTGTTCAATATCGTATTCAGGCTCAAAAGCCTTTTCAAGAACGGCAAGCTAATAAAATGGATAGTGGAGATTGCCATGCTGTCAACCATCATCCAGTTTATCTATCCACACCCGGAGCATCCATGGATACCATTTCTTGAAAGGCTGCTCTATAGTCCGTATTACACCAATACCATAGTAGCGGCCTACTCAGTAGTTGAAATTAGCCAGGCCATTATGCAGCTGATTTCGAGGCGTACCAACCCTTCGATTCTGCTAACAGGCAGCTTTCTGTTTTTCATCATAATCGGCTCGCTTGTATTGATGCTTCCCAAATGCACGACAAGCCCTATCAGTTACATCGACTCGCTGTTTATATCAACCTCCGCAGTATGCATTACCGGTCTTACTCCTGTGGACGTAGCCTCGACTTTCACTCCGACAGGACTTGCAGTGCTTGCCGTACTTATACAGATAGGCGGTATCGGAGTTCTGACTTTTACAAGCTTCTTCGCTCTATTTTTCAGCGGCACAACCTCTATATATAATCAGTTACTAATACGCGACATGGTGTATTCAAAGACCATGAACGCCCTCTTCCCTACTCTCATATACATTATAGTATTTACGTTGTCGATAGAAGCCTTAGGAGCGGTGGCTGTATATTGTACTATTCCCGATTCTCTTGTGATGCAACAGAGCGACAGGCTTATTTTTTCGGCTTTCCACTCGCTGTCTTCATTCTGCAATGCCGGATTCTCATGCCTGCCTATGGGAATGGCAAACCCTGCGCTCATGACAGCAGGGCAGTCACTTTACAATGTCACATCTCTACTTATTCTTGCCGGGGCCATAGGTTTCCCGATACTCGTCAATTTCAAAGATATTATTTTTAACCGGGCTAAGACCCTGTGGATGAAATTGAGACACCGCAAATGCGAAAAAATCCCGCATCTATATGACCTGAATACGAAGCTGGTCCTGTTTACTACCTTTACAATACTGATTGTATGTTCATTCCTTTTTTTTCATATTTGAATACGACAACACGCTGCGAGGAATGAGTACCTGGCAGAAGATATGCCAGTCGGTATTCAATTCATTGATTCCTCGAAGTGCAGGATTCGCGTCTGTCGACCCGAACAACTTCCTCCCCATCACATTGATGATAGTCGTAATACAAATGTGGATAGGAGGAGCATCGCAATCACTGGCAGGTGGGATTAAGGTAAACACAGTAGCCGCCATATTTCTTAACGTAAGAGCGGTACTGACATCAAGCGGACGCCCCTGGGCTTATGACCGCAGCATCTCTATCGGTTCAATTCGCCGAGCCAACACTGTTATAGTACTTGCTTTCGTGGCTTTTTTCTTTTTTCTCGGGGGAGTGATGATTTACGACCCTCAGCTAAGTCTTAAGTCAATGGCTTTCGAGGTAACATCGGCTCTCTTTACTGTAGGTTCATCACTTGGCGCCACATGCGTTCTGAGCGATGAATCGAAGGTGCTGCTCTGTGTAGCCATGCTACTCGGCCGTGTGGGAATAATCTCGATTTTCTCAGGCTTTTTCTCACATCGCCGCGACATTTCCGCCCATCTGCCTCAAGAAAACATCATAATTAACTAATAACATTTTTTTCTGCTCTATGCGCTATCTTATAATCGGACTCGGAATATATGGCTCAAATCTGGCTCTTGACCTAATAGCCCAAGGTCATGAAGTGATTGGTGCAGACGCTTCGCGCAACACCATTGATTCAATAAAAGACTACATAACGACCGCATACGTACTCGACACGGCCGAAGAAGCATCGCTCGGGGTACTTCCGCTGCGCAATGTCGACCTTGTAATCGTTGCTATCGGAGAAAACTTCGGCGCGTCAATAAAGACAGTAGCACTGCTGAAAAAAGCCGGCGTCAAGAAAATATATGCCCGTGCCATAGACCCCCTGCACAAGTCGATTCTCCAGAGTTTCAATGTTGACAGAATCCTACAGCCGGAACAACGCGCAGCCATGGACCTTACGCATGAGATGGCTGTCGGCAACGAAGTTGAGTCAATGAAAATAAATGAGGACAATTATATACTTAAATTCAAGGCTCCCGAATATTTTGTGGGCCTTGAATATTCAACAATAGAATTTGAAAAGGAGTTCGGGCTGCAGCTTGTATCTATATCGCGTCCCGTTGAGAAAACAAACATCATGGGGCTAAAAAGTATGCAGCTAAGGAATCTTGATATAACTCAATCGGGAATTGTCGTAGAAGCTGAAGACGTATGGGTAATAGCCGGAACACTCAAAGCGTTCCGAGCTATGTATAAAAGAATGTCTTAGCATTCATAATCAACGCAGGCACGGTCGGCTTTATGACCGGCAAGAAGACCTGCGGCTGCAACGTGAGCGGGATGCTTGGCATACACCTCTACATCGGCCATCGTGGGTACAATGGCTGTCAGAACTACATCCCATGTCTCAGACGGATTCTGATTAATACCGACCTCGATTGACTGAAGCGGCTCGATAACAGCCGGAAGGGCTTCAAGAGCAGCCTTGAAACTTTCGGCAACCGCGAGACGCTCTTCCGCAGTACCGGTAAGTTTGAAACATACTATGTGCTTAACCATCGTTTCAATTTTTAGAAAAGTTTATTATTAAGGAGATTCAAAGCCTTTACCTTGTCACCGGCTTTAACAAGCATAGAAATATTATAATTGCTGCCTCCGTATGAAATCATACGCACGGAAAGAGGTTTCAATGCCTCCACTGCCTGTGAGCAATAGCTGTGGCCGTTATCCCATGCAAAGTCTCCTACAATGCAAATTATCACCATATCTGAATCAACAGTTACAGTACCGAAGCGTTTGAGTTCGTCAACTATATCGGCGAGATGCTCGGTATTGTCGATGGTGACCGTAACACCTACTTCCGAGGTTGCCATAAGGTCAATCGCCGTATGATAATTGTCAAAAGTCTCAAACACTTTGTGTAGGAAACCATAGGCCAGCAACATGCGTCCGCTCTTAATTTTGATGGCTGTAACATTGTCTTTGGCTGCGACGGCCTTTACCGTGCCGTCCGGAGCAAAGTTTGCTATCATCGTGCCTGGAGCCGAGGGGTCGAGAGTGTTAAGCAGTCTTACGGGAATATTATGCAGCTTGGCAGGCAATACACATGTAGGATGTAATATTTTCGCACCAAAGTAAGCAAGTTCAGCTGCTTCCTCAAAGTGTAGACGGCTTACGGGACGGGTGTTTTCTACGAAACGCGGGTCACCGGTATGCATACCGTCAATATCTGTCCATATCTGAATCTCGTCAAGATTGAGCACGGCCCCGATGATTGAGGCGGAATAATCGCTGCCGCCACGGCGGAGATTGTCGACCTCTCCACGAGAATTGCGGCATATATAGCCTTGAGTCAGCCACACTTCTGCATCCGGCTCAAGTTCTACGAGGCGACGGAGATGATTGGCCACAAACTTCATGTCAGGCTCGCCTTCATCAGTGATGCGCATATACTCAAGAGCAGGAAGAAGTACGCTTCTAACACCGTTTTCTTCAAAATATATCTGCATCAGCATTGTCGACATTAGTTCGCCTTGGGCAAGAATTTCTTTTTCCTCTGCCATTCCGAATTCACCTTCGGTAAAACGCAGAATGAAGTTGAACACTCGGTCGAGATAGTCCTTAGCCCTACGTTTCGACTCATCTTCACGATACAGCTCTTCGATAACTGAACTATACTTCTGACGAAGTGTATTGACGGTTTCCTGTGCCCCGGGCACATTGTGCTTGTGAAGATAGTCGGCGATTTCTACCAGGGTGTTTGTTGTTCCCGACATGGCTGAAAGGACCACGATATTCCTGCCCGACTCTTTCACAAGCTCTGCGACATGACGCATTCGCTCGGGAGAGCCGACAGATGTTCCACCAAATTTTAAAACTTTCATTTCCGAAATGAATCTATCTTAAAAATAAGCTGAAAAATGCTGAAATACTTAGGATTATTTACAAATTAATCTTTTGCCTTCTATCTGCATCACACGTCCGGCAAAAGTTTCCATCAATGAATGGTTGTGAGTAGCCATTATCACGGCAGTCCCGTCGGCGGCAATGTCATGCAGCTGTGCCACAATCTGCATTCCCGTTTCAGGGTCAAGGTTACCTGTGGGCTCGTCAGCCAAAATGAGGTCAGGCTTGTTGAGCAATGCCCTTGCAATCACGACGCGCTGCTGCTCGCCGCCTGAAAGTTCATGGGGCATCTTATAAGATTTATTCGCCATACCTACGCGGCGAAGAGCCTCGTCGACACGGTTCTCACGTTCCGACTTGTCACGCCAGCCGGTAGCTTCGAGCACGAAATCAAGATTGGCATATACACTACGGTCTGTGAGCAACTGAAAATCCTGAAATACGATGCCTATACGTCGACGCAAGAAAGGAATCTGCTTACGCTTGATACCAGGCAAATAATAATCAAAAACCCTCGCTTCGCCTTGAACAACAGGGACTTCGGCATACATGGTCTTGAGCAGAGAGCTTTTGCCCGACCCTACCTTACCTATAAGATAGACAAATTCGCCGGGATTAACCTCAAAGTTCACGTCCTTGAGCACAACATGCTCCTTGCGAAGCACCTCTATGTTCTTATAATCTATGATTGATGACATTGATGTATGTTTGGTGCAAAGTTAAGCAAAAAATGTGAATCTTTTGCTCAATGGACCCATAGATTTTAGAACTCGTTTAATAAAACGACATAATGGTGTAATAGCACCTGCATATAATACTTCGTCAACCGTTGAGAGCCGACTGTATCTCGTCAATAGATGTGCGGAGGTCGGAGTCTATTGAAAGACGGTCATCAATATTACGGCATGCATATATGACAGTGGCATGAGTGCGTCCAAGCTTGGTGCCTATATTTTTGAGCGACATACCGGCAAGTTTCTTGGAGAGATACATCACAATCTGCCTTGCATCGCTTATTTCGCGCTTACGTGTCTTGGTGAAGAACAAATCGGGATTGATATTGAAATGAGCGGCCACAGCTTGTGTAATCATCTCGAAATTAACCTGAGAACGACGCATACGAATAGCATGGGCAACCACAGGACGTGCAAGGTCAAGGTTTATCTCGCAATTAAGCACCGTGGCCTGAGCGACGAGCGAAGCCACAACGCCTTCAAGTTCGCGGATTGAGTCCGTGACATTTTCAGCCACATAGTCAATTACGTCGTCAGGAAGATTAAGGCCGTCCTGTTCCGCCTTCTTGATAAGCACACGGCGACGGAGGTCATAATCGGGCTTCTCAAGAGCGACTGAAGCACCCCACTTGAAGCGAGACAACAGTCTTGACTCAAATCCATCCATCTCTGAAGGAGCGCAATCGCTCGAAAGGATAATCTGGCGATTGTTCTGATGAAGCTGATTGAAGATATGGAAGAACGTATTCTGAGTCTCTGCCTTGCCCGCAAGGTCCTGCACATCGTCGATAATCAAAGTATCTATCGACTGATAGAAATGGAAGAAGTTATTGATTTGACCCTTGTGGTTGGCAGCCGTATACTGGCTTTGGAAGAGACGTGCTGTAACGTAAAGCACACGCGCCTGCGGATTGCGTTCTTTTACACGGATACCGACAGCCTGAATCAAGTGTGTCTTACCGACACCTACCGGGCCGAAAACAAAGAGAGGATTGAAAGTCTTGTTGCTCGGGTCGTTTGCAATGGACTCAGCAATGGTACGCGCTATATTATTTGATGTACCCGTACAGTAATTCTCAAAATTATATTTGGGATTGAGCTGAGAATCAAATTGTTTAAGCGGTTGGTCAATAAAAGGATTGGCAGGAGCGACCTTGGTGTCCTGCATGATAGTGGAAGACTGGTCAGACGAACGAACCTGAACGCCCGAGTCCTCTACACCGTCTACTTGCAGATAATGATAAAACAGCCTTGCCTCGGGGCCGTACACCTTCCTTATAACGGCTCTGAGAAGGGGCAAAAACTTATCTTCAAGCTGCTCCGGAAAGAACGATGAGGGTACGTGCAGATGAAGTTTATCATCTGCGAAATCCATCGATTTTATGGGTTCAAACCACGATTTGTATTGCTGAGCATCGACATTATCCTTAAAGATGTCTAACGCTTTTGCCCAGAGCTCTTGATGTGTAAGTTGCATTATCGTTTAATGTGAAGGTGTTAAATGC
>PPYF01471132.1_pt1 | contig 14027 bp, 10 predicted proteins | sample 1559871 | NCBI WGS metagenome assembly PPYF01 (sample SAMN08240021, study PRJNA423297) | Human gut metagenome, whole genome shotgun sequencing project. | reverse complement strand
GGTACGCCGGGCGCAGGTAGCGCTTGGGGAGACGGTGCTTATCATCGGCGCGGGCGCCATCGGCATGATGGTGGCGGCAATGTGCCGCCGCAGCGGTGCGGCGCAAGTCATCATCGCAGATTTTTCCGACAGCCGTTTGGAGATGGCCCTGCAGGTGGGAGCCACCATTGCAATAAACAGCGGCAAAGCGGACTTGGAGCAGGAAGTGGCCCGTCTGACGGGCGGAAAAGGTGTGGATAAAAGTTTTGAATGTGTGGGCCGCGAAAGCTGCTTTTTGCAGGCGATCATGACACTGCGGCGCAACGGTACGGCCACGGTCGTGGGAATCTACGAAAAACCTCAGGTCACGTTCCCGGCGAGCCGCCTGGTAACGCATGAAATACGCATTCAGGGCGCCCAGGGCTACTGCTGGGATTTCCCCATCGCCATTGCGGCGGCGCGGGATCTGCCCTTGGAAAAATTCGTCACACATACTTTCCCGCTCGAGCAGCTGCAGCAGGCGTTGAATACTGCGCTGGACCGCGGCAGCAACAGCATTAAGGTTATTGTAAAACCGTGAGCGGCCCGGGCAGGGGAAAAGGAGAAGAAAAGATGAAAAAGACAGCGATCGTGACAGGCTCCAGCCGGGGCATCGGGTTTGCAATCGCCCGGCAGCTGGGCCTGGACGGCTACAATATCGTGATGGTGGCCACCGGCCCGCAGGAGAAAAACCAGGCGGCCGTGGATGCGCTGCAAAAACAGGGCGTCTGCTGCGCTTATGTACAGGCGAATATCGGCGACCACGACGACAGGCTCAGGATACTGGATGCGGCGCTCACCGCCTTCGGCCGTGTGGACGCCCTGGTGAACAACGCCGGTGTGGCGCCCCGTGTACGCGCGGACCTGCTGGAAATGTCGGAGGAGAGCTTTGATTATGTTTTGGGCGTCAACACCAAGGGGAACATGTTCCTGACGCAGGCCGTAGCGAAGCAGATGATCCGTCAGGCGCCGCTGGATGGCCGGAAGGGCGTTATTGTGAACGTCTCCAGCTGCAGTTCGGTGGTATCCTCCGTCAATCGCGGCGAGTATTGTGTATCAAAGGCAGGCGTCTCCATGCTGACGACCCTGTACGCCGACCGCCTGGCACAGGAGGGCATTCTGGTACACGAAGTGCGCCCGGGCGTCATCGCCACCGATATGACGAGCGCCGTGCAGGACAAATATGATAAGATGATCGGGGACGGAATGTTTCCCATCGCCCGCTGGGGCACTCCGCAGGATGTGGCCAATGCCGTGAGCGCGCTGTGCAGCGATAAATTCCTGTATACAACGGGCAACTATATCGATGTGGACGGCGGTTTTCACATCAAACGCCTGTAAGGAGGATGCGCCATGTTGGAGGAACGCTTTTCCGCCGGGGGCTTCTCGGCCCGGCTCTGCCGATGCAACACGGCCGTCGTGGGAACAGGCGCCGCAGGCTACAATGCTGCTGACCGGCTGTGGCAGCTGGGCCAGCGGGATATCCTCATTGTGACGGAGAACCGCCTTGCCGGAACCAGTCGGAATACAGGCAGCGACAAGCAGACCTATTATAAGCTTACACTTTCCGGCCCGGAGGGCGACAGTGTGCGGGAAATGGCTGAAACGCTGTTCTCAGGGCAGTGTGTGGACGGCGATATCGCTTTGTGCGAGGCTGCGCTTTCCGCCCAGAGCTTTCTGAAGCTTGTGGAACTGGGCGTTCCGTTCCCGCGCAACCGTTACGGAGAGTACATCGGCTACAAAACAGATCACGACCCGCGCAGGCGTGCCACCAGCGTAGGCCCATACACCAGCAGGCAGATGACCGAGTGCCTGGAGCAGGCCGTGCAGGCCAAGGGGATTCCTATGCTGGACCATCTTCAGGTCATCCGCATCCTCAGCGACGGCCATACGGCGTACGGCCTGCTCTGCCTGGATACCGCCGCGCGGGAGGAAACAGACCGTTTCGTCCTGATACAATGCAAAAACATTGTATACGCTACCGGAGGCCCGGCCGGTATGTACGCTGACAGTGTGTATCCCGCCGGACATTACGGGGCCACAGGCCTTGCGCTGGAGGCCGGGGTGAAAGGAAAAAACCTGACCGAGTGGCAATATGGTCTGGCGTCGGTAAAGCCGCGGTGGAACGTATCGGGGACCTACATGCAGGTGCTTCCCCGCGTCTATTCCGCCGCGGAAGACGGCTCGGACGAGCGGGAATTCCTGATGGACTTTTTTAAAACACCTGCCGAGATGCTCAGCAAACTGTTTCTGAAGGGGTATCAGTGGCCGTTCGATGTGCGGAAGGTGGCGGGGGGAAGCTCCATCATCGACGTTCTGGTCTATCTGGAACGCTGCAAGGGGCGGCGGGTGTATCTGGATTACCGCCGGAACCCTGTGGGCGGCGCGTTTTCTTATGATGAACTGGAGCCGGAGGCGCGCGATTATCTGACCCGGGCGGGTGCGTGCTTCGGCACGCCCGTCGAGCGTCTTGGCCACATGAACGCTCCGGCCGTGGAATTTTACCGGGACAAAGGCGTGGACCTTGCCCGTGATCCTCTTGAGATCTCGCTGTGCGCGCAGCACAATAACGGCGGCCTCGCCATCGACTGCTGGTGGCAGACGAATGTAGCAGGGCTTTTTGCCGTGGGCGAAGCGAGTGCCAGCCATGGCGTGTACCGGCCCGGAGGCACGGCGCTGAACGCGGGCCAGGTGGGAAGCACCCGCGCGGCGCAGTATATTGCCGCAAAGCGCGGCGGCGCGCCGGAAGAGGGATTCGAGCAGGCAGCGGCACAGGCGCTGGAGCAGATGGGCGCGCTGGCGCGCCGCGCCCTGCAGCCGCAGGGCAATGTGCGTGCATTATGGGCACAGGCGGCCCGGCGCATGAGCGAATGCGGCGCGGCCATTCGTGACGGCGGGGCGATTGCCGTTTATCTGGCGGAGGTGAAGGCTCAGCTTGCCTCCTTTGAGCGGAACGTCACGGCCTCGGAGGCCGCAGAGCTGCGCTGGGTCTACCGTCTGCGCGATATGCTCATCAGCCAGTATGCCTATCTGGCGGCTATGCTGGATTATATGCAGCAGGGAGGAAAAAGCCGGGGCAGCGCCCTGTATACAGACCCTGCGGGCAAAAAGCCTTATGCACAGTTGCCTGACGCCTTTACCTTTGTGCTGGATGACGGAAGCCGGGGCGGCCGGGTGCAGGAGATGCTGTACCGGGACGGCGCATGTGTGTTTGAATGGCGTCCCGTCCGCCCCATTCCGAAGGATGATGATTTCTTTGAAAATGTCTGGCGCGAATACCGTGAGACAGGGAACGTAGGCTGAACGGCTCCATTCGGTGGAGCAAAAAATGCTTTGAAATTCCGGGCGGCGTCAGCAGGAAGAAAAAGGCCATGGCCGTCTGCATGGGCGCAAACCCGCAGGGCCTCGAATACGGCCTGCATTACAGGAGGGCCGGGAATAGGCCGTTGGATGACGGAAAATACTGCTTGATATTGCAAAAACAGCGGCCGGAGCATTTTGCTCCGGCCGCTGTTTTAATTGGAATAACGGTACATGTTTTGCCCGCCGCATTGAAAACAAATTGGCTTAGGCCAAAGAAAGCGCTGCTGCAAACTATATAAGCTGCGACAGGAACAGTTCGTTCAGCTCTTCCCAGCCGATTTCCCGCTCATTGGGAGGACGCGCGATTTTTTGTTCGATTTCCGCTATGCTGGAACTGAGATATTCGTTGAGCGTCCTGATCTGCGGAATCATCCTGATTTCAGGGGAATTCACCTTGAGCTCGAGCAGACGCTCGACTTCCGGTTTCAATTCCGGTGCAAGCCCGCTCTCCATCAGTTCGGAAAACAGCATGGGCGGCGGGGAGCCTTTGTCAAGGATCCACCGGCAGGCGAGGACCGGGCGCAGGACATAAAAATATTTCTTTGCCTTTATCATATCGCCTTTGATGTATTCGCGGTAGTTGCCGGCCGCCATATGGATATAGTGATACAGCCCTCTCTTCGAAGAAAAATATCGCCCCATAACAGATTTAAACCGTGCCGCAAAATCTGTTTCTAAATATACAATGGGGGAGGCACTCCATTCAAACAGCGTTGGGTTGGACTTATGCAGAAGCCGCAGCGTCTTGGTGAGGTCCCACCCGTTGATATCCAGCGCGTCGTTGATCGGCAATTCGATCACATCACGGTGTTTTTGAAGCCGCAAATACGCATCTTTCGGGCGGACGTAGATGAACCGTACATCATAGTCGCTGTCCGGAGAGGCAAAGCCCCATGCCCGGCTGCCGGATTCGACCGCCAGCAAGATCCGCACATTTTGTGTTTGTTCAATTTGAGCCAGTTCTTTTTGTATTGTATCTTTCATCCGGTGCTCCTCCTTTCGGCGTGTGTGTCACGCATCCATTTGCTGTTTGGCGGATAAAAAAGCCTTTTTGTCCCTATGGCTGTGCTCATCACGGGATTTTGCCCGGCACATGGGGCAGGAACAGTGGATTTTTCCTTTGGCGAGACGGCCGTATGCACCCCGCGTCCAGGCATATACATACTCCTCTCCGCCAAGCCTGCGCAGGATCCCCAGCTTTCTTTCAATGGCCCGGTTTCTCTGCCGCCGGTAATAAGCCCGTGTTCTTTTCAATTAAATCACTCCCCGACAGTTCGGGCAGCCTGTAAGAACCGTCAGGGCACCGCTTTCTTACAGGCTGCCTGTCTTTACAGGGAAAGTCAAACAAACAGGTGTTTTCATCATTCTGCCGCCTTAAAGTTATAAACAGGTTTGACACGCTCTGCGATTTGCGCCGTGGGTTCGATCTGCGCGATGATTTCCTCCATGCTCTTATAGGCCATAGGGGATTCATCCAACGTATCCGGAACAACACAGGTGGAGTAAATGCCCTTCATTTCCTTCCGGTACTGTTCCATGGAAAGCGTGGAAAACGCCGCTCTCCGGCTCATGAGCCGCCCGGCCCCATGAGGGGCGGAGCAGTTCCACTCCGGGTTTCCTTTTCCGATACAGATAAGGCTGCCGTCCCGCATATTGATGGGAATGAGCAGCTTTTCGCCCTTCTTGGCAGAAACCGAGCCTTTGCGCAGGATCATCGCGTCCGTGTCGATATAGTTGTGAATGGTCGTGAATTCGTCTGCTTTTGTAAAGCCCATACCGGAAAGGATCACATCCATCATCGCTTTGCGGTTCAACACAGCGAAGCGCTGCACAATGCGCATATCATGGATATAATCCTCGAAAAGCTTGCCCTCCACATAGGCCAGGTCTTTCGGTATGCTGATTTTATGCTCTTTTTTGAGGGCGGTTACTGCGGGCTGGATCTCCTGAAAGCGTCCCTCCGACTTGAGCGTTTCGATGAGCTGCCCGATCTGGTAGCGTGCGCCGCCCCACAATGCCATTCGGCCTTGTTCCTGATAGTAATCGGCGACCTCAACGCCCAGATGGCGGCTGCCGGAATGAACGACGATATAAATATCGCCCGTATCGGAACGATCCGCCTCGATAAAATGGTTGCCGCCGCCCAGCGTGCCGATGCTTTTTTTCGCCCGCTCCAGATTGACGTAAGGCGCGCAGCGAAGCGCGCTCAAGTCGATGGACGAGCAGTATTCGTGGGAGGCCCTGCGCACTTCCCGTCCGCAGGGGATCGCGCTGCGGATCAGCGCATCCAGCTTTTCAGAATCGATCTCCCGTTGTGCGATCCTGACGGTTTCCATGCCGCAGCCGATATCCACACCCACCATACCGGGAACCACCTTATCCGTAATGGTCATGGTCGTCCCGATGGTACAGCCTTTTCCCGCGTGAACGTCCGGCATGATGCGGATTTTGCTGTCCCGAAACGCTTCTTCGTCGCAGACCAGGCGGATCTGCTCCTCTGCTTTTCCGTCCAGCGCCGGCGTATAGCACAGCGCGGTATTGAATTTTCCCTTTACTTCGATCACAATGGTGATCCCCTTTCCGACGGGGCCGGAACATGCGGCTTTCACCGCCAGCACTGTATTCATGATGTCGCGGATCTCGCCGGGAAGAATGATATCCTTCACGCCCGCGTCGATAATTTCCACGAAGAACTCGTTTTCTTTTGCCTTAAGGCGCTCAAAGGCATACCTTGACAGCTCGTCTTTATTCGCCAGAATGTCGTCCAGCTTCTGCTTCCCTACAAAGTCCCGAAGAGCGAGCTGCGCCGCAACGTGCATTTGCCCGGCATAGTCGTCGATTTCGGTGAGTATCTTCACATAATCCGTGATGCGGTAATTGCACACAAAATTGATGCGAAGGCCGACCTTATCCTGCGTCATGATCTCCTGCCCGGTGATCTCCATCCGGGTGAGCCGCGTGTCCACAAGGTTCACGTCTACCCGGATATTGTTTTTCCAGAAGTAATAGGTGCCGGCGTCCAAAATGCGGATCAACTTCTGGTCAAAGTACAGCCGTGCTTTCTGATACTGGGCCACCTCCACTTTTGTATAAACCGTGGTGGGAAGCTTTGCGAATATGTACTGCGGCACATCCTCCGCAACCTCGGGCGTGGAGATATCCACAAGCTGGTACTCGTGACGCTCCAGCACAGACCAGAAGGCGTATTTGCCGCGGCGGAGCACTCCGTCGAATTTTCCGCTTGTGTAGTGAAGCGCCAGCTGCTGGTCCGCAACTTCGCAGACAGAGGTCAGTTTGGCGACCTCGCTGTTTGCGAGAAGGGTGTCCAGTTCGCATTTTGCAGATATGAGAGGCTCCTTCAAAGAGACGATCTCAATTTCCCGGGCGCCGAACAACGGATACTTTCCTGCGCCCAGAAGCTTTACAAACCGTCCGTTATGAAACAGGAAACCCTTCTGATTCTCATTGATAATAACCTTTTTCATATAAAAAACCTCCTCGGGTCTAAATTCGTGATTCGTCATCCATGCCTGCCCGGCGGCTGAACCCTTCAGCGCATGGCGCCAACCGGCGGAGAATTGCTTCCTGGCCGTTTGGCCCTTTGCACGGTATCCGTTTTCAGACAGGGCCCGGTAAGCATTGCCCGCAATGCTTGCTGCATCCAAAGATGCACTGCGCATTTCTGGCCGGATAACGAATCCTGTTTTCATCCGTACCCGAAGGTACGCCTGCTTGCCGCTTCCCGCGGCGACCAAACCAACTGGCATACATCCTGACGGATGTAAGGCAGGATTCGAACCTGCGATATAAAGGGGAGTTGAACCCCGCCGCTTTCGCGGCTGCCACGCGCAAGCCTGACCGGCATACGCTTTGGAACCTCCTCGCGCACCGCGGTGAAAGAACATTCAAACACCCGCAAAGGTCATCTTGCATCCATAGAATACTAAAATTTTCCTGCCTTATCACGGAAAAAAAGCTGCGAACTCAAAAGAGTCCGCAGCTTTTTTGCATTTCCAGCCGTTTTTTGATCAGTCCCACAAAGCGTTCCGGCTCAGTTACCTTAATAAACGGGCCGAAAGAAAGCACCCGAATCACCAGTTCTGTCTCGTCGTCCTGCCGGTAGTTGATCGTGACGCGGTAGTGCTTTTCGTCCAGCCGCTGCGCCTCTTTTTCAAAGTGCGCAAAGTGAAGCAGCACCCGTTCCAGGGCATTGCGTCCGTCATACAGCTCGATCACAACGCGTTTGTTTGCGGCGGCACAGATGCTTTGGCGCCCGTACCGTTCTCCCCGAAAGGGCTTACAGGACAAAATCCGCCCAAGATTGATGGTTTTTCCGTACCGGCAGCCGGAGGCGACCAGGCGGAACTTGTCGTCCTTTTCGGAATACTCCAGATATTCCGGCATGACGTTCAGATGTGTGCGGGCCTCCCGGCGGTTTTTTACATCAATACTGAGCGGATACCGCTTTTTGATCGCGTCCAGTATCCGATGGAAGATTTGTATGTATACCTCATCTTCAAATGGGTCGCCGTCCGCATACCGGTCAAAAATGTAAATGTCGTCCGGCGTGAACAGCGGCGGCACATCCTCAAGGCCGGAACTGTCAAAATCAAACAGGCGGATGCGCGGGTCAAGAGAAATCGCCTTCAGCCACCGCTTTTGCAGCACCGTAAGCGGCATGGTCGGCGGATGGAGGAGGGGCGTTGTGCCGTCCGGCCGGAGCAGCTGCCATTTTTCGCTCGTGAGCACCGGTTCGATGGATAAAACGCTCTCTGAAAACGCACAGCGCTCGATAACCGTTCGCAGATCTTCCTTCGTGAGCGGGCGCTGAACCGCTTTGCGCAGAACGGCCGCGACTGTGTTGTAGTAAGCGCCGTAAAGCTCGCTGAAAATCATGCTTCATCGCCTCCGTTCAGCCCGTACAAGCGAGCCATCGCGTCGATGTCCCTTTTGAACTGCGCCTCCAGCTCCTGATTGGAAAAATGAATGCTGACAATGCGGCAGATAAAGGTACGGATCCACGGCACCAGCTCGCCCGCGTCATAGACGTCGGCGGAAAAGCGGCTGGTGTGAGCGTCGACACGCTCGACCTGTCCGCAGCGCTTTTCCCGTTCCAGACGGCGGTGGATATATGCTTCACCGTCATCATACCGCACGGTAAACTCCACCTGCTCCAGCCGCGCGCATCCCCCTTCGGTACTGACGCCCCAAATATGCTTCTGCATTTGGTCAAGCTTCTGCCGGTATGTATCGTAGCTTTCGCAATTTCCCGCCGTCTGGACCGACAGAATATTATCAAGCCGGATGGAGCCGATCCGTTTGTTCCGCGGAGCATAAGCCATCAGATACTGGCGGCCGTTCTGCACACTGATAAAAATGCGCAGGGGAACAACCTTCTGCGCGGCGGTGCGCTCCCTGCGCCGGTTGACGGTTTCGATTTGGACGGACTGTTTTCTGTGCATCGCCTCAAACAATCTGTACAAAATCTCACTGTCCAGCGCCCCGGTGATATAGTGATGCTTGAACACAAAGTGTTCCTCATGGGAATCGGCTTTATCCAGCAAAAAAGAACCGATTACGCCGCAGGGGGCGACCTCGGAAAAAAAGTCAAGCGCATCTGTACAGGCAGGCTGAGCCGTGGCCGCACGGCGGTACAGCAATGTTTTTGCGGACCGATCTGTACAGATAAGGCCCTGCTCGGCGTATTCCTTCAGTTTTTTGCGGACGGTGGATGCATCGAATGTTTTCGGCTCGTCAAAGCACGAAAGCCGCCGGTCGATTTCATCCATGATGCCGCTGAGCGGCAGCGCGATATCCGGACCGGATAAAACATCGAAGATCAGAAAATGAAGCGTGATATCCCCATCGGTAAAGCTTTTCGCTTTCCATGCCTTGTAGAGCGGATTGTGATGAGAAATACGGCTGTCGATGGAGAGAAAGACCTTTTTGCCGTCAGCGGTCTGCCGAAAACGCATATAATCACCCAGCCAGCTTTCAACGCGGCGGCGCTCGTCATCATAGGAGCGGGCGCTTTTCTTCGTGAACTCATCGCGGCTTTTAAAACCGTACACATAGAATTCGCGCATATAGTCCCGAATGCGTTCAAAGTTTTTGATCAGCTCGCTGTAGGCCATACGTTCGTCTCCTTTCATCGTGCTTTGGCGCGCCGCAAGTTTTTTGACCTTACCATAAAGCTTTTGCGCTTTTTTATGAAAAACACCACTAAAATCTATGATTTTAGTGGTGTTTTGGTCGGAGTGGGGAGACTCGAACTCCCGGCATCCTGCTCCCAAAGCAGGCGCGCTACCAACTGCGCTACACCCCGGTATGCGGTTTTGGCACGGATGTCTGCGTGCCAGCGCGGCGGATACGGCGCTTACACGAGGAATCCAAGCTAAAATATTATATGACACAATGCGCGCGAAGTCAAGCCAAACCCTTGACGAACCGCGCCGCCTGCCGTACAATAAACCCATGTCTTATTGTTCCTATCATTTATAAGAAAAGGTGTGTCACGATGGAAAACAGCGCAAAGACCATGGACCAGATCGTCGCCCTGTGCAAAAACCGGGGCTTTGTATATCCGGGCAGCGAGATCTACGGCGGCCTGGCCAACAGCTGGGATTACGGCCCTCTTGGCGTCGAGTTTAAAAACAATGTCAAAAAGGCCTGGTGGAAGAAGTTCGTGCAGGAATCCAAATACAATGTTGGCTTGGATTCCGCCATTCTGATGAACCCGCAGACCTGGGTCACCTCCGGCCATGTGGGCGGCTTTTCCGACCCGCTGATGGACTGCCGGGACTGTCATGCCCGTCACCGCGCGGACAAGCTCATCGAGGACGCGGGCGGACACGCCGAAGGCATGAGCTTCGACGAGATGACGGAATATATCCGCGAGCATGGCATTGCCTGCCCGGAATGCGGCAGCAAAAATTTTACCGACATCCGCAAGTTCAACCTGATGTTCAAGACGTTTATGGGCGTTACCGAAGACGCCAAGAATGAGGTCTATCTGCGGCCTGAAACGGCGCAGGGCATCTTTGTCAACTACGCCAATATCCAGCGCACCACGCGCCGCAAGCTGCCGTTCGGCGTGTGCCAGATCGGCAAATCCTTCCGCAACGAGATCACGCCGGGCAACTTTATTTTCCGCATCCGGGAGTTCGAGCAGATGGAGTGCGAGTTCTTCTGCAAGCCGGACACCGATCTGGACTGGTTCTACTATTGGAAGGATTACTGCAAGAACTTCCTGCTGAGCCTGGGCATGAAAGAGGAAAACATGCGCCTGCGCGACCATGAGAAGGAGGAGCTGTCCTTCTATTCCAAGGCTACGACGGACATTGAGTATCTGTTCCCGTTTGGCTGGGGCGAGCTGTGGGGCATTGCCGACCGCACCAATTACGATCTGGGCCGTCATCAGGAGGCCAGCGGCAAGAGTCTTGAATACTTTGACCCGGAGACCAATGAACGCTATATCCCCTATGTTGTGGAGCCGTCCCTGGGCGCGGACCGTGTGGCGCTGGCGTTCCTTTGCGAGGCCTACGACGAGGAAGTGGTGGACGCCGGGAAAAACGACACCCGCGTGGTGATGCGCCTGCATCCGGCGCTGGCGCCCTTCAAGGCGTGCGTGCTTCCGCTTTCGAAAAAGCTGGCCCCCAAGGCCGAGGAAGTGCGCGCCGAGCTGGCGAAGTATTTCATGGTGGATTATGATGAGACCGGCTCCATCGGAAAGCGTTACCGCCGCCAGGATGAGATCGGCACGCCGCTGTGCATCACCATCGATTTTGAGACCGTGGGCGACGACAAGACGGCCGCCGACGGCTGTGTGACCGTGCGCGACCGCGACACCATGCAGCAGGAGCGTGTGAAGATCGAGGATCTGCGCGCTTATATCGAGAAAAAGATCGAGTTTTAAAACCACATGCAAAGCGGACGTCCCAGGGGGCGTCCGCTTCCTTTTTTTGCCTGCTTGTGGTATGATGAAAACAAGCCATATCCAACAGAACGGAGGAGTTTTTATGATCGGCTGGCTCATACTTGCGGCTGTGCTGGCGTTGTGCGCCGTGTTGTGCATCCGTGCGGCCCGGTTCAAACCGGAGGCGGGGGCTGGGGCGGCGCCCACGCCCGTCGCCGTGGACACAGAGGGGGCTGTACAGCGCCTGGCGCAGCTGGTGCGCATCCCGACGGTGTCCAATTATGATGCGGAAAAGTTTGATGAAACACAGTTTGAAGGCTTCCGTGAGAAGCTGCGGGAATTGTACCCCCGCGTACATGAGATGTGCCCGCCCGTGCGCATCGCCCATACGGGCATGCTGTTTCACTGGAAAGGAAAAAGCAGCGCCGCTCCCGTTGTCCTGATGGCGCACTATGACGTGGTGCCTGTAGACGAAGCGGGGTGGAAGCATCCGCCTTTCTGCGGCGAGGTGTTTGACGGCGAGCTGTGGGGGCGCGGTACGCTGGACACGAAAATCACGCTGCTGGGCATTCTGGAGGCGGCCGAACGGCTGATGAGCGAGGGCTTTGTGCCCCGGAACGACGTGTACTTTTCTTTCTCAGGCGACGAGGAAGTGAGCGGGCCGAGCGCACCGGCCATCGTGGAATATTTGAAGGAGCGGGGCGTCAGGCCCGCAATGGTGGTGGATGAAGGCGGCGCCGTTGTAGACGGCGTATTCCCCGGCGTCAAGCAGCCCATCGCGGTGGTGGGCATCGGAGAAAAAGGCTTTATGAATGTGGAGCTGACGGCGCGTGCCGCCGGCGGCCATGCCAGCACGCCGGCCGTGCCCTCCACGCTGGGCATGCTGTGCCGGGCCGTGGCCGATTGCGAAAAACACCAGTTCAAGGCGCATCTGACGGCGCCCGTGCGCGCGCTGTTCCAAAACGTGGGGCCGTATGCGCCTTTCGGCCTGCGGCTGGTATTTGCGAATCTGTGGCTGTTTGGGCCTCTGCTGCCGCTTCTGGCGGGCAGGCTGGGCGGCGAGCTGGGCGCGATGATGCGCACCACCATGGCGTTCACCACGGCGCAGGGGTCCAAGCAGATCAACGTGCTGCCCACAGAGGCGTCGGCGGGCGTCAACCTGCGGCTTGTCAATCTGGATACGCCGGAAAGTGCGGCGCAGCACCTGAAAGACGTCATTCGCAACGATAAGGTGGAGGTCAAGGTAACATACGCTCAGAATGCCAGCCCGTATGCCTCCGCGGAGGATGCGAACTGGGAGACGCTGGCCAAGGCAGTGGGCGACACATGGCAGGGCAGCATCGTCTCACCGTACCTGATGATGGCCTGCTCCGACAGCCGTCATTTCAGCGCCATCTGCCGGGACGTATACAAGTTCAGCGCCATGGCGCTCTCCAAGGAGCAGCGGGGGCTGATCCACAACAACGACGAGCGTATCCCGGTGCGTGAGATTGCCAAGACGGTGGAATTTTTCACCCGGCTGGAGCAAAGCATATAACGAAGCAGACCGCCGCGCGGCGCGCGGAAATCCTGATGATTTGGAGAAAATGAAAATGGATATAAATTTGGTGAAGCAGTATGCGGAATTTGCCGTAAAGATCGGCGTCAACCCCCAGCCGGGGCAGACGCTCATCATCCGTGCGCCCATCGAGGGGGCGTTTTTCGCCCGGGCCTGTGCCGAGGCGGCCTACGCTGCGGGCGCGAAGGAAGTGGTGGTGCACTATTCGGACGAAAAGCTGTCCCGCATTAAAATGGAGAATACCGCCGTGGAGGTATTGGAGGATGTGAAGCCCTGGCTCCAGCGCAGCTATCTCGATTATGTGGAGAGTGAGGGAGGCGAGGCTCAGGAAATGCTTTGGGACGCTATCTTCGACGTGTGCCGCGTGAAAAACGGCAATGTGGTGTCCGAGTGGCAGGCGCATGTGAAAAAAATGACCGCCTGGCGCGACCGCATGAATGCGCTGGATCTGGACAGCATCCGGCTGCAGAGCGCCAACGGCACAGACCTCACCATCGGCCTTGCGGACGGGCATGTGTGGGAGGGCGCTCAAAGCCGTACGCCCGAGGGCTACACATTCATCGCAAATATCCCCACCGAGGAAGTGTTCACCGCGCCGCACCGTCTGCGCGTAAACGGCGTTGTAAAGGGCACCAAGCCCTATGTGTACAACGGCAACCTCATTGAGGGCTTTTCCGTCACCTTCAAGGACGGCGAAGTGGTGGAGCATTCGGCCCAAAGCGGCGAGGCGCTGCTGGGCCAGCTGCTGGACACCGATGAAGGCTCCCGCCGCATCGGCGAGATCGCGCTGGTGCCGGCGTCCAGCCCCATCAACCGGCGGGGCATTTTGTTCTACAATACGCTGTTCGACGAGAACGCGGCCTGCCACATCGCCTTCGGTAAGGGTTACCCCGGCACTGTAAAGGGCGGTACGGCCATGACGAAGCAGGAACTGTTGGCCCACGGTGTGAACGACAGCATCATCCACGAGGACGTGATGGTGGGCGCGCCGGATATGACCATTACGGGTACCACCAGAACGGGAGAGAACGTGAAGATCTTTGAAAACGGAGAATGGGCATTTTAATGGAAATAAATATCCCCCGGCGAAGCCGGGGGTATTTCAGATGCGGGCAAAGCCCTATGATACAGGCAGCGCCTCAAGGCGCATAACGGTCTGACACTTGCATAGGA
>PPYF01028358.1_pt1 | contig 14031 bp, 12 predicted proteins | sample 1559871 | NCBI WGS metagenome assembly PPYF01 (sample SAMN08240021, study PRJNA423297) | Human gut metagenome, whole genome shotgun sequencing project. | reverse complement strand
ATACCTTCACGCTCTGAGTTCCCGCATCAAAGCCTAAGTAAAGTTTGGACATTACAGACTCCTTCTTATTAATTTCATTCTCTAAATAAGGCCGTCGGCGCGGCAGTCAATTCTTTCAAAAGCATTAAGGCTCAGCGCGCCAGCGAAATCAAGATGACTCCTGTCATCATAGCAAGAACACCAGCACTCTTTAAAGGCGTTACCTTTTCATGCAGGGCTTTCGCTCCGATAAATAAGGCAAGCATCATGGAAACCTCTCGGGTTGGTGCGACATATGCGAGCGGTGCATAAAGCAGTGCAAACAAAACCAAGAGATAAGCAGCCGGATGCGCAATGCCAATATAAAGTGCGTACTTCCAGCGCTTTTTAATGTCTTCTTTAAAGCTTTTACGCCCCGATTCCTTGGAAAGAATCCCAGGGCCTAGAAGAAAGAGCCGAACCGCCATGCCGGGGACGTAATACATTAAAGGCGTCAATCCGATCAGCTGAATCGCAAATCCGTCCAAGCTCGAATACGAAGCAATAAACACGCCCGTCAACACACCCCAGAACAATCCTTTGGATAATGAACTCTTGAGGTGCTTGTCTTTGCCCGGAAACGCTAGCAATACGATACCTAAAAGCACACAGACAATGCCCGCAAAACCGAGAGGGGCGAGTTTTTCTCCGAATAGAAACACTGCAACTAAAACCGTAAACGCCGGACCCGTTCCTCTTGCGGTCGGATAAACAACGGAATAATCCGCTTTTCGATAACCGGTCTGGAGGACAATGGTGTAAATCACATGAAGCACTGCGCTGAGAATGATCAGCAGCCACATCTCTAAAGGAAGAGACAGGAGCCTTTTGAAATCCACCAAATAAAGCAGCGGCATGTAAATCAAAAAGGCAAACGTCTCATAAAGCAGGACAAAAGATGAGCCGCCTCCGCTCTTCTTCGAAACAAAATTCCAAGAAGCGTGCAGCACAGCTGCAAAGAAAACAAGCGCAAGTGCTATAGCATTCATTTCAAATAATCAATCGGATCTTTAACGCCGTTAGCTTCAAAGGCGGCTTTGCGGTCAATACAGGTGCCGCATTCCCCGCAGGCTTTTTCTCCGCCGTCATAACATGACCAAGTCAATTCATAAGGAACTTTCAGCTTCAAACCTTCGGCAACAACCTGCGCTTTATTCCAGGAAAGCATTAAGCCGTTTCTAAAAGGAACGTACGTCGAAACCTTGCCCTCTCCGTTTTTAGAGATCTGTTCGGCATAACTTTCATGGACGGGCTTTTCCGTGCTAGTAGATAACAGGGAGCAGTTGCTGAAAGAAAAGATCTGAGTCAGGTTAAAAACAACGTGTCTGACACCGTAATAATCTGCGACCTTCTGAGCGCTTTCTAACTCTTTGCAATGTCTCTGACCGTATTCAAAGGACAGAGTAACGACGTTTTCTTTGCCTAATTCATGGACGGCCATGGCAAGACAAGTCGTGCTGTCGACACCGCCGCTGCTGAGAACAATGGCTTTCACCGTTTTTCCTCGACTAACTATTAATGAGTGTTTGGTATTTTAATCAGCGGCTCTGCAAAATTCCCGCTGCCAAAACAACTCAGTCCGCCTCTGGGACGGACTGAATTGACCTCTTCTTAGTTTGAACTACTTGATTTTGAATTGGATTTCAGCGGGGAATCCTTTCACCAAGTCACCGGCCTTTACGCCTCTGAAAGAGTTTTCTTTATCGACACCGGCTTTGATCGCTTTTTCAATCAAAGCCTTATTATCAACTTCCGGTGTCTTGCACATTGCCGTGTTGACCTTAAAAGCCGCGTCCCCGGCAATCGCATTCACCGTAGCACCGCCCTTAAAGTCGGTAATGACGGCACATGGAAGCGCTTTTTCAAGTTCAAGAACTGCTCGGCTTCCGGCGTGAACGGCATTCGTGTTGCCGTAACTTCCGTTGGAATGGCCGCCGGGGCCAGTAATGAAAACTTCATAAGTTGCGGCAGAAACCGCTGATGCTGCAAAGGCGCAAACTAACGCTGCTAATAATTTATTCATGTCTGCCCCCTTATTTGTACAGCTCTTCAGTCGTGCGATTGCCTTTGGGAGAAACCAACGGCGGAACAACCTTTCCGTCGGAAGTATGGTATCCGGCAGCCATAAGTCCCATCAGAATCATTCGATAAACGCGTTTGCCTTCGTCCTGGCCGTTTCCGGGAATGCCCCATTCATACCAAGCATGTCCGCCGCCACCGCCTGCATTCGTACCAACGTTGAAGTTAACCGTCGGAACGCCAACCGCTGCAGGAACGTTGTCGTTGAGCGATGCCGCTCGCTCGTTCAGTTTTTCACGAATATCAATGCCGGCTGTGCGGGCAGACTGCCAGAATGCCTGCATAGCAGGATCGTCGTAATTCTTGCGTTTATGGGCGGGACGATCGCCGAACCAAACCAATTCCATCTTCACGGCTTTGGCGTCTCCGTCTTTCAGACCATATTTGGCGTTTTCCTGCTGGAGTGCCTTTGCGAAAGCAGGTTCAATCTTGCTGCGAATATCTTTCAGCGGTCCGGGTGTCGGACTTCTCATATCGACGAGAAGTGTGCACTCTTTGCTTCGTTCACCTTCCGACGCCGGTGTGCAGGAACCAACACCTACGGTGTAAGTCGTTCTTTCTGCTTTTTTATCCAGATCGTAGGGAGTTTTCAGATTGGAAATCATTTCAATGGCACGGTTCATAGCCATTAAAGCGGAAGGCTGGTTTGCGCCGACCTTCACTCCGGCAGGTTCCGAGTATTTAATTTCGAAACGGTAAGAACCCAAGTAGTTAACCGTTCCGGAACCGGGAGATGTACTGTCAGCGCCGAAGTTAGCAACGAAGTTCAGAGCATTGTTGCCTTTGCCGGTGTCTTGGTTATAACCGTAAAGCTGCTTCATGCCGCAAAGGTTCCCTTTGCCCTCTTCACCGGTCGTACCGCAAATCCAGATGTCATAAACCGGCTTGATCTTATATTTGTTGAGCATGTAAGCGGCTTGCATGACAGCTGCCGTGTTAATCATCGCGTCGTTATAACCAGGAACATAAATTCTCAGAGCGCCGCGACCCAAAGCGTCTTCATAGTCGTTATAACGCTGATAGGCTTTTTTGTAATTGGCGTCTTCAATAATCTTTCCGTCTTTATCGAAGTGGAGTTCATCTGGCAAAGCGGCAAGTTCTGCCTTTGTCTTAACCAATGCGTCAGAAGCTTTCTGAAGCTTAACCGGCACGAAGGAAGCTGAAGCCGGCGGCAGTTCCGCAGGATTCACTGTGTCAATGTGACCTTCTAAGAGGACCTTAGGAAACTGGCCTTTGTAAGACTGAGCATCTTTTTGCTGGGAATAAGTGCCGGGAATTCTGACGCAGGCGTTATATACAGGCAGACCGTCAACCTTCTGAAGTCCAGCACCCTTGATGATGCCGTCGGTACGCGTCATTACCTGCGCGGGAGAGAAGCCCCATTCTTCGGTGAAACGACGCATCAGTTCCTGCTGACGGCGCATTTCTGATCGGGACGGAGATGCAATTCGGACGATTTCCATTTGAGTATTGAATCGCCACTTTTGTCCTTGAGGACTCGTGAGCTCTGCCAACATTTTCTGCATCGGAGCATCGGCGTTAATCATGTCAGCAGCTTTTTTTGCTTCAGTACTGACTGTCGGAGCCGCAGCTATAGCTGACAAGGAAACGGCCGACATGACGGTGAGTAAAGAGAGTGTTCGAATGCGCATATTTCTCCTCAGTTTGGTTTTTAGTTTTTCTTTCATTTTACCCCTCAGAGTTTTCCTGGTGTTCAATTTTTCTTTACTTTACTTGAGATTCTTGAGTTTTCTCTAAGTTTTGCTTTGCGTTTTTTCTTTCAGCGCAAACAGTATCCGCACATGAAGTTCTTGCCTTCCAGACAAGCCGCAAAAATAGACAAACCGCTTCTTTTGAATCGTTCTAATATTAATAAGTTATATCCGCAAAACTTTTTAGCGAATAAGGAGAAAGAAGTGAGCGATTGTTGTACTGGTTCCTGCGGCTGCGGCAAAGTGATTAATGCGCCTGTTGTTACACCCGTTATTGGGTCCAAACGGGTTGAACCCGGAAAATACAAAGGATCTGCGGCGAAAGTTTTCTTCTCGCCGATCATTGACGCTGAGCACCTCATCAAACTCTATAACTTAGTGAACAGCGAAATTTACGGCAAAGTTGCGATCAAACTGCACACCGGTGAAAAACACGGTCCGAATATCCTTCCTCGTGATTTAGTCCAAGCCCTTCAGGCGACGATTCCGAACAGCAACATCGTCGAAACAAATACACTTTACGAAGGCGACCGCTACACAACGGAAAGCCACCGAGAGACCATCAAGGTTAACGGCTGGACGTTCTGCCCGGTCGACATCATGGACGAGGACGGCTTTGTCAACCTGCCCGTTAACGGCGGCTTCCACCTGAAAGAAGTTGCTATGGGCAAGAACATTGTCAACTATGACTCCATGCTGGTTCTGACTCACTTTAAGGGTCATGCTATGGGTGGTTTCGGAGGCTCGATGAAGAATATCGCCATTGGCTGCGCTTCCGGTCAGGTTGGTAAACGCCAGGTCCATGGCATCGAAGGCGAACCTCCTGCCGATTGGAATGCATGGCCGGCCAAGGAAAAGCTAATGGAATTGATGGCTGACTCGGCTAAAGCCACTATTGACCACTTCGGCAAGAGAATCACTTATATCAACGTCATGCGCAACATGTCCGTAGACTGTGACTGCGCCGGAGTTGCAGCGGCCAAACCGACGATTGCCGATATCGGTATTTTGGCTTCTACCGACCTCCTCGCTATTGATCAGGCTTGTGTCGACTTGGTTTACTCTCACCATGGAGACAATCGTGATCTAGTTGAAAGAATGGAATCCCGTCACGGCCTGCGCCAGCTGACCGCAATGGCAGAGCATAAGATGGGCAACACCCAGTACGAATTGATCGAAATCGACTAATTTCCTTCAATGCTGTATGAGGGCTCCGATCTACGGAGCCTTCGTCGTCTCAGGCGGAAAATGACAATCGGTACTTGGTGTGTTTTTTCTCAATGGTTTGTGAAAACCATTTGGATGCATCGCCCCAGGATTTATAGCTAGCCCCCGAAATTTAAGACCGTGATCAGTTAAGATAAAGAAAATTAATCCTGAAGGACTAATTAAGGCTTTAACGGAAGAATATTAAGAATGCTTGCACCGGTTCGTATGATTGTGACTTACCCTCTTTACATGGCAATGGAAAGAGCTATTTTTCATTCTCAGACTTTTGAGAAAACCTGGTCAGGCCTTCGTCCGAAACTTGAAAAAGGCGTTGAACTCATCGCGCAGGAAGTTCACCCTCAGGGCCGCAACTTCATCCGCCGTTATGTCTATCAGGAACCCGCGACCCGCAGAATTTGTTCTGAATGCTTCGAAGAGATGTTCAATAATGAAGTCATGTCTCTTCTCGGCTTAGTCAAAAATGTCCGTAAAGACATTCGCGGCCGCCAAAAGCAAATCCTCGAATGGGAAAAAGATTTAATCGCGGCTCCGAAAAAGACCTGGAACATTCTTAACAGTACACAAAGCAATTTAAAGGACAAGATCAGCCGCTACAAAAGCAAGATCGAATACGACGAAAAACAAATCGTTGTGCTTTTGGATAAAGCGCTGGATTCTTTGAAGGCACGCGGCGTTCGCATCGATCGCGAGCAGCTGGAAAGCCTGATTGAATCGGCCGAAGGCGAGGACCTTGCCGCCATTCTTTCTGTAGCTGACTGCGTGGGTCAGGTGTTAAAGCGTTTGGAGTCTCAGCTTGCTGAGTCGAACCCGACTCCGGAACTCTCTAAAACTTACGCAGGTTTTTACATGATGTGCAACCGCCTCTATTTAGAAGCGGTAAATCGAGCTTTGTATCAAATCGGCAAGGTTTACATGAAGCGCGTTGCAGGAATCGAAAAAGAAGCCTTTAAGCAAATCAACACAGCAGAAGAAAAACTCACTTCTCCTAATCTTTCTGAAGCTGCGCGCGCCACGCTTAAAAACAACGTCAAGATCAACCATGAGATTCTTGAAGTCGTTAAGTTCTACACACGTCATTTAAACAAGCGCACAAAAGAACTCTTAGAGATCCGTGAAAAAGCCGCTTTGAATTTCGAAATTTCTTTGAATACCTTCATGACGATGAAGATCGGCGCAGATTTAGCCGACTGCGTCTCGAATGCAGAAAAAGATATCTCCAAGATCTTTGCTTTCGAGCCGCCTGCTCTTTCCGCCCTTTATGATGTCGGATTCAAAGAACAGTTCAGAGCTGTTACAAGACAAATCCGGAACGAGTAATAAGAAAACCGGAGCCTAAACGGAATCCGGTTTTTACTTTTGGAGGCCCTTCAGGAATTTCTTCGAAGAGCTTTAATTTTGATTAGCCTAACTGGATCTTCTTCCACACATGACGGATGGAAGGAACGGCAGGCGTCTTGCTTCGATCGTCGTAAGAAGTATGGAGCAGCTGATGAGCTTTGTGAGAATTCGGCTCTCCCAAGAACTCGTCATAAAGCTCTTTGACCATCGGATTGTTGTGAGACTGACGAACCGGACTGTTTTCGTCGGCGCGTTCCAGAACTTCGAAGCGCTTCGAAGTAGCGTTCAAATAGTTTCCTCTGAAACGAATCGTGCCGCCGCCGTTGACGCATCCGCCCGGACAAGTCATCACTTCGATAAAGTTATAGTCGCAGGTTCCCGCGGCCACTTCATCACAAATCTTGTTGGCGTTGGCTAGACCGTAAACGACTGCGATTTTCAGCTTCACGCCGCCTTCGTCCATATCCGCTTCTTTATAAACATGCGGGTGGTTGGAGGGCTTAAAGGGAACGTTGTTCACCTCTTTTCCGGTGAGGACATGGTAAAGCGTTCTTGAAGCCGCTTCTGCCACTCCGCCGCTCTTCCCGAAAATCACACCGGCGCCCGAACCTCGGCTCATAAAGGGTGTATCAAATTCACCGTCTTCGATCTCTTTCAGATCTATCCCACGGCTCTTAAAGAGTCTTGCCAATTCGCGGACGGTTAAAACCAGATCCGTGTCCGGCACGCCGTCTTTGGCCAACTGTGGGCGTCCTGCCTCGATCTTCTTTGCTGTGCACGGCATGATGGAAATCACACGGATCTTTGAAGGCTCGGCGCCGATTTTTTCCGGCAGCCACGTCTTGGCAAGAGAACTGAGCACAGCCTGCGGAGAGCGAGTGGTGGAAAGATGGTCCAGCATTTCAGGACGATGCTGTTCAACAAAACTAACCCAGCCGGGGCAGCAGGAAGTAAACATCGGCATCACTGAGTGCTTATCTTTGATTCGATTAAGCAGCTCGGTACCTTCTTCCATGATCACAACATCAGCTGAGAAGTTGGTATCAAGAACATAGTTGGCACCCATCATCTTCAGCCCGGCAATGATGCGTTTTTCAACATTAGTTCCGGAAAGCGTTCCGAATGCATCGCCCAATGTTGCGCGGACAGAGGGCGCAAACTGAACTACGGAAATAACACTTTCGTCTTCAAGAATTTCGCGGGCCTTATCCACATTATCCGTTGACATTAAAGCCCCCGTAGGACAGACCATAATGCACTGTCCGCAGCGAACACATTTAGTGGAATCCACCCAATCTTTGGTGCCGTTCAGGCATACACCGGCTTTCGTTCCGATTTCATCAATACGAAGCGCTCCGATGCCTTGGATCTTATTGCACACCTCCACACAGCGCATACAGCGGACGCACTTATTAACATCGAGCTCGATCGCCGGATCGGTATGGTCAACCTTTCGTTCAGCAATAAATTTGCCCGTGAAAGGCGCCTTCTGGACTCCTAAGTTGCGAGCCAGCTGAAGAAGTTCACAATTACCGTAACGACCGCAGGTTACACAATCCATGTCGTGGTCTGCGAAGATCAAAGCCACCTGAGTTCGCTGCATTTTTTTGACCTGAGAGGAAATGGTGTCAACTTCCATTCCGTCTTCCAAAGGTGTCTTGCAGCTGGTGAGCGTAAGTTCCTGACCGGCGGCCCTTTTTACACGGACGATACAAACTGCACACGTCCCCGGTGTGTGACAGAGCGGCTTAAAAGCACAAAGCGTCGGGATAAAGAACCCCATTTGTCTGGCCGCTTCTAAAATTGTAATTTCTTGATCAAAATCAAAAGGTTTGTTGTTGATATAGGCTCTCATTTCTATTCTCCTTTTTCTTATTGAGCCTTTTGGTTAAAACCGGGAATCGGCAGCTGGGTAACAACGCCGAAGAGCCGGTAGCAGCGCATGCATCGTTCCGCTTCTTTCTTAGCTTCTTCCGGAGTTAATCCGAGTTCGACTTCTTCAAAGTTATGGGCGCGAATTTCGGGCGCCAGTTCTGGCATCTGCTGACGATCCTGATGAATGGTCGGAAGAACGGGTTCAGTCTCCTCAAGAAGATTGCATTTCTTAATCATCTGAGTCATGCGTGATCGCGGTTCAAAACCGACGGAACCTCGGGTTAGATATTCATGAATAGATTCGGCAGCTGTTTGACCCTGAGCCATACCTCCGATCAGCGTGGTCGGTCCGGTGGCACAGTCTCCGCCCGCAAATACGCCGGGACGGCTTGTAGCCAATGATTCCGTCACGGAAATGTTGCCGCGCTTATCAAACAGAATATTGTCTTTCTGTTCAAAAATACTTTGATCAATTCGCTGTCCGATAGCACTGATGACATTGGAGCAAGGAATGACAAATTCCGTACCCGGAATCTCGATAAGCTTTCTTCTGCCGTTGGCTTCAGGCGCGCCTTCGCGAAGTTTGATGCAGCGAAGTCCGGTAACTTTACCGTTTTCGAGCACCAGTTCTTTTTGAGCTGTCAGGAAATGGAATTCGATGCCCTCTTCTTTTGCCGCCTTGATTTCCAAAGGATCTGCCGGAGCTTGAGCTTCAGTTCTTCGATATATGACATGAACTTTGCCGTCGGTCATACGCACAGCAGAGCGAGAACAGTCCATTGCAACGTTGCCGCCGCCGACAACCACAAAGTCTCCGGAGAAGGAAGGAGCCTCACCTTCTACGACGCCGCGTTCAACCTGAAGAAGAAAATCCAAGCCGTTGTAATAGCCTTCAATTTGTTCATTGTCCTCGGGGAATCCAAGTTTCATACCCTTGGCACAGCCGACCCCTATAAACACAGCATTAAATCCCTCGTTAAAAAGGTCATCCAATGTGAAGTCTTTCCCTAAACGCCTGCCGTAATGAAATTTACCGCCCAGCTGCTCAATCGTATTGGCTTCAGCCAATAGAATATCTTTCGGCAGACGATACTGAGGAATACCGACTAAAGCCATCCCCCCGGCCTTTCGCTGTGCCTCAAACACTTCAACTTTGTAGCCTTTCAGCAGCAAATGATATGCGCATGTGAGTCCGGAGGGACCGGCGCCGATAATTGCGATTCTGGGAGAGAATTCGCTCGGTTCTGCAGCGGCACCTTCGAACATTTTGTCAACGGTGTACCCCAATGAGTCAGCGCAATAACGCTTCAGATTCTTGATGTCGACAGCTCCCTCCAGACGATTTCGTCTGCAAGCCTTTTCGCAAAGACGGACGCAGACTCGTCCGCAGGAGCCGACTAACGGGTAGTGACGAAGAACTACACCCGTGGCGTAATCCGTACGTCCTGCCTTTATGTAATCAATATAACGAGGCACGTTGACGTGCGCCGGGCAGGCTTCAATGCAGGGAGCCGTCATTACTTCATAGCCGCCCCATGGCATATCAGGAAGCGGAACGAGTTTTAGATCTTCAGGAAAAGCTTTGATCGCTTCAATTAAAGCTACCGGCGAAGTCTGACCCACCCCACAGAAACTCGTATTTCTCATCATGCGGGCGATATCGAGAAGATTTTCCCAATTAATCGGGTCTCCTCTCAATGCTTTTTCCAGCGCCTGAGAAATGATGATTGAGCCGCTTCGGCAAGGAGTACATTTACCGCAGGAATTGTCTTTTACCGTTGAATAATATTTATTCATGGCAAAAAGCAGGTTTGCATGCGGGTGGAAAACTAAGAATCCCCGATGCGAGATAAATGTCATAACGGGATTGCCGTTATTGAACTGCAGAAGATTTTTAAGATCCAGACCCTCAGGTTCTTTGTAATCAGCAGTGCCGCGGTTGTCATAGACGACACCGTCCCACACGCCATAATGAAGCCGCATATTCTTTTCCTTGTTTTGAGAGCAATTGTTTTATCGTAATGAATTCCATTTTAGGCGAGCCACGCCCTCATTTTTACATTTCAACATTTTTTACATGTTGTGAGCTGTCGAAGTTCCTCCTTCGTCCATTTCTTATTTATTGACTACGAATAGATGTACTACTTTGAGAAGATCACTGCAAAGATTTTCAGAATTGATCATTAGAATCTATTTGAAGTGAGGAGTTTTATGAAAGTCGGATTAGCACTTGGAAGCGGTTCAGCCCGCGGTTTTTCCCACATTGGCATTATTGATTGTTTGCTGGACCAAGGAATTGTTCCAGATGTTGTTGCAGGTACATCAATCGGAGCGATAGTGGGCGCCTGTTATGTCAGCGGACATTTAGAACGACTGCGTAAACAAGCCCTTGCTATTAACCGCTTAAATTGGACGACGTTTTTTAATCCGAGCTTTTCTATTGACGGGTGGATCAATTTGCATCAAATGCAGATGTTCCTCGTAAAGAGCGGCGTAGAACGGAAACAAAAATGCATTGAAGATTTAAAAACCCCTTTTGGAACCGTGACCTGTGATCTTATGAGCGGCAAAGAAATCTGGATTACAAAAGGTCCGGTTTTTGACTCCGTTTGGCCTTCAATGGCCATGCCGGGCGTCTTTCCGCCTGTTGAGGGACCTGAAGGCCGGTGGTATATCGACGGCGGCATCGTTAACCCAGTTCCTGTCTCTTTATGCCGGGCTCTGGGAGCCGATGTTGTGATCGCGGTAAACCTTAATAACGACCTCCTGAGGCGGGTTGAAATTGAAAAACAGTCAAAAGGCTCCAACAGAAAAAAAACGAGCGAAGTCGCAAAAATTTTTGCCAAGGCCAAAAATCTGATTCCGTCGATCAAAAAGGAGGCTGAGTCCGATAAACCTAAACCTCCGGATTTCTTTGAGACGATTTCCCGCTCTATTAATATTGCTCAGGACCGTATTACTAAAACCCGTCTCGCCGGTGATCCTCCCGAGATCATCCTTTGTCCGAAAGTCACCGACATAGGCTTATTAGAAACTTACCGTGCCGAAGAGGCTATTCGAGCCGGGTATAAATGCTGCGAAGCGAATATCGCTGCAATCAAAGACGCTATCGGTCACTAAAACGATACGTCTTAAGCCTTTTTGATATTGGCGGCGAGGTAAAGCATACCCACCAAAACCGAGCCGCCGATAATATTTCCTATCGTCACCGGAACCAGATTGCCCGCAACAAATGAATAAAAATCAGCTTTAAGTGCCGCAGCCTTCCCAGCTTCCGCTAACGCGATGTAGCGAGGATCGGTTCCTGTCAGGATTCCGAGCGGGATAAAGAACATATTGGCAATGCAGTGCTCCATGCCTAAAGCAACGAAAGCCATCGTCGGGAACCAAAGGGCTGCGATCTTACCGATCGTTTCCGTTGAGGCGGCTGCAGCAAATACAGCTAAGCAAACCAGCCAGTTGCACCCGATTCCGCGAAGAAGCGCCTCTGTAAAACCTAACGAACATTTGGCATTGGCTAAATTCACGACAGCGGCTGCCCAAGGCATCGTCCCGCCGGCACTCTCAAAAATCAGTCCTGAAAGATAAGCGATGAAGAAAGCCACAAAAAGCGCACCGGCAAAATTACCGATCCAGGAAGTCGCCAACGTAAAGGCGGTCTGGCCGAAAGTAATCTTTTGCTTAGCTTGGGCGGTGGTCAGCGTCATACAGCTGCCGGTAAACAAATCAGCACCGCAAAGAACAACCAGCATAAGCCCAAGCGGGAACACTGCTCCGAAAATCAGCTTTGACATTCCACCCCACTGCTCCCAAGGAAGCGCGAGTCCGATACGAATTGCGAGAAAACCGCCGATCGCAATATACATACCGGCGAGAAGTGTGTTCGCGGCACGGGCAATCCAGCATTGATTGGCTTTGGAGAGACCCATGCTCACAGTGGCATTCAGGATTTCTTGTGAAGTAAGTGTAGCCATAATCTATGGAAAAAAGAGGTCGGAAATTGAGCGAAATTCTAAGTGAAAATTTTCGCCTTTTTGAAAAAGCCGAATGACTAAAAAGAGACCTTTAGTCGGTGCTTTCCTCTAAATTCCCGTACACTTATATCAAGTATGTTTCATTAAGAAAATAATTATGAAAAAAATTCAATTGGCTGCCTTCATTGCTGCTGCCGGCCTGATGCTCGGATCAGCTTACGCGGCTGGTCTCGACGCACCGGTTCCCCCTTCTTTCAACGATGCTCCCGACAATATTCAAAGACCGTCCAAGAGCGGTGAAACGATTGAGGAAAAAGTCACTGATTTAAACCAGAAAAACCCGGATATTGTTAATTCCAAAGCTGGTAAGAAAGACACCAAGGCTGAGGAAGCTCAATCTAAGAAAGACTTAAAAGCTGCTCAAAAGCGTTCTAAAGATCCTTCCTTGTGGCCAAAGACTAAAATCGAAGAGACCGTTGACAATCACAATCAGGTCACTGAAGTGAAAGTCACTCCAATGTCCACTCAGGTTCCTTATGTCATGACGCGTGAGGCTCCGAGCAATAAAACCGGCGGAAGCGGTCCCGGTACAGGAAGCGACAATACGATGAGCATTCCAAAATTCATTAATTTCGGCTTCTAAGCAGAGGATCAAAGCACAAAATGGCAGTATTTACTGAGGTTTCTAATACCCAGCTCGATGAGCTTTTGTCTCATTACGACATCGGTCAGGCTCGTTCCCTAAAAGGTATAGCCAGCGGTATTGAAAACAGTAATTTTTACTTGGACACCGACAAAGGTAAGTACGTCCTTACCATTTTCGAACGTCTGAACAAAGATCAGCTTCCGTACTATCTTGAACTGACCAGTCATCTCGGTAAAAAATGCCTTGCAGTAAGTTATCCCATTCCGCGCAAAGACGGCGGCTTGCTTTCCGAAATCAACGGCAAGCCATGCTCCATAGCTCCCTGCCTCAGCGGAACTTACGTAGAAAAACCTTCTGCCAAGGCTTGCCGTGAAATGGGAGAGATGCTTGCCAAGATGCATAACGCCGTTGAGGACTTTCCGCTTTCGCAGGAAAACACCAAAGGCTCGGCATTTTGGCTCTCCTCCATGCCGCTGCTTAAACCTTACATTCCCGATCGTCTGTACCAGATGCTCGAAGAAGAAGTCACGCGTCAGCTGGAGCTTCAAAAATCCCCGGAATATCAAGCCCTTCCGGCCGGTGCCGTCCACGCCGACTTGTTCCGCAATAATGCTTTGATCAACAAGAACGGCGATGACGAATCTTTGGCAGGCGTCATTGACTTTTATTTTGCGTGCAACGCACCGTTTCTCTATGACCTCGCTGTCACGTTAAATGACTGGACGATTGACTTAGAGACCGGAGAATTCGAACCCGAACGCGCTCAAGCCATGCTTGAGGGTTACAACAGCGTTCGTCCTTTAACCGAAGAAGATCACAAGCTCTGGCAGGATATCCTGTCTGCGGCAGCTCTTCGGTTTTGGGTTTCCCGACTTTACGATTACTATATGCCGAGACCTGCGTCGCTTCTCACCCCGCATGATCCGGCGCATTTCGAACGTATTCTTAAACTTCGCCGCGAATCCGCGCCTGAAGATTTACCTTGGATTTGATTTGAAACTTCGTTTTTATGGAAAATTATCACCTTCCTTTTAAAACGGGAATGGACTGGCTGCGAGGCGCATGTGTTGTTGTCAAACGTGCGCCCGCAACTGTTTTCGGCATTCTCGGCTGTTACGTGCTTGCTTTGTTCGTTGCCAACCTGCCTTCCGAGCTTCTC
>PPYF01471539.1_pt1 | contig 14032 bp, 18 predicted proteins | sample 1559871 | NCBI WGS metagenome assembly PPYF01 (sample SAMN08240021, study PRJNA423297) | Human gut metagenome, whole genome shotgun sequencing project. | reverse complement strand
AATGTTCTCAAAACCCTGTGCGCCAGCACAGGGGCGTGTGCAGCGCACACGCGCAGCCGCGGCAGCGGCGGCTTTAAGGTTATTATATCACAAAAATATGAAGAAACGGTTACAAACAGTATAGCACGCGGAGGGCGATTAAACAAGGTAAATGCCCACGCTCATGGCCAGGATGCCCGCCACCAGTCCCCCCACGGTATAGCCGCGCCTGCCGTAGGAAAAGCCCTCGGGTATGAGCTCGCTGATGGATACATAGATCATAATGCCCGCGATGGTCGCGATAAGCCCGTTGAGGAACAGCGGCGAGATGAAGCTCCGCAGCAAAAAGAACGCCAGCAGCGCACCGGCGGGCTCGGCCAGGCCGGACAGCAGAGCGTAAAGCGCGCCGCGCACCCGGCTGTTTGTGGCGTAGTATACGGGCACCGAGATAGCGATGCCCTCTGGAATATTGTGCAGTGCAATGGCCAGCGTAAGCGTTGCGCCCAGCGTTGGGCTGGCGTAGCTTGTAAACAGCGTGAGGATGCCCTCGGGCAGATTGTGCAGCACGATGGCGGCCGTTGTCACCATAGCGCTGCGCAGCGCGCCGGGATTGATGGCCGGCGTCCCACGCGCCGCATGCCCGTCCGGGCGGGCCGCAAGCTCCTTTTCATCGGGGATGCACCGCTCCAGCAGCAGAGCGATCAGCATTCCCATCACGCACAAGCTGGCAGAGGCCAGCGCCGCCGGAAACCGGCCCATGGTATCGGAATAGGTCTCGACGGTATGCGGCAGCATGTCGGAGAGCGACACCGTAAGCATCACGCCCCCGGCAAACCCCATGGAAAACGCCATCATCCGCGCCCGCGGGCGTTTGAACAGCAGAACCACAAGCCCGCCCAGCCCCGTGGAAAGGCCTGCAAGCGTCGTGAGTGTGAGCGCGAACAGCATAAACATCAGCCCCTTTCCCCATCTATATGCGGGAGCCGTGCCGTTTCAGCACCCGGCGGGAGAGGGGTTTTCCGGCATGGCGGGGCAGTTACAGCAGCGCCGTGACGCCCTTCACCAGCACGCCCTCCACCATGGCTGCCATCTCCCGCGGGGAGATGGGCATCTCTTTCTCCAGCCAGCACTGCAGCATGCCGATGCAGCCGGATACGATGAAGGAATATACATAATCATAGGTGTCCCGCCCGTTGCTGCGGAACTGCGCGCCCCATTCGTCCAGCACGCGCAGGCGCACAATATCCTTGACCTTTTCCAGAAAGGCCATATCGCCGTTGTGGCACAGCAGCACCAGGCACATGTCCGCATTGTCGGCCAGCAGCTCAAACATGCTGCACATGGCCGGGCTGGGCGTGGCCGCTGCCAGCACCGACTGCGCCGTCAGGCCGTCCAGCACGCGCTCGAACTCCACCAGCAGCTCGTCCTCGATGCTGTGCAGAAGCTGGTACACGTCTGTATAATGCAGATAAAACGTACCGCGGTTGATATCGCATTCCTCGCACAGCTCCTTCACCGTGATATCCTGAATGCTTTTTTCCCGCATCAGACGCACCAGCCCCTGCCGCAGCTGCCCGCGCGTTTTCCGCACGCGGCGGTCTGTGGTGTTCTCTGCCATGGCCTTTCCCTCCGTGTCATAGAAAGTTTACAAAAAAATCGACAGATGCTGTGCAATGTGTCTATTTTTCCACACAAATTTGCACAATGATGATTGCGGTTTTTTGTGATTCTTATTATAATGAAATCATCGAAAATAATCAACACCGCGTTTATTAACGGACAGCCTGTCCCTTAACAAGCGCTGAAGGAGCGTATCCGTTTTGGAGCATTTTGTTACCTTTGACAATGTCTGCAAATATTACCAAATGGGTGAAAACCGCATCGCCGCAGCCGACCATGTCACCTTCCACATCGAAAAAGGCGAATTCTGCATTATCGTCGGCCCTTCGGGCGCGGGAAAAACCACCGTGCTGAACATGCTGGGCGGTATGGACACCTGCGACGAAGGACATATCTGGCTGGACGGCAAGGAGGTGAGCGCCTACAATCAGCGACAGCTCACCGAATACCGCCGGTACGACGTGGGCTTTGTATTCCAGTTCTACAATCTGGTGCAGAACCTGACGGCGCTGGAAAACGTGGAGCTCGCCAGCGAGATCTGCAAAGAGCCGCTGCCTGCGGCCGAAACGCTGCGCCAGGTGGGGCTGGAGCACCGCATGGGCAACTTCCCGGCGCAGCTTTCGGGCGGCGAGCAGCAGCGCGTTTCCATTGCCCGCGCGCTGGCCAAAAACCCAAAAATTCTTCTGTGTGACGAACCCACGGGCGCGCTGGACTACAAAACCGGCAAACAGGTGCTGGCCCTGCTGCAGGACACCTGCCGCAGCACGGGGCGCACCGTCATCGTCATCACGCACAACTCCGCGCTCACCGCCATGGCCGACCGCGTCATCCGCATCAAAAGCGGGCAGGCCATCTCCAATGTGGTGAACGAACACCCCACCCCGGTGGAAGAGATCGAGTGGTGACGCGGCTGTGAAAAAAACATACCGGAAAGTTGTGCTGCGCACCATGAAGGGCACCTTCAGCCGCTTCATCGCCATCGCCGCCATCGTGGCGCTGGGCGTTGGGCTCCTGTCGGGGCTGATGGCCATGCCCATCGATATGCGCACCACCATCGACGAATACTTTGACCGGCAGAACATGCACGACCTGCGCATCGTCAGCCCGCTGGGCCTGACGGACGATGACGTGGCAGCCATCGCCGCCGTGGACGGCGTAGACGAGGTGATGCCCGCCTATATGACGGACATGTTCGTGGACGCAGGCGAAAAAAAGAACATCGTCACACGCATTCACAGCCTGCCCACGGGCCAAATCGAGGAAAAAGAGCCGGAAAATTATCTGAACCGCCTGGACGTGGTGGAGGGCCGTCTGCCCATTCAGCGCAACGAATGTGTGCTGGTGGAAGGAAACGTCATCGACGGAACCGGACCGCTGAGCGTGGGCAATACGCTGACCATCGCCGCCACCAACGGCGACGTGAGCGGCACGCTGGCAGATACCGAGTTCAAGATCGTGGGCATCGTGCGCACCAGCTATTATTTCTCGGTGGACCGGGAAAGCGCCACCATCGGCGACGGCACCGTCGCCCTGAAAATGTACGTGGGCGAAGAGAGCTTTTCCCAGGAGGCTTACAGCGAGATCTTCGCCACTGTGGCCGGCGCGCAGGCGCTGGACAGCGCCTCGGACGAATACCAGGCCGCTGTGGACGCCGTGGCGGACCGGGTGGAGGCGGTCAGCGGCGCGCGCTGCACCGCCCGTTACAACGAAGTCAAAACAGATACCGAGCAAAAGCTGGCCGACGCCCGGCAGGAGCTGGAAGACGCCAAGGCAGAGGCTGCGGAAAAGCTGGGCGATGCAGAAGAGCAGCTGGACGAAGGGCGCGCGGAGCTGGAGGACGCCCAAGCGCAGCTGGACAGCGCGAAAAACCAGATCGCCAGCGGCGAAAAAGAGCTGCAGGCCAATAAGGAAAGTCTGCCCGGCACTCTGACACAGAAGCAGCAGGAGCTTGCGGCAGGCCAGGCCGCGCTGATCGACGCCAAAGCGCAGATCGAGGAAAACGAGGCCCTGCTGAACGACAAAAAGCAAGAGCTGGCCGACGCGAAGGCCCAGCTTGCCGCGGCCAAACAGCTTGTGGAAACACTGGAGCCCACTGTTGCCGAGGGAGAAGCACGCCTGCCGGAACTGGCGGCCGCGCTGCCCGCACTGCGGGAGGCCGCAGCCGCAGCCCAGGAAACGTATGACGCCGCAGCGGCGGCGGCGGACCTCTCCGGCAAGCAGGCCGCCTATGAGGCGGCGCAGTCCCGGGCAAACACAGCCCAATCCGAACGCGACGCGGCGCAGGCACAGGTGGACGCGGGCATGAGCGCCGCAGGCTGCGCCACGGAGGACGAGTGGCTGGCCACGGAGCCGGTTGCCGCCAAGGCCGCCATTGATGCACGGGACGCGGCGCAGGTGGAGCTGGATACCGCAAACACGGCACTGAACGCGGCACAGGCCGAATATTCGGCGGCACAGACTGCTGTGGCCCCCGCGAAGGCGGCGCTGGACACCGCCAACGCGCAGCTGGCGTCGGCGCAGGCTGCCTACGACACGTCCAGCGCGGCGCTCGCCGCAGCGCGCACGCAGTTGGACACCGCAAAAGCACAGATCACCGAGGCAGAGCCGCAGATCGCAGAGGGAGAAAAGCAATTGGCCGACGGTCAGCAGCAGCTGTCGGCCGCCAAAAAACAGGTCCTGGAGGCGGAAAAGCAGATTGCCTCCGGCGAAACGGCACTGAACCTGGCCCCCGGCCTGGCCCAGCTCCAGCTGGAGCTGGCACAGTCAAAGCTGGATTCCGCCAAGGCGCAGTATGAGGACGGCCTGGCCCAGCTGGAGGACGGCAAAGCCGAGCTGGAAGACGGCGAGGCGGAATACGAAAAACAGAAAAAAGATGTAGAGCAGCAGCTGGCCGACGCCGAGGCTGAGATCGCGGACGGGGAGCAGAAGCTGGCGGAGCTGGAAGTTCCGGAATGGATGATTCTGGACCGCACCTCCCACGTGAGCGCGTCCTCTTACCTTTCCAATGTGGATAAGCTGGAGGCCATCACCACGGTGTTCCCCATTTTCTTTTTCCTGGTGGCCGCGCTGGTGGCCCTTACCACCATGACGCGCATGGTGGAGGAAGAACGCCTGCAGATCGGCACACTGAAGGCATTGGGCTACAAGCGGGGACAGATCATGTTCAAATATCTGTTCTATGCCTGGGTGGCCACACTGGTGGGCGGTGCCGCCGGCCTTGCCTTCGGCTTTACGGTCATTCCCATCGTCATCTGGAACGCCTACGGCACCATGTATACCATCCCCGGGTTCCGCTGTCTGTTCCACGCTTCGCTGGCCGTGCTGGGCGTGGGCGCGGCGCTCCTGTGCACCAGCGCCGCCACACTGAACGCCTGCGGCCAGACGCTGAAAGAGTGGGCCGCACAGCTCCTTTTGCCCAAAGCGCCCAAGGCAGGCAAGCGCATCTTCCTGGAGCGCATCACCCCGGTATGGAAGCGCATGAAGTTCACCCACAAGGTGACGGCGCGCAACCTGTTCCGATACAAAAAGCGCTTTTTCATGACGGTCATCGGCGTGGCTGGCTGTACGGCGCTGCTGGTGACGGGCTTCGGCCTGAAGGACTCCATCAGCGACATCGTATCCAAACAGTTCGGCAAGGTGTTCACCTATGATTTCCTCGTGACACTGAGCAAAGAGAGCGCCTTGAAGGATGCCGGATTCCAGGCGCTGATGGATGCTCCCGAACAGGTCACGAGCTACCTGCCCGTACAGCAGGAGCGCATTTCGCTGGATGTGGACGGCCAGAGCTATGACGTATACCTCTTTGTACCCGAGGATGAAGCACGGCTGGACAATTTTATCGACCTGCATGAACGCAAAAGCGGCGCAGCCGTACCGCTGACAGACGACGGCGTGGTCATCACGGAAAAGTTCAGCGACGAAGCGGGCCTTTCGCCCGGGGACACGCTCACGCTGGAAAACGGCGAAGGCCGGGAGGGCACATTCACCGTCACGGGCGTAGCGGAAAATTATGTGGAAAATTATGTGTATATGACACCCTCCGTTTATGAGGACGCCTACGGCAGCGCGCTGGAATACAACTCTGTGCTGGGCATCCTGCCCGACGATGCGCAGGATGTGGACGAAGCCTTCTCCACATCCCTGCTGGAGGTGGACGGGGTAGCGGGCCTCACGCAGATGAGCAGCATGCGCTCGAGTCTGGACGACACCATCGCGAGCATCAACTATGTCGTGTACGTGATCATCCTGTGTGCCGGCATGCTGGCTTTTGTGGTACTGTACAACCTGATGAACATCAATATCACCGAGCGCACAAAGGAAATCGCCACCATCAAGGTGCTGGGCTTCTTTGAGCGCGAGGTGGAGGCCTACGTCTACCGCGAATGGCCGCCCGGGGCGTTTGCGTCTGTTCACATGCGGGATGTACGTTTACTCCACCGTGAAGTTCACACTGAAGAAATCACCCGTGCCGGACTCGGATTCGCTGCCCGTGTAGTATTCCTCCAGATAAACCAGGCCGAAGTCCTTCACATCTGCGGGGGCCTCGAACACCAGGTCATAGGTCACTTCTTCGCCGTCGGCCAGTTCATATTCCAGCGGCATCATCGTGTCGTTGAACGCATCCAGCGAGAAGGTGTAATCATCGTCGCCGCCGCCGATGTTGCCCCACTGCAGCTGAAAGTCGGAATCATACATGGGGATCGTTTCGCCAAAGGTGTTCTTCACCTTTACGCTGCAAACGATCAGACGGTTTCCCTCCGCGGCAGTATAACCGTCATATTCCGCCGGGCTCGTGGCCTCCAGCACCGTATAATCGAAGAACATGTTGGACAGCGTATCGCCGATGCCGCCCTCCGTATCCTTCGAGCCGCCGTCTCCGCCGGAAAGCAGGTTCGGGCCGCAGGCTGTGAACGCCAGTGCAAACAGTACCATGGAAAGCGCCAGCGCGATGCGTTTCGTCATTTTTTTCATGAAAATCCCTCCGTGTTTCTGCCTCCGGAGCTTTCCCCGCAGGCACGCCGTTTCCCGGCGTTTCAATCGATATCCCAAAACGGCTCAATCTGTTTGTTCGCCCTGCGGTCCTGGGACGAACCGCGGTCTCCCAAACAGATTTTTGCGCAGTAATAATAAATTACACTATTTTGCAGGGATTTTCAAGCCGATTCGACACGGCTCGTCAAATTTTACAACTTTTAAAAAAGGCCTCGCTCAGGAATCAATATCCCATCTCCCGCAGCAGCCGGGCCAGAACGGAAAATCGCTCGCCCAGCAGCTCGCCGTCCTCGCCCAGCACATTGTAAAACAGGCGGATATCTTCTTCCAGCATGGGATTTTCCGTGCATACTTCAATGTCCATCGCGTCGCCCTGCAGGCCCACACGGTCGATCCGCGGATGCTCCGGGTCATAATATCGTGGATGGCGGTACGCTTCATCGCGAAAATACAGGTTGGTGCGGCACAGCAGGATGGCAAGGTCCAGAACGCGGTGCATGGGCAGTTCCTCCGACTGGCGCGACCATTTCTCCCCGGTATGCCGCCAGACTTTGGCCGAGATATCCACCTTGCCCCGGTCGTTCCATTGGGCCAGGCCCAGGGAAAGGCCCTTCGTATCGGAATGGTATGCGCCGCGCCCGTCGATACTGTCGTAATTTTCCGCAACAATGACAGGCTTGTGCTTTAATGTGGTGGGGATCTTCATGTGCGGTTCCTCCAAACTTCCTCGTGGTCCGGCAGCTTCTCCTGCCACAGCCGGCACAGCAGGGTAAGCTCCTCGGAATAATCGGTCTTTGTTTCATCGTCTTTGTCATAGGGCAGCTTTTCCAGCACGTCCACACAAAACGCCGCTCCGCCATAAACACGCCACGCCTCCTGCAGCGCCTTTTCCCGGCAGCTGCCCAGCTCCAACTGGAATCGCAGGCTGTTGAGCGTGCCTTTCAGGTCGTGCGTCCAGCCCACATAATTTTTGCCCGTGGGAACGCACCGGAAAACGAAAACGCCCATCTCGGGACGCATGGCCTTATATTGTTCTTTTAATTCCCGCTTGCGGGCTTCTGACGGCATTTTTATTCCTTCTCTCAACCACTTATTTACTAAATTACTAATTTAGTAAATATCAGTTTACGCCTCTGCCGCTTCTTTGTCAAGCAAAAGCCTGTTGTCTTCCCTCCAAAGCAAACCGTTTGCTTTGTAAATAAATTTTGAATATCAAAATATCTTCTTGACTTTCGGCTTTACCAGACGTATAATCGATTTTGTTTGAATTTCAAACTATTCACCTGAAGGAGGCCCGCAATGACACAGCATGAAGCGCAGCTGAACGGTTTTTTGGTCAATGTATTCAATGATATCCTCCGTCTGGAGGAGGCCAGCATCCGCAAAGGGCCATGCAAAAACCTCTCTGTTTCCGAGATGCATGTGCTGGAAGCCGTGGAAAAGTCGTCTGTCGACGCATCCGGCGCAGCGGGCATGGCGGAGGTTGCCGCACATCTTTCCATCACCTCCGGCACGCTGAGTGTGGCTGTCAAAACGCTGGAGCAGAAAGGATATCTCGTCCGCTCCCGCGGCAGCCGGGACAAGCGCCGCGTGACGGTGGCGCTGACACCTGCCGCGCGGTCCGCGCTGGAAAGCCACGCGGCGGGGGACGCACGCCCCATAGAAGAACAGGAGAAGATACTATGATCCGCATCCTCACCGATTCCACCGCAGATTTTTCCATGGCGGACGCCGCCGCGTTGGGCGTGGCCGTGGTACCGCTCACCGTCAGCTTCGGCGACGCCCACTATCAGGATGGGATAGACCTGCCCCTGGAGCGTTTTTACGACATGCTGGCAGCGGCCGATAAACTGCCCACCACCAGCCAGCCCAGCCCGGAGCTGTTTCTTTCCCACTTTCTTGCCGCCAAGGCGGCGGGCGACACCGTGATTTGTGTGCTGCTTTCTGCAGCGCTCTCCGGCACCTGCCAAAGCGCTGAGATCGCCAAAGAAGAAGCAGAATATGACAACATCTATATCGTCGACAGCCGCAGCGCCACATTGGGGCTTCAGCTTCTGGTGCGGCGTGCCGTTCAGCGTGTTGCCGAGGGCTTTTCCGCCATGGACATCGTAGCCGATCTGGAGACCGCCCGTACCCATCTGCGCCTGTATGCGGTAGTGGACACGCTGAAATACCTGCACAAGGGCGGCCGCCTTTCCGGCGCGGTTGCCATCGCCGGCGGCCTGCTGGGCATCAAGCCCGTGCTTTCTCTGGACGCCCGCGGCAAGCTGGGCATGGTGGACAAAGCCCGCGGCATGCCCGGCGCATATGTCGCCATTTTTAAAGGAATCGACCGGTGCGGCGGCATTGATGAAGCATGGCCCGTCGTAGTCGGCTATTCCGGCAGCCCCAAGGGCGTCGGCCCCTTTGCCTGCTATGTAACGCAGAACCTGCATCTGCAAAAGCCGATGGTGCAGGCCATCGGTACTGTGATCGGCACCCATGCGGGGCCGGGCGCCTGCGGCATCGCCTTTTTTGCCAATGAACCGTTCCCCGGTGAAACAGAGTAGTGCAGGCTCCGCCCACTTGACAGCTCTACCGCAAAGCTGGTACTATGAAACCGTATCTCAGCGGGGAAGGTTCCCCGAACAGAGGAGGGCTTTCATTGCCAAAAAACAAACGCATTCTCGGAGCAGCCCTGCTGCTGGTCCTCGGGCTTATTTTTGTGTTTTTCGCAGTTAGCCCATGGGAGATCCTGCCCTTTTTAAAAGGCGGCTCCTTCCGCGTGCAGGCCGGCATCATCGGCGGCTTTCTGCTTCTGGGCGGCATCACGAACCTTTTGCATCCGAAAAATAAATGACCTGCGTAAAAGCACGGCGCCCCGTACCGGATGACCCGGTACGGGGCGTCTTTCTCTTTGTATGCAAAGTATGCCGCCGCAGGCCGGCATCACAGATCCTGCACATTCATTTTTTCCAGCTGCTTTTTCCGGCGCCTGCCACTGCGGCAGATAAAGAACACCATCAGCAGCAAAAAAGCCGGGATGCCCGAAACCAGGAATACCGCCAGCACGCCGCCCAACACCTGGTTCCAGGGTGTATCCGGCGCAGCTGTATAGCTCAGCGCCATCACCACCGCATACAGGCCGGCGAGGATAGGCAGGGCCAGTCCCGGCCATATGCTCTCCCTCCTGGCCAGAAAAACCTCCAGCACGCAGCCCAGCACTGTGAACACCAGCAGAACGCCCAGACCGACCAGCGTCGTTATGATTGCCATTACGCATCCTTCCCTTTCGTTTTTTTGTAGCTCTGGATCAGCAGTTTGGCGGTATCAAAATCCAGCTTGTCCGCCACGGCCAGCCTCTTGACGAGCGCCACATACGGGTCTGCCGCTGTATCTTCGCTCAAATGTATTTTTTGGATGAGCCTGTCCAGCCTCAGGCGCACCGTGGGATAAGTGACCCCGTACAGCCCGGCCACTTCCTTCAGGCTGCCGGAGGCCAGCAGGAATTTTTTGATGAACGCCACGTCCTCATCCTCCAGCCCGGCCATCCACTCCGGAACCGTTTCAATTGCCATAGCGCGCCTCCTTTCACTATATTAAATATATACTTTAATTTTATTAAAGTCAATATTAAATTTATATTTTCACAAACTCCATAAATCAGAAAAGCCCCCGCTACGTCCTGCAGCGGGGGCTTGGAAAAACCAAACTTATTTAAGTTCGATCTTGGCGCCGGCATCTTCCAGCTTCTTCTTCATTTCCTCGGCAGCGTCCTTCGCAACAGCTTCCTTCAGCGTCTTCGGAGCGTTGTCGACCAGGTCCTTCGCTTCCTTCAGGCCCAGACCGGTAACTTCCTTAACGGTCTTGATGACGGCCATCTTGTTGGCGCCGACTTCAGCCAGCACAACGTCAAACTCCGTCTTCTCCTCGGCGGCGGGAGCAGCGGCAGCGGCGGCAGCCGGAGCAGCGGCAACAGCGGAAACGCCGAATTCTTCGCAATAGGTGTCGATGAGCTCTTTCAGCTCCAGGATGGACAGGCCTTTGATCTCGTCGATAATGGCAGTGATTTTCTCAGAAGCCATGATAATACCTCCAATTTTATTTTAGTGTTGTTTTGTGTTTGGGTGCGGCCGAAATTATGCCGCTGGTTCTTCCTGCTTATCCACATAAGCCCGCATGGCCACAGCCAGACCGCTGAGGGTGCTGGTAAGGGCGCCTGCGAACATGGACAACATGCCTTCACGGTCGGGCAGCTTGGCGATGGCGCTGACGGCGTCAACATCCATGACCTGGCCTTCCATGTAGCCGGCCTTCAGGGCGAAGCCTTTCTTGGAGCCTTCCGCAAACTTGTTCAGAATACGGGCGGCAGCAATGGGATCCTCTTTCGAAATCGCGAGGGCGGTGGAACCCGTCAGGGCGTCCGTCATCCCGGCGAGGTCGGAGTCCTTAATGGCCAGGCGCAGCATGGTGTTTTTCACAACGGCATACTCAACGCCTGCCGCGCGCAGTTCGGCGCGCAGTTTGGTGTCGTCCGCAACGCTGATACCCTTATATTCGACGACAACGCCGGCAACAGAATTCATCAGCTTTTCACGCAGGGCGGCAACATAAGCCTGTTTCTCGCTCAAAATTTTCTCACTTGGCAAATCATTTCACCTCGTTTCAATTGTGTGTAAGCACATAAAAAAGCCTCTTTCCCTTGCGAGAAAGAGGCAAAAAATACAATTAAATGTTTTTTCGCGTTTCTCGGCAGGCGGGCGAAACCCTTTATGCAAAAGCACCTGCTGTCTTTAAAACAGCTTTATTATTTTAACACAGAGTTTTGCGCGCGTCAAGGGGCAAATTCACTCTGTGCTTCTCCCGGCGTTCCCGTCGATTTCCCGCAGCTTGCGCAGCGAAACCCGAAAAGCCGGAAACGCTGCGGTTTTATTCGCATAAAACCGTTCCGCGCTTTTCCGCGTAGATGCGCCGGAAGATACGCGCCGGCCGTGTTGCCAAAGCCGCGCGTTCGCGCGCATTTTGCTGCCGATGTTGAAAATCAGCAGGAGCGCGCTTTTTCAGTTTGCAGCTCAGCCGCCGAATTTTGCGCTGTTCAGCTTGATGCCGGGGCCCATCGTGGACGCCACGGTAGCGCTCTTGATATACTGGCCTTTCGCCGCGGCGGGCTTCGCCTTGACGATGGCTTCCATCACAACGGACAGGTTCTGGCCCAGCTTCTCGGCGCCGAAAGACGCCTTGCCGATGGGCACATGGATGATGTTGGCTTTGTCCAGGCGGTACTCGATCTTACCGGCCTTCGCCTCGGTAACGGCGCGGCCCACATCGGGCGTGACCGTACCGGCCTTGGGGTTCGGCATCAGGCCGCGGGGGCCAAGCACCTTACCCAGACGGCCTACCAGGCCCATCATGTCGGGCGTGGTGACCAGCACGTCAAAATCAATAAAGCCTTCGTTCTGGATCTTTGCGACCAGATCGGCGTCGCCGACCATCATCGCACCCGCCTCTTCAGCGGCCTTGGCGGCGTCGCCCTTGGCGATGGCGATAACGCGCACGTCCTTGCCGGTGCCGTTGGGCAGCACGACGGCGCCGCGCACCTGCTGGTCCGCGTGACGGCTGTCAACGCCCAGGCGCACATGCAGCTCGACCGTTTCGTCGAACTTCGCCTTGGCGGTCTGGCAGCACAGCGCCAGGGCCTCTTCGGTGTCGTACAGTTTTGTACGGTCGACAAGCTTTTTGCTGTCGACATAATGTTTACCGTGATTCATAATATCCTCCTGTGGTAATACGGAATGATCCTCCCACTAATGGTAAGGTTGTTATGCGGACAGTTAGTCGGTGACCGTAACGCCCATGCTGCGGCAGGTGCCGGCGATCATGCTGATGGCCGTCTCCAGGTTCGCCGCGTTCAGGTCGGGCATTTTGGTGCTGGCGATCTCCTCCAGCTGCTTCTTCGTGATGGACGCGACCTTCGTCTTGTTGGGCACGCCGGAACCGCTCTCGATACCGACAGCCTTCTTGATAAGGACAGCCGCCGGGGGCGTCTTGGTGATGAAGCTGAAGGAACGGTCCGCATAGACCGTAATGACGACAGGAATCAGGTAACCGATATCCTTCTGCGTGCGCTCGTTGAATTCCAAAAACGTTTCAGGGCTTACAGGGGTTTCACCTGTGTAAAGTCCAGCTCCGCCGGCGTTTCGCGGCCGAACATGGAAACCTTTACGTTTACCTTTTTCGCGTCGGTATCGATGCCCTCCACGATACCGATGAAGCCTTCCAGCGGGCCGTTCATGATCTGAACGTTGTCGCCCACGGCGTAATCGAGGCTCACTTCGCGCACGTCCACGCCCAGCTTATCCACTTCCTCGTCGGTGAGGGGGATGGGCTTGGACGACGGGCCGACAAAGCCCGTGACGCCGCGCGTATTGCGCACGATATACCAGCTGTCGTCCGTCATCACCATTTTGACGAGCACATAACCCGGGAAAAGCTTGCGCTCCACCTCGCGCTCCTTGCCGTCCTTGATGTCGGGCACCAGCTCCACGGGGACCTTTACCTCATGGATAAGCTCCTGCAGGCGCCGGTTCTCCACGATGGTTTCAAGGTTTTGCGCAACCTTGTTTTCATAGCCGGAGTAGGTGTGCACCACATACCAGCGCGCCTCGGTGTCTCTATCCTCTGCCATTTGTCAAAACCCCGCTTTCTGCTTTAAAAGTGCGGACGGTCACACGCCCTTCAGCAACTGGTTCAGCCCGAAGCCGAACACAGCGTCCAGGACCATGATGAGTACCGCGGCCACAACCACCACGACAGCCACCACGACGGTGTTGTTGATGATCTGCTTTTTCGAGGGCCATACGACCTTCTTCATCTCGCTCACGGTATCGCGGAAAAACTTGCCGATGCGTCCGAAGAAGCGCTTCACGCCAGCGAAAAAGCCTTTGGACTTTTTCTCGGTTTTGTCAGCCATGTTGCTTGTCCGCCTTTCTTACTTCGTCTCGCGGTGAACGGTATGCTTTTTGCAGAAGCGGCAATACTTCTTCATCTCGAGCCTGTCGGGACTGTTCTTCTTGTTCTTCTTGGTGTTGTAGTTGCGCTGTTTGCACTCCGTGCAGGCAAGGGTGATCTTCACTCTCATTTTTCGGCACCTCCATCAAATAGCCTCCCTCTTGCCGCAGGCGGCGCATCGAAAAATGCGCACAAAAAAATAGACCTGCAAAAGAGGTACAATCATCATAGCACAGCACACAGTCCCGCGTCAAGGGATTTTTTCGCCTGCGGGGCCGTTTCCCGGGCTTTTTCCGCCGCGCGTCAAAATTTGCCGCGCCGTCTTTCAAAATCAACCATTGTATGGTATTATAAAGGCTACGATTGCAGCATACAAGTGATACCATGCGGGCAGCACGGCAAAACAGCCGTGCTGCCGCGCAGCGGTCCGTCCCGAAAGCCTTTCTCCGGGCGG
>PPYF01438203.1_pt1 | contig 14033 bp, 10 predicted proteins | sample 1559871 | NCBI WGS metagenome assembly PPYF01 (sample SAMN08240021, study PRJNA423297) | Human gut metagenome, whole genome shotgun sequencing project. | reverse complement strand
GCGGAAACGCGTTCAGTTACATCCGGAAAGACTGATCAGCTCTTAGCGGAATGCGTGGTCAGATGAGCCGGAATTTGCAAATGAGAGGGTAATTGTCGAAAATATAATTATTAATAGCGAAATACCATATGGATACGTGACCACATTTTTGCTTATTGAACAAAATAACATATACAGATAAAATGATGCTTGTAACAAGACAAGAACAATATAACGAGAAAGAAAGATGAATAGAATATGTCTGCAGAAAAAAATATTACTAGAAAAGATGTGGCAGAAAAAGCAGGCGTATCGGTGTCTGTTGTTTCAAGAGTACTTAATAACAGTGGATATGTCGACAAAGAAAAAAAGAAAAAAATTATTAAGATAGCAGAGCAACTGGGATATATTCCAAATCCGATAGCTATGGCTCTTCAAACAAGAAGAACATATCAGATAATATTTTTTTGCAATGATCTGACAGGTGCCTATTATAATCAAATGTATCATGGAATGGCGAAGACAGCGAAAGAAAGGGGATATCATCTTTTACTTCAAAAAGATTATGATTTTGAATCAGTAAAAAAAATCTTGGCAGATGGAATTATATTTCCGACAGAAAATGTAGCACAGGATTATGCTGAAACAGTAGGAAAAAATTATCGTCTGCCTACGGTAACAATATCTTTTGACCCGTCGGCGATATTTGCTAAACCAATGCCTTCGGTAGTTATTGAGAATCAAAAAATAATTAATGCCAGTATTGATTATCTTATACAGAAAGGACATAAAAAGATAGGAATGCTCCTTCCGTTTGATTACGGATATGCAAATTCCAGATATAAAGCCTGGAAGGAACGTATGAAGATGGAATCAATTTTTTTAGGGGGAGGGGTAGAGACTAACTATGAACACTATATTATAAACTGTGGAAAACCAGAAGAGGAAAACAAGAAAAAAGATTACAGATATTTAGGTCCTTATCAATCGGAATCAGAAGGATTTGTATATTATGATCTTTTCAAAGTTGGATATGAAGCAGCAAATTTGTATAAAAGTTCAAAGTATAAAGCAACGGCACTTATATGTTTTAATGATGATTTAGCTCAGGGATTTATTGCTGGCTTACAAGCAATAGGCTTGAGAGTGCCCGAAGATATATCGGTTATGGGAATTGATGGTATTTTTACAAGAAATCATTTTAAACCTAAGTTGACCACAATGTCCATTTATCCTGAAAGACAAGGAGCAAAATGTGTAGAAGTATTAATCGATATGCTGGAAGGGAAAAAATATACCTTTTTCATGATAAAATAAAGAAAAAGGGGTGTTTATTATGTTGCGGCGATATGAATTGACTGATGATGAATGGAATCGTATTGTTGATTTACTCCCTCCTGAAAATACGGGGAAGCAGGGTCGTCCACGCAAAAATAACCGTACTATCCTTAATGGAATCATCTGGATTGCACGCAGTGGTGCGCCCTGGCGTGACTTACCAGAACGCTATGGTCCCTGGGAAACCGTTTACAGCCGCTTTCGAAAATGGATTGACGACGGAATTCTCGATAATATCTTCCGACTTTTAAGCCTGGAGGCTGACCCCCAGGAATTGTCCCTGGACGCTTCCATCGTACAGGCGCACCAGCATAGTGCAGGTGCAAAAAAAGGGGGCCTCCCAATGAGATTGGACACAGCCGGGGAGGTGCCAGCACAAAAATCCATGCGGCCGTAGATGCCTATGGATATCCTTTGTATGTCATGCTCAGCGAAGGACAGCGCAATGATATCAATTACGCCATTCCTGTGCTGGAGCATATTGACATAGAGGGAAGCAATGTACTGGCAGACCGTGGGTATGACAGTAACCAGCTGCTGGACTATATCTATGAACGTGGAGGTGAGCCTACGATTCCATCCAGAAAGGGTGCTAAATTTGAACGGCATTGCGATTGGTGGCTCTCTGGGCTTCATATGCATCGCGTCTATTCTAATTTGGTTAAAATAAACAAAATCAAATGTTTTTCAAACACGCTCTAGGAGGAAGGAAAATGAAGTTAAAAAAAGTACTCGCATTGACACTTGCAGGGATCATGACCGTAGGTCTGGCAGCATGTGGAGGAACCAAAGAATCTAGTGAAAAAACAGAAGCAGGAAAAGAAAAACAGAAACTTGTTATCTGGTCATGGGGAGCAGATGAGGAGAAGAAATCAAGGGAAGCAGCTGTTGAAGCATTTCAGAAAGCACATCCTGAGATCGAAGTGGAACATTCTGTCATTCCTACAGCCGATCATGTATGGGATCAGAAGATGACTGCAGCCCTGTCAGCAGGAACAGGTCCGGATGTCATCCAGATGTCACCGGATTATTACGGATTATACACCGATTATTATGAAGATTTAAATCCATATGTGGAAAAAGAAGGGGTGGATTTAGATTCTGTAGTTACAGAGGGCATGATGGATCCTTATTACCGCCCGGATGGAAAACTGGAAGGTATGCCTCTGCTCCAGAACTGTTTTGTACTGGCATATAACAAAGACATGTTCGATGAGTTTGGCGTAGAGTATCCGACAGCAGAATGGACATGGGATGATGTGGCGGAAGCAGCGAAGAAATTTGCCGGAGGCGAAGGCGCAGATGCTACATTCGGTATTGTTAACCACTGGATAGATCCGCCGCTGTCTATCATCTGTAAAGGCGGAAATGCATACTCAGATGATTTATCAACATGTGAGATCGATTCACAGGAAGTCAGAGATGGTCTGGATTTATTCGGAGATATGATCCAGAGCGGTGCAATGCCTGATGATACAGCAGCCAAGAGTCTTCCGAAAGAACAGCTTTTTGTATCCGGCCATGCGGCAATGTATACATTAGGCGGATTTGAGACAAAGCTGATTGCAGAAGAGATCGGTGAAAACTTTAACTGGGATGTTGTATCCATGCCGAAAGTTCCGGACGGTGGAAAAAACAATCTTTTATACGCAACAGGATATGCCATGCTGAAGGATTCTGAAAATAAAGATGCTGCATGGACATTCTTGAAAGAGGCATCTTATGAAAATGAAGACATGGCAAAGGAAACATGCCGTGCAGGAATGACAGCTTGTAAGAGCGTTGCAGAGGGTTACTATAAAGAACTGACATATGGTCCGATTGATAACAGCGCATACCTAGAAGGGCTTTCTGATGCAAAACTGAATATCTGGGGCGGTGCATATGCAGCACCTGGAGATGTATGGACCCAGATCTGGCAGGCAGTAACCATTGATGGTAAGAGTGCTGATGAGGCGATCAATGAATACTATCCGGCACTGGAAAAAGCATTTAATGAAGCAAATGGAAACTAAATGTTAAATCACAAGAAGGTGTTGCGAACGATATGCAGCACCTTCTTGTTCATTCAGCTACTGGCAGATTCTATTTACGGAGGCGAAGAAGAGTGAAAAAACCAAAAGGAAAAAAAGTATATTCAGCCATGAAACGGCGGGAGGCCAGAAATTTTTACTTATATACAGCACCATGGCTGATTGGATTTTTTGTGCTGACATTATACCCGATTGTATATTCTTTTTATCTGATGTTTACAGATATGAATTTAACCGGGGTAGGGAAGTTTATTGGATTAGAGAACCTGAAGTATGCATTTACGGATGATCCACTGTTTATAAAAGCATTTATAAATACCCTGAAATACGTGGTGATGTTTGTACCAAGTAGTATTATACTTGCTTTTTTTGTGGCACTGCTGCTTAGCAAGAAAGTAAAAGGACTGGGATTTTTCCGGACAGCATTTTACATTCCATACATCACCTCTGGTGTGGCAGTAACAATCTTGTGGGGATGGATATATCAGAAGGATTATGGAATTATCAACTACGTGTTATCACTGTTTGGAATAAAAGGTGTGAACTGGCTGGGAGATAAAAATATTGCAATGATATCAATCGTGATCCTGTCCCTGTGGACGATAGGAAATAATATCATCATCATGCTGGCGGGAATTCAGGATATTCCACAGTCTTATTATGAAAGTGCACAGATCGACGGCGCAGGTGCGATACGCCAGATCTTTTCCATTACCCTGCCGTTATGTACCCCGACGATCTATTTCAATCTGATCGTAACGATCATTGCAGCTTTCCAGGTATTCCAGCAGCCATTGATTTTGACTAATGGAGGACCGCTTAACAGTACTTATACAGCAGCGATACATATGTATAACAACGGATTCCTTTATGGAAAAATGGGATATGCATCCATGATGGCATGGAGCTTATTTGTTGTAATTATGGTGATTACACTGGTAGTGATTTCAACATCCAAGTACTGGGTGTTCTATGATGATTGATGAAAGGAAGAAATATATGCGAACAAGATCACAAAAACAAGCAAAACTTATAGGAAGAATTATCACATACACGATTCTGATTGCGGCAGCTATTGTTTGTTTGTTTCCTTTTATATGGATGATATCCACTTCTTTTAAAGAAACATCCGATATCTATAAAATGCCGCCGTCATTGCTGCCAGCGAATCCGACGCTGGAGAATTTCATCGAGGGATGGAAGGGTGCAGATTTTGGTATGTTCTTCCAGAACTCAGCAGTCGTAACATTTTTGGCTACGATAGGGACTGTATTTTCTTCCTCAGTAGTAGCGTATGGTTTTGCGAGATTTAAATCCAGATTATCACCGGTCTTATTCATGATTCTTCTTGGAACCATGATGTTGCCTTCCCAGGTGACTCTGATTCCACAGTATCTGCTGTATTATAAACTGGGAATGGTTGATACATTCTGGCCGTTGATTATTCCAAGTTGGCTGGGAGGGGGAGCTTTTAACATTTTCCTTTTTATTCAGTTCTTTAGAACGCTTCCGAAGGAATTGGATGAAGCGGCTAAGATTGATGGGGCGAATTCCTGGCAGGTATTTACGAAGATATTGCTGCCAGCGGTAAAACCGGTCATGCTGGCTGTACTGGTAATGGCACTGGTATATAACTGGAATGATTTCTTTAATCCATTGATCTATCTGAATTCATCTGAGAAATTCACGATAGCAGTGGGTCTGCAGTTCTTTAAGGGATCACAGGGAAATGTACAGATTGGACAGATGATGGCAATGGCACTGGTATCTTTGACACCGGTACTGTTTGTATTTGCAACCTGTCAGAAATACTTTATACAGGGTATTAAAATGTCAGGCTTGAAAGGATGATGTTACAGAAATGCCAATGGCCAATGAAAAAGACTATAGAGATTAAAAAAGATGAAAAGGGTTTTGGAACACTTTATGTAAATGATGAACCTTTTTTAATTCTTGGAGGTGAGCTTCATAACTCGAGTTCCAGTAATCTACAGTATATGGAAAAGCAAGTATGGCCCAGATTAAAAGAACTAAATCTAAACACAGTTCTTCTTCCTGTAGCATGGGAAAATATAGAAAAAGAAGAGGGAGTTTATGATTTTTCTTTGTTAGAAGAACTGATTTTCCAGGCGAGACGAGAAAAAATGAAGTTGATACTACTGTGGTTTGGCCTTTGGAAAAATGGAGAAAGTACTTATGTTCCAGGTTGGGTAAAAAGAGATAGCGGGAGATTTTTCAGAGCAAGATATAAAGGGGGAGAATTGTCTCAGACGATATCACCTCTTTGTAAAAATGCAGTAAAAGCGGATGCAAGAGCATTTACGGTTTTTATGAAAAAATTGAAAGATATTGATGCAGAATCACAGACAGTTCTCATGGTACAAGTGGAAAATGAAATTGGTTTTTTGAAATCAGATAGAGATTATTCAAAAGAAGCAGAGAAGCAATTTAGGAGTAATATCCCAGAAGAACTGGAAAAAATATATGGTATATCAGGGACATGGAGTGAAGTGTTTCAGTCGGATGCAGCAGAGATGTTTATGGCATGGAATTATGCACAGGCAGTAGAATACATAGCAGCAGCAGGAAAAAGGGCATATGAACTTCCGATGTATGTGAATGCCTGGCTGAATCAGTTTCCGGATAGACCTGGAAATTACCCATCAGGAGGACCTATAGCGAGAAATAAAAAAATATGGAGAAATATTGCAAAAAGCATAGATGTTTTTGCTCCGGATATATACCTTTCTGATTTTGAAGGGGTATGTAAAGAATATGCAACGGAAGGGAATCCATTGTTTATACCTGAGGCAAGGCGAGATCCGGTAACAGCTAGCAATGCTTTTTATGCTTTTGGGAAATATGGGGCAATTGGTTTTTCGCCTTTTGGGATAGAAGGACTTATGGAAGATACACGCCAAAAACAGGATAAAGAGCTTCTTGAACAACTTCAAATAGATGTACTGGCCTTCACAAGCATAGAAACAGGAAAATACCTCAAAGAAACATATAAAATTTTGAAAAATATGCAAAAATTATATTTTCGATTTAAAGGAACAGAAAATATACATGCATTTATGTGTAGAAATGAGCATGAAAGAGGTACGATTGTTTCTTTGTCTGGCTGCGATTTGGAACTGACTTACAGACCAAAAGGAAATGAAAGGCCAGGGTGTGCAGGGATGATTATAGAAGAAAATGAAAGTGAATTTTGGGCTGTAGGATATAATACTGACATTAGACTTTTGCCGAAAAAAAGTAGTCATGACTGTATTACCATTATATGTCTCGAGGAAGGTTTTTTTGATAATGGAAAATGGAGTTCTGGACGTGTGCTGAACGGGGATGAAAGAAGTATGTCTGGATTTGGACAATATGCAGAAGTACGCCATTATATTTATTGTAAAGAAACTACAGATGAGAAGGAGGGTTAGTAGTGGAAATCGGAGAATTAAAAAAACTATTTGACGATATGACAATAGAAGAAAAAGCTGGTCAATTGTTTCAGACGGTTGGTGCTATGTATGATGATGAGGCCGTAATATCAGGTCCTATGCAGGAAATGGGAATTACAGAGAAAGATATTCAGCTTGCTGGAACTGTGTTAGGTACTATGGGGGCGGAAAAGATAAAGAGGATTCAAAAAAAATATATGGAAGCTCATCCACACCATATTCCACTTGTATTTATGTTGGATATTATTAATGGGTATAAAACAGTATATCCAATTCCATTAGCTCAGGGAGCAACTTTTCAGCCGGATCTTGTGAAAGAATGTGCGGCTATGGCGGCAAAAGAGGGCGCTGCAGATGGACTTCATATAACATTTTCACCTATGGTAGACTTGGTAAGGGATGCTAGATGGGGCAGGGTAATGGAATCCACTGGAGAAGATGTATATTTGAACGGATTATATGCAAGGGCAATGGTGGAAGGATATCAAGGTGCAGACATCAGTGGCGGGGAGAAACTGGGGGCTTGCGTAAAGCATTTTGCTGGGTATGGCGGTGCAGAAGCAGGAAGAGACTATAATACAGTGGAAGTATCAGAAAGGACTTTTCGTGATTTTTATCTTCCAGCATATAAAGAGGCTGTGGAGGCGGGAAGTGCGTTAGTGATGACGTCTTTTAATACGATTAATGGAATTCCTGCAAGTGTAAATAAGTGGCTTATGAGGGATATCCTCAGAGAAGAGATGGGGTTTGATGGTGTATTGATTTCTGATTTTGGTGCCATTGGGGAGTGTGTAAACCATGGGGCAGCAGAAGACAGGGCAGATGCAACAAAAAAGGCTCTTGAGGCAGGAGTAGACATTGATATGATGTCAGGTACTTATCCGGAAAATATACCTGCACTTTTAAAAGACAAAAGTATTAGTGTGGAACTAATTGAAGAATGTGCGTGGCGTATTATGAAGTTGAAAAATGACCTTGGGCTTTTTGAAAATCCATATAAGGGTGCTGATGAAATTAAGGCTAAAGCTTGCATACTTAGTGAAGCACACAGAGAATTGGCTCAAAAAACAGCAGAAAATTCTTTTGTTCTATTAAAGAATAAAGATAATATTCTGCCATTGGATAAAAAGAAGAAAATTGCAATGATTGGACCGTATATAGACAGAAGATATATGTTGGGAGGATGGTCTTTTACAGGAAATCCGGAGGATGTAATAACAATAAAAAATGCGGCGGAAGAGAAACTTGCAGATTATGAAATTGTTTATGCTCAGGGATGCCCAATTCTTTCCGAAGATGTAAAATTAGAAGGGTTTGCAAATTATACAGAAGAAAAATTCTCACAGGAAGATTGTGAAAAAATGAAGGAAGAAGCACTGCGGGCGGCTAAAGAAGCAGATGTGGTTGTATTGGCTATAGGAGAACATTTTCTGCAGTCGGGCGAAGCTACCAGTAAAGGAATTATAGAAATTCCTAAGATTCAGCAGGAATTATTTGAGGCACTTTCGGAGGTGAATTCTGAAATTGCCGTAGTATTATTTAATGGAAGACCATTAGATATTCGCATATTGGAAGAAAGAGCGAAGGCAATATTGGAAGTCTGGATGCCCGGAACTATGGGAGGAGCTGCTATTGTGGAAGTATTAAGAGGTGCAGTTTCGCCTGCAGGAAAGCTGCCAATGAGCTTTCCATATTGCGTGTCACAGGTTCCTGTCCATTATGATGAGTTTCCTACCGGACGTAGACATCATCCTGGAAAAGATAAGGATCGCTATGTCTCGAAATATCTGGATATGCCGAATAAACCACTGTATTCTTTTGGATATGGCCTTACATATACCCAATTTGAAATATCAGATTTAGAGCTAAGTAAAACGGTTATGAAGCCGGGTGAATCTGTTACGGTATCTGTAAAAGTAAAAAATACCGGTGACAGAGAAGGTACAGAAACTTTGCAGCTTTATATTCATGACATTGCAGGAAGTGTAGTGCGCCCTGTAAAACAGCTGAAGGGTTTTGAAAGAGTAATATTAAATGCCGGAGAAGAAAAAGAAGTGTGCTTTACAGTGGACGAAAAAATGCTTCGCTTCCTAAGAGCGGACAATACATTTGGAAGTGAACCGGGAAAATTTGAGGTGTTTATCGGAAATAGCAGTGAAGTGGAAGAATGTAAAGTATTTGAATTATTGAAAGGTTAAAAAGAGGTGTATTATGCAATACAGAAATCCTATTATTTCCGGTTATAATCCGGATCCATCTATATGCAGAGTTGGAGAAGATTATTATATTGTGAACTCATCTTTTGAGTATTTTCCGGGAGTGCCGGTTTATCACAGCAAAAATTTAGTGAATTGGGAATTGGAAGGATATTGTCTGACGGATGAAGAACAGCTTCCGTTGGAAGAGAGCAGACCTTCAGGGGGAATTTTTGCACCAACGATTCGTTATCATGACGGAACATTTTTTATGATAACAACAAATGTTACATCAAAGGGAAACTTCATCGTACATACAAAAGATATGAAGTCAGGATGGTCAAAACCGGCATGGGTAGATCAGGGAGGAATAGATCCGTCGTTATTGTTTGATGGTGATAAAGTATATTTTGTATCTACAACTTCAGATGAACAGGGGGCTGGTATATTTTTATGTGAGGTAAATCCTTTTACAGGAGAAAAATTGACGGAGAGTGTGTGTATTAACCGTGGATGCGGTGGAAGATATCCAGAAGGACCGCATTTATATAAATGGTTTGGAAAATATTACCTTATGTTGGCGGAAGGCGGCACGGAATATGGACATATGGAGACAATGCAAAGAGCAGATAGTCCTTATGGTCCTTATGAACCATGTCCACATAATCCGATTTTATCTCACAAGGAAGACATGCGAGAGGAGATTTATTGTACAGGCCATGCAGACATAATGGAAGATCACAATGGAAATTGGTGGTTGGTGTGTCTGGCAGTGAGAACCTGTTCAGATGAAAATAGGAGGGTATTGCTTCATAATCTTGGAAGAGAAACATTTCTTACACCTGTCGTTTGGACAGAGGCTGGCTGGCCGGTTGTAGGAAATCATGGTTTGATTTCAACTGTTATGGATGGTCCGCTTCCGGGTGGAGAAGTGCAACCGGTAAATAGAAATTTCCATGATAATTTTTCGGATGGTAAATTTAAACTGCAATATAATTTTCTGAGAAATCCCGAAATGAAGAATTATAAATTGTATCCGGAAGAGAAGATGTTATGCCTGGAAGGTACAAAGGTAACTTTAAATGAAACTAAGAGCCCTACATGGATTGGAATTCGACAAAAGGGGTTTTATACTGAAACTGTAGTAAAAGTTTCAGCAGAAGATGTGCAAGGAATGAGAGCTGGATTGACAGCATTTTATAATGATTCTTATCATTATGAAATATATCTGACAAGGGAACAGGAAAAGTATAAAGTCTGTCTTGCAAAGCATATTCATGACATTTTTGTGGTTACAGCAAGTGCGGAAATTCCAAGAGGAGAAAATATTACGCTTAGGCTTGAAACAGATAAAACTTATTATACATTTTCATATAGTCTGGATGGAGAAAATTTCCAGATGCTAGGAACAGGATTAACGGTAGGACTCTGTACAGAGAGCACGAAAACCATGACGTTTACGGGAACATATATTGGTCTGTTTGCAGAGAATGGACGTGGTACCTTCCAGGAATTTAATGTGAAGGTATTGGATGAATAATTAAAAATAAAAACACAGCGTCGATTGTTAAGAAACAGTCGATGCTGTGTTTTAGTTTATAGAAGATTACTTGTTTAAGAGTCTTTCCATTTCCCTGGCAGATAAGTAAGTGTATTTCGTATCATCTCTTTCAGAAGAAGATCGCCTTCCTTCTCTGTAATTCTGCTATAGAGCGTCATGGATTTTGGTACGGTGACAGTATGGACAGTGATCAAAAGATTTTTATTCGGATGGATTGCGGCCGGAGGTCTGCTGGTAATTGTCAGTTGTGTGAAGTACAGAGAATTTATCATTACGGCATTTTTAAATAATACCTGGGCATGGATCAATGCACTGATGCCTGTGGTGATTATTCTGGTTGGGATAAGATATATGATCAGGGCAGTATTGAAATAAAGGGGGGATGCCATTTATAAAAAAACAATAAATTCGCCCACTTAGGACTAGCCGCCGCGGCTGTAGATTGATACAATAAAAGAAATAGGAAATATCGATTTTTTACATGGGAGGAACACGGCGGCATGGCGGGATATGTGAGTCTTCAGGATGTAACCAAGACCTATCAAATGGGTGAGGTTACGATCAAGGCTGCGGATGGGATCAGCTTTGATGTGGAAAAGGGTGAGTTTGTGATTGTGGTCGGACCGAGCGGTGCGGGGAAGACGACGGTGTTGAATATCCTCGGTGGAATGGATACGGCGACTTCGGGGAAGGTGCTGGTGGACGGAGCGGAGATCAGCAAGTACCGCGGCAAGAATCTGATCCAGTACCGGCGGGAGGATATTGGGTTTGTTTTTCAGTTTTATAATCTGATGCAGAACCTGACGGCGCTCGAGAATGTGGAGCTGGCGATGCAGATCTGTAAGCATCCGCTGGATGCGTCGGAGGTACTTGCGGAGGTTGGACTGGAAGAACGGATGAATAACTTCCCGGCGCAGCTTTCGGGCGGGGAGCAGCAGCGTGTGGCGATTGCGCGTGCGCTGGCGAAAAATCCGAAACTGCTGCTCTGCGATGAGCCGACCGGCGCGCTCGATTATGTGACGGGAAAAGCGATCTTAAAGCTGCTGCAGGATACCTGCCGGGAGAAGGGGATGACGGTCATTGTCATCACCCACAACTCGGCGCTGACACCGATGGCGGACCGCGTGATTAAAATTCGAAACGGAAAAGTGGCGGGCATGAAAACAAATGAGAACCCGACGCCGGTGGAAGAGATAGAATGGTAGGTGGACGATGAGAGCATTTCGAAAAGACTTTATCCGGGAAATCACAAAGAACAAGGGGCGGTTTCTGTCAGTCTTTTTCATCGTGCTTCTTGGCGCGGCGTTTTTCTCGGGCATCCGGTCGGCGGAAGGAGATATGAAAGTCTCAGCGGACCGGTATTATGATGAAGTAAATTATATGGATTTGAAAGTCCTTGGAACGCTGGGGCTGACAGACGATGATCTGGCGGATATCGCGAAGACAGACGGCGTGAAAGCGGTCTACGGTGGAAAGACGGTGGAAGTGCTGCATGACATCGGTGAGAGCGAGCAGGTTGTGAAACTGATCGCGCTGACGGACAGTGTGAATGAACCGCGCGTGGTCAAGGGACGGATGCCAGAGAAAGAGGATGAAATTCTTGTTGATACGCAGTTTCTGAAAAGTTCCGGCTGTGAGATCGGGGATCAGGTAACGTTCACTTCCGGAACGGAGGATCCGCTCTCAGATTCGCTGACCGGGGACACGTTTACGATTGTTGGTTCGGCGACGCTCCCTTATTATATGGATCTGAACCGCGGAACGGGCTCGATTGGAAACGGAAGCATCAACAGTTTTGCACTGCTGCTTCCGGAAGCATTTACCTCGGATCTCTATACAGAGATTTACGTTCAGGCGGACGGCGCGCAGGAAGAGGCGAGCTACAGCGATGCGTATGATGAGACGGTGAAGGCTGTACAGACAAAGATCGAAGCACTCGAGGACGCGGCGTGCGATCGGCGGTATACGGCAGTCAAAACCGAAGGCCAGGAGAAGATCGACGATGCAAAACAGCAGGTCGTTGATGCAGAGCAGAAATTAGCCGATGCCAAAACAGAACTGGATGACGGCGCACAGCAGCTTGCCGACGCGAAAGTGACGATTGCAGACAAAGAGCAGGAACTTCTCGACGGTGAGCAGACGTTAAAGGACAAAGAACAGGAGCTCCTTGACGGAAAGCAGACGATTGCTGAGAAAGAACAGGAACTCCTTGACGGAAAACAGGCCATTGCAGAAAAAGAGCAGGAACTTCTCAGTGCGAAAGCAACGATCGCCGATAAAGAACAGGAACTGGTATCCGGCAAGGCAACGCTGAAAGACAAAGAGGCAGAACTTGCGAGCGGAAAGGCGACGTTGGAAGCAAAGGCGGCAGAGCTGGAAAGTGGAAAAGCGACGCTGAGTCAGAAAGCGGCAGAACTGGAAAGCGGAAAAACAACGCTGAATCAGAAAGCAGCAGAGCTGGAAAGCGGAAAGGCAGCACTGGAAGCGAAAGCAAAAGAACTTTCTGACGGAAAGACACAGCTCGCAGCGAAAGAAACAGAACTTGCATCTGGTAAAACAGAGTTAGAAGAAAAAATGGCGCAGCTTTCGGCAGCAAAAACTGAGCTGAGTCAGAAACAGACGGAACTGAATGCGGCAAAAGAACAGCTTTCCGTAAAAGAAACAGAATTAAATGCTGCGAAGGAACAGCTTTCCGCCGCGCGTGAGGAACTGGAAAGCAAAAAAGAAGAAACCGCTGCAGGACGCGCACAGTATGAAGCGCAGAAAGCAGCGTACGAGGAGCAGAAAAACCAGTACGAAACAGCAAAGGATCAGTTAGCCCAGCTTGGCGGCCAGCTTTCAGACGTGGAAGCTGCGCAGACAGAAGTGGCAGGGCAGATCGAGGCGATTACGGCTCAGCTTGACGGACTGACAGAAGAAGATGAAGTGTATGCATCCCTGTTGGAACAGAAAACTGCGCTGGAAGCAAAGCAGACAGAGTTAGCACAGCAGCTTTCCACGATGCATGAGCAGAAAACATTTCTGGAACAAAACATCGCAGCGTTTGAGGCAGCCAGCGCTGAAGCAGAGGCTCAGCTTGTAGCAGCAGAGGCACAGATTACAGATGCGGAAAATCAGCTTGCAGCGGCAGATGCGCAGTTAACGGAAAAAGAGCAGGAATGCGCCGCCGGTGAGGACGAGCTTGCTGCTGCAAAAGAAGAACTGGAAAACGGTGAAGCGCAGGTTACAGCCGGTCTTGCGCAGATTGCAGATGGAGAAGCGCAGGCAAGTGCTTACCAGAAACAGCTGGAGGATGGAGAAGCACAGCTCAATGCAGCGAAAGCGCAGATCGAAGAAGGAGAAGCACAGATCGAGGCAAACCGCAGCAAACTGGAAGAGGGCGAAGCACAGCTTGCAGCCGCCAGAGCGCAGATCGCGGATGGCGAGCAGCAGATTGCATCATATCAGCAGACGATTCAGTCGGGCGAGGCTC
>PPYF01066014.1_pt1 | contig 14033 bp, 11 predicted proteins | sample 1559871 | NCBI WGS metagenome assembly PPYF01 (sample SAMN08240021, study PRJNA423297) | Human gut metagenome, whole genome shotgun sequencing project. | reverse complement strand
AAAAGCTGCGGATACTATGAAAACAAAGCAAAGATTACCACACCACAGGAGGAACCATGAAAGCGACAGGAATAGTGAGGCGAATAGACGAGCTGGGCAGGGTAGTTATACCCAAAGAGATACGGAGGACGCTGCGTATACGGGAGGGCGACCCGTTGCAGACAGCATTGACACGGTGGGAGCGGTTCTGCGCAGCGATGGATGATTTGGCTAAGAGGCAGGGGTGGGGGTAGTACATAATGACGAAAATAAGAATGGCGACCGTAGGTATCCGAGAGGGATGAATCATGGAAACGAATCGCCCGAATCTATTGCAGCGCAACGGATTCGGGCGATTTTCTCTGTGTCAATAATGTCAGGAAGGGTATGTGCTGTTTGACAGAACAATCATACATAGAAAGCAAACATCAAACCAAATGATGTGGGAATCCTGATGCAGAGCTCATGATTTTTTCTTTTTCTGCATTACGAATCCGATCAGCCATTCTTTGAATTCTATTGGTAATCCACATATATGCGGTAGTCCCCTCGGAATAATCCGCTTCTGCGTACATATCGACGCGTCCATTCTCGCGCATCTGTTCAACCTGCTGCATGGCTTTGCTGTCACCTTTGGGATAGATAGCGAAGGTGGCTCCGCCACCCTTTTTTACAACAGAGAATGCGGGAATATCGCTAGGGCCATCTGCAATATAAATCATGTTTTCAAAATGAACTCTTCGGTTTTCTTCCGGGATTTTTGAATTGACTTCAATTCCGTCGATTTTATCAATTCCTTTGTTTATTTCAAATATTGCTCTGGTTTTTGATGTGTTGTCAATCGTATATACCGTCTCACCGATAACCATATTGCCGTCACTATCGGGAGTTTCCAAAAGCTCGCATCCCCATACGCCATCAACAAAAGGCATCAAATCTGAACCGCGGATAATTTCAGCAAAGCCAGTGCTAACAATATAATGTTCAACTTGAATTCCGTATTCTGCATAACGTTTATCGTCCTTGAACATATTCTTAGTTTTCTCGAAGATTTCTGGGATACCTCTATAAAATTTCTGTTTCTTCCCATAGCCATTGAGTTTTTGATTATTTAATCCCTTAAAAGTCCCGTTATGAGCGCATTCAATAAAGTAGTTCAGGTAATAAGTATCCCGGTTTACTCGAATTCCCTGTGCGGCAAGTTCTAATGGCCGTGCATTTACTTTTTTCCAAAAATCAGACGATTCGATTTTATAATCCTCAAAAATTGGATCCTGCATATAGCCATCGACCAATGTTTTGTCACAGTCCCAAATAACTGCGATAATATTTGCCATTGTTAACCTCCTTGTAAATACATTTACGCCGCAGCGTTTGCATTAACCCTTTCAATCGCCTGTCGGATGCCTGCCCACACGGACAGGTCTGTGAACACTTCCACAATGCTGCCGTAGTCGGTAAACGGTGCTTCCTGCAAAACGGACAGGTCTTTCATCATGCCGTTATGGACGATGTACTCCACAATCTGATTTACGAAATAAATCTGTCGGCTATCGAGGCTGGCATCATTCAGATACTGAGCAAAGGCTTCTTTTGCTGCATTCATATCAAGCCCGACAATTTCCCGCACGAACTCGCCCAGCGGCTTTTGCCCATACTCGGCCTCATAGTCCTGCTTGGTGCCGACTTCACTCCAAAGAATTTTCTCCAGTGCCTGTACATCTTCCGCGGTCAGGGGGACATTGCTTTTGAGCTTGGTAATCACCACATTGTCCATGTGCTGCCGCACATAGAATTCTGCTTTAGCCTTGTAGTTCTTAAGGTCATCATTTTCCGAATCTGATTCATTCCAGTCTACAGAGAGAATCTCATCATCAAAATTCGTATCATAGCGCACGCTGGTTTGCGGGATATACTTCATAAGGTCTCGCAGATTTTCCCGGATATGCTCAAATTCGTTGATTCCGGCATTCTCTACATAGTCCGTATGCAGAATTTTGTCGATCAATTCGGCTTGCGCCATGATTTCCGGGATGTTCGCCACAGATGCAACAGCGGAAACCTTCTTAAACAGGTCGCTGCGGGCTTTGCCGTATTTCTTTCCGACGAGATAGGCAAGCTCAATGCCGTATATCAGCGCATCGAACCGCAGCGCCTTAGCATCGTCCTCTTCCGGCGTGATGAGCGGTGCCAGCTCCTGTCCCATGAGCAGGGTGTCCTCATAGGTCAGCGCATTGTAGTTGTCCGCATTTGAGTAAAGCTCTGCATATTTGAGGTGCTGCCGGACAGCGAAGTTCTCCCTGTTCAGCTCCTGCACCTTGCCTACCATATCCTCTACCAACGCCTTGCGGAAGGAAATCAAGTTCGTCGTCTGATACGCCAAGTCCTGCAATTTGAAGGCAATTTGGACCTTCAGATGAAAGATTGCGCCTTGCAGGGCAATCATATTGGCGGTAGGTCTGCCCTTGTTCATGCGAAAGAACTCAAAGTTGCCGCAGAAGTCAAAAATATAGAACTTGTCCTTATCCTTACCATCCATCAGCCCCGGACACAGACGGGTGCCACGCCCAATCATCTGCCAGAACTTCGCTTTGCTCATGACCTTTTTAAAGAACACCAGATTCAGCACCTCCGGCACGTCGATGCCGGTGTCCAGCATGTCTACAGAAATGGCAATCTGCGGCAGCTTTTTCGGATCGGAGAACTCGTCAATCGCGCTCTGGGCGTAAGTCATATAGTTATCAATGACCTTGGCAAAGCCGGGAAGGTGCGGGTATTCTTTATTGAAAACCGCGAGGATTTTCTCCGCATGGGTGTGATTCTTTGCAAAGATGATCGTCTTGCCCAGTTTATTGCCATAGTCGATGGTCAGACCGTAGGTCATCAGCGTATTCAGTACCTGTCGGATGGTATCTTCATTGAAGATCCATTCGTTCAGCGCCGAGGACGCAATGCGCTCCGGTAATTCTCCGTTTTCATCTTCGAAGGTGTCCTCATAGGCCTGCTTGTCCTCGTCGGAAAGCTCATCGTAGACAATGCCCTGCTCAATAAATTTCAGCTTCGTCTCTACCGACAAAAAATCCACCAGATATCCGTCCTTCACCGCCTGTGCCAGCTCATAGCCATAGGTGGGAACGCCATTTTCCAACTCAAAAATCTCATAGGTATTCTTGTCAATTTCGTCTTTCGGCGTGGCTGTCAGCCCCACCAGCGGGGCATCAAAGTAGTTGAAAATATCCCTGTATTTGTTGTAAACGGAGCGGTGAGCTTCGTCGCAGATGACCAGATCGAAATGCCCGCAGGTAAAAAGCTTGCCGTCTTCATCCTGTACGCTGTCAATGACATTGTACATGGTCTGATAGGTGGAAAATACGCAGTGCGCTGTGTAGTTATCCTTCTCCTCGCAGAGATTGGTAACGGAGAGATCGGGCAGCAGATTCACAAAGCTGCGCTTGGCCTGCGTGACCAGACTGTTGCGGTCAGCAAGGAAGAGAATATTCTTCACCCAGCCGTGCTGAAGCAGCACATCGCACAAGGCAATGACTGTCCGCGTCTTGCCGGAGCCGGTGGCCATGACCAGCAGCGCCTTGCGCCGGTTGCGTGCAAAGGCATCGCAGGCAGCTTTGATGGCGCCCTCCTGATAATAGCGTCCGGCTATCTTCCGATCCACCATGACATTTTTCAGGCTTGTTCGCATGGTCTGGAGATTGAACAGTTTTTCCAGATCCCGCTTGGAGTAGATAGCGGCACACTTGCGTTCGGGATAGATATTGTCCGTAATGCGGGTCTCAAAGCCATTGGTCAGGAAAATGACCGGGCGGCGGTGATACTTCTTCTCCAACAGGTCTGCATAGAGCTTTGCCTGCTGGCGTCCCTTGGCCACATCCACGCAGGTGCGCTTGGCCTCCACCACTGCCAGAGGGCGTCCGTCATCACCGTAGAGCACATAGTCCGCATAACCTACCTCGGACTTGTTTGGCATACCGGGCAGCTCTACCTCATTCAGCCAGTCCTTGCCCTCTGTCCAGCCCGCATCTGTGAGCATGGTGTCGATATACAGCTTGCGGGTCTTGTACTCAGACAGGTCGAGGGGCTTGGGTACATAGGTCTGCTGCTGCGCGGTACGGCGGGCGGTGAGTTCCTCCTTCAGCGCAGCGTTCTCCGCCATCAGCGCGACGAGCTCCACCTCCGGCACTTCCTGCACCGGAGCGGCGGAAACTTCGCTTTTTTGCGTCAGCAGCGCAGGGTCAAAATGCCCCTCTGTGTAGTTCTCACCATAGCAATAGGCCACGAAGTCCAAGAATACATAGAGGTTCTCCAGACATAGCGCCGCCTGCTCCTCGGTGATTTTCTTGCCGTTGTGGGCGGCATTGTTTCCCATGCGGCGGATCAGATCCATCCGCCGCCAGATGTCCGCGCCAACGATATCCCGGAAGTCCTCGGTGTTCATCAGGCTGACCAGTGTATCCTGATAGGGCATGACCAGCGCCTTGTCCACGGAATACATCCACTTCACGGCAAACTCCATCGCCCTGCGGCAGTTCAGCACGCAGGCGGAGGGGTCGATATGTAGAATCCGCTCAGAGGAAACCGCAACGGAGGCAAAGGGCTCGAATTGCGGATCGACAGTGAAAATGTCAAAGTTGGTCATGGATAGTCACCCCACGTTATCTCTTTTGTCGAGTATTCTTTCCAAGATTTTGTGCTTTTTCGGCAGCATCAATTAGTTTAATGAAACTATCAGGGTTTTCAAGCACTTTCAAAAGCATCTGATTATTCAATGTGGTTTGAGTGTCAGTTTGAGCAGTTTCTTTATGCTCTTGCCCCTCCTTTATTTGTGCAAGGGCTGCATCAATTTGAACTCTTCTAAGAACTGTTTCATCTTGCTTTTTAGTGGACAAGCCGATGGGATAGTAATATTGCTTAATGTTATCCCAATGGATATCCTTGTATCCTATATCTTTCGCAATAACTTCTAATAGCCGTAAGTGCTTATCAGAGATTGTCTGCAACCTTGCGTTGGAGTCCGGGAGATTAGTTGCATCATTAAAGGCATTCCATGCTTCTCGAACTCCCTTAGAACTATAAAATACCACATCAATCATATTGAGAGCTTCAACACTTTCTTCAGCGGCAATATCGTACCTCTTAGACATTAGAATTGTGAATATCTTTTTCTTTTCGGTTTGCTGTTGTGCTTTTCTTTGCCACAGTATTGTAACAAGTGTTGCAATCAGGCCGGAACATAAAGCTGTGATAATTACCAACACACTTTCTCCCATTTTCTTTCTCCTTTTATCCAAAATATTTCTGCATCAGGCTGTCGAACAGCAGTTGTGCTTCGTCCAACGCTTTCTGTACGGCAACTTTTGATTTGTCGGTCTGTTCAACGAAGGCAGCGAACTGCTCTTGCAGTTTAAGCGGTGGAAGGGGCATACGAAAACCTGTAATCTCTTTTCGGTTTACCTTTGGCAGATTCGTGCGTGAACTGAATTGTAAAATGTACTCCAAGAAATATTCCGACCGCAACGCAATGGCCAGAAACACGCGGTTGCAGTTGCTGCGGTTCGGTAGTATTGGGTATGCATCCGCAGAACACAACCCCTCAAAATCGGGCAATGCGACTTTATTGAGATTGGGGCGGATCTTACTATAAATGATATGTTGCGGCGTAAATATGTACTTTCCGCTTATCACACCATCTTCTCTGACTGTACGGTAGCCTTTTAGCGCTCCAGTGCCTTTCTCAATGCTGTCAATGCCTATATGCGGATAATCGGCGTATTTTTCATAATCTGTTGTCATATTCCCATCAATTTTAGCAAACTCAGTGAAAGGTACAACAGGCCATTCCATTGGATTGGATTTGAGATCCCCAAACAGTTCGACAAATCGGGCTTTGATAAGCTCGTCCAGCTTTGCAAGCTGCTCTTTCCGTAAGGCAATAAATTCATTGGCCTTATCTAAAATATCCGCAACTGTTTGCTGCACTTCCATTGAAGAAATAGGGAAGGTCAATTCTTTCAAAGCTGCCACATTAAAGCTAGCTTGATTGACAGATTTTTTTGTAATCCCAGGAATCTGGTGCAAAAAAGCCTCCGAAGAAAGATAGTAGGACGCATAACGGCTATCAACCAATTTTTTATTAGGTCGCAAACACAGCAAATTCATGCCATGAATAATCGTTTCCCCCTCATGTTTTTCGTAACGGGCGACTTTTCCTAAGTGTGTTTCACTGTTGATGTGGGACATCAAAATATCACCATCTTGCAGAACATAATCAGAATACTTTGTGATATCTGTTATGCCGGCATAACCCATTTTGCCTCGATCAACAGTTCGATTAGAAATTGTTTCTATACGGGTAATCGGATATCCTGAATCATCCAGTCCCTGCTTGATATTTGTACCGTTGCGAATTAAAGGAAATGCGTCTGCGATTTTGGCCATTACAACATCCCCTCCAGTTCGGCGAGACTTTCAGTGATCTGCATTTCCAATTCATGCAGCTCCGCCAAAATCTCGTTGGTGGGCGGGTACTCCACAGGCTTGTACTCGGTTTTCTTGTACTTGTTGATGGACAGGTCATAACCGTTTTCCACGATCTCCGCCCTGGGCACGAGGAAGGATTTTTCCGTGCGCCGGCGGTCTTTTTCTGCCTCCGGATTGCGGAACCGTGCAATGATATCAGGGATATCGTTGTCTGCCACCGGGCTGCGCTTATCGTCCAGCGAGAAGCCGTCGGCGGTCATGTCATAGAACCACACATTGTCTGTACCACCGTGGCTGGTCTTGGTGAAGATCAGCACCGCGGTAGACACCCCTGCATAGGGCTTGAATACGCCGCCGGGCATGGAGATCACGGCCTCCAGCCGGTTGCCGTCCACCAGCTCTTTGCGGATGGCTTTGTGTGCGGTGGAAGAGCCGAATAGCACACCGTCTGGGACGATGCAGGCGCAGCGTCCGCCGATGCGGAGCATCCGCAGGAACAGAGCCAAAAACAGCAGTTCCGTTTTCTTGGTCTTGCAGACTTTCAGCAGATCTGCCGAAACGGTGTCGGCATCCAGACTGCCCTTGAACGGTGGATTGGCAAGAATCAGAGAATACTTTTCCTTGTCCGGGTTCTGATCGGACAAGCTGTCCCGGTATTCGATAAAGGGATTGTCAATGCCGTGGGTCATCATGTTCATCGCGCCGATGCGGAGCATGGTTCTGTCCATGTCGTAGCCGAAAAACATGTGGTTCATATAATGGTCTTTCTTCTGGCGGTTGAAGAAAATTTCTTCTTTACGATGCTCCTTCAGGTATTCACCCGCAGAAACAAGGAAGCCGGAAGTGCCGCAGGCCGGGTCGCAGATCACATCGTCCGCTTTTGGGTCCATCAGCTCCACCATCATGCGGATAATATGGCGCGGGGTGCGGAACTGACCGTTGAGACCGGACTGGCTGATCTTGCTGAGCAGATATTCGTAGGTATCGCCACGCACGTCCGCCGCCTGCGTTTCGCTCATCAGGCGGTAAATCTCGTCCAGTGCATCCACTACTTTGGACAGCAGCAGCGGCGTGGGCAGCTTGAAAATGGCGTCGTCCATATACTTGGAGTAAGCGCTGTTCTTATCTCCGTGGAGATTTTTTATGAACGGAAACACCCACTCCTGCATCACGCTGTACATCTTTCCGGCGGGGAAATCGTGGAACACACTCCACTTAAGCTGCTGGCCATCGATGGTACGGTCACCGACCTGCACCTCATCTGCAAAAATGCTCTGATACGGCAGTCCCAGCATGGCAGCTTCCTTGGCCCGGAGATTGTCGGTGTCATCCAGATCATGGATGAACATCAGATAGGTGATCTGCTCGATAACATCCAGCGGGTTCACCAGTCCGCCCGCCGCAAAAATATCCCAGAGGCTGTCGATTTTGTTTTTCAGTTCACCTGTAATCATTTATTCTCTCTCCCTGTTCCAAGTATAAGAAGTGTAGCGTCCGCCGCCGATTTTCAAGATTTCTCCAGACTTTATCAAATCCGCCAGTGCGCGCTGGACGGTGATCTGGCTGATATCCGGGCATTTGGCCATGATTTCACTCTTGGTGATCTTGCCGAGGTGGTTCTTGATGATCTCCCGCACACGGTCGGGCTTGGACAGGCCCTTGGTGGTCAGCAGCTCGATCCGGCTCTCGAAATCCCGGTACGCCGCCACCAGAACACCCAGCATATAGGTGACAAAGGGGGCATAGTCGTTGGTTCCCTCATGCCAGTTGTATGAGCTCTGCTGCAAAGCTTCGTAATATGTTTCCTTGGTGTCGGAAATCAATTTCTCAATGCTGATATACTTGCCCACGATATAGCCGGAGCGGTACAGGAGCAACAGCGTCAGGAGCCTGCTCATGCGGCCATTTCCGTCATTGAAGGGGTGGATGCAGAGAAAATCCAGAATGAAGATGGGAATCAGCAGCAGCGGGTCGAGTTCAGCCTCCTGCATAGCCGCTTCAAACGCGCTGCACAGCGCCGTAATAGCCTCCGGCGTTTCCCATGCAGGGATCGGTTGAAAGCGGGTAATCTGCTCACCATTCGCCAGTTCTTCTGCAATGACATTGTCGGAGTTTTTGTAGTTTCCTCCGATAGTTTTTCCGCTGAATTTTAATAAGTCGCGGTGAAGCTGCAAAATGATAGATGGCTTTGGAGGAATGAAATCGTGGCTTTCATGGATCGTTGCAAGCACATCGCGGTATCCGGCAATCTCTTTTTCACTGCGAGTTCTTGGCATTGTTTTATCACGCACGATTTTCTTCAGTCTGTCATCCGTGGTGATAATTCCCTCGATGCGGTTAGATGCCTCTGTGCTCTGAATTTTCGCAACTTCCAGAAGTTCAGACAACGCATCCGCTTTAGCCTCGATAAAGAGATTTTGCTGCCCCTTGTATTCGTGAATCTGCGTCAGGTAGGCCACGACCTCTGGCGTCAGCAATTTGTTGTATTCTGTTTTGAAGTCGAACGCTCTCATGCACTGCCCTCATTTGAATTTCAATTTCATCAAATCTTATCGAATGATGCAATTATAGTATATCCTTGAATTACATCGCTGTCAATATCAATTTTCTCATTTTTGCATTAATGATAAAATTAAAATTTGGCTGTCGTCTGCTACGCATCATGTCCCCTCGCAGGCGCTGACAATCGAAAGCTGTATCGTAACGATTTCAGATTGTCAGCAAAAAAGGAAGTCCGCCACTCATCGGTACGGACTTCCTTATGCATTTTCTGAGCAGGTGTTCCAAACTGCGTTTTTACAGTTTGGGTACCCGTCTGCGAAGAAAATATGGGGAGTTCAGAGGGGAAAATCCCCTTTGACGCAGGGTTTCCAATAGGGGCGCGCAACATCCCTGTTGGCACACGATTTTCCGTAGGAAAGTCTAGTGTGTTATACCTTTGCTTCCGGCTGACGCGGGAAAGGGGCTGGCTTCGCCATCTGCTGTACGGACAGATAGCGGTTGGCAGACGCTTTTCAGCGGCAGGAGGACAGGCGGATTTTGTGACGTGGGTTACGGCGCAAATGCAGGATTTTTGAGAAGCAAAATCCGACTGGCCGGAAAAGGAAGTGAAGGTATATACAGCTCTCGTCCCGCCGCAGCGACGCTCCCCGTTTCAGCGTTTCTTTCGTTTTCCCTTGCCGTGGGTCATGGTCGTTTTTCCTCGCTGGCTGATGGGACTTTTCATGTGCTTGGACTTCTTGAGGATTCCAATCAGAGAAACAAACTCTTCTTTCGTGAGCGTGTCGTAATCAATTCCAAGTGTTGCAAGGTACGCGTGGATTTTCTTTTCCTCGGAGCTGCCCTCAAAATGTACGGCCTCTATCAACTGCTTCTGCACAGCGACAGCGGACAGGTCATCGTCCGCGGTCAGAGCATCTGTCCTGTGTTCCTCCCGGATGTCCCGCAGGATGCTGCTCAGATCGTCCGCAACGAGATGCCCGAAATATTCTTCCTCTTGTATCTGCGCCGCTTTCAGAGTATGGAGGTACAGATCGTTAGCTTCCTTGCCATGCTCCATCAGAACTATCTGGCGGGTAGCTTCCAGAACCGTATTCATATCCTTGACCCGCATATCCGCGATCCGGTCAACGTAAATCTCCGCATCCAGCATGAAGTGCTGGAAATCCTTGTGGCAGATCAACTCCGACAGCAACCGGTGGTTGAACTTGCCCGTTTTCAATACATCAATCGAAGCATCACTCAAATGCAGCTCATGTAAAGCTGTGTTTGGGTGATTTTTTGTTTCCGTTCGTCCCATCAGATAGTCGCAGGAAACACCGTAATAGTCCGCCAGCAACAAAATGCTGTACGGGCTGATGTCCTTGCCGTTATCTGCTTCATATTTGCCAAGTGCGGATTTCTAGATACCCACCTCGGCAGCAAGCTGCTCCAAGGTCAGCTTTCGCTCTACTCGTAAATCTTTCAACCGCTCTCCGATTGTCAGCTTGACTTGCATACAGCAGCCTCCGTTTCCATTTTCCTGTATTATACATGCTTTTTCATTTTGTGTCTCAAAGCGTGGAAAATTTCAACTTCTACCCCACTTTTCCTACCTCTTGGATATACGGGAAAGGACCTGTTTTCTTACTAAAATTTAGACATAAACCACGCAGAACCTTGAAAATTTCATGACCGTCCGATGAGGATATGCTTTCCAGAGAAGTATCGCATTCAGCGTACCAAGGAAGAGGCAACGCCGGGGTAAGGACTCGGGCAGGAACGGCATCGGGTAGAACGGCGAAGTTCAATTATTTTACAGGAGGAAACAGGTATGGATTTATTTACACAAATCAAGATGGCAGTTTCCGTGAAAGAGGCTGCCGAATACTACGGATTGGAAGTAAATCGTGGCAGCATGATCTGCTGCCCCTTCCACGCCGACCGCACGCCCAGCATGAAGCTGAACGAGGAGTACTTCTACTGCTTCGGCTGCGGGGCCCACGGCGATGTTGTCGCACTGACTGCGCAGCTTTTTGACCTCCCACCGGCAGAGGCCGCCAAGAAGCTGGCGACAGACCTCGGAATTGTCGAGCAGAAGCCATCCGTTCTGACGAAACTGAAGCGCAGCAAGTCGCAGGCGGAGCTGGGAAGCCGCAGCTTCCGTGTGCTGGGGGATTACCTGCAAATCTTGCAGGACTGGAAGACGCATTGCGCGCCGCAATCGCCGGAGGATGCCATCGACCCGCGCTATGCGGAGGCCTGTCACATGCTGGAGCGCATCGAAACTATGCTGGACATTCTGACCTGCGGCACGCCGAAGGAGCGGGCCGAGGTGGTGACCGACTTGCAGAAGGACAACCGTCTGGCGCTGATGGAGGCGCGAAACCGGCAGATCAGGGGGGACGAAGATGGAACGAAATGAACCGCCCCGCTGGATGCAGGACAAGCACTTCAACGAGGTGCTGTTCTGTGAGGACTTTCTGGCAGAGTATCCGATGGTCTGCGTCGGCGGCAGCTTTTTCACGTTGGAGGGCCGCGTTGCTGACGAGGAGAGCATTCGGAAGCAGATTTATGAGATGCTTCGCCCGCATTTCACCAGCGGCACGGCCCGCCGCGCCACCAGTCTGCTGAAAACGCTCAAGCTGGAGGCCTACACGCCAGAGCTGCCCATTCAGGAGGATTGAATCCACGTTGCCAACGGCACGCTGTTTCTCAGCGACGCGTTCTGCACGGAGAAGGAATTCTGTCGCAACCGCCTCCCCATCCGATATGACCCTAGCGCGCCGCAGCCGGTGATCTGGCTGCGGTTTTTGTCTGACCTGCTGGAGCCGGAGGACGTTCTGACCTTACAGGAATACCTCGGCTACTGCCTGATTCCGACGAACCGCGGGCAGGTCATGATGCTGCTCAAGGGCAACGGCGGTGAGGGCAAGAGCCGCATCGGCGTGGTGGTGCAGAAGCTGCTCGGCAGCAACCTGAAAAACGGCAGCATCGCCAAGGTGGAGCGCAGCCCCTTTGCCAGAGCCGATCTGGAGCACGAGCTGCTGATGGTAGATGACGACATGAAGCTGGAGGCGCTGCAATCCACCCACTATCTCAAGTCCCTCATCACCGCCGAAATGCCGATGGACTTGGAGCGCAAGGGCGAGCAGAGCTATCAGGGCAAGATGTGCGTCCGGTTTCTTGCCTTTTCCAACGGCGATCTGGAATCGCTCTACGACCACTCGGACGGCTTTTACCGCCGTCAGCTCATTTTGTCAGTGAAGAAAAAGCCGCCGAACCGGGAGGACGACCCCTTTCTCGCGGACAAGCTCTGCGGCGAGATCGAGGGCATCTTCCTCTGGTGTCTCGAAGGTCTGCGCCGCTTGCAAGGGAATAACTTCCGCTTCACCGAAAGCTCGCAGACGAAAGCAAACCGTGAGGATGCGCGCCGCGAGGCCGACAATGTGCTGCTGTTTCTGCGCTCCGAGGGCTACATCCGCTTGAAGGCCGACAGCGCCATCCCGTCCGCCGCGCTGTACAGCATCTATTGCCTGTGGTGCAGCGACAACGCCTACAAGCCGCGCTCCGCGCGGACGGTGAGCATGACCCTCAAAAAGCACGCCGACGAGTTCGGCCTGGAGCACGACAATCACATCCAGAGCGCCCTCGGCAAGCGGGTCAACGGCTTCTGGGGCATCGAGGCGCTGGTCGCGCCGCCGGTTTTATGAGATCAGACACGAAATTCTCCATCCCATCCATCCCAAACATCCGGGATGGATGGGCGGATGGGATGGATGTTTTCAAGTTCAGCTGTGAAGGAGGACGTGGCCGCCGATCTGGCGGAGCTGAAACGGAAGGGGTATCTGCAAGGCAGGTGAAAACCGGAAAGAAATTTGCGCGGCGGCGAAAGGATTTTGCGAAACCGCGCTGCTCGGAACCGCGCACCGGCTTCACGGATGCGCGTGGGGCTGCACGGAACTCTGCGAAGTCACGCGGTTCCGGAAAGTCGATACCCCTCACTTACGAAGAAGGCATCGGCCGCCGCGTTTCCAGCGGATTTCGGGAAAACAGAATATTACACCAAACAGCGAAGCAGGTTTTCGGAAACAGAAACCCGCTTCGCTGTTTTCATCACGAAAATTTGGGAGGATTTTATGAACATCAGAGATGAGATCAAGTCGCAGATCGTCCGTGCCGGTTTTACCATGCAGGAGGTCGTTGACCGGCTGGCTGAGGAATATGCCTGGAGCGACAGCGTTTCCAATCTGTCTGCAAAATTGCAGCGGGAGAGCATCCGCTACAAGGAGGTCGTGGAGCTGGCCGACGTGCTGGACTGCGACATCGTGTGGGTGAAGCGAGGGGCGCGTCGATGAAAGCACAGTACGCCATTCTCCGCTTTGCTAAATACAAAGGGCCGGAGATCGGGCACATCGAGGCTCACAACGAGCGTACCAAGGAGAAGTACGCCAGCAATCCCGATGTAGACACGTCCCGCAGTCACCTCAACTTCCATCTGGTGACGCCGCAGCGCAAGTACCGCGCAGAAGCGGAAAAGCAGATCACAGAGGCGGGCTGCCGTACACGTTCGGACAGCGTGCGCGTGGTGGAGGCGCTGGTGACAGCCAGCCCGGAGTTCTTCAAGGGTAAGAAGAAAATCGAGGTCAAAGCCTATTTTCAAGAGGCGCTGGACTTCATCCGGGAACACCAAGACCCGAAAACCATTATATCCGCCGTGGTGCATATGGACGAGAAAACGCCCCATATGCACCTTTGCTTTGTCCCGCTGACGGCGGACGGGCGGCTCTCTGCCAGGGCCGAGAAGGCCGGCCTGTCCAAGATACTGGCCGCCCGCAAGGCAGCCGCCAAGCCCGCGGCCGAGGCCGAGGCGGTGACCGCTCCCCCTGCGGAGCCCTGCACAGCCTCTATCCCCGGCATCGAGGTCATGGACCTTGAGGACGCGGTACAGGCCCTTTGGAAGGCCGGCATCTACGCAGAATCTGGCATGGGCTGCACCGGCCCGCTGGTAATGATGAGCGAAGCCAACCACGAAAAGGCTCTTGAGATACTCAAGAAGGCCGGGTATGTTGGCTAAGGGAGAT
>PPYF01221150.1_pt1 | contig 14038 bp, 8 predicted proteins | sample 1559871 | NCBI WGS metagenome assembly PPYF01 (sample SAMN08240021, study PRJNA423297) | Human gut metagenome, whole genome shotgun sequencing project. | reverse complement strand
GTATACGATCCGCAGCCGCGTGATACGGATGAGGATTTCGCGTTGAAGATTCCCTGCCCTGTGCCGGATGTGGACCGTACACGTTATGTATGGCATGCCGAAGTGGACGAAAATGCCGGCACCACAACGATCTGGGCGAATTTCCAAGGTGCCGATCCGAATGAGGAACTGGTGGAGGTCAGTGTTCGTCGCACATGCTTCTTCCCTTCCCGCAACCATGTCAACTACATCACCGTGCGTGGCTTTGAAATGGCGCAGGCCACTGGAGATTGGGCGCCGCCTACCTCGCAGCAGTGGGGCATGATCGGCCCGAACTGGTCGTATGGCTGGATCATCGAAGACAACGTGCTGCATGACGCCAAATTCTCCGCGGTGTCATTGGGCAAGGAAATCTCATCCGGCGACAACGAGTGGGCGAAAACCGAGCGCAAGACCGGTTACCAGTACCAGTTGGAGGCCGTGTTCAAGGCCCGTCGCATCGGCTGGGAAAAGGGGCTGATCGGCGGTCATATCGTACGCAACAACGACATCTACGAGTGCGGACAGAATGCCATCGTCGGACATATGGGCAGCGCATTCTGCCGTATCGAGCATAACCATGTCCATCACATTGCGTTGAAGCGTGAATTCTTCGGATGGGAGGTCGCTGGCATCAAATTCCATGCCGCATTGGATACGGTCATTGCTAACAACAACATCCACGACTGCTCGCTGGGCATGTGGATGGATTGGCAGACGCAGGGCACGCGCATCACGCGCAATGTGTTCCACGATAACGTCCGTGACCTCATGATTGAAGTGAGTCATGGGCCGTATCTGGTGGACAATAACGTTTTCGCCTCGCCGGTGATGTTCCAGAACTGGTCGCAAGGTGGTGCCTTCGTCAACAATCTGATTTGCGGCGGCATTGAACCGCATACCGTCCCCGACCGTTCCACGCCGTATCACTATCCGCACACCACCGAGGTGGCCGGGTGCGCTGTGGTATCCGGCGGCGATGAGCGTTGGCTGAACAATATGTTCGCGCCGCAACCGGTGAAACCGACTGTCGGTGAATATGGTTTGTCCGCCTACAGCGATTGCCCGATGTCGATGCATGAATACTTGGAACGCCAGCGGGCCATGTGGGCAGATCCTTCGCAGGGTGGTGGCGAGCGCAATCCTCTGCAGTCTCTATACGCGGGCGGCAACATCTATCTGTCCGGCGCACAGGGGCTGAACAAGCAGGAAGGTACAGCCGACGATTCGGAGCGCATGCAGGAGGACGCCCCGTTCTTCGGCGGCACCGCCTCCACGAGCGTTGCGTGTGATGAGCCCATGCCGGTGACATTGGTCGAAGAACCCGATGGACTGTACCTGCGGTGCACTGTGCCACAGGCCGTCGCCGATACCAGGATGCAGGTCGTCACCAGCGATATGCTCGGCGTGCCTCGCATCGTGGAGGAACGCTATGAACAGCCCGATGGCAGTGACTATGTGCTGGACACCGACTTGCTGGGACAAGCCTTGACGGCAACGGAACGCAAGGCCGGGGCGTTGAATGGTCTTGTCTCCGGAGAGAATCGCATCCGAATCTGGGAATGGAACAACTGATATGACAAATGCAACCGATACCAGCAAGACATTGGGCGAGTCCATGTTCGCACAGTGCGGATATGCCCAAGACGCCATCGATAAGCGCGTGTCACAGGTCTGGCATGAAATTTTCGAAGGTCCGAACAAATTCTATTGGGAGAACGACGAAGGTCTTGCCTATGTGATGGACACCGGCAACAACGATGTACGTACCGAGGGTATGAGCTATGCGATGATGATCGCCCTGCAATACGACCGTAAGGACGTATTCGACAAGCTGTGGGGCTGGGTAATGCGTCACATGTACATGGAGGACGGTCATCATGCGCATTATTTCGCATGGTCGGTCGCGCCGGACGGTACGCCGAACTCGAATGGTCCTGCACCTGACGGCGAGGAATATTTCGCGATGGATCTGTTCCTCGCCTCCCGTCGCTGGGGTGATGGCGAGGATATCTACGAATATTCCGCATGGGGACGCGAGATCTTGAGATATTGCGTTCATAAGGGCGAACGCTACGACGGCGAGCCCATGTGGAATCCCGACAACAAGCTCATCAAGTTCATTCCGGAAACCGAGTGGAGCGATCCGTCCTACCATCTGCCGCACTTCTATGAAGTATTCGCCGAAGAAGCCGACGAAGAAGACCGTCCATTTTGGCATGAGGCAGCCGCCGCAAGCCGTCGCTATCTGCAGGCGGCCTGCGACGAGCGGACCGGCATGAACGCTGAATACGCGGATTATGACGGAAAGCCGCATGTCGACGAGTCCAATCATTGGCATTTCTATTCCGACGCCTACCGTACCGCGGCGAATATCGGGCTGGATGCAGCCTGGAACGGTCCGCAGGAAGTGCTGTGCGACCGCGTCGCCGCGCTGCAGCGATTCTTCCTGACCCACGACCGTACTAGCGTCTACGCCATCGACGGCACCGCCGTGGACGAGGTCGTGCTTCATCCGGTCGGATTCCTGGCCGCGACCGCGCAAGGCGCACTTGCGGCGGTGCATTCGGCCCAGCCCGACGCGGAACATAATGCCCGTGAATGGGTGCGCATGCTGTGGAATACGCCGATGCGAACCGGCACGCGTCGTTACTATGACAATTTCCTCTATGCTTTCGCCATGCTGGCGTTGAGCGGAAAGTATCGGTATGAATGATGATTACCTCAACTAATCCTATGGTCTACACGGATTTTCCTGATCCAGACATCATCCGGGTCGGGGGCGTGTATTACATGGCCACTACGACTATGCATTTCACACCCGGGTGCGATATTCTGCGCAGCTATGACCTAGTGCATTGGGAATTCATTGCGCACGCATTGAATATCGTGGCGGATACCCCTGAAGAACGTTTGGAATGTGAAGGTGCCAACGCCTACGGTCGAGGCATGTGGGCGCCGTCACTGCGTTACCATCGGGGCACCTGGTATGTGTTGTTCGCCGCCAACGATACGCATGCCAGCTATCTGCTGACGGCGGACGATCCATGCGGCCCATGGCGAAAGCGTGAGCTTGACGGCTTCTATTACGACAGCGGACTGTTCTTTGACGACGATGATCGAGCCTATGTCGTACATGGGCAGTCGACATTGCGCATCACGGAGTTGAATCCTGAATTAAGCGGGCCGATGCCGGGTGGGCTCGACCGGGTCATCGTACAGGACGATCCGCAGGCTGACCTTGGTTATGAGGGCAGTCACCTGTACAAGCATGATGGACGCTATTACGTCTTCACCTGTCACTTCCCGCAAGGCAAGGGCAACGAATACTGGTCACTGACGGAACGTCCGGGAGCATTCCGCCTGCATTCCGGACGCATCAGCTCGAATCTCAATCATGCATGGAATACGCTGACGCAGCGCACGATGGGGCCGGTGACGGTGGCCGAAGTCACCGTCGACGCGTCGACATTGCATGATGGCGACTTCGCTGGATTGGCGGCGTTCCAAGGATGCTATTCCTACATCGCGCTTACGCGAAGGAACGGCCGTACGATGCTGACCGTCCAATACAAGCTGGCGAATGACGATTCCATCTTCTCCGACGATGATTGGGACAGTCCAGCCGTAACGGATGCGGAAATCATGGCGGATGCGGATTGCATGCGCCTGCGCGCGGTATATGATTTCACCGATTGCAAGGATGAAGTGACGTTCTTCTACCGCGATGCGGATACGCCGGAATCCGAATGGTGTCCATTGGGGACAGCGCACCGAATGATCTTCAAAATGGATCATTTCACAGGTTGCCGTATCGGATTGTTCCTGTATTCGACAAAAGAGACCGGTGGAATCGCCGATTTTTGCGACTTTGCGTATTCGACGCCGGATACGAAGGAAAGAGAGCAATGAAGCGACAGGTCATAGTGGCGCAAGGAACTGTCGAAGGCTTGGCGGCTGAAGATCAGGGCATCACCGTGTTTCGAGGGGTTCCGTTCGCCCAGCCTCCCGTCGGCGGTCTGCGCTGGCGTGCGCCGCGGCCGGCCCTGCCATGGGATGGTGTGCTGCAAGCCTTCGATTTCGGGCCTACCGCGATGCAGCCGACGCCGGGCGCCTCCGATGATTTCTATGATCGTGAATGGGGCACCGATCCGGCCGTGCCGATGAGCGAGGATTGCCTCTACCTGAATATTTGGACTCCGGCATTACGCGGATATGGTGCGGATAGCATGGTAGCCTCCGAAAAGCTGCCGGTCATGGTCTGGATCTACGGCGGAGCCTATCAATGCGGCGGCACATGTGAAAAGGAATTCGACGGCACACATCTCGCCGCGAACGGCGTCGTTGTGGTCAGTGTGGCCTATCGTCTGAATGCATTTGGGTTTATGACGCACCCTTTGCTGCATGAGGAGGCCGTAGAACGCGGCGACGGCGAACCATATGCGAATTTCGGATTCCTGGATCAGCGTGCCGGAATCCAATGGGTGAAGGAAAACATCGCGAAGTTCGGCGGAGATCCGGAAAACATCACGGTTTTCGGCCAATCGGCCGGTGCCGCCAGCGTCTTGGCCCAGATCTGTTCGCCGATGAATCATGGCCTGTTTCAGAAAGCCATCATGCAATCCGGCGCAGGCTTAGGGTATTTCAATGCGCGGCAGGACACGCTGGAGCATGCGCAGGCCAACGGAATCCGTCTGTTCGAAGCATTGGGTGTCTCCACGCTGGAGCAGGCCCGTGCAATCCCGGCCCGAACGGTATTGGAAGCCGCCGAGTCCCTGCCTGTTCCACCGGACAGCGGACGTGAAGATGACTGGTCGATGATTGTCAATTGGGTGCCATGCGTGGACGGCCTGTTCCTTCCCGATCAGGAGGAGCGTATCGTCGAGGGCTGCAAGGCCAACAACGTCGACATGCTGGTCGGCAACACGACCAATGAGTTCATCGCTGCGACTGAAGATGGGAAGCCTGTGCATGTCGGCCAGCTCGGCAATCTCACGCTGATCCGCAAATGGACCGCAAGCGGTGGGACCGCGCCATACTACTATCATTTCGATGTCGCTATGCCGGGGGATGATGCCGGAGCCTTCCACTCGTCCGATCTGTGGTTCTCCTTCGGAAGCCTTGCGAAATGCTGGCGTCCGTTCGTTGGATGGCATTACGATCTGGCAAGGCGAATGGGGCTGTACTGGACCAATTTCGCCGCCAATGGCGATCCCAACGGAACGGACCGTGACGGAACGCCGCTTCCTGTATGGGATCCTTGCATCGGTGAGGAATGCCCCGCCATGCATTTATGCCAAGAACCGGGCATGCGGACGGATTGGCTTACCGAAACGGATCGAAAAGCATTCGGCCTGTGACGGCATGCCGTTGATGTATAAATACTGATATGTAAACAGGGACGGTCTTTGTGGATCGTCCCTGCCGCATAATGGTTTGCCGTTGCGCGTGCAGGAGGATTTCGAGACTGATTATCCGACTTTTCACCGTTTCCGTAGGCTGGTTCGTCGGTGGCGTCTCGCGGAGGCTCAGAGCATCAAAGACCCTGTTCGGCGTCGTGCGGCTATTGTGAGGCTAGGAGTTGTTTGAAGTGTCCTAGGCCGGATATTTCGCCGTATAGGGGCGTTTCTGCGTGGATTCCGTCGGATGTGGCGTCTCAATCGTTGGACGTGGCGGTGAGCGTGAACGGGGGTGATTATGAGGAAGACTGAACTCCCCCCCCGCTCATGACTAGCGCGGACACTATGGCGTATGTGCAGTGCAGTCGTCAGCATGTCTTGTTGGGTACTCAACTCGGGTACCTTGCTGGGTACCGGAAATGTTGACATTGGCGTACATTTCCGTACATTCTCTGTTTGTGCCGTATGTCTTGAAATCGTTGGTATTCCGCCGTTTTGGCATGAAAAAGGGCTTCCGGATTTCTCCGAAAACCCTCAAGGCGGAGTCAGAGGGATTCGAACCCTCGAGCCGCTAAAAACGACTAACACCTTAGCAGGGTGCCCCTATCGGCCACTCAGGCATGACTCCACTGTTTTACCGTTTTCACGGCGCAACAGCATGCAACTATACCATCCATTTGCGGGCAAAACACCATATCTCGCAAAAAAGATGAGAAAACGTTGAAATTTCAACGAAAATACGTATTGTGGGATTGTGCTGCCATGCTGGTTTCGGGTTTGCCGACACGCCGTTGCGTTAAGGTGCGGCACTATATTCGAACATTTGTTTCAATATCTTGCGAAAAACGGTTATCATGGAACCATGAGCACCGCACCGAGAATCGCAGCAGCCAAACGTGACTGGGGTCACGACGAGGCTGGCTGCACGGTGCTGCACATCGACATGGACGCCTTCTACGCATCTTTGGAGGTGGCGAGGCATCCGGAATATCGCGGCAAGCCGGTGATCATCGGCGTGGGCAACCGTTCGGTGGTGTCCGCAGCCAGCTACGAGGCTCGCCAATACGGCGTTAATTCGGCCATGGCGAGTTCCAGGGCGCAAAAGCTCTGCCCGAACGGCATTTTCCTTCCGGTCGACATGCGCTACTATCGCGCGATGTCGCATCGCATTTTCGAGGAAGTGTTCAGTCGGATCACCGATCGTATCGAACAGGTATCGGTCGATGAATGCTATATGGACGTTTCCGGGGCGCTGTTGCGGTGGGGGAGTCCTCGCGCCATTGGGGCGTGGATTCGCGAACAGGTGGTTTCGCGTTACAACGTCACCTGTTCCGTAGGCATCGCGGCAAACAAGCTGGTCGCCAAAATGGCATCCACCAATGCCAAGCCCAACGGCATGTTGATGATTCCCGTGGCGCGGCATGCGCAATTCGTGCAGATGATGCCATTGCGTGGCATTCCCGGCATCGGACCTTCTCTGGAGAAACGACTGAATGCGTGGGGCGTCAACTCCGTTGCCGATCTTGCGCGTATGAGTCTTGAATCGTTGGAACAGGCTACTGGATCGGCTATTTCCGCGCGTGGGCTGTATCAGGCGGCCCGAGGACTGGATGGTAGACCCGTCGTGCCGTATACGCAGGAAAAATCGATTGGCGCGGAACGCACCTTCGATGCGGATACGCAAGACATGCGGCAGGTGTGCTCCATGCTCCGCTGGTGTTGCGATGACGTGGCCACGTCTTTGCGCAGGAGGGGTTTCCTCGCTCGTAAAGTCATGGTCAAACTTCGGTTTCCGGATTTGAGCTATGCAACAAAAGGGCACACACTGGGCTGTCCTACGGATGCGGCGAGCGTGCTCTACCCGCAATGTGCCAATCTGCTGCTCTCCATGATGGGCATGGCTCCGGAGTCTGCGCATGCCATTTCCCTTACGCGCCCCGTGCGTTTGGCGGGAATGAGCGCCAGTGGGCTTGTACTTGCCGAAGAAGCTGTGATTCAGCCTTCGCTGGATGATCTGCTCGAAGAAAACGAAGTCGAACAGCGTGCTGAAATCTCCGGCGGCAGCGCCCAGTCGCAGACGCATTCGGCGCGTTTGCGTGGCGCGGAGGCGGCGCTTGATGCGGTGCGTCGAAAATACGGTAACAATATCGCCAGCTTCGGGGTGTAGAAGCAAGGGCATATCCGTTATTCTTGAAGTGATGAGTTGAGAAGGCCCAGAGGAAGGCAGGGGCGCCATGAAATACAGGAAAGAGGCGGTGCACGCGACCAATCCGGAAGTGCTTGCGGCCGGCCGTCGCAAACTTGTGTTTGCGGCATTGGCGGTGCTTGCCGTCGTGCTTGTGGCGGGAACTTGGCTGTTGGTGCATAGTCTTCAACCGAAGCAGAACGATGCTGCCGTGAAGCCGGAGACGGCGGTAAGCCAGCCGAAAACGGTTGAAAAGAAGCAAGCGACTGAGTCTGCGGAGCATCATGGCAATTCTCCGGATTGCCCCGACACCGACTGCATCGCCATGCTTGTCAACGGTGATCTGCTGTTCCACGAGGGGCTTTGGAACCAGTACGCCAGCACCAACACCGCGGCCACGGATGGCACGGCATTCGACTTTACCGGCTTGTTCGAGCCGATGCGCAAATACATTGATGCATCCGATATTGCCGTATGCGAATTCGAAACACCTATCGCGCAGCGAGGCGGTCCATATACGGGTTATCCGGTATTCAATATTCCGGCAGAAGTGGCCGACGCCGCGAAAAACGTGGGGTATCGCGCCTGCACGCATGCGTCGAATCATTCCTGGGACCAAGGTGCTGACGGCATCGCGCGCTTGTGGGACACACTTGATCAGGATGGCATCGCCCAGACCGGCTCCTATAAAACCGAAGAGGATTCGTATAAGCCGTTGGTCATCGATTCGCCTACCGGCGGCGGTAAGCTTGGTCTGATTGCGGGAACCGTGTCGTTGAACGCGCAGACGCCTGACTACGACTGGCGTGTGGATCGTCTGCGTGAATCCGGAGACCCGAACCACCAAGCCGATATCGACAAGGCGGTAGCCAAAGCGAAGGCCGCTCGCGAGCAGGGTGCCGATGTGGTGGCCATAGCCATGCATTCCGTGCAGGAGTATTTGGATTACGCTGATTCCTGGCAGCAAAGTGAGGCTCATGAACTGGCCGATACCGGTGCGTTCGACGTGATTTATGGCGCTGGATGCCATTGCGCGCAGCCGGTCGAGAATTACAACGGCACTTGGATCATCTACGGTTTGGGCAATGCCGTGACCGAATCGGCCAATACTGCGGACACGTTGGTGAACAATCAAGGCATTACCGCGCGTATTCAATTCGCGGGCAAGAAAGGCGTGGCCGGTTCGTGGCGTGTCAACCGCATTGACTGGGTGCCCAGTGCCAACGAAACCCAAGGCAAATACCAATGGTGTTCCCTTGCAAGCGATCATCCTGACGGCACCTGCTGGGATGAAACGCAAGACGCCAATGTGCGCCAACGCATCTGGGACGTGCTCTATTCCATGGGCGCCGATCAGAACGTGGTCAAGGAATGGAATATTACCGCGGAGCAAACGAGTTCATCTGGCCGGTAGCTTTCCGTGGCACAATATGCCTCATACCGTGAGTCGCATATGCGTAAGAACTCTCGAACATACAATGTGAGGTGAAAACATGGAAATCTACGAAACCCAACCGGAACGCACCGATCTGCCACTGGTGGTCATGCCCGTCATCATCGAATCGATGATCGAACCGTTCGAAAAGAACTTCGAACTGCTCAAAGACATTGCCCGCGTGCGCATGTACAAGGATTTCACGCTTGACGAAGACACCATCGTCGAACGTTGCGCCGAAGCTGACGCCATCATGGTGATCGGATTCCACTGCGCCGATTCCATCCTCGATCGGTTGAACGCCAAATGCTATGCATTCGGCGGCACCGGCGTGGCCAGTTACATCGATCTCGACAAAGCCAAGGAACGTGGAATCCGCGTATGCAATGTGGTGCACTATGGCGACCATGCCGTGGCCGAACACACCATCGCACTGCTTATGGAACTCGCCAGACAGGTCGGCAAACTCGACAGGCAAGTCAAAACAGGCGATTGGGACGGTGCCGACGGCTACGAGCTGTACGGCAAGAAGCTTGGCATCATCGGCCTTGGCGGCATCGGTCAGACCGTGGCGCGCATCGCCGGAGCTTTGGGCATGAACGTGTCCGCATGGAACTCCCATGTGCCGGAGCAGGTGTTCGCCGATCTGAATATCACTCCAGTCAACGATATGAACGAGCTGATTGCCGGTTCCGACGTGGTATCCATCCATATGCCGCTGCTGGACTCCACAAAAGGCATCGTCACTGCGGAAAACCTCGAAGCTCTGAAACCGGGAACCATGTTTATCAACACGGCCCGTGCGGAAATCATCGAACCGGGCGCATTGCTCGCCAGACTCCAGCGAGGCGACATTCCTGCGGCGCTCGATGTGTTCGAACACGAGCCGCTCACTGCCGACGATCCGCTCTGTTCGATTCCAGGCATCATCCTCACCCCGCACACCGCGTGGCGCACCGATGGCGCCTATGTGGGCATCACCAGACAGGTGGTCCAATCCGTTGCGGCATTCTGCAAGGGCGAGGATTTCAACGTCGTCGTGTGAATAACCGCAAAACCGGTATGGGCAAAACATGTGGACGGTCGGCGTGATTGGGTAGGTTGAAAGACATGCAGACCATACTCGATTCCGCCGATCAGCCCGCGCATGATGCGTTCGTCGAGAAAAAATCGGAATTCATCGGCGACGCCTGTCATATCGACTCCTTGGATGAGGCGCTCGCGTTTGTGCAGACGATTCGCGACCAGCATCCGAAAGCGCGTCATGTCGCCTATGCTGCGGTGTGTGGCGGTTCCGACGGTCGTTTGGCCGAACGCATGAGCGATGACGGCGAGCCATCGGGCACGGCGGGCAAACCGATTCTTGACGTGTTGCGCGCCAACGAGATGACGGATTGCGTGGTTGCCGTCACCCGATATTTCGGAGGTATTCTGCTGGGTTCCGGAGGCCTGATCCGCGCATATTCCACGGGTGCGTCCATTGCGGTCAAAGCGGCGAACAAAGCGAAGATCGTGCCATGTTGCGAATATCAGGTGACGCTTGACTATCCGCAATTGGGAAGCTTTCAGAATCTGCTTGCGTCAGTGGACGGCGAGCAGGCGGATGCGCAATATACCGATCGCATCGTGCTGTCAATTATCGTTCCGCAGGAACAATCGCAGAAATTCAAATCACGAATTATCGAAACGTTCAATGCGACCGTCACGCCGCGGCAAACGGGCACGTCCAATCGCCCGGTGCGATACTGAAATTCAACGATGACGAATGGAATATTGAGCAGAACATAACGTAAGGTGGAACGCATGACCGAAGATATGAGCTCGCAAGACACTACTGCCGTGGAAACCGCCGAAAATACCGTCGAAACCGTTGTGGGAAACGCCGACGAACAAGCATCAAACCAAGACGTTCCTTCGGATTTCGAGCCTTTGACCGCAACCTACGAGCGGTTGCGTCACTCCACGGATGCCGCCGAATTGAGCGAATTCGCGCGCCGTCCGCTGCCTGACCGTTCCGAACAGGCCGCTTTCTCGCGTGCCACGGCATTGCTGGAAGCCGTCGCCGGCAATGCGCATACACCGTTGGAAGATCGCGTTTTTCTTGCGGAAACCATGCCGTTTCCGAATATTCTCGTCAAACTGTCCACCGACGAATCCGTTGAGGTGCGTAAAGCTGTTGCGGGCAATGCCAATGATAAGAATTGGCTGGTGGGGCGTCTCACCAAGGATGAGTCCCTCGAAGTGCGCGATGTCGCGTTGCGCAACAAGCAGACGTCTTGGAAGATGCGGCTCGAAGGCGCGCAGGATCCGGGTATGGATTCCACGGCCCTTGATTTTCTGGGATCTTTGGGGGTCGACGTCGAGCCGAATGCTCCTGCCGTGCTTGCTTCCATGGTACGTAGGGCCGTTGCTTTGAACCCGAACACGTCTGATCAGATGTTGGAAAAACTTGCGCAGGATGCGTCAGGAGAGGTGAAAAGGGCCGCTGAACGGCATCTTTCGGAAAAATAATTGCATACGTTGTCATTTTTATGAGATTTTTGCGCGTGGTGCATGTGATTGGGGCATAGACTGTTGTTTATGACAGAACAGACCGAAAATGCAACGCGTCTAGCCCGTCCGATCATTCGCCTGGCAAAGTTGGTGGGTATCGCCACCAGTTACGTCGGCATGAGCCGCGACTACCACGAAATCGAAGACGATGTTCTCGTGGCGGTGCTCAAGGCGCTCGGAATCGACGCTTCCAACGATGGGGCGATCGAGCAGTCCATCACCACCATTCAGCGCGAACGCGACACACGTATCGTTCCTCCGACCGTGCTGCACGTTGTCGGCAAGGAAAGCAAGGTTGAGGTTCACGGCGGAGCGCTTGACGTTCCTGAAGCTTCCATCATGCTGGAAGACGGTGGGGCGTATGCCGGCAAAATCGAGCTCGAGGGTGGCGGCGATACCGTGGTCGAGGTCGACGGCGGCTTCGTGTGCACCTCATATCTGGTGCTTCCGGCAGATCTTCCCGAGGGGTATCACACCCTTGAAGTCACCGTTGGTGGCAAGACGGAGATTGCAACCGTTATCAGCGCTCCGGAAAAGATCGAGCTGCTTGACGACATGAAGGAAGGCTCCCTGTGGGGCTGGATGAGCCAGCTCTACTCCATTCGTTCCAGCGGTTCCTGGGGTATCGGCGACTATGAGGATCTGAAGACCCTGCTCGTCGAGTCCAAGAAGAAGACCGGCGCCGACTTCATGCTGATCAATCCGCTGCATGCCGCCGAACCGGTGCCGCCGATCGAGCCATCGCCGTATCTGCCGATTTCGCGCCGTTTCATTAATTTCAGCTATATTCGACCGGAATCCATGCCGGAATATGCCGTGCTTTCGCCGGAAGACAAGGCGAAAGTGGATGAACTGCATGAGCAGGTCAAGCCGCTCAACGGCAATGCGCGGATCTTGGATCGCGAAACCATGTGGCGTACCAAGATGCAGGCGTTGTGGATCATCTACAAGTCCGGCCTTTCCGCACAGCGTCAAGCCGAGTTCGACCAGTATCTCGCCGAAGTGGGCGATGAGATCGAATCCTATGCCACATGGTGCCTGTGCTACGACAAGTGGGGCGCCTCGAATGGCAGCGACGACGATTGGGTGCGCAAGTACAATCGTGATTCCGAGGAAGTCGCGCAGCTTCGCGCACAGTACCCGGACACGCTTGAATTCTATCGTTGGCTCGAATGGGTCGCCACCGAGCAGCTGCATGCGGCCCAGCAGGCGGCGCGCGAGGCCGGCATGAAGATCGGCATCGTCGCCGACATGGCTGTGGGCGTGCATCCGGCCGGTTCCGACGTGTGGTGGAACCCGGAGCGTTTTGCCAAGGGCGCCACGGTCGGCGCTCCGCCGGACATGTTCAACCAGCAGGGTCAGGATTGGAGTCAGCCGCCGCTGAATCCAATCGCTCTCGAACAGACCGGCTACAAGGTGTACCGAGATATGGTGCACGGCATGTTCTCCAATGCGGGCGCGGTACGTATTGACCATATTCTCGGCTTGTTCCGCTTGTGGTGGATTCCGGAAGGCAAGAAAGCCATGGACGGCACCTACGTGCATTACGATTCTGACATCATGCTCGGCATTCTCGCATTGGAAGCATCCCGCGCCGGTGGTGTGGTCGTGGGCGAGGATCTCGGCGTGGTTCCGGCATACGTGTCCAAGTCGCTGTCCGAGCACGGCATTCTCGGTTGCGCTGTGGAATGGTTCGAGCAGTTCGACGGCGAATTCCGTGCGCCGAAGGATTGGCGTCCGTATGCGTTGGCATCCGTCAACACGCACGATTTGCCTCCGGCAGCCGGCTACTTGGAGTACGGGCATGTCAAATTGCGTGAACAGCTTGGACTGCTGTCCGGTCCGGTCGAAGAATTCCAGAAGTCCGCGGAAGCCGAACATAACGCCATGCTGAGCATGCTTGTTGACGAAGGCTATCTCGACGCTTCCGCGCTGGAAGACGAGCTTGCCAACGAAAACGAGATCATCGACGCGCTGTACCGCGGTTTGAAGGGATCGCCATGCAAGCTCATGGCGGCGTCCATCGTCGACGCGGTCGGCGAAAAGCGCACGCAGAACCAGCCGGGCACCAGCAACGAATATCCGAACTGGCGTATTCCGCTGGCTGACGGCGATGGCAATGTCGTGCCGCTGGAGCAGTTGTTCGACAATACTCGACTGCAGGAGATCGCAGCGATTATGCGCGGCTGAGCTTGCAGCGGATTGAGGCTGATTGCAGCTGATTTCGATTGGCGGAAGGCCGGCGATGCAAGGTAGGGAGACCTGCCAAGCGTCGCCGGCTTTTGCGTGTCGATTGCTGTGTTTCCGTATTCGCAAGTACTAGGGGTTGATGTGTCGCGAATGTCAAGGCTGGCGATATACTAGTAGATTGTTGTGTTTCCCTACGGGGTCCTTCAAAGCGCTTTTCCCACTCGCCATCGAGGACTTTCAGGGAGCCCACGGATAATG
>PPYF01525932.1_pt1 | contig 14040 bp, 9 predicted proteins | sample 1559871 | NCBI WGS metagenome assembly PPYF01 (sample SAMN08240021, study PRJNA423297) | Human gut metagenome, whole genome shotgun sequencing project. | reverse complement strand
TAAAATGTTTATTTTCTTGCGAAGATAGTGAAAAAAGGATTTAAATCTTCTTTTTCTGCCAGTTTCCTTTCTTCATATATTGGTAACAGAAGATGAGGATAAAAATACCGTATATATGTTCCGTAGTCCAGCAGAATGCAATATCAACCCGCAGATAATATATAAAGTACGCTGCATAAGCAACGTAGATAGCCAGTACGCAAAGTTCCATAGCCAATCCCGTGCGCGTGTTTCCCGTGCCCGATACCGACTGGAAATAAACGTTGGCAGGCACTAACACCAGGTAGGCGGAACATAATACCCAAAGCGAGGGGATGGATGCCGCCCTCAAATCCGGCATATCCGTATAAATACGCAGAATCAAATCCGGGAACAGACAGAAGAAAATCAATATCGGCAGTACGAATACATATCCGATACGAATATGCTGCCGGATCGTTCCCCGCACACAATCCTGTTCTCCTGCGCCGATCAGATTACTGACCAGCGAACCGCAAGTGGCGGCAAAAGCCATCGCTATCATAAACGGAATCCCTGACACATTACGGATAATATTGGCGATTGCCAGTGACCGTTCTCCCAAATGTTCTACAAACAGGAAGAACATAAACCATGTCGACAAGGAAACGAAATTCTGAATCATCGTCCATACGGAAATATTGAGAATTCGTTTCAACGTTTCTTTCCGGAACTTAGGTAGGATATTCAGCGCATACTTCTTGCAGTCAATCCGCTTCCATGTATAGATGATAAAGAAAATCACCGAAACCATCTCTGCCAGTGAGGAACCGATGGCAGCACCGGCAATCCCCAGTTGCGGGAAACCGAATTTACCGAAAATCAGGATATAGTTGAATACCACATTCGAGAGCACCATTACAATAGAGTTCAATGTCAGAGTCTTGGTTTGTGTCGTGCCTACGAAGAACGCACGGAACATCACACCGACAAACGAGAAGAAGAAACCATAAACTCTCCAATGTATATAACTCTCGGCTGCATCGTAAATGTGCGGAGAAGAAATGATATTTTTCAATATATACGGTGAGAATACGATGGAGAGCGTGAACAAGATAGTTGCCACTACCAATAAGAAATAGATGCCCTGATAGAAGATCGGACCTATCTCTTTGTAATTCCCTTCCCCGTTGCGACGGGCAATCAATATCTGGGCACCGATACTGAAACCGAATGCCATCATAAAAATAGCCAGGTAATATACACCGGCAATGGCGGACGCACCTAACTCGATTTCGCCGACACGCCCGAGAAAAGCCGTGTCCGTCATGCCAATCAGTTGCTCCATAATCAAGCTGATCAGGATAGGGTAGGCGATCGTCCAGATTTGTTTATAAGTATATTTAGTTTTCATCATGCTTTGTTTTTTTAGAGAAAGAAAGCCGGGCAACCAAAATAGGATGTCCGGCTTTCTCAGAATATATAGGATTTTATACCTTATTTCTTATTCTGTCTTTGCTGCTGCATTTGCTCCTGTTGCTTTTGCATTGCTTCCAGGCGGGCAGCAAATCCGGTCTTTTTCGCTTGTTTCGGGTCTTTCTTCTTCGCTTCGAGGATAGCCAGCAATTTTGTTTCGTTAGTTGTTTTACGAAGCAAAATCATAGTACCCACGCTAATCAATGTCGACACGAAATAATAATAGTTCAAACCTGACGGATAATCGTTCAAGACAAACAAGAACATAATCGGCATCAGATACATCATCCATTTCATAGCAGCCATCTGTGGTTGTGCGCCAGTATCCTGCATAGACATCGTATACTTCGTGTTCAGCACGTTGGTTACCGTCATCAGCAAGCAGAACAAGCTGAGGTGGTTGCCCAGGAACGGAATATTGAATGGGAATGTGATGAACGCGTCATAAGTAGAAAGGTCGTCCGCCCACAAGAAACTCTGTTGGCGCAACTCGATAGCACTCGGCACGAACATAAACAAAGCCATCAGAATAGGGAACTGCAACAACATCGGCAGACAGCCGCCCATCGGGCTTACCCCGTATTGGCTGTAAAGCCCCATCACTTCCTGCTGCTTCTTCATCGCGTCTTCCTGCTTCGGATACTTCTTGTTGATTTCGTCGATTTTCGGTTTCAACACGCGCATCTTGGCAGAAGACATATAAGTTTTCCAGGTAGCCGGATAAACCACGACTTTCACCATGATAGTCAGAATCAAAAGCACGATACCCATGCTCAATCCCCAACCGGACAACCAGTCGAATACATTGATAGTGATGAATTGATTGATCCAGCGAATCAACGGCCAGCCCAGATATACCAGTCTGTGAAGTTCCCATTTCTCGGTACGACCCTTATCCAACGCTTTCAGCGTCTTGAAGTGGTTCGGACCAAAATAGAAATACATCTCTGTCGGTTCTTTACCTGTCGGGTCGAAGAACGTGTTCATTTCAGCAGAGTAATCCTTGATATATCCGCTTCCTTGCTGTTCCATTCTCGATTTCACAGAAACCTTATCGAAATCCTGCTCGGCAATAAATACAGAAGAGAAGAACTGGTTCTTGAAAGCCACCCAGTCGATACGGCTTTCCAACTTCTTATCATCATCCTTGGCAGCCGACAAGTTGTCTACATTTTCACCTGTCACCTTATAAGTCAGCTCAGACAAACGATTCTCGTAAGTGAATCCTTTTTCCAGTTGGCGGGCGCGTTGCGACCAGTCGATGTCCACATATTTGGTGCTTGCCAGTTTGTCCGCCATACCTGTAGCTTTGATTTCAAAGTTCATCAGGTAGCTGTCCGGTTTGAGTGTGTAGATGAAGTCGATATAGCTTTCGTTACCTGCGGCTAAACGCATGGTAACACTACTATCCGTCTTGTTCACTGCTTCAAAGAAATAATCCTTTGTCTGAATAGCACCTTCCTTGTTGTAGAAGTTGAAATTCATCGAAGCATCGTCACCGTCGAACAGCATGACCGGAGTCTTCTTATCCTGTGCCATGTAATCCTTCAGCATGGCTGAATATACACGTCCACCCTTTGTCGTGAGGGTAATCTCCGCTACATTATTCTGAATACTGATTTTAGAATCAGTTCCATGCATGGCATTGAAAAACAGAGCAGAAGAATCGGCTACCGATGCGGCAGTCTCTTTCTTGCTGTCAGCCAGTGCAGCTTCCGTTTTCGCCTTCAGCGCTTCTTCTTGCTGCTGTACCACGGCAATAGAATCGTAGTATTTCTTTTGTGCGGCTATCTGCTCCTCGCTGGGACGGCTCAGAAAACTGAATCCTACCAATAATATACCTATTAAAACGAGACCTGTGATGGTGTTTTTATCCATTCTTATTTTAATTACAAATTACTAATTTACTTTTCGTTTTCGATAGCAGCTTTCACAAACGCTACGAACAACGGATGCGGGTTCAATACCGTACTACCGTATTCCGGATGAAACTGCGTACCAACGAACCACTTCAATGCTGGGATTTCCACAATTTCCACCAAATCCGATTCAGGGTTGATGCCTACACATTTCATGCCGGCAGCTTCGTACTGTGTTTTGTAGTCATTGTTGAACTCATAGCGGTGACGGTGACGTTCCTGAATATGTTCCTGTCCGTAAGCCTGATAAGTCTTGGAGTCTTTATTCAATACACATTCATAAGCGCCCAAACGCATCGTACCACCCATATTGGTGATTGCCTTCTGTTCTTCCATGATGTCGATCACGTTGTGCGGAGTCTTTTCATCCATCTCGCGTGAGTTGGCATCGGCATAACCCAGTACGTTGCGTGCAAATTCGATAGCGATACATTGCATACCCAGACAAATACCGAAAGTCGGAATATCATGTGTACGCGTATATTTGATAGCAACAAACTTACCATCAATACCACGCTGACCGAATCCCGGACCAATCATAACACCAGCCATGCCTTTCAACGCTTCACCTACATTCTCGTCTGTCAGCTTTTCACTGTTTACGAAATGCACTTCCACTTTGCGGTCATTGTAAGTACCGGCTTGTGATAAAGCTTCACGGATAGATTTATAAGCATCCTGCAAGTCATATTTGCCGACTAACGCAATATTAACCGGCTCTTTTGTCTCTGCAGCGTGACGACGTTCCAGGAATTTGCGCCATGGGCCGAGTCCCGGAGTTTCTCCTACCGGTAGTCCCATCTTTTCAAGAATGGTGCTGTCCAGTCCTTGTGCCTGCATCAGGATAGGTACTTCGTAGATTGTTTCCGCGTCGATAGACTGCACTACGGCTTTATCGTCCACATTACAGAACTGTGCCACCTTTTTGCGCAATCCGTCGCTTAGCGGATGTTCGGCACGGAGTACCAGTACATCCGGCTGAATACCTACACTCTGAAGTTCCTTCACCGAATGTTGTGTCGGTTTCGTTTTCAGTTCTCCGGCAGCAGCAAGATAAGGAACATAAGTCAAGTGCACACAAAGAGCATTCTTGCCAAGTTCCCATTTCAACTGACGGATACTTTCGAGGTAGGGGAGTGACTCGATGTCGCCGACTGTACCACCGATTTCAGTGATTACAAAATCGAATTTGTACTTGTTGCCGAGCAGCTTCACATTCCGTTTGATTTCATCCGTGATATGAGGAATCACCTGGATTGTCTTACCCAGATAATCTCCACGGCGTTCCTTATCGATAACGCTCTTGTAGATACGTCCCGTAGTGATGTTGTTCGCCTTTGTCGTTTGAATGCCCAGGAAACGCTCATAGTGCCCCAGGTCAAGGTCGGCTTCGTGTCCGTCTACGGTAACATAGCACTCTCCGTGCTCATATGGATTCAATGTTCCCGGGTCGATGTTGATGTACGGGTCAAACTTTTGGATGGTTACATTATAACCTCTTGCTTGTAGCAACTTACCGATGGATGATGAGATGATACCTTTTCCTAATGAAGAGGCAACACCACCGGTGACGAAAATATACTTTGTTTCTCCCACAGCTATAACTGTTTTAAAAATTGTTTACTTAGTAGTATTCTTACGAACTTAAAAAGCGCAAAATTATAAAAAAAAGAGGAAGAATGCTGTCTTTCGTCTCTACAAATTTATTAAAAAATGCAATTTTAAAAGATTCCTATGATTTCTGAACAAAATAATGTAGCTTTGCACCCTAAACCATAGACAAATATGATGAGAATTACTACTTTATGTTCAGCTTTTATCCTGTCCTTATTATCGTTATCGCTTTCTGCACAGGAACCAGTCGATAATTCTGCACTTCCGGTCGATTCAGTACAACCTGCCCCCGAAGTGGTCAAACCTGTCAAAACTACTAAGTCCTCAACCGTTGTGGCAAAAGCCAAAGTTGTGAAAGCGGATACGCTTTCAGCGGAGCTTCAGAAATATTTGATGCTCAAACTTAATATGTCGGGGCCGACTCCTAAATTGGATACAGTTTCTTATTTATATAATAAGTATATCGCCCAGTTGGACTATCTGAATGACTTGTCCGTACCCGTACGCTATATTCCGTCTGATCCCGACTACTTCCGCCTGTTTACCCCATTGGCATATTATTATGCTCCAATGGAACAATATTCAAAATTGGAATGGAAAACAGCGCAACCGGACACCACTCCGCAACTGACAGCGGAACTCCTTCCTTATGACACCCTGGCATTTACCAAAACCCAACGTGCCAACACCTTGGTCAATAAGGCGCTGATGGATCTTTATCTGCAAAAACCGCAACTGGTAGTCACTACGGAAGACCGTATTATGAGCCGTGATGTTTTCCGTCGCGACGTCAAGCCGAAAATATCTCCGAAAGCCAGCGTTATCCACTTGTTCCAACCGGAAAATATGGATGATAATGTAGGTAAGGCCGATATAAAGATCAGCCGCCCCAATTGGTGGGTGACCGGTGGTAACGGATCGCTGCAAATCAGCCAAAACCACCTTTCGGACAACTGGTACAAAGGTGGTGAGAGTAACTTCTCCGGCCTTGCAACTTTTCAGGTGTTCGCCAATTACAACGACAATGAAAAAATCCTGTTCGAGAATCAACTCGAAGCTAAAGTGGGTATGACTTCCACTCCTTCGGACGAATACCATAAATACTTGTTTAATACCGACCAACTCCGTCTGTATAATAAATTAGGTCTAAGAGCCTTCAAGAACTGGTATTACACCATTTCTTCCGAATTCAAGACCCAGTTCTTTAACGGCTACAAAGCGAACAGTGAAGATTTGGTTTCAGCATTCATGTCTCCGGCGGATTTGGCAGTCAGTGTCGGTATGGACTACAAATTGTCCAAGAAGAAATTCAACCTCTCCGTATTCGTGGCACCGTTGACCTATAACTTGCGTTATATCGGCAGCTCGGAAGTAGACGAAACCAAATTCGGTTTGGATAAAGGAAAATGCTCCAAGAATGACTTCGGTTCCCAATTGCAATCGACATTTAATTGGAATATTATCTCTGCCGTAACATTGGAATCCCGTCTCAACTACCTGACCAATTATCATTGGGCGCGTGTAGAATGGGAAAATACCTTCAACTTCGTCCTGAACCGTTATCTTTCTACCAAGCTTTATCTACATACCCGTTTTGATGACAGCTCCAAACCGACTGAAGGCGACAGCTTCTTCCAGTTGAAAGAGTTGCTTAGCTTTGGTATTAACTATAAATGGTAGGAAATTAGGGACAAATTAGAAACAAAACAAGAGGCTGAATAACTTTAATTGTTATTCAGCCTCTTGTTTTGTTATCCTCATACTTGTAAATCATTAGTCATGCTCAAAGCTGCTTTAACTACATATTTTGCCTTATGACTAAAAAGAAAGCGTTTTTTCTTGTTTACTATTTATAATTTTATCTATATTTGCAACCAAATTCATTCCGTTGCCAAAGAAGTAACGGAGAAATGAAGGGTGAAAATACATGATCATTAACAAAAATGACGATCAAAAAGTTCTGCCAACAGATGTGATTGGCAGAAGCGTAGCACGCTCAAAACGTTGGTTAGTGGCTATTGTGCGTATCTGTCACGAGAAAAAAGCGAGTGAGCGTCTCACTAAAATGGGGATTGAAAATTTCCTGCCAATTCAACAGGAAGTCCATCAATGGAGCGATCGCCGTAAAGTTGTTGACCGGGTATTACTTCCGATGATGATCTTCGTTCATGTTGACCCGCATGAACAAAAAGAAGTTTTGACATTATCTTCTATCAGCCGTTACATGGTACTACGTGGTGAAAGTACTCCGGCTATCATTCCTGATCAACAAATGTTGCGATTCAAATTTATGCTCGACTATTCGGATGAAACGATTAGTATGAATACATCGCCATTGGCACCGGGAGAGAAGATAAAAGTGATCAAAGGACCATTAGCAGGACTGGAAGGGGAGCTGGTAAATGTGAATGGAAAATCAAAGGTTGCTGTCCGCTTGACAATGTTAGGGTGTGCATGCGTAGATATACCGGCAGGATGTGTAGAGCCGGTATCTGGAAATGGGGAATTACACGATTAATCAACCAATTTATTTTATGGGGGTATGGGGATTTTACTACAAGAACGTAATGAAAGTCTGCAAAATATAACAGGCTGTCTATCTGACATCGGTGATAAAAAGCTAGGTATATGCACCGATGACCTCTCTCGAGTGAATAAAAATCCATGAAAGTATTTATGAATTGTATCCTCTAAAGGGATACAGTGTAGAAATGTATGTACGTATCGAAAGATGAGGGGATTCTTTGTGTGGTAACACTACCGCCATTGAAGTCTTGCTCATAACCTTTGTGCTGATAATAATCAATCAGATAAATCAATTTTCGAAATATAATTTTATTCGTTTATACTATAATGGAAAAGACATTGAAGGACATAGTACAATATGTCCGCAAAAACTATTTCAGTTATTGGGTAATTTTAGGTATTGACACGGCAATATCTGTCTTATGCTCATTGATAGCCTATGCCGTAATTCACTATATGGCACATGTTCCAATGACTGACTGGATGCTTTGCCAATTTATTTTTGTCTCTTTAGCAGCAAGTATTGCAGGCTCCTTATTATTTCATACTTATCGTAATACGATTCGTTTTTCTCAGGCACGTGAACTTTGGCGCATCATGTGTGCTGTCTTGTTCAAGGTTGCCTGTTTGCTAGTTGTTTCTTTTTGGATTATATCCGAATCGCAACTACAATACAATTATAAAACAGCCTATCTTCTGTTTGACGGTCTATTGACTTTGGTGGCACTTACAGCTTTTCGTGTATCACTTATTATCGTTTACGATTTTTTGTTAGATTGGATGAATAAGAAAAATACGCGTATTCTTATTTATGGCATTGATGAAAAGAGTGTAGCTTTAAAACTTCGTCTCCGTGACAGTGCACACTATAAAGTTGCAGGTTTCTATACCTATGGCAAAGGTAACAGCAGGCGTCGCTTGACAGATCTTCCCATTTATTACTTTGAAAATGAATCAGATGTTGAGTATATAATGCGTAAACGTGGGATTCGTGGCATTTTGTTTGCTCGTTATGAAGATACCCGTTTGGAAGAAAACCGTCTCCTGGAATACTGTAAAAGTAATGCTCTTAAAACTCTGATTGCACCTACTATCAGTGAAGCGGATTCTGATGGTAACTTTCATCAGTGGGTACGTCCTATTAAGATTGAGGATTTGCTGGGACGTGCTGAAATAAATATCAATCTTCGTCAGGTCGCTGAAGAATTCCGGGGCAAGGTTGTGTTAGTAACTGGTGCTGCTGGTAGTATCGGCAGTGAACTTTGCCGTCAGCTGGTACAGATGGGTATTCAGAAACTCATCATGTTTGACTCTGCCGAGACTCCTTTACATAATGTTCGTCTTGAATTTGAGAAAAAATATCCTGCCATAGATTTTATTCCTGTGATTGGTGATGTGCGTGTGAAAGAACGCGTACGCATGGTATTCGATCTCTATCATCCACAAATTGTCTTTCATGCTGCCGCTTACAAACATGTGCCTTTGATGGAGGAGAATCCCTGTGAAGCTGTTCTTGTCAATGTCACAGGTTCCCGTCAGGTAGCTGATATGGCGGTGGAGTATGGTGCGGAAAAAATGATCATGGTCTCTACCGATAAAGCAGTTAATCCTACCAATGTGATGGGATGTTCCAAACGTCTGGCAGAGATCTATGTACAGAGTTTAGGCTGTGCCATCCGTGAAGGAAAGGTGAAAGGTCGCACCAAATTCATCACTACCCGTTTTGGCAATGTATTGGGCAGTAACGGTTCTGTAATTCCTCGTTTTAGGGAACAAATAGAGAATGGCGGTCCAGTAACAGTAACTCATCCTGATATAATCCGCTTCTTCATGACCATTCCTGAGGCTTGTCGTTTGGTGATGGAAGCTGCTACAATGGGAGAGGGTAATGAGATTTTTGTCTTTGAGATGGGTAAGGCTGTGAAGATTGTGGACTTGGCTACCCGTATGATTGAACTGGCGGGTTATCGTCCGGGAGAGGATATCAAGATAGAATTCACAGGCTTGCGCCCTGGCGAGAAACTTTACGAGGAAGTATTGAGTGATAAGGAAAATACGCTTCCGACCGAAAATAAGAAGATAATGATAGCTAAAGTACGCCGTTATGAATATGCCGATATCCTTGATACGTACACAGAGTTTGAGAGACTTTCCCGTGCGGTTAAGATTGTGGATACGGTTAGACTGATGAAGAAAGTAGTCCCGGAATTCAAATCAAAGAATTCTCCGCGATTTGAGGTTTTGGATAAAGAACAATAAACTAGAATATATTATGAACAATTCATTTTGCATTGCTGCAAGTATGCAGAAAAAAGTCGGTGGAATACTTTCCTGCCTGTTTGTACTCTTTCTGCTTGCTTCCTGCCAGTCATACAAGAAAGTCCCCTATCTGCAGGACTCTGAAGTTGTGGGACAGGTTGCCCAACAGGAAACTCTGTATGATGCCAGGATAATGCCTAAGGATCAGCTTACTATCATGGTGTCATGTACGAACCCTGAACTGGCGGCTCCTTTCAACCTGGGAGCGACCGGTTCTGCCGGTATGACTGCCGGCAACCCACAGGGTACTTCTCAATCCTCTCAACAGACTTATCTGGTAGATAATGAGGGGAATATCAATTTCCCTGTATTGGGGATATTGAAAGTGGGTGGACTGACTAAAAAGGAGGTGGAGCAAATGATAGTGGAGAAACTGAAGCCCTATATCAAAGAAACTCCGATAGTTACTGCCCGTATGGTCAACTATAAAATTTCCGTATTGGGTGAAGTTGCCAGTCCTGGTACATTTACTATCAGCAATGAGAAAGTGAATCTATTGGAGGCCTTGGCCATGGCGGGTGACATGACCATTTATGGAATCCGTGACAATGTTAAATTGATTCGTGAAGGTGCTGACGGTAAACAACAGATAATAACATTGGATTTGAATAAGGCCGAAACTCTTCTTTCTCCTTACTATTGGTTGCAGCAGAACGATATTATATATGTGACTCCGAACAAGGCGAAGGCCCGAAATTCAGATATCAGTAACAGTACAGGTCTTTGGTTCTCTGCTATTTCTATTTTGATGTCATTAACAAGTTTATTAGTAACAATCTTCAGATAATAACATCGTATGGTTGAGGAAAGAAAAGAAAGAACGGGGACACAATCCGAGGAACAGATCAATATTCAGGAAATCCTTTTCCGTTATCTGATTCATTGGCCATGGTTTGTAGTTTCGGTAATAGTCTGTGTTGCTTTAGCATGGGGGTATTTACGTTTGACAACACCAATTTATAATGTTTCCGCTACTGTTCTGATCAAGGATGAGAAGAAAGGTGGAGGTGCGAATATGTCTTCCGAACTGGAAAAGATGGGGATGAACGGTTTTGTCTCTTCATCAAGTAATATAGAGAATGAAATTGAAGTTCTGAGTTCCAGGACATTGGCCAGGGAGGTGGTCAGCTCTTTGGGATTGTTCGTGACTTATATGGATGAAGACAGGTTTCCCAAAAGGGAGCTGTATTGTACTTCCCCAGTTCTGGTAAGCCTGACTCCACAGGAAGCAGACAAACTTCCGCAGACAATGGAGGTGGGTATGTCCTTGCAACCTTCCGGTGTGATGGATGTACAGATTAAGGTGGGAGAGAAAGAGTACCGGAAACGTTTTGAGAAATTGCCTGCCGTACTCCCGACCGATGAAGGTACGGTTGCTTTTTTTGCGAATAACGATACCTTGTCACCTATCCGTCCGGAGAGTGTTACAAAAGAATGTCATATCACGGCTTATATTAACAGACCTTTTTCTGTAGCGAAAGGATACGCCGGTTCCCTGTCAATAACTCCTACCTCGAAGGCGACTTCCGTAGTGACCGTTTCACTTATGAATTCCAATACCCGGCGTGGTAAGGACTATATAGACAAGCTGCTTGAGATGTATAATATCAATGCCAATAATGACAAGAATGAGGTGGCTCAGAGAACGGCAGAGTTTATTGACGAGCGTATCGGCATCATTTCAAAAGAATTGGGTAGTACAGAGCGTGATTTGGAGAATTTCAAGCGTAGCGCAGGTATCACTGATTTGACAAGTGAAGCCCAGATAGCTTTGGCTGGTAATGCCGAATATGAGAAGAAACGTGTGGAGAATCAGACCCAGATTAATCTTGTCATGGATTTGCAAAGATATCTGCAGGGTACCGAATATGAAGTCTTGCCTTCGAATGTCGGTTTACAGGATGCTAGTGTAGCGGGTGCAATTGACCGGTATAATGAAATGGTGTCCGAGCGTAACCGTTTGTTGCGTACATCAACGGAAAGCAACCCGGCAATTGTAAATCTTAATGCCAGCATCCGTGCGATGCGCGGTAATATACAGACCACTTTGGATGCAACGTTGAAAGGTCTTGAGATTACTAGGGCTGATTTGGCCCGTGAAGCAAGCCGTTATTCCCGTCGTATCAGTGACGCACCCACTCAGGAAAGGCAATTTGTGAGTATTGCCCGCCAACAGGAAATCAAGTCTGGCTTGTACCTGATGTTACTTCAAAAGCGTGAAGAGAACGCCATTGTCTTGGCCGCTATAGCCAATAATGCCAAGATTATAGACGAGGCACAGGCGGACGGTGCTCCGATTTCCCCTAAGCGGAGCACGATTTATTTGGCGGCTTTGGTATTTGGAATTGGTATTCCGGTAGGTATCATTTTTCTAATTGGTCTGACCAAGTTCAAGCTAGAAGGTCGTGCAGATATTGAAAAACTGACTTCGCTCCCTGTTATCGGTGATGTCCCGTTAGCCGATGAGAAAAACGGTTCTATTGCTGTATTTGAGAATCAGAATAATTTAATGAGCGAGACTTTCCGTAATGTCCGTACCAATCTTCAGTTTATGCTTGAAAATGGTAAGAATGTAATTCTGGTGACTTCTACCATTAGTGGTGAGGGTAAGTCCTTTATATCCGCCAATTTGGCTATCAGTCTTTCCTTATTAGGGAAGAAAGTTGTGATAGTAGGTCTTGATATTCGCAAACCGGGCTTGAACAAGGTCTTCAATATATCTAAGAAAGAACATGGCATCACCCAATTCCTGACCAATCCTACTATCAATCTGATGGATTTGGTACAGCCTTCCGATATAAACAAGAACTTATATATTCTTCCCGGTGGCACCGTTCCTCCCAATCCGACAGAGTTGCTGGCTCGTGACGGATTGGAGCAGGCTATCGGAATGTTAAAACAGAACTTTGACTATGTGATATTGGATACCGCTCCTGTAGGTATGGTTACAGATACCTTGCTCATAGGTCGTGTGGCGGACTTGTCCGTTTATGTCTGCCGTGCAGATTATACCCGTAAGGCTGAGTTTACTTTGGTTAACGAACTCACCGAAAGTAATAAACTGCCTAATCTCTGTGTTGCCATCAATGGTTTGGACCTTCAGAAGAAGAAATACGGTTATTACTATGGCTATGGTAAATATGGTAAGTATTATGGTTATGGTAAACGCTACGGTTATGCTTACGGTTATGGAGATCATAAGGTGAAAAAATGAGACTAATTAATCAAAGATAATATTAAAAGTAAGAGTGTTTACTATTTAAATAATGATGCTTTCATCTCTCTTTGTTTTTTTCTGTTAACATCCAATTTTGCCGTATTTTTTCGCATGCAAAAAATGACATTTGCTGGTGTCTAATTAAAACAACTAATATATGGATAAGGGCTTCGGTATATGGACTCTTGGGGGATCCAACTGTTCGCCTGTCAGAATAGTTCTTATTCCATCAATAATTCCATTGCTGGAAGGTTTATACGTCCGTTAGCTGGAGAACGCGAGAACTCCTTGTTCTTCGGCAGTGATAAGATGGCTAGAGTTTCAGCTGTGTATCATACCATCGTCTCAATTTGCCAGATGTAGGGTGTTTCGGTGTTGGGGTACTTCAAGAAATTCTTCGGTGAAATAGTTAAAGGCAGTAGGGATTATAAGAACTTATTAGCTTTGAACATTGGTGTGAGTAATAACAAATAATAAAATTCAGTTTGATTTTTGACTTTATTTATAGGAAAAACGTCTTAAGGTGGATTTACCTAGGTAATACGTCAAAATTGGATGCTAACTGTAGAGTAGCTTTATTTTAATATGGTTGAATCGCGTGTTCAAAAAAGTCTCATGAATGCAAAAGTAAACTTAGTATTTTATTTTGTATTCTTGTGCTTGTCTTTCTTTTCTCGAAAAATTTTTCTTGAATGTTTAGGTGCTGATTTTATAGGATTGACAGGAACTTTAGGTAATATACTAAGTTTTCTAAGTTTGGCTGAGATGGGGGTTGGTACAGCAGTAGGATATACATTATATAAACCCATTCAGCAAAAAAAATATACAGAGATAGATGAAATAGTTTCTGTATTTGGTTACTTATATCGAAAAATAGGGTTGCTTATATTAATAGGTGCTGCAATTATTAGTTTGTTCATACCTTATATTTTCCAAAGTTCCGATTTTTCATTAGGAGTTATATACTTTGCTTTCTTTTCTATTTTATTATCTTCGCTTTTTAGTTATTTT
>PPYF01370775.1_pt1 | contig 14043 bp, 15 predicted proteins | sample 1559871 | NCBI WGS metagenome assembly PPYF01 (sample SAMN08240021, study PRJNA423297) | Human gut metagenome, whole genome shotgun sequencing project. | reverse complement strand
ATGAGACAAGAACCATTCGAGAGTCGGGTCTGTTTGCGGTTTGCCAAGCACCATGCGCGGTTATCCTCTGTTATAAGCTCTTTCCAGCGGCAAAACCTTGCAGCCACTGGTTGCAATAGTATCCTTCCCGTTACCTGGGAAGTCGGCTGTCGAATCGTGCCGCAGCCTGTAATGTGATGTCCTCTGCATACATGCAGTACGTTTATGTATTACCGTAGCATCCTGACTGTTTTAGCATAGCTTTAGCCGCGTGTCTCCTGGTGTCTCGCTTCAGCATGACGACGATCGCCTTCCGTTGCGAGAATTGTTATGTGCGCGTAATCTGAGAAGAAAATTGCAACCTGGGAGTTAAAAATTATGCAAGCACGTGTGAAATGGGTTGAAGGGTTAACCTTCCTCGGCGAGTCCGCTTCAGGACATCAGATTTTGATGGACGGCAACTCTGGCGATAAAGCGCCAAGCCCAATGGAAGTGGTGCTGATGGCCGCGGGAGGATGTAGCGCCATTGACGTGGTGTCTATCCTGCAAAAAGGTCGCTACAACGTGACCGACTGCGAAGTGAAGCTGACGTCTGAACGTCGCGAAGAGGCGCCGCGCCTGTTTACCCATATTAACCTGCACTTCATCGTGACCGGCAAAGAGCTCAAGGACGCCGCTGTTTCGCGTGCGGTCGATCTGTCCGCGGAGAAGTACTGCTCCGTAGCGCTGATGCTGGAAAAAGCGGTCAACATTACCCACTCTTACGAAGTGATCGAGGGGTAATCCCCCTCGACGTTAGCGTCGGCCTTCCATCAGACGCTGCACCAGCGGCGTCATGATGAGCTCCATGGCCAGCCCCATTTTCCCGCCCGGCACCACCAGCGTGTTCATATGTGAAATAAACGATCCCTGCAGCATGGCTAGCAGCCACGGGTAGTCGATCCCTTCCAGATTGCGGAAATGAATCACCACAAAGCTTTCATCCAGTGATGGGATGCTTTTCGCTGCGAACGGGTTTGAGGTGTCGACGGTGGGCACGCGCTGGAAGTTGATATGCGTGCGGGAGAACTGCGGCGTAATGAAGTTGATGTAGTCTTCCATGGAGCGCACGACGGAGTCCATGACCGCTTCGCGCGAATGCCCGCGTTCGCCGGTGTCACGGATCATTTTCTGGATCCATTCGAGGTTGACGATTGGCACCACGCCTACCAGCAGATCAACGTGGCGCGCGACGTCGTGCTGTGGCGTAACAACGCCACCGTGCAGCCCTTCATAAAACAGCACATCCGTCGGTTCCGGCAATGGCTGCCAGGGGGTAAATGTTCCCGGCACCTGATTCCACGGCACCGCCTCATCATAAGTGTGCAGGTATTTACGCGATTGCCCTTTGCCGTTAACGCCGTAGTCGCGGAAGGTCTGTTCCAGCAGTCCGAAGTCATTGGCGTCTGGGCCGAAGTAGCTGATATGGCGGCCTAAATCGCGGGCTTTACGAATCGCCATATCCATCTCTGGGCGCGTATAGCGATGGAAGCTGTCGCCTTCGACTTCGGCGGCGCGCAGATTGAGCTGGCCGAAGATCTTACGGAACGCGAGGCTGGTGGTGGTGGTTCCCGCCCCGCTGGAGCCGGTGACGGCAATAACTGGATGTTTGGCAGACATGCGAATAACTCCCTGAACAGGCTACCGGAAGCGGGGTGCGCTTCCGGTAAGTATAGTTAACCGCGAAATTGGTTACGGGGCATGATGTTGACGGTCTCGTGAAGTTCGGACCACACCAGCACCGCTTCGCCTGTTTGTAGCTGCTGTTTTACGTCGGCGACCTTTTGCGCAAGTGAACGTTCATATTCACCATAATCAGTGCCTTCGCGCAAGACAAAGCTTTCAATCAATCGTTCCAGCGTTTCCGGGTCGAGATCCTGCCAGGGAATGATCATGCTTTTGCTCCAAGCCAGGTCATCAGCCAGCTGGGAATGCGTTTTTCCAGCCACATTTCCGGGTGACGAAGGGTGCCGCCGATAAATCCGACGTGGCCGCCGTGCTCGGTTAGCTGGTACTCGACGTTATCCGGCAGCTCTTCCTGGGCTGGGATTGAATGGTGATCCATAAACGGATCGTCCTTCGAGTGAATGATGAGCGTCGGCTTGGTAATTTTGCTAAGGGTTGGCATCGCGCTGCATTGGCGATAGTAGTCGATAGCGTCGGCAAAACCGTGGATCTTCGAGGTGATCGAATCATCAAATTCGCGGATCCGGCGCATGCTCTTCAACTGGCGCAGGTCGACCGGCAGAGAACCGGGATAGGCCTTTAGCTTACGCGCGGCGTTGCCTTTGAGCAGGTTCAGCAGATAGCGTTGATAAACCCGCGAGAAGCCTTTATCCATATGATAGCTACAGGCTTCGAGCATAAACGGAGCAGAGACGATTACCGCGGCATCGATCGGCACGTCGTTACCCTCTTTTGCCAGCAGACAGGCCAGCATATTCCCGCCCAGCGAGTAGCCGACAGCCGCCGTTGGCGCGGGGCCAAATTCACGGGCTAACCAGCGTAAGAACCAACTGCCATCCTCCGTTTCACCGGAATGGTAAATACGGTTCAGGCGATTAGGTTCGCCGCTACAGCCGCGGAAATGCATCACAACGCCCAGCCAGCCTTGCTGTTTTGCGGCGTTAATCAGCCCGTGGGCGTAAGGGCTGTAGAGGCTGCCTTCCAGACCATGAAACACCACCAGCCGCGGTTTATGCCGCGCGGCCTCGGGATCTTCACTCCACGCTAAATCGACAAAATCGCCATCCGGCAGTTCAAGGCGTTGCCAGCATGGCGTGAACTGCAGCTTGCGGCGGATAAGACGCGGCAGCATCGTCTGTAGATGACGATTGCTGATACCGCGCATCGGCACAAAGTCCGCGCTGCTTGAGGTGTCGATGTTGAGGTCGTGGTGGGTTGTGTCAGTCATAACTCGCGATGTTCACTTAAAATCTGGCGCCTACTATACCGCCACTTTGCCATTGTGTTTATGAAAATGAGGCATCAGTAGCCTTTTTTGCCCCTGTTGAATCTGATCCTAATCACAAATTGTTACTTCAATTATTACTCTCAAGCTAATGATTCGTGCCTACGCTTAATTGATGACTTTCTCACCAGGGTGCACACTCTTTCCAGTGTTAAGCAATCAAAATGATTAGCTGAATCAGGAGGTTAATAATGTTATCTGGGCAAACACCAGCACGCGTCTGGAACACACGCCGCACGGAAAAACAGCGGCGTCTGGCTTCCATTCCGGTGCAGGGCAAGGTTCTGCCGACCGCAGACCTGACCGCGATGCTGGAAAAACTGATCGCGCCGGGTGACCGCGTGGTATTAGAAGGGAATAACCAAAAGCAGGCAGATTTTCTGTCCCGTATGCTGGCCGAGGTTAACCCGCAGATTGTGCATGACCTGCACATGATCATGCCAAGCGTCGGGCGTAGTGAGCATCTGGATATCTTTGAGAAAGGTATCGCCCGCAAGCTGGATTTTTCCTTCTCCGGCACACAAAGTCTGCGCATCTCGCAGCTGCTGGAAGATGGCCTGCTGGAAATTGGTGCTATTCACACCTACATCGAGCTTTATTCCCGTCTGTATGTCGATCTCTCGCCAAACGTGGCGCTGATTGCCGGCTTCAAAGCTGACCGTAAAGGCAACCTTTATACCGGAGCCAGTACCGAAGATACCCCTGCGCTGGTGGAGGCCGCCGCGTTCCACGACGGTATCGTCATCGCTCAGGTTAACGAGCTGGTGGACGATGAGTGCGATCTGCCGCGCGTGGATATTCCGGGGTCGTGGATTGACTACGTGGTTGTGGCCGACAAACCATTCTTTATCGAACCGCTGTTTACCCGCGATCCGCGCCTGATCAAACAGGAACATATCCTGATGGCGATGATGGCCATTAAAGGGATCTATGCGGAGCACCAGGTACAGTCGCTCAACCACGGTATCGGTTTTAACACCGCGGCGATTGAACTGCTGCTGCCAACCTACGGCGAACAGCTCGGTCTGAAAGGCAAAATCTGTAAACACTGGACTCTGAACCCGCATCCAACGCTGATTCCGGCGATTGAAAGCGGCTGGGTGGAGAGCGTGCACTGTTTCGGCGGTGAGCTGGGGATGGAAGAGTATATCCGCGCCCGTCCAGATATCTTCTTCACCGGTGCCGACGGTTCCATGCGTTCTAACCGCGCGTTCTGCCAACTGGCGGGTCAGTACGCGGTGGATATGTTCATTGGTTCCACACTGCAGGTTGATGGCTATGCCAACTCGTCTACCGTGACCCGCGGTCGTCTTTCCGGCTTCGGCGGCGCGCCAAACATGGGCCACGATCCGCACGGTCGTCGTCATGCGACGCCAGCCTGGCTGAATATGATCACCGAGCCTGACCCAATGCAGCGCGGTAAAAAACTCGTCGTGCAGATGGTCGAAACCTTCCAGGCCGGCGTGAAACCCACATTCGTCGAAAAACTCGATGCGGTTGAAGTGGCTAAAAGCTCCGGTATGCCATTGGCTCCCGTCATGATCTATGGCGACGACGTGACCCACGTGCTGACCGAAGAGGGGATTGCTTATCTCTATCGTGCGGAAAGCCTGGAAGAACGCCGCGCGATGGTCGCTGCGGTTGCCGGGATTACCGACATTGGTCTGGGCGTTGATGCAAAACGCGTCGCCGCGCTGCGCCAGAGCGGCAAGGTCGTTTATCCAGAAGATATGGGTATCCGTCGTACCGACGCCACCCGTTCTCTGCTGGCGGCCGGTAGCGTGTCTGACCTGGTTGAATGGTCCGGCGGTCTTTACAACCCACCTGCGAAATTCCGGAGCTGGTAATGAAACTTCTGCCCCAGATTCACGTTGAAGGCGGTGCCGAATGGCTGGCGCGAACCGCCACGCAATGTCTGATTGACGAAGCACGATTAAGCCCAAAACCGGGTCTGGTGGACAGTCGGGGGAACGGCGCGCACCACGATCTTACTCTGGCGCTCATGGAGCGCTCGGCGCACAGCCTGACCCCCACGTTTCAGGCGCTGGCGCAGCAAAGCTGGCAGCGTCCAGCGGATATTGCGCTCAGACAAACCGTAGGGCGACTCGGCCGTGAAGGCGAGAAACAGATGATGGCCGCCACCGAGGGCGTGAATACCCACCGTGGTGCTATTTGGGCGCTGGGGCTGCTGGTCAGCGCCGTCGCGATGCACGGCGGCACGGGCAGCGCGCAGCAGGTTGCGGCGACCGCCGCAGAGCTGGCGAAGCTGCCGGATGCCGCGGCCCCCAAAGTGTTTAGCAAAGGGCTGCGCGCCACCCACCGTTATCAGGTGCCGGGCGCGCGCGAAGAGGCGCAGCAGGCGTTTCCACACGTGATGCAGCGTGCGCTGCCACAGCTGCGTTTAAGCCGCTTAAACGGCAGCAGCGAAACGCAGGCGAGGCTCGACGCGCTGATGGCGATCATGACCTCGCTGACCGATACCTGCGTGCTGTCGCGCGCAGGGCTGGAAGGGCTTGATGCCATGCAGGACGGCGCACGCGCCGTGCTCCGCGCAGGCGGTAGCGCTCATCCGGCAGGCCAGGCGGCGCTGGCGGCGCTCGACGAGCAAATGCTGGCGTTGAACGCTTCGCCGGGCGGCGCCGCGGATTTACTTGCCGCCACCCTGTTTCTCGATCGCATCGAATCGCCTTATTTCAAGCATTAAGAGGATGTTATGGAACACATTACGTTAACCGTACCGGCGAGCCGCACCTTAAGCGGTAAAGCGCTGGCAGGCGTTGTGGGCTCCGGGGATATGGAGGTGTTATTCACCGCCGACCAGGGCCAGACATTAACTATTGATATCACCACTTCCGTCGATAACAGCCGTAGCCGCTGGGAAGCGCTGCTTAACCGTCTGCAAACGGTCAGCAGCCTGCCTGCCGGGAAACTGACGATCCACGACTTCGGCGCGACGCCCGGCGTGGCACGCATTCGTATCGAACAGGTTTTTGAAGAGGTGAGCTATGCGTGATGACCGCAGTTTTATCGAATTAAAAGCGCGTCAGCGTGCCCATGCGCTGCTTGACGAAGGCAGCTACCGTGAACTGCTCGACCCGTTTGAAGGCGTGATGTCGCCGTGGCTGGGCGCGCAGGGCATCGTGCCGCAGGCCGATGACGGCATGGTTGTCGCGAAAGGCACCATCAACGGCAAACCCGCGGTGGTGGTGGCGATTGAAGGCGCATTCCAGGGCGGCAGTATGGGCGAAGTGTCCGGTGCCAAAATGGCAGCCGCGCTTGAGCTGGCGGCAGAAGATAACCGCAACGGCATTCCTACACAGGCGGTTCTGAGCCTGGAAACCGGCGGCGTGCGCTTACAAGAGGCCAACCTCGGCCTGGCGGCGATTGCCGATATTCACGCGGCGATCGTCGATCTGCGTCGCTATACCCCGGTGGTAGGTATTGTTGCAGGTACCGTCGGCTGCTTCGGTGGGATGTCCATCGCGGCGGCGCTGTGCAGCTATCTGATTGTTACCCGTGAAGCGCGTCTGGGGCTGAACGGCCCGCAGGTTATCGAACAGGAAGCCGGGATTGAAGAGTATGACTCCCGTGACCGTCCGTTTATCTGGAGCATGACCGGCGGTGAAATCCGTTACCAAAGTGGGCTGGTGGAAGCGCTGGTAGGTGACGGCGTGAATGCGGTGAAAGCCGCGATGAATGATGCGCTGGCCAAAGGCGTACCGGCTCAACATCGCACCGATAACTATCAGTGGTATCTCGACCATCTAAGCAATTTCGATACGCGTAAACAGGCGGATACCGAACAGATTCACGCGCTTTTCGCCCGGGAGGTGAAATGATGAGTAACTCTATTAGCCGCGGCGAGTTATGGCTGGAAACCCTCGCACCGAACGTTAAACGTCTGTCAGGGCTATGCCCGTCCGTACAGGCCGCTGACGGTGAACTCAATGGCGAAGCGGTGCGTTTTATTGCCGTCGTTCCCGATGCCAATAACCATTTCCCGCGCGCAGCCAAAGGTGAAGTCGGTCTGCTGGAAGGCTGGACGCTGGCCAAAGTGGTGAGCGAAACCATCGCCGCCGACGCTGACAAAGCGGTGAAACGTCCAATTGTGGCGGTGATTGATGTGCCAAGCCAGGCATATGGTCGTCGTGAAGAAGGCTTTGGTATTCACCAGGCGCTGGCCGGTGCCGCGGCGGCTTACGCCAATGCGCGACTGGCGGGGCATCCGGTGATTGGCCTGATTGTCGGTAAAGCGATGTCCGGTGCATTTCTGGCGCACGGCTATCAGGCTAACCGTCTGATTGCCTTTAACGACAAAGGTGTGCTGATCCACGCGATGGGGAAAGAATCTGCGGCGCGTATCACGCTGCGTACCGTCGACGCGCTGGAAAAACTGGCGGCCACCATTCCACCAATGGCTTATGACATCAGTAACTACGCGACTCTGGGCCTGCTGGAAAATCTGCTGGACATCAGCAACCCGGACGCACCGTCTGCCAACGATCTGACGCAGGTGAAAACCACGCTGCAACAGGCCATCAAAGACGCTCGTCAGGACCCAACGCTGAAAAGCCGTTTGGGTGCCGACAATCGCCGCAGCTCCGCTCTCGTACGTGAACGTATGCGAGCAAGCTGGTAAGTAAAAAGAGACCTGCCAGATGTACGACCCCACGGGCGCGGCTCATGCGCCCGTGAGGCAGTCTGCATCCTGAAAATAATAATCATCGCGTCAGTGCTACTTCTTTTTGAATTACAGGTGAAATATGACTTACGTAATTGTTCATGCTCTTGCTCCGATTTTCGTCATCATGCTGCTGGGATTCTGGGCCGGTAAGGCCAAAATGGTGGACAACAAAAATGTCTCCCTGCTCAACATCTTCGTGATGGACTTTGCCTTACCCGCCGCGCTGTTCAGTGCCACCGTACAGACCCCTTGGGCGGGTATCGTTGCGCAGTCGCCGTTGATTCTGGTGCTGACGCTGGCGATGTGGATCACCTACGCCGCTATCTACTTTATGGCGACCAAACTGTTCAACAAATCCCCGCAGGATGCGGCCGTGCTGACGCTGACCGTCGCGCTGCCAAACTACGCGGCGCTGGGGCTGCCGATTCTGGGTAGCGTACTGGGCGAAGCCTCTTCGACTTCGCTGTCGGTTGCCGTGTCGATTGCCTGCGGTTCCGTGCTGATGACGCCGTTCTGCCTGCTGATCCTCGAACGTGAAAAAGCGCGTGCTGACGGCGGTAACACCGGTTCTACGCTCTCCATGCTGCCGGTTCTGATGTGGCGTTCAATCAAGAAACCGATCGTGATGGGCCCGCTGCTGGGGGTTATTCTCTCCGCGATTGGTATCAAAATGCCGGAACTGGTGCTGGCGGCGATCAAACCGTTGGGTCTGTCTGCTACCGCGGCGGCGCTGTTCCTGACCGGGGTGATCCTGTCTGCACGTAAACTGCAAATCAACACCGTGGTGATCACTTCAACCATCGCTAAACTGCTGATTCAACCGGCGATTGCCTGGGGTATCGTACTGATTCTCGGCCTGCATGGTTCCGTGGCCATTACCGCGATTCTGATGATTGCGCTGTCCGCCGGTTTCTTCGGTGTGGTATTCGGTAACCGTTTTGGCGTGCAGTCGCCGGATGCTGAAGCCGTGCTGCTGTTGAGCTCGGTCCTGTGTATCCTGTCGTTACCACTGTTTATCTCGCTGACTTCAGGGATCTAAATCATGACCGCAACATTACGCCCACACGACCTTATCTGGCTTAACGCGCGCGATGCGCTGGAAGGGGCCACCGAGTCCTGGGTGGATGGCGTCTGGCATACCGGCCTGCCGGTTGTGGTGCGGCGTGATGTTGATGAAGCAGGGCGCATTCCCGTGGGTGTCCGCGGGATGAAGCGCGACCAGCGGGCGGCCGGTTGGGTGAAACCTATCGCCGTCACCCGTATCTGTACGCCAGAATCGCTGGTTGATCCGCAGGTGCTGCTACGCTCCCCGTTTATCTCACAGCCGCCGGTTCAGGTGGCGTTGTTGCTGTCCCAGCAGCAGTGGCCGTGGAGATGGGGAATTACCGGTAGCACCGGCTATGCGCTGGCAACCGGGATCCCGGTGATTCACGCGAGCAGTGATTTGGATCTGACCATTCGCGCGCCGCAGGCATTAGACCGCTCGTCGCTGGAAGAATGGCAACAGCAGCTGACGGATGGGCTGTGCCGCGCGGATACGCAGGTGGAAACGCCGTACGGCGCATTTGCCTTAAATGAGTGGCTGCGTGATGGCAAGGCGTTGCTAAAAACGTCGCGCGGGCCGCGGCTGGTGAGCGACCCGTGGAGCAGGGAGGAATAAATGAAAATTCTGTTTACCTTTCCGGGGCAGGGAACGCAGCATCCCGGTATGCTGCAACAGCTTCCCGGCACCGAGTTGGCGCAAGCAAGGGAAGTGTTGGGCGCTGAAGTCGATACGCTGGATACCCCTGAAGTCCTGAAACATACCCGTGCGGTACAGCTGGCCTTGTTAATTGCCGGGGTGGCGTGGGCGCATGAATTAGAACGTCGCGGCGTGTCGCCGGACATTGTCAGCGGCCTGTCGATTGGCGCTTATCCGGCGGCGGTGGTTGCCGGCGCGCTCGACTTTACCGATGCGCTGAATCTGGTGGCGCTGCGCGGTGATTTAATGGAGCAGGCCTACCCGCACGGCTACGGCCTGACGGCGATTATGGGGCTGACGTTGGGGCAGGTGGAGGCGCTGGTTGCTGACAGCGGCACCTACATTGCGAACCTGAATGCGGAAACGCAAATTGTGATCGCCGGAAGTGATGAGGCCATGGCCGCTGTCGCGAAGCGAGCGCTGGAGAAAGGGGCGAGCAAGGCCCACCGTCTGGCGGTGAGCGTCCCGTCGCACTGCGCGCTACTGGAACAGCCGGCACAAACGCTGCGGGAGGCGTTTAGCCGCGTCACCCTTGCTCGTCCACGTCACGCCTATCTGAGCGGCAGTACCGGACGCGTGCTGTGGCAGCCGGAGCGCATTGCAGACGATCTGGCGATGAATATGGCGCAAACGGTACGCTGGCAGGAAGCGGTCGTTTCTGCCAATGAGCGTGAGGCCAGGCTGGCGATTGAGATGCCGCCGGGTGGCGTATTGACCTGTCTGACGCGTCAGGCCGCATGGGAAGGGGAATCGATTGCCCTGGAGCGGAGCGGGTTAGATGTTGCCGTGCACCTGGCAAAACGGCTGCGTGGTTGATGTATTTGCCCGGTGGCGCTGAGCTGGCCGGGCTGACGAGGGACAGCGGTTTATGCGCCGTCCTGCAAACTGCGGGCGTACATGCGGCCTTCAGCCGCCAGCGCCAACAGGCTGGGGTCACGCTCGCGATTGCGGGCAAAGACAATCGCGATGAGCTGTCGCATTTGATACGGGTCCGCCAGTTTTTGCAGATGCACCGTATTTTCATACATCTTCTTCATTCGCCCTGGCATCAGGGTTAATCCCACTCCCGCCTGTACCAGACTCAACATGGAGAAAATATCGTTTACCCGAGTGACGATCTCCGGCTCAAACCCGGCGATGTGAAACGCTTCCTGGAACCCGGCGTAGGTGGCAAAGCCTTCCGCCAGCGAGACAAATTTCTCATTGCGGTAATCGCGGAGATCGGCGGTTTTATTACTATCCAATGCTGCGCTGGTGGGGGCGGCAAGATAGATATCATCGTGGAACAAGGGCAGCACTTCCAGACTGTTGCGATCGATTTCGCTTTCCGAGATGGAAATAAGGATCGCGTCCAGGGTGCCGTTTTCCAGCATATTGAGCAGGGCTTCGTTTGAGCCCATGGTCAGGTCCATCTCCAGATCCGGGCGACGCAGCTTCATCCCCATGATCAGATGCGGCACGGTTTCCAGCGTCAGCGAATAGAGAGTGCCAACGCGTAAACGCCCTTGGCCGACGCCGGCGGTTTTACGCGCCTCTTCCAGCCCGCGCTCCATCATCTGCGTCACTTCCTGGCAATACTCCAGCAGCGTCCATGCCGCCGGTTGGGCGATAAGATTACGCCCTTTATGGACGAACAGCGGACAACGAACGTTCTCTTCCAGCGTATGCAGCGCCCGATGGACGCTCACGCCGCTGATATCCAGCGCTTCCGCGGTGCGAGCAATGTTGCCCTTCTCCATAAAGGTCATGAAGATGGTCAATTTGCGGAAGGTAATATCGTCGGTGATAGATAGGTTCATCGTCCGGCCCCGCGGGTTAGTCGTTCTGCATCATCTGCTCAAGTTGTTCCTGGGCATCCAGCCACGCCATTTCGCACTCTTCCAGCCCGGATTTGGCGCTGGCCTGCTGCTGCAGGCACTCGGTCATCTCCGCCTTACGGCCAGGTTCGTACAGGCTGCTGTCACCCAGCTTCTCTTCTGCCTGCGCCAGTTGGGCGTTGAGCTTCTCCATCTCTTTTTCCAGACGGGTAATCTCTTTACGCAGCGGTTGCGTCAGGGTGCGGAGTTCAGCTTCGCGACGCTTCTGGTCTTTGCGAGACTGAGCGCTGTTGGCGTTCTCTTTTGCCGGCACATCGCTCTGGTTTTCCTGCTTTTGCACGTCGCTCAGCCACTGCTGGTAATCTTCGAGATCGCCGTCGAACGGTTCGACCTTTTTATCGTGCACCAGATAGAGATCATCGGTGGTGGAACGGATCAAGTGACGATCGTGCGAAACCACCACCAGTGCACCTTCAAAGTCGATCAACGCTTCGGTCAATGCCTGACGCATATCGAGATCAAGGTGGTTGGTTGGTTCATCGAGCAGCAGCAGGTTCGGACGCTGCCAGACGATCAGCGCCAGCACCAGACGCGCTTTTTCACCGCCGGAGAAACGGGCGGTCTGCTCGGTCACTTTATCGCCCTGGAAGCCAAAACCACCAAGGTAGTCGCGCAACTGCTGCTCCAGCACCTGCGGTGCCATGCGTGCAAGGTGCTGAATTGGGGATTCATCCGCGCGCAAGAATTCCAACTGATGCTGGGCGAAGTAGCCAAGCTTAATGCCTTTGGCGAGACCGATTTCGCCATGCAGCGGTGCGAGCTCACCGGCCAGTAGCTTAATCAGCGTGGATTTACCCGCCCCGTTGCGGCCCAGGAGGCCGATACGTGAACCCGGCACCAGGTTCAGCTTAATGGACTCGAGAATGGTGTGGTCACCGTAGCCGGCGCTGACTTTTTCCATTTTCAGCAGCGGGTTTGGCAGGCTTTCCGGCGTGCGGAAGCTGAAGCGGAACGGGTTGTCCACGTGCGCTGGGGCAATCAGTTCCATGCGCTCAAGCATTTTGATACGGCTTTGCGCCTGTTTGGCCTTGGTCGCCTGGGCACGGAAACGATCGATATAGCTTTGCAGATGCGCGACGCGCTCTTGCTGGCTTTCGTACAGCGCCTGCTGCTGGGCCAGACGCGTGGCGCGTTGGCGTTCAAACGAGCTGTAGTTGCCGGTGTACTCGAACATGGTTTGCTGTTCGATATGAATAATTTTGTCCACCACCGGATCGAGGAAATCACGGTCGTGGGAGATCAGAATCAGGGTGCCTTGATAGCTTTTAAGCCATCTTTCCAGCCAGATCACCGCATCGAGATCGAGGTGGTTCGTCGGTTCATCGAGCAGCAGCAGGTCAGAACGGCAAATCAGCGCCTGCGCGAGGTTAAGGCGCATGCGCCAGCCGCCGGAAAAGTCGCTTACCGGGCGTTCGAGCTGTTCATTGCTAAAGCCCAGGCCGTGCAGCAGGCTGGAGGCGCGAGAGCGGATTGTCCACGCGTCGATCGCGTCCAGTTTGCCGTGTACGGTGGCGATGGCGTGCCCGTCGTTACGTTCATTGGCGTCGTTGAGCTGGGCTTCCAGTTGACGGAACTCACGGTCGCCGTCAATCACATAGTCCAGCGCCGGTTCGGCGAGGGCAGGCGTTTCCTGATTCACCCACGCCAACTGCCAGTTACCGGGATAGGTAAAGTCGCCGCCGTCGGCGCTAATCTCGTTTTTTAGTAGAGCGAGCAGCGTGGATTTGCCGCAGCCATTTTTCCCCACCAGGCCGATTTTTTGCCCAGGGTTGATAGTGGCCGTTGCGTTATCCAGCAGGACACGCACGCCACGACGAATTTGTAACGAGGAGAAAACAATCATAAGGCGCCGTATGTTCTGACTATGTTAAATTGTCATTGTGATAATGTAATGTGAGCAATGTGCCGCACCGAGGCGCAATGGTAGCCTAAAACGTCTTGAATAGACAAAAGACAAAACCGGGAGGGGAATGATGTCTCAGACAGCGAAGGTATTGCTGCTGTATGCCCATCCGGAATCTCAGGATTCGGTGGCCAACCGGGTTTTGCTTAAACCGGCTCAGCAGTTAAAAAACGTAACCGTGCACGATCTCTATGCACATTATCCTGATTTCTTCATTGATATCCCCCGAGAGCAGCAGTTGCTGCGTGAGCACGACGTTATCGTGTTCCAGCACCCGCTTTATACCTACAGCTGCCCGGCATTGCTGAAAGAGTGGCTTGACCGGGTGCTGAGCCGTGGCTTTGCCAGCGGGGTAGGGGGAAACGAACTGGCGGGAAAGTACTGGCGTAGCGTCATTACTACCGGCGAGCCAGAAAGCGCCTATCGCCACGATGGCCTGAATCGCTATCCGATGAGCGATATTCTGCGTCCGTTCGAACTGACCGCCGCCATGTGCCATATGCACTGGTTGAGTCCGATTATCGTCTACTGGGCGCGCCGACAGCCGCCCGATGAGTTGGCGAGCCATGCAAAAGCCTACGCCGACTGGCTGGCTGCGCCGATAACGGCAGGAGGACGATGATGGAAGGTTCCGATTTGTTACTGGCTGGCGTGTTGTTTCTCTTCGCGGCGGTTGCCGCGGTACCGTTGGCGGCAAGGCTGGGCATTGGTGCCGTTTTAGGCTACCTGCTGGCGGGGATCGCCATCGGCCCGTGGGGGCTTGGGTTTATCAGCGACGTCGATGAAATTCTCCATTTCTCTGAACTTGGCGTGGTGTTCCTGATGTTCATCATCGGGCTGGAGCTGAAG
>PPYF01268492.1_pt1 | contig 14043 bp, 9 predicted proteins | sample 1559871 | NCBI WGS metagenome assembly PPYF01 (sample SAMN08240021, study PRJNA423297) | Human gut metagenome, whole genome shotgun sequencing project. | reverse complement strand
CCGGGTGGTACAGGCCGTCGTGCCGGTACTGCCCGGACGATAAAACCTGAATATCCCTACTGCTTATATGTACAAAAAAACTGTGTCCAAATTACCGTGGGGGTACTTCTAGCAAATGACTACTTTTATGAGACGAAATGTAAACGCTGATCGCGTCCTCTAACAGCTATGCGCAGGAGCCGTTATTTTGTCTGCCTGCGGTGATAAAGAAGTGCGGGCGACACCGTCAAACGACAATTGGAGGGCGCCGGAAATCTGCCGTATAGAAAACATCAATGAATTTGCCGGCTGTACCGCCGGGCAACAACTGCTTTTCTTACCGCCTTCCTGGGGTAATGAACAGCTTCCTGTCATTGCTGCCGCTTCCTGCGACCTTCGCTATCCTGCCGTTTGGTCAAAAGGCGGCCTCACGTGCATCTATGGGGGCTCCGAACGCGAGTTCGTCAGCGGGAAGCAAGAGATCGTCAAACGCAAGTACCAGGGACTTTATGACAAAGTAAATGCCGCCCCGGATGGCTGGCTTCGTACCGATGACGGTGAATACTGGCGTGTGAGTCAGCAGGGGCAAGGGGGCGCCGTCAAAGTGGGCGACTGGGTTAGTCTGGACTCCGCCGAGTGCGACCATGACATGACAGAGAAAGAGTTGGGAATTGGGGACTACACCTTTGATGCCAAATTCCAAATCAAAGAAAGTCATTACATCTATCAGGTACATCCTGAATATGGTGCCATCGTTGAAATCGTGCGTCCTTACCAACATGTCTTCATTAAGGTCGCCAAAAGTAAACCTCAACGGTAGCCCTGACCAAACAGGCTGACCAATTTCCTACAGCTGCTCCCACCCTCCCAGCAGGAGCAGCTGTTTTAACTTCACTTCTCGCCAAACAGATCGTCCAACATTTTTTCCAAAGTGCCGTTCTTCACATAGGGCAATGCATCCGCCATTTTGAAGTGGTGATGCCGAATGTCATGGGTTTCATCGAAACCAAGGATATAGGCAAGGGCAATTTGGTAGATGATTTCTGTCGGTGCCAAACCGAAAACCTGCTTAGCAAAGATGTGCTCCAAGCGCTCTTTAGCATTCGGAAATACTTCCTTCATGTGAGCGCTGTTGTAAAGTCGTTTGACGATCTCAGTTACATAAAGCCCTGATTTCATGTAGAGATCAATAAACGTCTTCTCTGGATCGTCAAAGCACCCTGGGTTCTCCTGCTCAAGCAGGTCTACCATTTGTTTCACGGTCGGTTTCGGCGTGAATATCTGATTCGTCCTCTGTGAAGGGATATAGTCAAAAATATCCTCCCCGTTCTTCTCGTCAAAATAATCCGCCAACTTTTGCTTCAACCGCAAAAACTCTTTCACCGAATCATCAAAGACCACAGAATCGAACAACTTCCCGCGGAAATGCTTCCTCTCTCCCGTTTCGTTGTCGGTGTACTCACCACCGTCACGGAGGAAGCGGAACTGATCCAACGTGATACTCGTCACTTCCTTAAATACGTTGTCCGGCACAACCGTATCAAAAGTCTTCAGCGTCGTCTGGTCATTTCCATAGGCCATCAGGAACGACGGAATCGTCCGTGAGAATCCGCGAAGATGATCTCTGACGGTGCCTTCAATGCCGTCCTTTTTGCGTTCCTGAACCTTGGTCTCTACCGTCTGAACCGCTTCCTTCTGAGCCTCGTCTACAGCCGTCTTGGCGGCCTTTGCCACATTTTCCTTCAGCTGTCGATTAAGTTCCTGCTGTTTAGCTGCAAATTCTGCCTCAATCTGTGTTTCGCTCTTACCGGTCTCATCCCGTTTTTGCAACTCAGAAAGACGGTCTTGTTCCGCTTTTTTCTGTTCGATCCCATGATTGACGTAAACCTTGTTGATAGCGGTATCTACTTTAGTTTCAACCACTTTCTGAACCCGGTTTACATCCGATTTTTTCATCTCGTTTCCGTATGCCTCTTTCAGACTATCGATAATCGGAGTCACTGTCTCTTTCTTGACTACGTCCGCCACCTTTTTGGCGGCGTCAGTATTGTTGACCTTTTGATCAACAGTCGTCTTGACAACCTCGGTCACTGCTTCCTGCGGCCCTTCTCCATAAATTTTGTCGCCAAAGACTTCTTTATCCTTACCGATCACAGTTTCTTGGGAGAGATCTATTCCCCCAGTTTCTGGATCGATATCGAGTCCTTTCACCCCTTCCGGAGTTACCCGCTTAGCTTTCGGCTCCTTAACCGCGTCAAACTTATTGATGATGTCAATGACCTCAGGGGGCGCACTGAAAATACCGCTGATATTCTGGAAAAGGTAGTTCGACATGAATCCGCGCCGCACAACTTCCTGTGATCGTATCTTGCGCGGTATAGACAACACTTTTTCCGCATCAAGTTCAATCATCTCTCCCTGTTCATCTTCACCAATAACAGGAAAAAAATTCAACAACTCGCGAACATTTGCTTTCCGAGTCTCTGTGTCTCCTCGACCATTGGCCGTAGCTAATGACAGATCGTTGGCAAATTCTTCAAAAATGGTGAGGGTGCGCGCCGGGTCGAAGTCAAAAACGTAGGCATTTTCCTTTCGCCAATACTTTCCGTCATAAAACATATGGGGATTTTGTGAACGAAACGCAGCCTGCATATAAAGCGCCGGACTATGCAAATTACACAACATCAACACGGCAGTCCATTCAGGAATAGTTACCCCCGTAGTAAGTTGCCCCACAGATAAAGTGATTGTCTTGTTGTGGTTCTTAATAGCCCTTTTAACCTTCTCGTAGGCTTTTCCTGTCTCTTCTACCGTCCCATCCAGCTGTCCGTCGCCGGCAGCCAAAACGATCTCGTATTGACAAAAAACGGGATGTTCTTTGAGTTTCTTCGCGAGTGCTTTCGCACTGTCTACTCGGTCTAGAAGCCAAAACGTATGCTTCAGCTCATTACGTAACTCGTCCGTAGAAAATGGAAACTTTTCTTGTTTGGTCAATGCATCCAGAAATTTACTGACGCTGGCATCATGCACAAACCTGCCTTGTTTAGTTTCGAAAAATTCATTTAAGTCAAATGCGTACTCCTCTGTCTCGCCTTCAATTTCAATGCCACGTTTAAGCTCATCGCGCACGATTTCCGACATTTGGTAGGTGAAGAGATTAAGGCGTGGCAGCGTTTCATACGGATTACTTTCTCCCTCTGCACTCTTCCAATCCCGCTTTGCCTTCTGCTCGTCAGCATACGTCCAGTTATAAATAGCATCATCAGGAAACTTCTTGTTGGCTAATGCTTTAAATGGCGTTCCGGAAAGATGTAATGCAAAACGACGTTTAATCTTATCAAATGCAATATCGGTTTTTAATGTATCTACCCCCTCATGAGCTTCATCAATTACAAGAACATCCCATTCCAACTCCTGGACTTCCTTAAGCTTATTAAAAACTCCCCCAAAATAAATAGACCCTTTCAAATCTTGCAAACTCAAGAATTCAATAAATCCATCTATATCACTCTTACTAGCACTGTCAATATATTGTTTTCTAGTGAGCACAAAAGGTTCTTTTTTAAGTGAATCTGTTTCACTAACAAAACAATACCCCGATTGTCTACCAAGAAACTTTACATAATCCGAATACCAAGAATTTGCAATTGCCGGACGATTAGTAACAACAAGAATCTTTTTAGCTTTAACCTGTTTACAAAAATCGTAAACGCTCAACGTCTTTCCAAACCGTGGTTTAGCATTCCAGAGAAATTCTCCATCTTTATTATTTTCGTAATAATTTTTGGTTAAACGAACAGCCTCTACCTGTTCATTGCGAAGACGATATGGAACAACACTTGTTATTTCTACTTGATCAGGATGTTCTCTGAATTGATAAAACTTAATCTTACTTTCACCGCCCGAAATATGGAACCATTCAGTGCCATATTTGTTTTCAATATGGCACTTTCTCAGATATGCATGAAAATCCTTATCTGTAAAACTAATTCCAGAACCATCTTCATAGATTGCAGACCCCTTCCATTCTAGTTTTGCCTCAACATTTGCTGTATATGTCTGCTGCCTAATACGATCTTCAACACTTTGCGCTTCTGTATAGCCAATTTTTACCCATCCATCATGCTCAGCAATCTGCGGAGTAGAGTAAGCATAGATCATTGGTATTATTGATCGATTGGCTTTAATAGAAATCATTTCATCACCTCTTTAACATTTCGATCTATAAACTCAATATCCGAAGCAGATAATGAATATTTCTTATACAATTGTTTATCAATATTCGATACAGAAACAGACCAATTTATATCAGAAAGATTAGAGAAATCTTGATTTGGAACAAAACTCCACACGAACTTCTTGTTATCCTGAGTAACCTTCAAAACCCCCAGCATTACCCTTAAAAACCGGCTTTTTAAATATTTCGCCAAATTTTCTGCTTCAACCTGCGTATCAAATGCACCAATGCTGATAAATGTCTGGGTATGTCCTTCTCCAGGGCTACCAATCATTGACTCCGCTAGCGGCTCACCAAAAGCCCCCGAACCATTAGATTTAGGAAGAAAAATCTTATACTTCCAAAGATTATCATGAGGTGCTATATATTTTTCTTTAATCCAAAAAAGCTCTCGTCCACTATCAAACCTACCCATTATTCTTACAAATTTTTCATTTGAATTTGGCTTATCATGAAAAAATACAATATTCAATAAATTATCAAACACATTAGACGTGAGATCTTTTTCATGTCCCTTACTAATAAGAGGAACCACCTCCCCTTTAACCACTTTCGTTTGCTTCAGTAATTCAGGATAATCCCTATACAACAAGTCAGTAAATTTATAGCTCTCTGGAGAAAAAACACTATTAGACAAAGGACAAAAATCACTCCTGCTGACTTTATTTATTATGTCATTAAGTTCCGAGTGTTTAGTAAATATTTTTATAGGGCCAATCTTTTTATTAGCATCCCTATAGGTTATTACCACCCCTCCCTTTATATCAGTATCTCTAAAAATCTTAGAACTATCCTCCTCATAGCAAAGAACTTTAAAACACTCATCGTTCAACATCTTATTATTCCATTCTCTTTTTGTTTTACCAGCATTAAACAAAAATCTTGCCGGAGTAATCATTTCAACTCTATCAGATATCTTAAATGCCGCATCCATAAACTTATCATATACCGGATTATCCGACGTACCATCCTTCGTTTCTTGATACGGAGGATTACCTATAACAAAATCAAATTTCATAATAGTTCTCTATTTTAACTAAAAACAAACTCCCGACCAAGCTGCCAATCAAACAACTTGCACCGAGATTCTTCGAACTCAAACTGAGCAGAATTATCCCCGAATAAATCAAATTGTCGAGTCTCAGGAACCGAACCAAATGGAACAAGTTTCGTAAGACCATCCATTTGCCAAATATTCCAAGTAATAACATTTACCAAATCAAACATTTCTTTTTTCGTCGCTCGTCTTTTCCAGTATTTTTCCAAGTAATCACAAAAAGTTAATAATAAATTAATACGAGCAACAAGAACATTATCCCCCTGGAAATCATATCCATAAACACTCTTGAAAGCACAAAAGCTCCATTCAAGCCATTCTTCTTCTGTTCTGGTCCTTTCAGTTACAATACGAAGTTTTCGATCTAGTATTCCTATTCGATCCGTGACAGGAATAACACATCCTGTTACAGCATCATAACGCGATACCAAATAAGGCGCCTCACCACAAGCAATTTCCAACCTTCGAGATGTAATGTATTTTTTCCAAGAAAAACCTCGGCGGAAATGTACAGGCTGATAATTAACTATCCATCCCGTAGCTGTTTCCTGATTAAACTGTCCCAACTCCCCAAACCACTCGGCGTCACAATGATTGTTCATTTTATTAACAATCCACGACGGGGTAAACACTTCTGCCTTTGTTCGCTGACGCAGTCGTTGAGCCTCAAATTCTTTTTCTACCCGAGGACAAATTTTTAGCTCGCCAGACGTCAGCATATCTGCCGTAATCTGACACTTTTCTCCAAATTTAGGTGACAACTCCTCATAGGCGTTCGTGGCGAAGAGAATATTTTCACCTGTTGTCCGGTCTTTCAGAAGTTGATCCAACACCAGATTGACAGGAAATGTAGATATATCAATAAGATCGCTCATTTCTTTTCCAAATATTTGTAGAGCGTGGTTCGGGCAATACCGAGTTTTTTACATACAGCCGTTTTCGGCTCACCATCAGCAATCATCTTACGTGCCTCTTCGATAAGAGTCGCGGCCACCGGCTGGCGCCCTTTATATGCTCCACGAGCCTTTGCCTGAGCAATGCCTTCGCGCTGCCTTTCCAAAATCATGGAGCGCTCAAATTCAGCAAATGCCCCCAACATCGAAAGCATGAGTTTCGCCATTGGAGCCGTCTTTTCATCCGGCGAGAAAGTTAAGTTCTCTTTGATGAAGTGGATCGTCACCCCCTTTCCTGTAATCTTTGAAACGAGATTCAGCAAATCGGCAAGATTGCGAGCCAATCGATCCATGCTGTGAACATAGAGTTGATCCCCATCCCTAACATACTCAATCATTGCTTTGAGCTGCGGGCGATCCGTGTTTTTCGCGGACGCCTTGTCCGTAAAAGTCTTGTCAAGTGACAGATCAGCCAGTTGACGCGCGGTGTTTTGATCGACCGTACTCACCCGGATGTATCCCACTTTCGCAAAAGTAGTCATGCAAACGCCTCAATTGTTCGTTTGAAATCTAAGATGATTGTACACTGAATGTTCTTTTTCTCAAAATACATTTCAAACGTACACTTTTCCCACGTTCCTTTTTGTGCAGTTAGGGTGTACTTTAAGAGTTCGCCCAACACGCCTGCTCCACCACAGATTTAAAGTTCTTGTCGCAGAGTTCGCCGAGGTTTTCAACACACACATAACTTCGACCGAGAACTGCCGCAGCCTCCTTGACAATGCCTATTTCATCCCGACAGCACATCAGATCCTGAACAATTTTTATGTCAGGATCATTTCCCGGAATACCCCTGAACATGACGGAAATTCAGCTTTGTTGGCAACATAGAGTTGCGAGACCGATTTCCTGCTGATAGTTGCCGGATTTGCTCGGAGCCCAGTGAACAATGTTTATATTCATTGATATCTAGGCAATTTTCGTGCTGTCGTAGGAGATATTCCGTGGGGCAATGTCGAATAATTTGATGCCGGACGTCTTCGATTCGACAGCTTCGGGGGTAAGGGGTGTTGTATCTACGGTCGCGAATGGGTCGAGTTACGACAATTCCATCCCATCGGCTGCAAATGCCATGAAATCGAAATACCCTCCTGAAACTTAGTTTTCTGAAGAGCTGACTAAAAATGCAGGTTAAGTCATAAAAAAGTGCTTCAAGAGGAATTAAAAGTGAATACAATGCTTTTTGGGTTTATTTTCCGCTATTAAATTCCAGGACCGTCGGTAGCATTAGGCTCGATGACGTCAACGTTCAATCATTGGCGTATGGTTTGTAGTCCTTTTGCATCACCTTCAATGCCTGTTAGAAAGGGGATAGCATTATGTTGAAGCGCACGAAGTTGTTTCAGGCTCTTTTGGCGACAGGCTTAATTGCCGGCATGAACGTTGCTTCTGCCAACCTTTGGACTGATGCGGGCATGACGAATGCTGTCAACCACGATGGAAATAACAAGTACACGGTGCAGGGCGACGCCTATCTGAACAATCACACCTATTTTTCCGGTCAGAACTCGTTCATTGATATTGGCGGAAGCCTTTACAGAACGGGAGAGGCGGGGCACGCCAAGCTCGAGCTTTACGACCACACTACCGTTCATGTTGCGAAGGATGTAGTTCTCGATAACTTAACGAATCCCGGCGTGGTTGAAATCGGCGGATCACTCACTGTCGGTGAGCTCCATCAGTTCAACAAGCTGACAGGAAAGGATGGCGCAGCCATCGGCAAGATTGTGGCGGGTTCTTTCTATAACCATACGGCCGGCGTCTATGGTGATTTGACGGTGACCGATCATTTGGAAACGCAAGGCGCAGACTTGACGCTGACCGGTACGGTTGGTTCCGCGGATAAAGTCGCCGGGGTCACGAATACTAACGGCAACATCACCGTACTCGGAAACGTGTATACCAACCGAGTTAGCATGACGAACGGCAACGTATCCGTCAAGGGGGGGGGGACACTGGAACTTAACGGCGGTTGGGCCATGGTCACCGGAACGGGCAAGGAGGTGCTAGAGGCTACCGACATCGTCGTCAAGGGTAATGGTACGGTTTACGGATCGGAACTGAAGGCCAATACTTTTACCGTTGACGGAACTTCGGCCAATAGACTCTTCACTGTCGCTTACGACGAGAACAAGCTTAATCCCGGCAAGCTTAATGTCAACACGCTTGTGCTTGATGGGGACGTCAACTTCCAGCATCATGATCTGGATCATGCTCTTACGGTGAACAAAGTTGTTCTCAATACGCAGTCCAAGAACTATTTCCAGGTTTATGGCAGTTTGGATGTCGGAACACTTGAGGTCGACGGTGCCGCACGCGTGGACGGTTATATGAAGGGTAGTGCCCCATACGACATTCCTCTTGCCATCAAGACCGTTAACGTCAAGAAGGGTGCTTCTTTAACTTTCTCAAATACAAATGGAACTGGTAATTCCGCAGCATCGATCGGCGAGATTGTGCTGGAAGAGGGGGCTTCTCTTGCAAATGCGGCTTACAAGGATGACGGTACAACGCTGAGAAAAGGTTATCAGCTGGCAGTTAATAACCTGCATGCCAAAGATGCAGTCATTACAACACTGGACGGTACTACGACACTCGGCGCAAACAACGGCACGGTTCAGATAAGCGGTACGGTGAACGACCGCAATGCCGGCAAGACTGTTTTGAACCTCAATAGTGCAGACGATTATTGGACTGCAACGGGGGCAAGCAAGCTCGATACTCTCAAAACCAATGGCGGTACGACGGACATTTCTCAGACGACTGGAGATGTTGCAGTCACGAACCTTGACGGCACCGGCATTGTCCTGATGGATGCCGCAGGAGAGAACAAGCTGACTGCGACCAATACTGCCGGCGGCACGAGGATTGTCGCCAGAGCGACGAAAACTGCTGATGATGTCTCAGCTGAAGAAGCCGCAGGGATGATTGCTCGTCTCGAAGGCGTTGATGAGGCCGCCAAGTCCGCAGTTGTTGACGAAGGCATGTACAACGGTGCCATTACGGTTGATGGCACGGGTTCGGTGGTTGTCAAGGCCAATGGGCTTATGGCCGATGCTCTTGAACTTGGTTCCGCTTCGACGCTGAGCGTCAACCGCATTCTTATGAACGACGTCAGGAAGCGTCTCGGCAATATCCGAATGACCGAAGGAACCGAAGGCGTCTGGGCACGCTATGACGGCGGCCGTCTGTCCGGCAACGGGACCAAGACGAAGTTTCACACTTTCCAAGCCGGTGCAGATACGCTTCTTTCTGCCGCTCCCGTTCGTCTCGGCTTGTCCGGCTCTTACACGACAGGCGACGCCGATTACACTCGGGGTGATGCAGATCTCGATGTCTGGAGCCTCGGTGCCTATGCTCTCTGGACGGCTGACAATGGCGCTTTTGCCGACGTCATTGCTCGAATTGCCAGAACTGAGAGCGACTTGACCGTGGATGGCATTCACAAGGGCAAGCTTAATAATTGGGCGAGCAGCCTTTCGGGTGAATTTGGCTGGCACTTCGAGGTGGGCGGCAATTTCTATGCCGAACCTCAACTTGAGGTTACCTATACGCACGTAGATTCTGATAACCTGAAGCTGCAGGGTTCCGGCACGACTTATTCGTACAATTTTGATTCGTTTGACAGCGTGATCGGACGCGCGGGCGGTCTTGTCGGCATGAAGTGCCCGAACGGTAAAGGCGACTTCTATGCTCGTGCTTCGCTGGTGCACGAGTTCATGGGGGATTCGACCATTGTCGCTGCCAATGGCACTAGGATCGAAAACGACGGAAAAGACACCTGGGTCGAGTATGGCGTGGGTGCCAATTTCAACATTACTCCGACGACTTATTTTTGGCTTGACCTCGAGCGCACTTCCGGTGCAACCGTGGACGAGGACATCAGAGCGACTGTCGGCATTCGCCATGCGTTCTGATGAGATTTGACGGCGACTTGGTCGCTCCTGATGATCTGGAACGCTTGCTTAAGTAAGCAATACGGGAGGCCTCCTTGCGGAAGTCTCCCGTTCTTATTTTCACAGCCGCTTAGCCTGAGCATTAAGTTCGCATCCCGGCCTCACACTCATTGTGCCAAAGGCACTCAAACGATGGCAGGATTCCAGAATGGTGTTTCAGTTGTCGCGGGAGGGTTAGGCTAAGCAGTGTTTGAGGCGGGAGATACTCAACGAAAAACGATATCGGCTTCAGGGAATGAAACGCGTCCGCTGAGTGGGCTATGTCGTTTCACCGTCCCCAATGGCCTCCTTAATGGTGTGCGTCCAAGGATCCCCCTTGGCCCAGAAATACGAAATGCTATAAGGGTTTGTGTAGACTGCGCGAATCCGCTTAGCCCCTGAGGAAGGCTTAGCGAGAGATTCGGTGTTGCGCAGTGTTCCGCCGGGTCGCGCGCCTGCCGTTGTGGGATGCGCTGAGAACCAAAAACTGCCAAAAATTAACGCCCGCGTGATTCGTGGTCAAGCGGGCGTTGGGAGGATTGCGACGCGACCTGGAAACCGTCATCGCGTACCTGCCATTCTACTCGGTTTCAAGTGGAAAATCAGGATTATTCTTGGCCTTCCATGGATCGTCCGTATTGAGATCCGGCTGAGTACGAAGGGCGGCAACTCTTAATCGCCGATAGAAAGGCGCCCCGGGGATGCAAGCTAGCCGGGGGAGTTGACGATCAGTTGTACTTTTGTTTCACTTGCCGCCGTCGGTCTTCGGATCGGCGGCGTTTTCTTTCATCCGAAACTTTTGCCTATACCAACCTGAGCATTTTATTGTCATAATCCGACCGTTGGATGTGGTGATTGGTTTAGATGTTCCAACCCCCACAAAAAGCGCTTTGGCACCCCTCAGTTTTCCTTTTTCTTCAGTCAGATACTGTCGTTGTCAGGGATCCTGCGGGGATTTTAACTGCGTATGCCTGCCAAGCCAATGTTTTCAAGGCATGTATGCGCATACACCTCCACCAGGAATACGTCCCGGGTTGTCCATGACAACTCGGGTTTTTTATTGCCTTTCAAAGATTTAGTCCTGAAATTCGTCCATGGTCAGCCACCGACGTCCACCCCGGTGTTCGACGATTTTTAGCCAAAATTGTCTCTATTTTGGTGACTTCCGCGAGTGTGACAAACTCTTGCTTCAGGAACTACCGAAAACCGTGTCTACACCAATATTTCCAGGGCTTCAGCCTTTTTATTTTTTCAGGGGCTTTTCCTCAGAACCCCACTCGGAAACGATTGACAGCGTCTCTCACAAAATTCTTGGCGCCGAAATTATTCCCCTCATCGGTCGCCACGAAATTTCTCTCAGCCTTTATCCCTCGCCGATGCCCGCGGCAAAGCCTTTACCTGCGCGTATCAACAACAACGTTAAAAATCACGATAATTCAATATAATAGAGTACATAGTTTATGATTTTACCCATTTCTAATTTATAAAAATACCCATTTCTACTTTAGAAAAATTCCCATTCCTAGTTTAGAATTTTTCCCAAATCCATTTCCAAAAGGCACTATATGCTGATCGAACGCTGGGCTAACACGGAGCTTCTGACCAAACTGTCGACCAACCGCGTTGTTTCTGTTGTCGGCTGCCGGCAATCCGGTAAAACCACACTGCTGCTCAATGCGCCATTGCAGCACACACGCTTTCTATCACTGGATACCCAGGCGACTTTCGACGAAGCAAAATCGGATCCGTCGTTCTTCGTCCGCCGCCAGAGTCCCACCACGCTCATCATTGATGAAATTCAAAAAGTCCCTCAGCTAATCGGCGAAATCAAGTATCGCGTAGACCGTAATCCCGACAAGGGGCAGTACATCATTTCCGGTTCGTCGGATTACCGCAAACTCCCGCAGGCCAATGAGTCACTCGCCGGACGTGCCGGCTTCGTGCGGGTACGAACCTTCTGTGAAGCCGAACAGCGCGGCTGCGCACCGGGTTTTCTTCAAAGTCTCTTTGAGAAAAAGTTTCCCTCGGACAAAAATTTTGAATGCAGCAAACCACTGGTACTCTCCACCGCCATTCACGGCGGCTTTCCCGAACTTCTGACGCTCTCTGACGTTGACAGCAGAACAAGCTGGTTCGCTGACTACCTCTCCAACCAAGTCCTGCTGGATATGAGAGAACAATGGGGCGTCAGGAAAAAAAACACCATTGAGGAAGTTCTGAAGGCCGCCGCTATTTTCTCCAGTCGTGAAATGGTAAAGGCCACTCTGGCTGCCGATTTCAATATTGCCTGGAAAACGCTGGACACTTATTTTTCTGCCATTGAAGCCATGTACCTGGTCGATATGGTGCCGGGATGGGCGAAAAAAGACTACGACAAACCGGGACTAACTCCCAAACCTTTTATGACGGATTCCGGACTGATGGCGCACCTTCTTCACATCTACAGCCCGGACGATATTCTCAACAACAACGAAAAGTCCCAAAACGAAGGCGGCAAACTCGTCGAAACGTGGGTCTACAACCAACTTGCTCCCGAAGTCGATCTGCATGCGCCATGGAATATTCACCATTTCAGGTCACGCCGCCATGAAATTGACTTTCTCATCACTAACGAAAAAGGTCATGTCCTCGGTATTGAGGTGAAAGCCGGCGAAAGCGTTGCTTCCGACGACTTCCAACATCTTCACTGGATGCAGGAACTGCTCGGAGAAGACCATTTCACCGGCATCATCCTTTATTCCGGCAACCAAGTCCGCTCCGGCGGTCGCGGCTGCTTCGCTCTGCCTATGGCTGCTATGTGGTCAGACTTCTCAACATGGAAGCCTTTTGATTAACCGAGGATGTAAGGTTTTTTTGTGTCTAGTCGGCAATGGCGCCCCCACGCAGAGTGCGCAAGAAATCACTATGGCACACCGTGCACCCAGAACAAACGCGCCGGGAAACTTCCGTTTTAGGAATCCATTCCACAACAAAAGCGCGAGGGAGCCCCTGACTTTTAGTCACGGGGAGGAATCGCGCCCCGCGCGAAAGCGCGGTATAATTATGTTAGTTAATTAAGGAATGAACTAACATGAAATCTGATGGGTATATTCACAAAGAAGGGCTTGTTTACAAGAATCAGTTTCACGTGATTTTCTGTCCGAAATATCGACGGAAGGTGCTGGTCGGCGGTATTGATGAACGACTGAAGGAAATCCTTCCGGAAGAAGCAGCCAAATTACAGGCAGAGATCCTTTCTCTGGAAGTTATGCCCGATCATGTTCACCTGTTCCTTACTTGTGATCCGCGATTGCTCCTTCATCGCATTATTAAGCAACTGAAGGGCGCATCAGCACGCCGTCTCCGCATGGAATTTCCTGAATTGAAGAGTCGCCTGCCGTGCTTATGGACCCGCAGTTATTTCTGCTGTACGGTGGGGCATATTTCCGAAGCAACCATTCGCCGCTATATTGAAATGCAGAAGGACAAGTAATGAAAGCCGTTACCGAGAGCTACTGCGTAATGTTTGAGGTGAAAGTAAATCCCTCAGATATGCCGGAAATCGACCGGCGGCAGGAATGCGCGCGTCAGGTTTACAACACTTGTCTCGGACAATGCCAAAAGCATTGGCGACAGATTCGCAGTATTCCGGAATGGCGCTCAGCTCTGAAGGAACTTCAGGCGCTCAACCGTAAAACAGAACTTTCCTCTGACGAAAAATCTCGGCAAAAGATTCTGCGTCAGCAACTGAAAGCTATCGAACAGGCCGAAGGATTTTCCGAGTACGCCCTTCATGCGTACGCTTTGAAGATCAACCGTCATTTTGGTTCACCGTTGGGTTCCAACGAACTCCAAAAAGCCGCCACCTTTGCCTGGCGTACCTTCGAGCGTTACCGCTTCGGC
>PPYF01613029.1_pt1 | contig 14044 bp, 15 predicted proteins | sample 1559871 | NCBI WGS metagenome assembly PPYF01 (sample SAMN08240021, study PRJNA423297) | Human gut metagenome, whole genome shotgun sequencing project. | reverse complement strand
CCTATCCTATAATTGACTGGTTCATAATTAATCACGCTAACTGGTGAAACATAAAACACAGATCATGAATAATCTGCCGCTGCTAAATGATTTACGCGTCTTTATGCTGGTCGCTCGCCGGGCCGGGTTCGCCGCCGCCGCCGAGGAGCTTGGCGTATCGCCGGCGTTCGTCAGCAAGCGGGTTTCGCTGCTGGAGCAAACCCTGAATGTGATGTTGCTGCACCGGACCACCCGTCGGGTCACCATTACCGAAGAGGGGGAGCGGATCTATGAATGGGCGCAGCGCATTTTGCAGGATGTCGATGAGATGATGGATGAGCTTTCCGACGTGCGCCAGGTGCCGCAGGGAACGCTGCGTATTATCAGTAGCTTCGGCTTTGGCCGTCGGGTTGTCGCCCCGGCGCTGTCGGCGCTGGCTCTCCAGTACCCGCAGCTGGAGCTGCGTTTCGATGTCCAGGACCGGCTGGTGGATTTAGTCAATGAAGGGGTGGATCTCGATATTCGCGTCGGCGACGATATCGCACCGAATCTGATTGCCCGCCAGCTGGCGGCCAATCACCGCGTACTCTGCGCCTCGCCGCAGTTCCTTGCCCGCCATGCGCCGCCGAAACAGCTGAGCGATCTGGCCGCGTTACCCTGCCTGGTGATTAAAGAGCGCGATCATCCGTTCGGCGTCTGGCAATTGCATAGCAAAGAGGGCCAGCACGCCATCAAGGTAACCGGGCCGCTCTCCTCCAACCATGGTGAAATTGTGCATCAGTGGTGTCTGGACGGGCAGGGGATTGCGCTCCGTTCGTGGTGGGACGTCCGGGAGAATATCGCCAGCGGACATCTGGTGCAGGTGCTGCCGGACTACTGGCAGCCGGCCAACGTCTGGGCGGTTTACGTCTCCCGGCTGGCGACGTCGGCCAAAATCCGCACCACCGTGGAGTTTCTGCGCCACTACTTTCAGCTGCACTATCCGCAGCATGAGCCGACGGCCAGCGCCGTCGGCAGAGGCGATTAAACCCCAAGGCGGTCGCGCAGGCTGTAGTAGGCGGCGCCCATGGCGGTAAAAGGAATGCGCAGGCTGCGGCCGCCCGGGAACGGGTAGTGCGGCAGTTTGGCGAAGGCGTCGAAACGCTCGGCGTCGCCGCGCAGCAGCTCTGAAATCAAGCGTCCGGCAAGGTGGGTACAGGTCACGCCGTGGCCGCTGTAGCCCTGCATGTAGTAAATATTGTTATCGAGACGCCCGAACTGCGGCATCCGCGACAGGGTTAGCAGGAAGTTGCCCGTCCAGCGGTAGTCAATCTTCACCCCCTGCAGCTGCGGGAAGGTTTTCAGCAGTTTCGGCATAATCAGCCGCTCCACGTCGTCCGGATCGCGCGCGCCGTAGACCACGCCGCCGCCGTACAGCAGACGGTTGTCGCCGGTCAGACGGTAGTAGTCCAGCAGGTAGTTACAGTCTTCCACACAGTAGTTTTTCGGGATCAGCGAGCGGGCGACCTCTTCCGACAGCGGAGCGGTAGTGACCACCTGGGTGCCGCACGGCATGCTGCGTTTCGCCAGCTCCGGCTCCAGTTTATCGCCGAGATAGGCGTTGCCGGCGACGATCACGTAGCGCGCGGTGACCTGGCCGCGCGCGGTGCTGACCACCGCCGGGCTGGTGTGCTGGATGCGGGTGACCGGCGACTGCTCATACACCCGGCCGCCGTTCAGGCGAATGGCATCCGCTTCGCCGATGGCGAGGTTCAGCGGGTGAATATGGCCGCCGCTGTGGTCGAGCAGGGCGCCGACGTAGCGGTCGCTGTCCACTTCGCGACGAATGGCCTCTCTGTCCAGCAGCTCCAGCTGGGTGTTGCCGTAGCGCTCCCAGTTGGCTTTCTGCTCTTCCAGGGTTTCCAGCTGTTTATGGTTCATCGCCACGAACAGGCCGCCCGGGCGGTAATCGCACTGGATCTGATACCGTTGGATGCGTTCGCGGATGATATCGCCGCCTTCGAACATCATGCTGCCGAGCATTTTTGCCGCATCCGGGCCGTAGTTCTTTTCAATGACGTCGATATCGCGGCTATAGGAGTTGACCAGCTGACCGCCGTTGCGGCCGCTGGCGCCGAAGCCGATGCGCGCCCCTTCCAGCACCACCACGTCGTAGCCCATTTCGGCCAGATGCAGGGCAGACGAGAGGCCGGTGTAGCCGCCGCCGACGACGCAGACGTCACAGTTGATGGATCCCTCCAGCGTCGGGAACGGTTCATACTTGTTGGCGCTGGCGGCATAGTAGCTAGTGGTATGTTCAGTCATGATCAAGACTCCAGGGCAATCCAGATGGTTTTCAGTTCGGTGAATTTTTCCAGCGCGTGCAGCGATTTATCGCGCCCGTTGCCGCTCTGCTTGTAGCCGCCGAACGGAACGGTCATATCACCATCGTTATAGTTGTTGACGAAGACCGAGCCAGCCTTCAGGCGACGGCTCATGCGGTGGGCGCGTGACAGATCGCGGGTCCACACGGCGGCGCCGAGACCGTAGTCACTGTCATTGGCAAGCTGCAGCGCCTCTTCTTCGCTTTTGAAGCGGGTCACCACCAGCACCGGGCCGAAGATCTCTTCCCGGCTGAGGGTTGATGCCGGGTCGACGTCAACGAAAATGGTCGGGCCAACGGCGGCAGGCCACGGGTTTTTCCGTCCGTCGAGGAACAGGGTGCTTTGGCTTTCGCCGCCGCGAATAAAGCTATGCACGTTGTCGGCATGGGTATTGTCAATCAGCATGCCCATGGTGGTGTCCGGATCGAGCGGGTTGCCCGGCTGCCAGTGTTGCGCCTCAGCTTTCAGCCGCGCCAGGAACTCGTCAGCGATGCTCTCCTCGAGCAGCAGACGGGTCCCGGCGATGCACACCTGCCCCTGGTTATAGAAGATGCCGCCGGCGGTGGCGCGAACCGCTTGTTGCAGATCCGGGCAATCGGCGAAGACAATGTTGGCGCTCTTGCCGCCCGCTTCCAGCCACACGCGCTTCATATTGCTGTCGCCGGCGTCTTTCAGCAGCTGCTTGCCGGTGCGGGTGGAGCCGGTGAAGGTGATGACTTCAACATCAGGATGTAGGGCCAGCGCCTGCCCGGCCTCGTGGCCAAAGCCGCTGACCACGTTCAACACGCCGTCCGGCAGGCCGGCCTCTTTCGCCAGCCCGGCCAGACGCAGGGCGGTAAGCGGCGATTTTTCCGAGGGTTTGAGGATTACGCTATTGCCCGCCGCCAGCGCCGGGCCGAGTTTCCAGCAGGCCAGCAGCAGCGGGAAGTTCCACGGCACCACCGCGGCGATCACGCCAATTGGTTCGCGAACGATCATCGCCAGCTCGTTGCTGCCGGTGGGGGCCACTTCGCCATAGACTTTATCCAGCGCTTCGGCATACCAGCGAATGGCGCGGGCGGCGCCGGGAATATCGTCGCGCAGGCTGTGGCGAATCGGTTTGCCGGTATCCAGCGTTTCCAGCAGCGCCAGCTCTTCACGATGGGCCTCCATCAGATCAGCAAAGCGAGTGAGGATCGCTTTACGCTGTGCGGGGGAGGCCTGCGACCAGTCGCCGTTATCAAAAGCCTGGCGCGCGGCTTTCACCGCCCGTTCGACGTCGGCTTTTTTACCGCGGGCGACCTGGGCTAATGTCTGCTGCGCGGCAGGGTCGATAGTCTCAAAGGTGGTATTATCGGCCGCGGCGCAATATTCGCCGTTAATAAATAAGCGTGTTTCAATGGCCAGGTTTTTCGCTTTTTCCTGCCAGTAAGCCAGGTGCTGAAAATTCATCATGACTCCTTAAAAACATTATCGGCAAAATAATCAGTGCGGCGTTTTCAGGCTGCACGGGGGCACTGCGCCGGGCGCAGGGCATAGCGTATCCCCGGAGTTGAATACCGTTTTATTCTCCTGATTTTTGACGGGTTGTTTGCAACCCGAATTATTCAGGAGCGAGTCGCCATTCACTGGCGTTAATTATTTCAGGGCCAACAGGAAATAATATTCCGTACGGCGCAGACGTTATTACTACGAGTTCTTCGCCGCGACGAAAATAGATTTTCCGTCGCGACAGGCCTGAAGTAAGCCTGAACCTCGTTCAGGCGAAATAATCAGAATGTGGTGGGGGTGTGGGCACTGATGATGCGGCAGATGCCTGCCGAGGTGTTGCTGAAGCTGTGCGGAATGCCGGTATTAATGGCATAGCTCTGTCCAGCCACCAGGTGGTACGACTGACCGTTAATGGTCAGCACGATCTCACCTTCCAGTATGGTGCCTATCTCCTCACCCTGATGCTTAATCCTCTTATGGTGCTGATGGCACTATGTGTTAACCCAGACAGTTCGGCGGCACGACGCTGTGAGAGACCCAGCTGTTGGCGGATCTCTGACAGACGTTTCCCTGGCGCCAGTCCGTCATCGCTCATATTTGCATTTCCTTAACGGTAGTGGTCAGCGCCGCCGCTTTTCAGCATGATGGCCCTGACAGGCGGTGATAAAACCATCAAACAACATACGCGACAGGGCGTATTCGCTACTGTTCCATTCTGGATGCCACTGTACGCCCAGCGCGAAAGGATGATCGTTCACGCTGACCGCTTCCACCAGTCCATCCGGCGCTCGCGCCTCCACGCGCAGCTGCGGACTGAGGGTTTTTGCCCCTTGCCCATGTAGCGAGTTTACCCAAAACGTGTTGCAGCCCGGTATCAATTGCGACAGCAATCCTCCTTCCTGAACCTCAACCTGATGGGACGGCGCATACTGCTGCTCGACGGGCAGTTCAGGATCTTCGCGATGTTCAAGGAGCTCAGGCTGCTCGAACAGACGACGATACAGAGTCCCGCCGGTGGCGACAACCAGTTCCTGCAGTCCACGACAGATGGCGAAAATGGGGATGCGCCTTTCGAGCGCGGCGTTAATCAGCGCCATGCTCAGAAGATCACGCCCGGGGTCGGCGTCAGGCTCATCGCCGTTTTCACCATAAAGGTGCGGCTGCACATTGCTGGGGCTGCCTGGCAGGTAGATCCCGTCCAGTTTATCAACGACCGCGTTCAGTAGCTCCGGCTCCGCCAGCGCATGCGGCAGGGCAATCGGCAGTCCGCCGGCGTTCACAATTGCATTCAGGTACTTTTCTTGCAAGGTCTGGGTCTGGTGACCCTTAAGCCTGTTTCTACACATCACGACGCCAATAACTGGCTTGTACATTATATTTTCCATGATCGCCCTCACAAAGTGGACTAAATTATGACCGCTATAGCGGGTTTAACGGCCATATCGTTCAATATTTTCTCAATCTAGCAGTGGAAATAGCCCTTTGCAAACTTAATTTAACATTTGACAAACAATTTATTTGCATACACAGTCGATGGGGTGGACATTATATTTAACGGTCTGAGTGCAGGACCGAAACCCAACCAACGGCGGTGAATCATGGAAACCAATATCGTAGAAGTTGAGAATTTTGTTCAGCAAACGGAAGAGAGACGGGTTAGCGCGTTCGCGAAAGAAGTGAAGCGCTACCTCGAAACCTACCCTGATACCCAGTATGTCGATGTCCTCCTCACTGACCTGAACGGCTGCTTCCGCGGCAAGCGCATCCCGGTTGCCGGCCTGAGCAAACTGGAGAAAGGCTGTTATTTCCCGGCCTCGGTGTTTGCGATGGATATTCTCGGCAATGTGGTGGAAGAGGCCGGTCTGGGCCAGGAGATGGGCGAGCCGGATCGCAGCTGCATCCCGGTACCCGGCACCTTAACCCCTTCGGCGGCTGACCCACAATCGATAGCCCAGGTACAGCTAACCATGGTTGATGAAGATGGCGCTCCCTTTGACGTTGAGCCGCGGAACGTACTCAACCGCCTCTGGCAGCAGTTGCGCCAGCGCGGGCTGTTCCCCGTGGTAGCGGTAGAGCTGGAGTTCTATTTACTGGACCGCAAACGCGATGCCGAAGGCTACCTGCAGCCGCCGTGTGCGCCGGGCACCGACGATCGCAACACCCAAAGCCAGGTCTACTCGGTCGATAACCTTAACCACTTCGCCGACGTGCTCAACGACATCGACGAGCTGGCCAAACTGCAGCTGATCCCCGCCGATGGCGCGGTGGCGGAAGCCTCGCCGGGCCAGTTTGAAATCAACCTTCACCATACCGATAACGTGCTGGACGCCTGCGATGATGCGCTGGCGTTAAAACGTCTCGTGCGTTTGATGGCGGAGAAGCATAAGATGCACGCCACTTTTATGGCGAAGCCTTATGAAGAGCATGCCGGCAGTGGGATGCATATCCACATCAGCATGCTGAACAATAAAGGGGAAAACGTGCTGGTGGACGGCGATGGGGAAGACTCTGCGCTGCTCAAACGCGCGCTGGCCGGGATGATCGATCTGATGCCGGCCTCGATGGCGCTGCTGGCGCCGAACGTGAACTCGTATCGCCGCTTCCAGCCGGGGATGTACGTCCCGACGCAGGCTTCGTGGGGGCATAACAACCGCACCGTCGCGCTGCGTATTCCGTGCGGCGAGCGGCAGAACCACCGCGTGGAGTATCGCGTCGCGGGGGCGGACGCCAACCCGTATCTGGTGATGGCGGCGATTTTTGCCGGCATTCTGCACGGGCTGGATAACCCCCAGCTGCCTTTACAGGAAGAGGTGGAAGGTAACGGTCTGGAACAAGAGGGCCTGCCGTTCCCGATCCGCCAGAGCGATGCGCTGTGGGAGTTTATGCAGAACGATCACTTGCGTGAGCGCCTCGGCGAGCGTTTCTGCCATGTTTTCCATGCCTGTAAGCATGATGAATTACTGCAGTTTGAGCGTCTTATCACAGAAACCGAAATTGAGTGGATGTTGAAAAACGCCTGATGGTCGCCCCGCGAGGGGCCCATAAGTTTGGTAATCAGTAGCATCATACGGCCTGAGCGGAGCCTGGCCGACGTTTTTGCTGGGAGCCCAGCCATTTCCCGGATGTCGCGTTAAGGAGCGCAGGCGGCAACGGGGCTTCAGTTAACGACACAGTGTGTGACGAGGAAATGAGATGATGCAGATGTTCAAATATCCGCAGGGAGAGGGAGGCCGCTCAGGCCGCATTGGATGCCAGCCAGCTACCGCTTACCGGTCCGTCTTACCCTTTTATCTATGCCTTACCCCTTTGCTAAGCAGGTTTGTCACGCGGACGTTGGGCCCGCAAACTGTTAACAGCAAGGGGGGTATGGGCGATGGCTATTAATCCTCCGGCGCATAACGCCTCTCAGGCGGGCAGACCGCGTCTGCGTAAATCCCTCAAACTCTGGCAAGTGGTGATGATGGGGCTGGCCTATCTGACGCCAATGACGGTGTTTGATACCTTCGGCATCGTCTCGGGCATCAGCAATGGCCACGTTCCGGCGTCTTATCTGCTGGCGCTGGCTGGCGTGCTGTTCACCGCCATCAGCTACGGCAAACTGGTGCGTCAGTTTCCGGAAGCCGGTTCCGCCTATACCTACGCGCAAAAATCCATCAGTCCGCACGTCGGCTTTATGGTTGGCTGGTCGTCGCTGCTGGATTATCTGTTTCTGCCGATGATCAACGTCCTGTTGGCGAAGATCTATCTCTCGGCCTTGTTCCCCGAAGTGCCGCCGTGGGTGTGGGTAGTGACCTTTGTCGCTATTCTGACCGCCGCGAACCTGAAAAGCGTTAACCTGGTGGCCAACTTCAATACCCTGTTCGTGCTGGTGCAGATTTCGATCATGGTGGTGTTTGTCATTCTGGTGGTGCAGGGGCTGCATAAAGGCGAGGGGGTGGGTACCGTCTGGTCGCTGCAGCCGTTTATCAGCCAGAATGCGCATTTGATCCCGATTATTACCGGCGCGACCATTGTCTGCTTCTCGTTTCTCGGTTTCGACGCGGTGACCACCCTGTCGGAAGAGACCCCTGACGCCGCGCGGGTGATCCCGAAGGCAATTTTTCTCACCGCGATGTACGGCGGCATTATCTTTATCGTCGCGTCGTTCTTTATGCAGCTGTTCTTCCCGGATATTCATCGCTTTAAAGACCCCGATGCCGCGCTGCCGGAGATTGCGCTGTACGTGGGCGGCAAGCTGTTCCAGTCGATTTTCCTGTGCACCACCTTTGTTAACACCCTGGCGTCCGGCCTGGCCTCCCATGCCAGCGTCTCCCGTCTGCTGTACGTGATGGGCCGCGACAACGTCTTCCCGGAGCGCATTTTTGGCTATGTGCATCCGAAATGGCGTACCCCGGCGCTGAACGTGATTATGGTGGGCATCGTTGCGCTGTCGGCGCTGTTCTTCGACCTGGTGACCGCCACCGCGTTGATTAATTTCGGCGCGCTGGTGGCCTTCACCTTCGTTAACCTGTCGGTGTTCAACCACTTCTGGCGGCGCAAGGGGTACAACAAAACCTGGAAGGATCGACTGCATTATCTGCTGCTGCCGATGGTCGGGGCGTTGACGGTCGGGGTATTGTGGATCAATCTCGAGGCCACCTCCCTGACGCTCGGCCTGGTGTGGGCGGCGCTTGGTCTGCTGTACCTGACTTATCTGACCCGACGCTTCCGCAAACCGCCGCCGCAGTTTGATGCCGCTAAAGCGGAGCAGGCCTGGGAGTCATAGGTTCTGAGGCATAAACTGAACGAAGGCAGGCCCGCAGGCCTGCTTTCGTTTTGGCTTCGGTAAGGGACAGTACAGGACGGTAAAGAAATCAGCAGAAAACGGTGGGGAACGGAAGGTATTATTTCTTCTTTTTATGGACAGGTAACTGACTGGCGCGCCGCTCTTTGAGGTACGACACCAGGCTGTAGATGGCGACGCCCAGCAGCGCCACCGCGACGATAAAGAGAATAAGACCCGACATAGACCAACCTAATATTCTGTTTGGAAAGGGAAAAAGATACAGGGCTCTGTGTGAAGATAACATCGGGATATGTCTGAAAGATGACGCCTCATCGCGAGAATATCCGGCGGCGGGGTTGTGATAAAATATTTCCCGCAGGGATGTGACCGCCTGGGTTTCACCTGAAATGGCGTAACACTCCGTTAAGTGATTTTACAGAAGTGCGGCCTACAGCGAGTTACGCTGACCGCGAATAAGAACGATCTGAGAGTCAGTCATGTATAAGAAAACCCTCAGCCTGCTGGGCGTAGCGTTGGCGCTGTCTGCCTTCGCCAGTCAGGCTGAAAGTGAACGTCAGGCGAGCCGCGAGCGGATCGTGGAGCAGGTCCTCAAGCCGTGTGAAGGCAAAAAGGCGGGCGATAAGGTGGTGATTACCGATCGCCGCGGCGGCGAGCACGAGGCGATCTGTACCCTGACGGCGGTTCCGCTACCGGAGTAGCGCCCGCCGCACGGTGCCGCTTATCGATACCGCGGCGCAGGCTGTCCGGTTCGCGTGCTGGTAAACAGCGCCAGTCTGGACTGCTCAAAAGTCTCCCACAGTCCCAGGTCATGAACCGGTGGTAAGGTGACCTGTTCCCCCATCTCCAGCCCCCTGAGAGCGGCGTCAACCAGATCCTCGGTGGTCATTACCGTGCCGCTGGGCAGAGCGTCCAGCGCCACGCCGGAGGTCGGCCACAGATCGGTAGCGGTCGCCGCCGGCAATACCGCCTGAATACGCACGCCGCTGTCGGCAAACTCCTCCTGCAGGCCGCGGGTGAAGCTCAACACCCAGGCTTTGCTGGCGCTGTAGACTGCGCTGCCCGGCAGCGTATGCAGCGCGAGGATAGAGGCAATATTGATCAGCGTCCCCCGGCGTCGTGGGGTGAAAGCGGCCAGCGCGGCATAGCTCAGACGCAGCAGCGCGGTGGTGTTGAGCGTATGAATCGCCTGGTGCTCGCGTGGCGTACTGGCGAGAAAACCCGCCAATTTCGCGGTGCCGGCGTTGTTAATGAACAGGTCGATGGCGGGATCCTGCTGCAGACGCTGCTCTACGGCGGCAATCCCGTGCTCTTCGCTAAGATCGGCTTTGAGGATGCTTGCCTGGATGGCGTAGCGCGCCTGCAGCTGGTCGGCGAGCGCCTGCAGACGGTCTTCACGACGGGCGGCGAGGATCAGGTTGTAGCCGCGGGCGGCGAGTCGTTCGGCATAGATCGCGCCGATACCTGAGGACGCGCCGGTGATAAAAGCTGTGTGCGATGGTTGGGTCATGAGAAATGCCTCGTAAAAGGTTGCATTATTAAACCAAATTCAGCATGAGATATTAGGTTTAATAATGCAACCATTTTGCCAGGACTTTTTCATTTTTGCTTGTCGCGGGCAGCGTTTAGTTGTTCAGCGGGATAGCGATGGTGATGTCCGCCGGGGCCAGCTCACGGCCATCTGCCGCCTGCAGGACCAGCTTACGCAGGGGCTGGCGCTGCTGGCGGTCAATGAGCCGGGTCGCCGGTTCGTCAGGATCGAACAGATAGTCGTCTGCCCACTGGGAGAGGGCGACCAGCACCGTCTGCAGGGCACGGCCCTTATCGGTCAGGACATACTCCTGCCAGGCGGCAGGGGAAATTTTCGGCTACGGTCTAAGTTTGCGAGCGATTACCAGGAAAAATGTCATAAATCCGGCACAATTAACGCGATGATAATAAATGACTAAGGATGAAGGGATGAAAAAACGTCTACTTGCCGCCGCCGTTACCGGCGCGGTGATGTTATCCGCTGGCGCTCAGGCGCAGGACACGGCCGCCCCGGAGGGGTATCAGCTGCAGCAGGTGCTGATCATGAGTCGTCACAACCTGCGTGCGCCGTTGGCCAATAACGGCAGCGTGCTGGAGCAGTCCACCGCCAAGGCCTGGCCGCAGTGGGATGTGCCGGGCGGCCAGCTGACCACCAAAGGCGGTGTGCTGGAGGTGTATATGGGCCACTATATGCGCGAATGGCTGGCGCAGCAGAAGCTGGTGACCAGCGGCGAGTGCCCGCCGGAAAACGCGGTTTATGCCTACGCTAACAGCCTGCAGCGCACCGTCGCCACCGCGCAGTTCTTTATCACCGGCGCGTTCCCGGGCTGCGGCATCCCGGTGCATCACCAGCCTCAGATGGGCACCATGGACCCGACCTTCAACCCGGTTATTACCGACGACTCCCCGGCGTTTCGCGAGAAAGCGCTGCAGGCGATGGAAAAAGAGCGCCAGGGAATGCAGTTGACCGAGAGCTACAAGCTGCTGGAGACGATGATCGATTACCGCAACTCGCCCTCCTGCAAAGAGAAGAAGGTCTGTTCCCTGAGCGAGGGTAAAGATACCTTTAGCGCCGGTTATCAGCAGGAGCCGGGAGTGTCCGGACCGTTGAAGGTGGGCAACTCGCTGGTAGACGCCTTCACCCTGCAATATTATGAAGGCTTCCCGAAAGATCAGGTGGCGTGGGGGGAGATCGCCAGCGATAAGCAGTGGCGAGTGCTGTCGAAGCTGAAAAATGGCTATCAGGATAGTCTGTTTACCTCGGTGGCGGTGGCGCAAAACGTCGCCAAACCGCTGGTTAAATATATCGATAACGCGCTGGTGGGCGAGGGAGCCAGCAAGGCGAAAGTCACGCTGCTGGTGGGACACGACTCGAATATCGCTTCGCTGCTCACCGCCCTGGACTTTAAGCCCTATCAACTGCCCGGCCAGTATGAGCGCACTCCTATCGGCGGCAAACTGCTGTTTCAGCGCTGGCATGACAGCGCCGGCAATCGCGATCTGATGAAGATTGAGTATGTCTATCAAAGTACCGAGCAACTGCGTAACGCCGACGCGTTAACCCTGCAGGCCCCGCCGAAGCGGGTCACTCTGGCGCTTAACGGCTGTCCGGTTGATGACCAGGGATTCTGCCCGCTGGAGACCTTTAAAAAGGTGATCAACGAGGCGGCGAAATAACGAAAAAAACCCGGAGCACTCCGGGTTTTTTTAGCAGGTTAGGGTGAGCCCAGGTGGGGATAAACCTCCTAGACGTTTTTACGCTCAATCGTCTGTTCGCCCCAGAACAGGCTGTCTTTATCGGTTTTGGCAAAGGCCAGCGCCAGCACTTCGTCGCTGCCTTCCTCCCAGATTTGCTCCGCCAGTTTCTCATCGTAGTGGGCGACTTCGAAAATCGCCTCGGCAATTTCCGGTGAGGTGTTACGTAAACTTGCCCATTCGCCGACGCGATGTGCTTTTGCTTCTTGAGTTGGCATAGTGCTCCTCCTGCAGAAGATTAGCCGTGCAGTTTAACGGCCAGTTTGGCGACATGTTCACCCTGATAGCGGGCGATGGCTAACTCTTCCTCGCTCGGCTGCCGCGAGCCGTCGCCGCCGGCGATGGTGGTTGCGCCATAAGGGGTACCGCCGCGTACCTGGGAGATATCGAATAGCTCCTGGGCGCCATAGCCGATCGGGACGATGATCATGCCGTGGTGGGCCAGCGTCGTCCAGGTCGAGGTAATGGTTTGTTCCTGGCCGCCGCCGGTACCGGTTGAGCTAAATACGCTGGCGATTTTGCCATACAGAGCGCCGGACGCCCACAGACCGCCGGTTTGATCGAGGAAAGTACGCATCTGACCGGACATGTTGCCGAAGCGCGTCGGGGTACCAAAGATGATGGCGTCATACTCTGCCAGCTCCTGCGGCGTGGCGACGGGCGCGTTTTGCGTTTTCCCGCCTGCTTTGGCGAATGCTTCAGCCTGCATGGTTTCCGGCACGCGCTTCACAACCACCTCAACGCCGTCCACCCGGTTCGCCCCATCGGCGACGGCGTGAGCCATGGTTTCAATGTGTCCATACATGGAATAATAAAGCACCAGAATTTTAGTTCACTAACCTTATAGATACGCGGCAGGACAGCGGCGTCGCCGCTCCCGCGTAATGCACTATGATGTCTAACCTAATGGAGGTCAGTAATGGCAAACCATCGTGGCGGTTCCGGCAACTTTGCCGAAGACCGTGAAAGAGCATCAGAAGCAGGACGTAAAGGTGGCCAGCATAGCGGGGGGAATTTTAAAAATGACCCTCAGCGCGCCTCAGAGGCTGGCAAAAAAGGGGGTAAAAACAGTCATGGTAGTCGTGAAAGTTAACGCGCGACTCGCACTGTTCTCTTTGATGCGGTGTTAATCTCCCCGACCCAACCGCATCGCCCTCGCCGCCGGCATCTGCCGGCGGTTTTTTTATCTGTCGGTGGTTGCGCTCCCGCCGGGCGGATTGCACACTGGTCGCCCGTTAATCGTCATGGCTGTCTTATGTCTTCGTTAAAATTCTCCGTTAGCCGCCAGGAAGCGCTCCTTATCATGATCACCATGTTCTGGGGAGGGACGTTCCTTGCCGTACAGTACGCGGTGAGCCTCAGCGGGCCGCTGTTTTTTGTCGGTTTGCGTTTCGCGACCGCCGCGCTGGCGGTGGGCCTGCTTTCGCTGCGCACTCTGCGCGGTCTGACGTGGCTGGAGGTGAAGGCCGGGGTAGCGATTGGCGTGGCGATTGCGCTGGGGTATGGCCTGCAGACCTGGGGACTACAGACCATCTCCAGCAGTAAATCTGCCTTTATCACCGCGATGTATGTACCGCTGGTGCCGCTGCTGCAGTGGCTGTGCCTGGGACGTATGCCGGGGGTGATGTCCTGCGTGGGGATTGTGCTGGCCTTTATTGGTTTAATTCTGCTGGCCGGGCCGGAAAATAATCTGCTGGCGCTTGGCGTGGGGGAGATGATCACTCTGGCAAGCGCGGTGGCGATCGCGGCGGAGATTATCCTTATCAGCGCCTGGGCCGGAAAAGTCGATGTCCGCCGGGTGACGGTGGTGCAGCTGGCGACCGCGTCGCTGGTGGCTTTCGCCGCCATGAAGCCGGCGGGTGAATCGGTGCCGTCGTTGACGCCGGCCCTGCTCGGCGTCGCGCTGGGGCTGGGGATTTTCAGCGCGATCATTCAGGTGACCATGAACTGGGCGCAGCGCAGCGTCTCGCCGACGCGGGCCACTCTTATTTATACCGGTGAACCGGTATGGGCCGGTATTTTTGGCCGGCTGGCCGGTGAGCGTCTGCCGCTGCTGGCCCTGCTCGGCTGCGTTTTGATCCTCGCGGGGGTGCTGGTGAGCGAGCTGAAGTGGAAGCGCAAGTCGCCGCCGCAGGTTTCCACAAACGACGATGCGCAGCCGCTC
>PPYF01269912.1_pt1 | contig 14046 bp, 10 predicted proteins | sample 1559871 | NCBI WGS metagenome assembly PPYF01 (sample SAMN08240021, study PRJNA423297) | Human gut metagenome, whole genome shotgun sequencing project. | reverse complement strand
TATCTCGTAATTATTCTCTTAAGTATTCTGCTATACCCATAAAATTTCGTTCCAACAAATACATCTGGCTAGCCATAAAAGTGAAAAAATCTCCCCAATGCGCTCTCCGATGCAAATCCAATCCTTCTTTTGCTACATAGATACGGGCCACTTGTCGGCCATTCTCACGGACAAAACAAATATCCCAGATCAAACCTTCGGGAAAATCCTGTTCCAACGTCTCTTTATACCAAGTCAGGCGCTCAAACATTTCCAGACGTAAATCCTCGCTACGGTGGTTTACCTCAAGAATAACGTAAGCCCCTTGGCGGTTCGCGTCGAATTTCAACTCAACGCCCTTTACCTTCGTATCATATAATGTCCAAATTTTCTTACGCCCCCGCAAATAGGGTTGCACCTCACAAAAAGCGGCGAAGCTTTCCCAAAACTCCAATTTGAGATTCTTCAGTTCCTCCTTACTATACATTACCTATAAATGTCTTTCTTTGTTACCTTAACGATCTGTCCGAATTTAGAGAGTTTCTCCATATCCATACTCTTTGAATTACCGACTATCGCATATATCATTAAATGATCTTGTATATTCTCCCTATAAAAACGAAGGATATCCTCCATAGTCATCCGATCGATAACCTCCAGATAATCCTTGTTCGGATCGCTCTCGTACCCTTCACGCCGGAAACCGGCGATCTTCAAGGAAAGGGAGCGACTAGTAGGATATTCATTATTCACCCAATTACGAATCGTCTGCTTCACCGACTCCACCCGTTCCGGACGTTCCGGCATATCATGCACCAAATTCTCCAACACTTCCATCGCATCGATCATCTTATCCGTCTGTGTAGCCAATTTCATCACGAAACTAGCGGGCTTCTCCGATCGATTCAAAGGAGGATGTTTCAAACGGGCATTTACTTGATAAGCGAACGAACGAAACTCACGGATCTCCTGAAACATCAAGGATGACATATCCCCTCCGAAATAAGCACTAAACAACCGGGAAATAGGACGATCTTCCTTAGCCTTCAACGGATCGATATACATATAGGCATAGATTATGCTTTGCGTGACATCCTCCATGTCCATGAAAAAGACAGTCGGCTTATCATACGTCATAAGATCACGGATATAGGGAGAGTTCGATGGAATACTTACCTCCTCCAAGGGTAAATGCTGCTTGATCTGCCGGGCAGCCTCCTCCATAGACAATGTACCACAATAATGCAGGTTACAAGCGACCGAACGTACCTTACTGAAAGTGTCCAGCAACATCTTTCCTTTTAGTTTCTTGATTTCAGCGAACGATAATTTAGTCAAATAACGGGATTGCTCCCCAAATTTGACTTTCTCTAACAGCATATCGGCTACGTTCTCGCTGGAATTGAACAACGATTTCTCCGTTACCTTCGCCTCGTCCACAATCTGCCGTAACTTCTTGTCATCTGGCTTGGCGTGCCGCAAGAAATCGCCGACCAAAGCCATTGTTTGGGTAAAATGCCCATCAAAACCATTCACCACCACCAGAAACTCAGAATCCGTGGAATCAAAAGTCAATGTACTACCAAGTTCCTGCAATTTACCCCGAAAGACCTCAAAAGACATCGACTCCGTCGCTACGAAAGGTAGATAAGCGGACAATTTATCAAGATCACGAAGCTCCAACTGCCCCACTCCATAAGATAGTGTCAGCGAGAATATATCATTTACGGAATTATGAGTCTTATACAACGTGACAAGCGGACGCAAAGATACGACCTCGGCGTCTTTCTCAAAATCGAGAAAATGCGGTTTCAATTCTTGTACGGGTATCTTTTCCAAACGTTCCACATAAGCGGAGGAAGCATCGGAGTTCTTCGGTATAATCGGTGAATAATCCGGCTTGGGCAAGATCGTTTTCGGATAGCGTCCGGTCTTCTTCGTGACGTACATATAATTCTCCGTAAAATATTTCTTGGCGATCTCAATCACGTCTTCTCTCGACAAGGCATCGATACGGGTGACCTCATCCAAATAATCCTGCCAGCTTTTCCCTTGAGAGAAAATACGCATCATCACCTCGGCCCTTGAGTTTATGTCTTCCAATTTGGAGGCATATTCGCGTTTCTGTTCCAATTTCAAGCTTTGAAACATCTCATCGCTAAAATCCCCCTCCTTAATGCGGTTGATTTGTTTCCATACTAATTTCTCGGCTGCCGCATAGGTCTGGAAAAAGAACTTCGGAAATACCAACAAGCCTAATATTCCTGCCTCATTCATACTTTGGTTAACCGCCATCGCACCCATCACCTTATGATCTACCGTCAGCTTATCCAAAAATCCCGTACCATTGGAGTTATTCAATAAAGATACGGCGATATTGAGCGCAACTTGATCCGGATGATTCGCGGGAACTCCCCGGAATCCCAATGCCATAATTTTCACGAAAGGCATAGGAATACGTACGCTCACCTTCTCCCGTCCCTTGAATGGCGGTAATGTAACAATATCCCGGTGAGGCGGCTTCCCTTTTCGTATCCGTGAAAAAGTAGATTCCAAGATTGGCAAGACCTCCTCCGTATCGAAATCCCCGCTTAAGATCAATCCCATATTGGAAGCGACATAGTATTTCTCGAAGAACCGGCGCATCTCCGAAAGACGGGGATTCTTCAAGTTCTCCGCACTTCCGATAATCGGATAAGCATACGGATGCGGATAGAAATAACGCTCTGTCAATTTCTCGATGGCGACACTAGCCATCGTATCTCCATACATGTTCTTTTCCTCATAGACCGTCTCCAGCTCACTCTGGAAAAGACGAAATACGGGATTTACCAAACGCTCACTATTGATCTCGGCCCATTGGGAGATATATTGCGGAGAGAATGTATTGAAATATAATGTATAGTCGTAAGAAGTCCCGGCATTCAACTTCGTACCACCGAAACGAGAGATCAACCGGTCGAACTCATTCGGTATTACATACTCAGCGGCACGTACGCTCAGGTCGTTAATGATTTGCTGCAAATGGGCACGCATCTTGGGATCCTCGGTATCCGCCAAAGCGTCATATTTCTCGGCGATAATGTCCAGCAAGACTTTCTCGGACTCATAGTCGATCGTCCCGATCTTATCCGTTCCTTTAAACATCATATGCTCGAAATAATGCGCGATACCTGTGTTAGGGGAATCTTTAGCTCCGGCTTTTACAACTACGGCTCCGAATATCTTAGGTTGGCTATGGTCCTCATTCAACCATACCGTCAAATCATTACTTAATTTATGCTCTCGTACCTGTAGAAAATCTGAGGTTGACAACAGAGATCTCATGGAATCCATTTAAGTTTATATTATTTCACAAAGATACATTTTTCAATTGGATTAATACGCTTACATTTACAAGCAATCTTAACAAAAGGGCAAATTTAACGTAGGATTGAACCTATTTTTAAGAGTAGTGTTATATCAAAAAACGATTATTATGATAAATTTAGGTAGTTGGATGAACAAAGTCCTCACCGGATGGGGTGTAGACGAGAAAATAGCGAACACATTTGACGAGGCGATCATCGCCATCTTACTAGTGGCGGTCGCTATCGGATTAGATTATTTATGCCAAGCTATTTTTGTCGGAGGGGTACGTAGTATCGTTAAGCATACGCATTATAAATGGGATACGTTATTAATTAAACGTAAGGTCGTACATTATCTCGTACATACGATTCCCGGCATTTTAGTATATGTTTTGCTCCCGATGGCTTTTATCCGAGGAAAGGAATTATTATTCATTTCCCAGAAGATTTGCGCGATCTATATCATATTTTCCCTGCTGTTAGCGCTCAACGGTCTTCTCTTAATGATGCTGGATTTGTTTAACCAACAGGAGAAAATGAAAAACAGGCCGATGAAAGGTTTTATACAAGTATTACAAGTGCTTGTTTTCTTCGTTGGCGGCATTGTCATTATAGCGATTCTCGTCAATAAATCCCCGGCTACCCTTTTCGCCGGATTAGGTGCATCGGCAGCTATTCTTATGTTGGTCTTTAAAGATAGCATATTAGGTTTCGTGGCAGGTATACAGCTTTCGGCGAATGATATGTTGCGCCCCGGCGACTGGATCACGATGCCTTCTGCCAATGCGAACGGTATTGTTCAAGAAATAACCCTAAACACCGTGAAAGTTCAGAACTTCGATAATACGATCTCGACAATCCCGCCTTATAATCTAGTGAATAGTTCTTTCCAAAACTGGCGCGGGATGGTTGAGTCTGGAGGACGCAGGGTTATGAAGTCCATTTATCTCGATTTGAATACGATCAAGTTCTGTACGCCGGAGATGCTAGATACCTTCCGCAAGGAAATTCCTTTATTAGCGGATTACCAACCGGATAAGGATGTAGTACCTACAAACTCCCAAGTATTCCGTGTATATGTAGAGCGTTATCTGACAAGTCTTCCTGTCGTAAATCAAGATTTGGATTTAATTATCAGCCAACTTCAATCCACGGAATATGGTGTTCCCGTCCAGATTTATTTCTTCTCCCGGAATAAAATATGGAAAGAATATGAACGGATCCAGTCGGATATATTCGACCATTTCTTCGCTATGATTCCTAAATTTGAATTGAAAGTATATCAATATTCAGACTAAAGTACGTGTTCGGATTATTTTTCCTATCTTCGTCTCCGGATTGTCTACTTAAAGTTTAAAATCGTATTTATGAGCAAGATACAAGAATGGGTATATAATTTATTAGTTCAAATGGGGTTGATAAGCGAAAATTCCAGTTACCTAGACAATATAGTGATCTTATTACTTATTATAGCCGTCACCGTTGGGATCGATTATAGTTGCCGGTATATTTTCCTAGGTATGTTCAAACGATTAGCGAGGAAGACGAAAAATCAACTGGATGATTTAATCGTGGATCGTAAGATCATCAATAAGATGATGCATATGATCCCGGCCATATTGATTTATATATTGTTACCATTCGCCTTCTCAGCCGAAGAGACACCGAAGATTTTAATAGTACTCCAAAAACTTTGTCAGATTTATATCATAGCGGTTTCTTTAAGGTTTATAAACGCTTCCTTAAATCTGATCCACGAGATCTATAATAAAAAAGATTCCTTTAAGAACAAGCCGTTAAAAGGCTTCATACAGATCTTGCAGGTTACGGTTTTCTTTATTGGGGTGATATTGATTATCAGTATTCTTATCAATAAATCCCCGGTTTCTTTACTGGCCGGATTGGGTGCGTCTGCCGCTATCTTGATGTTGGTCTTTAAGGATACGATCTTAGGTTTCGTTGCCGGCATCCAATTATCCGCCAATGATATGCTCCGGGCCGGAGACTGGATCACGATGAGTAAATATGGTGCGGACGGCACGGTTATCGAGGTGACATTGAACGCCGTGAAAGTAAGAAACTTTGACAATACCATTACGACCATCCCTCCTTACGCCTTAGTAAGCGACGCTTTCCAAAACTGGAGAGGTATGAGCGAATCCCCGGGCCGCCGTATCAAGCGCTCTATCAATATCGATATGAACAGCGTACATTTTTGTACCCCGGAAATGCTAGAGAAATTTCGTAAGATCTCTCTTATCACGGATTACATCGATGGAAAAGAACAGGAATTAGATGAATATAATGAAGAACATCATATCGATAGTTCCATTTGGGTGAACGGACGTAGACAAACAAATCTGGGTGTCTTCCGTGCTTATCTCGTACGTTACCTAAGAAGCCTCCCGGAAGTAAGTAAGGAATTAGTCTGCATGGTAAGGCATCTACAACCGACTGATACAGGTATTCCCATCGAACTTTATTGCTTCTCATCCAATAAGGTATGGGTCGAATATGAAGGAATTCAAGCGGATATATTCGACCATGTACTTGCAGTAATACCGGAGTTTGGGCTAAGCGTATTCCAAAATGTATCCGGGGCGGATTTGAAGAATATCATCATCAAACTTCCCGCCGGCTCACAACCCTCAGAGTGTTTCTAGAAACTCATGTACATGTTTTTCCGGAAATGATAGGAACACTCTAAGATGTCAAAAAAATATCTTAGGTGCATCGGCCGACGATCCTAAGATACTTCGCCAGTGAACCTAAGATACTTCAGTAATGAACCTAAGATACTTTGCCTATGAAATCAGTATCGGCGTAGCCTTACGGCACTAGTGGTGTAGGGTTGTGCCTATACTGGCGTGAGGCTATGCCGATATATGTATTTGTCCCCTTAGAATTGGAAATAAATAAACGGCTGCACTCCCGCACTCTTAAACTGAACAACAATGAAAATCGCTATCGCCAATATAGCGGCCTGTATCAATAAAGGGGAACGAGTCACGATTTCCCTCAAGACATCCTCAGAGCGTTTAGGCATAAAATGCAGCACATAACCGATCACCATCAACGCAAACACCCCTTTATATCCTGAGACGAATTGCATGAACACCTCCGGATGAAAATTCGTGAAGATCTGGCTCAGCATCTCTCCCACGGCTTTCATCGAGGTAGCTCGGAACAAGATCCATCCGAAACAAACCACATGGAAAGTAATCAGGACACCTAATACCCGTCGCCAAGGTTTCATCTCACATCCTAAGGCCTTAAAGCTACTGAAATGCCCCATAATGAACTTATGCGCAGCCAAAGCTATACCATGTAAGGCTCCCCATAAGATGAAACTAATGGAAGCCCCATGCCATAACCCGCCTAGCAACATCGTTATCATCAGATTCATATAGGTACGAATCTTCCCCTTCCGGTTCCCCCCTAAGGATATATACAGATAATCTTTTAACCAAGAGGAAAGGGAGATATGCCAACGACGCCAAAACTCGGTAATCGTAGCCGATTGATAGGGAGAGTCGAAGTTTATATTAAAGCGGAATCCCAACAACAGAGCGATACCGATCGCCATATCCGAATAACCCGAGAAGTCACAATAAATCTGTAGCGCATACCCATAGACACCCAATAAATTCTCCACACCCGTATAAAGCAACGGAGCGTCAAAAATACGATCCACGAAATTCATACTGATATAATCCGAGATAACCGTTTTCTTGAAAAGACCACATAAGATAAGGAACAATCCCTCACCAAACTCAGATCGCGTCACCGTAGGATTCTTATACATTTGAGGGATAAAATCCCGGGCACGAACGATTGGCCCGGCAACCAGTTGAGGAAAGAACGATACATAGAAAACATAATCGATCCAACGGCCGAGAGGTTGGATTCGTCCCCGATAAACATCTATCACATAGCTTATACTCTGGAAGGTAAAGAAAGAGATTCCTACCGGAAGGAAGATGTTCATCTTAAGCCATTCTCCCCCGGCGGCCATAGTAAACAGTTCGCCTAGGAAATTGAAATACTTGAAATACCCCAGCATACCTAGGTTTATGCAGAGACTAAGCGTAACGAATAATTTACGTTTTAATACCGATGTCGTATGCGAGATACATTGCGCTATCAAGAAATCGGAAGTAGCCGTAAATACCAGCAGCCCGAACCAAAGTCCACTACTTTTATAATAGAAATAAAGGGAAAACAATGTCACATAAATAATACGAGCCAACGTATGTTTCCTTAGCGACATATAAATCATCAGGAAACCGATAAACAAGAAGAAGAACAACCCGCTACTAAACAAGATCGGGGCATTATGATGATACGTCAGGATATCTCCCAGTTTCTCCCACGTGAATTGATGATTACTAAGCCAATCTCTAAGTATATTATATTCCATATAAAATTCTTATCGGTTATTATATGATTCCATGAACGCCCTAAACAAAAGCGTTCCTTGTTCTTGATACCCTTCTTTCGTAAAGTGAATCCGATCCCGTCCCATCAAACGAGAACTATGCCATTTGCGGCACGAGTTTTTCCCTCCTGTCGTAGTGAATAAATCCCAGCAAGCGACCTCTTCTTTCTTCGCTACATTCCGGATAGCACGGGCAGCCCGCTCGGTATTATCATTACGCACATACGTTCGCTGTTTACCCGACCGGACTCTCCTATAACATTCCGGAGGAGTTGTCAGTAAGATTGTATAATTCACATACATCGCCCCATTCACTCCGATGGAATGGTATAAGATACCCCTGCCTCCATTCTTCAGTGTCAGGCCATAATATAAATTCGTAAAGGATGAGGCCGGACGCAATGTATTCGTGCCCTCTTTCCGTCTCGTACTCTGCAATTGTAGAGTATCGGTCAAGCAGGAGATCCGGAAAGTGTCGGCTAATACACCGGGAACACATACGGTATCCGCACGGAATGTTTGGACCGAGTCTTTCAAAGCCCCGGCAGGAAGCATGGGCATCGACTTCTCCCCTCTATATAAGATCGCCTCATTAAACTCGTATCCGGCACCATTATTCGGGGTTATCACGACATCCAGATTAATCGAGGGGGAAACAGACTTAATCCCGATCCCACCGATCCCTATCGGGGTTTTCCGGACATGCTGAATACAACGTCCGGCAATCCAATCCTTAGCGACGGATTTGATAAAATAATCATCCGGCTCGTTGGTCTTGCTCAACTTAAAAGGAGCGATCCAGCCTCGTCCGGCATTCCCGAACGCCTGTTGGAAAAGGCGCATGACACGACCGCTTAAATGTCCGGCTTGGATATGCGAATCCCCCAACTGGACGATCGTGATAGCCGTATCTTTCCCTGCACGCAACGAATCCAGTTCATTGAAAAAATTATTCCACGCCTTACTAGAATCCGGTAAGATCAACGTATCTTTTCCCACTTTCATAGAATAAGATAAAGGAGGCAACGCTACAGTATCCCGAACCGCCAAACTATCAAGAGATACATCCCCGTTTATTCCGGCTTTAGGTTTCGGAACAGAGAAGCCCATGATCACTCCTAAAACAACCAGACTAATTAACCACTTTCTCCGCTTCATCATAAAAATCTTTTTCTGATAATAACGCTTTCAGCAAGGCATCGGCAATCTCCCGTCCACCCCTGAAGCTTAAATGCGTATAATCCTTACTAGCCCAGTTTAATTCTACGAAACGGACCATACTATTCTCTCCTCCCATGGCACCGAATACATTCCAGAAAGGAACCCCTGCCTTTTTAGCAGCTTGCCTTTGCGCATGCAGCAAGGCTAACACGGCTGGCATCGTCTCGAATTCGCCATCGTCTTGACGGCTTCTGTCCGACACCCCCAACATCAATATATCAGCTTCCGGAAAACAAAGTTGTATATGGTTAATGACCTTTACCATCCGGCTACTATACCATCCATAATTCATCACGCTATCGCTCACGACATTCAACCCATACTGCAAGACAATCAAGTCATACGGACGGATCTTATTCAATGCTTGGCAACGGGAGACATCCAATCGCTCCAATATCATACCCGAGTTTCCCCGAAGAGAGAAATTATCGACCACGACACCTGAATGATCCTCCATAGCGACCCCTAATGCCCGGAACTCCGGAGTATTCTTAAAAGTGAAATCCGCTTCGGTGAACATCCCTTCCAACTCGTATTGGGTTACGATCGATGTGGCGGGAAGCATCTCTTGTAGGGTATCGGCGGAAGCGTTGCAAACCAAGCGCATCTCCGTATTCTTATTCTGCTCATAAATCAGTTTCAAAGAAGAGAACGTCTGGAGCTCCGGATAACGCTTAGTCGTCTTCACATGGATAGAGGCGTTCTCCTCGTTTGCCTCGAACATCATCCCGGATAAAGTATATCCATGCTCATGATCTGTCAGCATAGACCAAGTAGTCCATCCGGAGGCACGTTGCTCCACGGTTGGACGGAACTGTGCCGCTACGGATGTGACCGGTACAAAACCAACACCCCGCCCCCCAAATTCCTTTTGCATCCCGGAACGGAAATCGGCCACCATAATATCTCCTTCGATAAAAGAATCTCCAAGGAAGGCCACACGTACCGGACGATTCAATTCCCGCCTGTTTTTTAAGGCGGCGAAAAATCGTTGCAAACCGATATGTCCAAGAGAATAGTCCTCGATATGAGCCCCCAGCGAATCCGCCCCTTGAACAGCATAGACCGCTTTGTATAACGAATCACGAAGGGCCAAAGCCGCAGAATCTATTCCGGCGGAACGCATGATAGAATCCCTTAATGCTACCGAATCTACTTGAAGGGTGTCCGCTTGTTCCAATTGTTGTTTCAAAGAATCCAAGGAGAGCTTTTCCTCTTTCACCTTGAAATCCGATAAAAGATCTACCTTTTTGATCTTATACCCGAACAATGTATCCGGAAGGCTATATAAACCAAAGCTCATCAACAACGTCAGCGACAGTAACGCTAACACTCTACCCAAATTATTATCTTTGTTCATCTAACTTTTGCTTATAAGGGGACAAAGATAGACAAGTTTACCTACCCGGAAATAATCTTCGGACAAAAAATAACCTTAAATTATCCGTTCAGGGTGGATCATCCCTTAAACGTAAGTTGAGACAAAAAGAGATGCAATAACGAAGGCTCCAGCAGCATTGGGAAAATCAATCCATAAATAGCCCCGTAGAAATGGGCATTATGATTTATGTTATCTCCTGTTTGTTTCGCCATATACTGGCAATAGGCCAGATATAGCAAGCCGAATACGATTCCGGGGACAGGCAGCACGGCGAAAAACAAGATCTTTCCCCAAGGATCAAGGAATATAGAGGTAAATAGAACCGCCGATACCGCTCCAGACGCACCGATAGAGACATAATACGGATCATTACGTCGTTTTATCAAATCATAAAGCGAAGCCACGATCATTCCCCCGAAATAAAAAGCCAGATAAGCCCCACTGCCGAATCCCATATATCGAAACGTTCGTTCAATATAGAGACCAAATGACCAGAACGTGAACATATTCACTAGCAAATGTGTCATATCCGCATGGATAAATCCATGTGTCACGATACGATAATATTCATGATTCCGGATCGTACGATATGGGATAAACGCTAATTTCATAAATAACTCCCTATTACTAAAACAGATAAAAGAGAGAACCACTGTTATTCCAATAATCAAATAAGTAATCATATATTCTATTATTTTTCTGATGAGCCACAAAGCAAAGCATAAATTCCGGTTTATACAAATATCAGGTATATATTATCTAAGCCAAAGGAAAAACAAGAATCCCCAAAGAAAAACAGATAACAGTAAAACCAAAGGCTTCAAAACTTTATCGCAAAAATAGCTCCTTACTTTCTTTCGATAAGGAATATTTTCCACTGCGATAACACGATTCACCTTATTCGTCCTATCAAAATAGGAAGAATATAGAATCAATATATAAAAACCGAATATTTGCAAAAGAAATAGGATGGAGACTAATGGCTTTTCATATCTTTTCTGTTTCTCTTCTATTTTAAATTGCTTTAAGTCAATCTCTTTTATAACCCGAATCAATGTTTTCTTTTCTTCCAATATTAAAGAATCTAGATTCTCTGAAAAAGAAGAATCTAGACTTTTTAAATTCTCATAGTACCGGACCATACTATCAATTCTATTTCTTTCTGTATTCAAAGAACTCAATTTCATACTTTCAGCAGTCATATCTATATATGATATAGAAAAAGGGAAAAGTAAGAAAGCTAAAGACAACACATTACCACTAATAACAACAAATGTTTTATTCAAGCCTCTGTTTAGTTCCTTCCAAAAAATATTTGTCAAAAAGAACACACTAAGCTGTATAATACAAGCAATACATAAAGTACGTATGGTATACCCCACTAATTGCAGCCAATTCTCCATCGCTTCTACATCTACAGTAATACCAAAGAGGGTCACCGCATAAATCAATGTTATAACTATCATTAATCTATGTTCTTTCTTTAATCCAAGTACCAGATCAAACATTCTTTCCCACATACTATCCTTATATTTTTTCGCCAAAGATACAAAGATTGCTTTAAGCACATGGTATATAATAAAAAAGTGGATAAGCCTTTTCTCATATCCACTTTTTATTTGTTACTTGAATAAGAAGCTATTTCTTGCTATCGATTACCAATAACGGAGTATCGGTGTGGAATAACATCTTTCTCGCGATCGAAGGATTGAACATCCGGGCTAGGATATTACGGCGATATGTGCTTAGGGCTATAACATCAATTTGTTTATCACGAACAAATTTCTCGATACCAAATCTCTCTGGTTAAACGATGTAGCGAAAGCGATATTCTTAGCGTCTCTCAAATCCGTGAAAGGAACATTCTCCGGTATCGCCAATACAGGAACCCGGTTTACCTCGATTACCTCTCCGGTCACGCTACCGATCAGATCCATATCTTTTTGGCTCTTACCTCTCGTTCCCATCACGATCAATGTCGGATGATACTCCTTGCTATAGGCGATGATCTCCTCTTCCGGCAAGCCTTCACGTAATACATAATCGTATTTTACCTTTGGTAATTCACCAGAGGACATCTTCCGGTTGATATGCGTACAAATATTCTCCATATCGATACGGACACGTTGTAAGATATGCTGTACGGATTCCTCCTCGTTTACTTGGTAAGCCAAAGTATCTCCCATCGGGATAGCGGATGGAAAATAGGGGCTGAAATAGGCGTGCATGATCACCACCTCCGCACCTACCGCATGAGCGTAATTAATTCCCAACTCACAAGCCTTGGCGGAATAATCCGAGAAATCAATCGGGATCAGAACTTTCTTGACCGCATTAACCTTCGCCTCTTCCTCCTTTGGTTCCTCAAACCACTTATTGTCTTCAATAATGCGTAAAGCATGCGGTAAATCACTCTCCTTAATACGCACACGCACTCCTGCCGAAACGACCGGCTGAATCTGGTTTACATTATGTATATAGACCTCTATGCCTTCTGTTTCGAGGATTGTCTTGAGAATCTGGGCTTTCTCGAACGTGTGGATAGCCAATGTCACTAATTTATCTTCCATACTCAATACATTTTTATAGATGAAACAATCGGGATTTATGAATTGTTGAATATAAAAAAATCCCAAAGCGTTCTTTCATTTAGCTATGGGATTTTTTATACGAATGAATTTCTCTTACGCTTTTTGTGCTTCGGCATCCTGACTCTCGGCCAGTATCTGCAAAGCACGCTCGAAAATAGTCGTGTCATCTAAAACAACCAACCCTCCGTCCGGACCGGGCTCGATATGGAAACCACAACTCCGTCCATCTTGAAAATTATGTCCACCGAAATAGTTACGAACTGTCTCTACCTTTAATCCCAGCTCATCGGCGATGCGTTGTGTACTTCCGTCAGGTAACGAATCTTTAATTCTTCTCAGTTCGTTAAATGTAATCGTCTTTGTCATGGCTTTCTTATTTTGAAGGTTAATACTTTTGTTTAATATTATGGCACTAACTTAGTCATTTAATAGCATTGAAACAAATTATTATTGAGAAAATGAGCTGAAAACAAATATGCTTTACGACATACTTAACGAAAATCTCTTATATTAAGCACGATACCAATTGCTCATTAAATAGGGCTATTAAAAGGATGGTCAACCAAATCGCATAGGTGATCCAGCGTTTCCGGATATCCGAGTAAATGGCCTCCGGACATACCCAAGAATCTGCCGGAATCAATTTAGGCCTTATATAGTGGTATAACAGATATACAAGATACCCGAATAGCAGACCGGATAAAGCTCCCGGAATAATATCCGTGATAAAATGCACTCCTAAATAAATACGAGTATAGGAAGTCAAAATCGCCCAAAAGAAAATAGTCCATCCGAATAGTTTATTCCTGAAGATCAGCGCCATCAAGGTCGCAAAGCCGAAAGCATTCGCCGCATGGCTGGAGATAAATCCATACATACCGCCCCGATAACCGAACACCACCCTTACCTGATCCATAAAGTCAGGGTGATGAGTCGGACGGAAACGGGTGAAGATGGGTTTACAAACATGCGAAGCGAACTGGTCGCATAACGTGATCGTCAAGACAATGGCCAATAAGATCAACAACCACTCCTTCCAGTTCTTCTTATAGCACAATACCACCAATATAAAAAAGGCTAACGGTA
>PPYF01306938.1_pt1 | contig 14048 bp, 7 predicted proteins | sample 1559871 | NCBI WGS metagenome assembly PPYF01 (sample SAMN08240021, study PRJNA423297) | Human gut metagenome, whole genome shotgun sequencing project. | reverse complement strand
ATCGTGAAGAGGGTGATTATGACACAGTTTTTACTTATCATCTAACTTCTGTCGAAAAGTTAGAATCTGCACAAGCTGGATTAAAAGACTTGGTAAACACTCTACCGATAACCCTTGTCACACAATCTAAGAAAATAAAACAGGTACATGTCATTGATAGAATAAGCAAATCTGATGTTATATATAAGTGTAACTCTGTCGAGTTAGACGATAATGTCACTTTTTCAAAGATCAGCATCAATGATACTGTAAAAATGTATTTGTCATACATCACAGAAGAAGTAGCCCTTACTATTGAGATAAAGCAAACAGAAGATGGGTATGAATTGATAAAGAGAGATAGCAAACAGCCAGTCTTATATCGTGATTTTCCATTGATTGGTTCTGAAAAATTCTATTTTCCATTCACACTTAATGGCTTTAGATTATGTCCTACGGAAAAACGTGATAATATTCCACTAAATGGAGAAGACAATGAAGAAGCTAAGGATAACCGTACAATAATTGAGCATGCTGTAGATACTGCAATTAAATTCAATGAATGGCTGATTGCACATAATGCAACCAATAGGTATTTGCTCGCTTTTTCAAGAAGACCCGAACCTGAAGTGGCATATGATGAACGCGTTGCTTTACCTTGGATAAAAGATCTTCAATCTGAATGGAGAAGGCAGCTGCTTTCGCAGCCATTGACTGAAACGAAAAACGGCGTATATGAGCTCAGTGAAATATCAGTTCCTTCATTTGCCGGATATGGCGAATCAAATGCAAAATCCACCAATGAAAAGTTCTTCGACTTGGTTGATGGTTTTTATTTAGGTCGTGGACAATTGCCTAAAAAGGAGCATTTACAAGGTTGGCTCGATGTATTACGACCTGAATATTCTACATGGAATGCTGATTTAAAATATGAGAAAGATGATTTTCTTACTGATTTAGAATCTGCTAAATCAGTAAGTCAGCTATGCTCACAACTGAACAAAAGCGAAGCCGAAATATACAATTGGCTGAATGACGTTTATAGCTTCTTAATAGAGCAGAATTGTCTGAATGACTTTGATAAATATTCTATCATCCCTAATATGGAAGGTACATTCATGAAGTTAGAGGAATTGAGTTCCGACAACTCCGAACCAATACCTTCAAAATTAATGGATCTATATAACAAGGTCATGCCATCAACCATAAACAGTAAGATACTCAACTATTCAATAAATTCTGCGGTATTTGGCAATTCTCTAAAAGTTTTCGCACTCAAGGATATTATTGAATGGTTCAATAAAAAGATAACTTCTAAAGATACTTACATTTCGGATGGAAAAAGTTATTATGCGAATTTTTATTTGGCCTACAATATTATAGAATTGTATCCAAAAGGTATTGATGATTCAGAATACGTTTCGTATAGAAAACAATTGTATAATTTCAGTAATGCAGATGGAAGAAATAACCCATTTTCACCTATAGCTGTAGATAATCGAGATCTATGGCGAGAAGCTGATATATATTGGTTTAACGACAATTACAGATATATTGCAGATAAAAAAACTGTAGATAACTTATCGAAGACTTATTTCAAAGAACCTAAAAGTATAGAAGATACATTGAATTGGCTGAATGAGTACATTCAGTTTTACAGAGATAACTCGAAAGGTGATTTGATTAAGGATAAATGTATCTTCCCTAATCAACAACTTGATTTGAAGAGTCTAAATTATTTGAGATATGATGACGATATAGAGGAGGTGTTTAAAGATCTTGCTGATTATGCCTTGAATGTTGAAAACACCAATGATAAATACAGACATGTTCTTCTGCATCGTTCTATTAGTGGCTATGAAAAGCATAACCCTCTCACTCTCAATGAGGTTTATAAATACATTAAGGAGGACGTATTCGACAAAAGTAGTGGCAACATTAGAGATGTCATTTCAAAACATGCTATATCGATAATCAAGAGATCGGAAGATTCAGAGTCTCAAGAAACTAAACTTTACGGATTTGTCAAGACTGTATTTGGAGATTCAATACCAAAGATAGCTTATGTAGACCAAAGCACGGGATTTAACTGGGGGTTTGCTCAAGAATATTATCTGAAAAAGTTATGCAAAACTATAGCTGAGTCTGTGAATCTGGCAGGATTGAAAGAACTTTCAGACGGTTTTGTTGATTATACAGACAAAGATTTGATAGAATGGGTGGATAGTCTAATCGAATTTCTTCATTCCTATAAAAGTAAGAAATATTGGACTATTATTACTGATTCAGATAACGGATATGGTATATGGTTGAACCAAAATTCTGATTTCTGCCGTTTTCAGGATATTAGGAAGGATGAAAATATTCCCAATGAGCTAATAGAACTCGTAGCGAACAATAAGCATGTTGCGTTTGACTATAAAGAACAACTGTATAATTTGGATGCAGCGTATACATCATATCTCGAAACGAACCCTGTTACAATCGAAGAGGTAGGTGAATATCTTGATGAGAAGATTGAAAAATATGAAGGTGACAAACAAGATAAAGACTTTGCTGCTCTGATATTCGCTGTAGGAAAATTATGCTCATCACACAAGGAATTGGGCAAAATAATGAAGTATTACTCAGAAAAGAAGAATGCTCTTATAGTTGGCTCTCTTGGCGAAGGTAAGACTCTCGATTTGGTTGGATCTATTATTCAGCATGGAGATGAAAAGCTCCAAGCTATTAATGACATACTGAACAATAATACTGTTGAAGACCTCTGTGAAGTAAGTAAAATATTGAGGGGTTGTCCTGATGGCAAGATTGAAAAGCTCAAAGACTTCATAAGCAAGATTTCTGGTGAGGAGCCTACTGTTATAGATGAAGATACACCTATAGGAGGTGAAGATTCGATGGATTTAGTATTAGTCCCGAAGACTTATGAAATAGAAAACGTAGAAAATTTCGAAGGTCAGATTCTAAATGTGAAGGCTGATCAAGCTCAGTATGCAGGTCTTTCGCTTGAAGAAATAGAAAAATATGTTAGTGAAGCCAAGGATAGAGTGGTAAAATATTTCAGAGAGCTGAATGATAAACACGATAGTGGCTATCAGTTTGATTCTGAGAAAATATGCAAACACTCTTATAGTCAATTGTATGGTATCTCAGACAAAGATGGCAATGAGATACCAATAGTTGTGCATAGTTACAAAGGCCCTCAATATAGATATTTTGACCTTAACTGGTATGACTGGCAATTACTTTCATGCAAAAATTCTCTCTTGTTCGTTTTGACCACTACAGGACTTCAGTGTATTCCTCTGTATGCACTTCCTGTTAGAAATGTCAACATTGAGATAGATAATGAAATGGCTGATATGAATAGAGCGGCATTACTAACGCTTGCTGCTGTGAGCAAAGAATATTCATCCATTAGTTTCGATTTCGGAAATAATATGCCACATGGCTTTGATAAACTGCTCCCATTTAATTTTGTTCCAAAGGAAATAAAGGAGTGTGTTCAGTCTATTAAAGAGGTATGTGATCAAAACATCCCCCAAATATCCAATATGTACAATTCAGCTAGAAACATACCATTGATTAGAAGTACAGAAGGCTATTCTGTTGCTTTGAAAGAGTATGAAGAGACAGGAAAAATGAGGGATGAGTTTGAGGCACCTATAAATGATTTGAAAGTTCCTGAAGTTGGTACTACATACATTGATTAAATGAATTATGAATATCGATCGTAAGAAACATTGGCAATTCCTCGAAGATGAATTAAAAGCTGAAACTGAGGAATTTAAAAAGATATATCTAACCACTGCAATCTCCCTGCTTAAAAACAGTGGGGGGATGCATGTGGCGCAATTCTTGTCGTTCAAGGACGGAGAAATGATTATGAAATTCTCCGTATCTCGACCTCTGCCAAGAAAAGGTGATTTCCTAGTATGCATGGTTTTACCTCCTCAATTGCAAGATTATCGAACATGGGGAGATAAGACTTATCGTGACCTCTATAAAGCTAGATACAACTCAACAGATTGTGTCTGCATTTGGCATTCACCTGCAAATGACCCTCGATATTCATTAGTTGGCTTTTCAAAGGTTAGTGTAGATTTTGCGAATTACATTAAAGAGTCTCCTAATATTGTCTTAACTTTTGCACCACAAAGGCCACCTATTGACTACGCTATTAACTTACAGAAAGTTGTGGAGGACAAGTGGAGCGAAGGTGTGGCAAGTGTACTTGATAGCAGCTATCATCACAAAGATTGGGAACCGACTTTAATAAAGCAGAATAATGTTTCTGAATTTGTCCATTCTCAGTTGTCTCTAACAGACACAATGCTATTAGAGGGACCTCCTGGTACAGGAAAAACATATATGATAGCTGAACTCTGTGCAAAATTGTGCGCGGAGGGAAAGTCTGTACTTGTTACAGCACTAACAAATCGTGCATTGATGGAAATTGCTGAAAAACAGGCAGTAGAGACGTTGCTCAACGAACATAAGATTTTCAAGACCAATATATCAATAGATGAAATTCGAGAAATCCGTAATCTTGAAAATATCAAATGTGTTGCCCCAATGCCAGGCTGTTTGGTTTTGTCTACGTATTTTATCATTAGTGGATTCGCAGCCGAATTATCGATAGAGCAGCCTTTTGACTATGTAATTATGGACGAAGCAAGCCAAGCTATACTCACCATGTTTGCAGCAAGTAGAAAGATTGGGAAGAAAAACTTATGGGTAGGTGACATCAATCAGCTATCTCCAATAGTGCTCCTTAATAAGGAACTAGTAAAGTTGTGTAATTATAAGCCAATGATTGAAGGACTTAAACTTTTGGCTGATAATAGCTCTTCGCCGATATACCAGCTAACGACTGCATATAGATTCGGCCAAAGAGCAGCAGACTATACTGGCATATTTTACAATAACTCACTTGTGGCAAAAGAATCTAAAAGGTACAATGATTTACCTTCTTTGTCTAATATATTATGTAAGGATGGAGGCCCAACTCTAATTCTTACAGATATGCCCATAGGGGATTGTACTCCAACATTTGCGATGTATATTGTCTCATTTATCGTGACTAATATTTTTAAGGATGCAAAAGATAAAGAAGTTGCGGTTTTGACTTGCATGAAGAAAACAGTCAGTACTCTTCAAATGACCATCGCTCAAAAAGTTAGTAGCCGAAAAAATCTTGTAGTTGATACTGTAGCGAGAGTGCAGGGCTTAACCACTGATGTTACTATTTTTGTTGTACCGGATTACTCTTATATTAGAACACTAGAACCTCGTCTGTTTAATGTGGCAACAAGTAGAGCCAAAGAGCATACGATTATAATTGCAGACAAATATATCTTCGACTGCTCGACTCTTGATATACGAGTGAGAAAGTATCTTGAAAAATTGAAAGCGAATAAATGTATATATGTTCCTGACCCTGAACATGGATTGGGTAAAGTTACAAACATCCTTGATTATCAAGATAGCATAGGTAGGCTACTCTTTTCTTAATGTTTTTGTCAATATAAAGTATTAATATAAAATGGCATTAGCAATAAACATAAACGACCTGCTGAACAAGCAGAAGATTGAATCCAACCGAATAGAGTTCAAGAAAGGCTGGAATCCGACAAGCATATACCATAGCGTGTGCTTTCGCCAATGATTTTGATGACCTCGGTGGCGGTTACATCGTGGTGGGCGTAGATACTGATGATAAGACAGGTGTCGCCATTCATCCAGTAGTAGGTATACCGGCAGAAAATGTTGATGGTGTTCTACAAGATATGGTGGGCTTCAACAACAAGATTGCGCCTTACTATATGCCTCGCACAAGTGTAGAGGAAGTTGATGGTAAGTATGTGCTTGTGATTTGGTGTCCTGCCGGTATCAACCGTCCCTACTCTGTACCGGAAAATGTAACAGCCAAGAACGGTAGTAAGGAATACTTCTACATTCGCAGTGGTACGAGCAGTATCATTGCCAAGGGTGAAGTGTTGGACGAGTTGCGTGAACTCGCCAGCCGTGTACCTTTTGATGAACGGGGTAATCCGGATATTCGGTTGGAAGATATTTCCACGCTACTTTTGCGTGAGTATCTAGTGAAGGTGGAAAGCAAATTGGCAAGCGACATCAATATCAAGCCACTTCATGATATTTTGGAACAGATGGATTTGTTTGTCGGACCAAAGGAGAATCGGATGCTTCGTAATGTGGTAGCCATGATGTTCTGCGAAAACCCAAGCAAATTCTTCAAACGCACACAGGTGGAGATTGTGTATTTCCCCGAAGGACGCTTAAACAATCCAAGCAATCTCTATGAGGGTGCAGTTATAACAGGTTCTGTGCCACAAATTATTGACCGCACGTTAGAGTACTTGAAGCGAATGCTTGTGATGCAGACCATTATAAAGCTCAAGGATGATTACCGTAGCAAGAAGTTCTACACTTATCCCTACCAAGCATTAGAAGAAAGTGTTACGAACTCACTTTACCACCGAGATTATCGGGAATGGGAGCCGGTGGTGATAACGGTCGAACCGGATGGTATCACCATTCAGAACGTGGGTGGTCCCGACCGCAGTATTTCTGCCGCCGACATTTCACGTTGTGAGATTCTTGTGTCTAAACGCTATCGCAATCGCCGTCTCGGAGAATATCTAAAAGAACTGGATATGACCGAAGGTCGCAGTACGGGCATTCCGACTATCCAGAATGTTTTGGAGAATAACGGTTCGCCTCGTGCAACGGTCGTGACGGATGAAGATCGCACTTTTTTCCGTATCACTATTCCTTGCCATGAGGCGGTTGGAAATATCATTGCAGACATTGCCTACAAGGATGATTCTCTCAAAGCATCAAGACGAGGTGTACTCAAAAGTGGACTGGAAAGTACACTCGAAAGTACACTGCAAAGTGTACTCGAAAATGCGCCCAAAAGTACACTCGAAATCATAAAACAAATACAAGGCAATCCCAAGGCTACTTATGCAGACATAGCTAATGCTACAGGCTATTCTCGCAGTTGGGTCGCCAAAACGGTGAAACGACTTCAAGAACAAGGAATCATAGGACGTATTGGCTCTGACAAGACTGGCTATTGGGAAATTATAAACAAATAAAAGAGGAATAGGAATGTTATTAGGTAAGAGAATAAAGGAATTGAGAGACGAGAACGGAGTGCTACAGCGCCAGCTTGCGGCACTTCTTGAAATCGACACACCCATGTTCAGCAAAATTGAACGTGGTGACAGAAGAGCCAAACGTACACAAGTGGTTCAACTCGCCAACTATTTCAATGTCGATGAGAAAGAACTTCTCACCCTATGGGTAGCTGATAAAGTTTTGGATGCTGTGGAAGACGAAGATGAGTTTAAGCATGATGCTATAAAGGTAGCTCAAGATGTCATTGAATAGCTTGATGGATGGTAAAGGTGTGGCAACATTCACTCCTTTACCGCTTTCTCATGGGTGTTTTATGCTACCGTAAATTCCTATGAAAGGTATGTTTCGAATCATTTGTTTTGATTTTTTATGTAAGCAAATATTAAAGTTGTTAAATCTTTGCTTTCAATACCAAATTTATTGAACCAAAAGGACTTTTCTATCGCATTAACTGTAAGTATCTGATAATAAGGCATCCACATATACACCTTTTAAATCCTCTATGGGGTAATCAGGAAAGATGGGATAGCTCGTATGCCAATCACCATCTTCCCTTTGATATTCAGTCTTTACTTCCAGTTTTTTAGCATCTTATCCCCGATATTCTGTGATACATATTGTATGGGTAGCTTTGCATAAATCTCGGTGGTCTTGATAGATGTATGTCCCATCATGATTTGTAACACTTCTTTGGATATGCCTTGCCCAAGAGCCACCGTACAGGCAAATGTATGGCGCGCTATATGTGTGGTCAGGGGAAAAGAACTGTTGAGAGCTAGCCCGATGCCTTTGAGAAACTGATTATACTTCTGGTTGGAGGTTATTTCCATTTTATAGTTGTTGCGTTCCAAGATTTTTCGTGTGATAGGCAGGATTGGAGTGACGAATTCACTCCCTGTCTTTATGCGGTGACCGTCAATGTAATCCTTGCCATCGATGGTGACAACATGCCGGGCATAGTCGAATGATTTTGCATCGCTGTATGCCATACCTGTAAAAGTTTGAAAGAGGAAGAAGTCAAGGTATCTGTTCATCACGTTATCCGTGCTTTCATCCCGCATGCGGATTAGCTTTCTCAGTTGTGCTTCGGTGAGGTGGGGGCGGTCACTTTTTTCTCCGCGCTTGTCTTGGAAACGCTCGTATGGGTTTTCCTTGATAAGTCCAATGCGAAATGCTTCGGATACATACGATTTAAACCGCTTGTGGTAATTGTGGATGGCAGCCTGACTTCTGACGATTGGCTTTCCTTTTGTTGTACAGGTTTGTTCCTCTTTTATGAAAAGGTCAAACTCATGGATATGCTGGAGGGACACATCATCGAATGTCTTGAACTTGCCGAAGCGTTCAAGTGCCTTGTAGGTTGTGAAATGCCCTTTCCGGGTACCTTCACGGAGCGGTCGGTTTTCTATGCGCTCCCTGAGCCATGCCATAAAGTTTCGGCGGTTGCCGCTACTTGTGCCAAGATACGTTTTGAATTGGGCGATGGTCATATCGTCCTTATTCACTTGCATGGCAATGAGGATATGCTCAAATTTGGTAACTTCCTTTTGGATTTCCTCGTTAATGATAATGGCACGTGGATGATTAACTACTGTTCCTTCTTCCCATTGATTGAGGGTGACACTGTGTCCTGAATGGAAATAACAGCGTTCTCTCTGAAGGCATACTACAATTTCAATAGCTCCTGCCACCGTTTCAGTGGCTTTTTTCTTCCGGTTGAAGAATAGTCTTACGTACTTACTCATAATGGTAACACATTTGAGAGATTGGTAACACAGCTATGGTAACACAAAACCCGTCCAAAAGGGGCTTTTCGTGTCTAAGTGTGTCGCTTTTTCTCGTTTTTTTTGATGGTGTTACCACCTTACCAACATTAAAAGTGTTGTGCTCTACCTGCTGAGCTAGCGAATCAATCCTTTATTGCTGTTAAGCGGGTGCAAAGATAGAGCTATTTTTCATAATTGCAAATAAATTCCGAACATTTTTGTTATCTTTGTGCCATAAATATCAATACACATTATTTATATATGGCTGACGATAAAAAAATAATTTTCTCGATGGTGGGAGTAAGCAAAGCTTTCCAACCTAACAAGAATGTACTAAAAGACATTTATCTTTCTTTCTTCTATGGAGCGAAGATTGGTATTATCGGTCTCAATGGTTCGGGTAAATCTACTTTGCTGAAGATTATTGCCGGTCTGGAGAAATCTTATCAGGGGGAAGTGGTCTTTTCTCCCGGGTATTCAGTGGGCTATCTGGCACAGGAACCTTATCTGGATAACACAAAGACTGTGAAAGAAATCGTAATGGAGGGTGTGCAACCTATTGTTGATGCCCTGAACGAATACGAAGAAATTAATCAGAAGTTCGGTTTACCTGAATATTATGAAGATCAGGACAAAATGGATCAACTTTTTGCGCGTCAGGGAGAGTTGCAGGACATTATCGATGCAACGGATGCCTGGAATTTGGATAGTAAATTGGAGCGTGCAATGGATGCTCTTCGTTGCCCGCCCGAAGATCAGTCGGTGGCTAACCTGTCCGGTGGTGAGCGCCGCCGTGTGGCCCTTTGCCGACTGTTATTGCAAAAGCCTGATATTTTGCTGCTCGACGAACCGACGAACCACTTGGATGCTGAGTCTATCGACTGGTTGGAGCAACATTTGCAACAGTACGAAGGTACGGTAATTGCAGTGACGCACGACCGCTACTTCCTCGATCATGTTGCCGGATGGATCCTTGAACTTGACCGTGGTGAGGGTATTCCCTGGAAGGGCAACTACTCCAGCTGGTTGGAGCAGAAGACCAAACGAATGGAAATGGAAGAAAAGACTGCCAGCAAGCGTCGCAAAACTCTGGAACGTGAGCTCGAGTGGGTACGTATGGCACCCAAGGCCCGCCAGGCTAAGGGTAAAGCTCGTTTGAACTCGTACGATAAGCTGTTGAACGAAGATGTGAAGGAGAAAGAAGAGAAGTTGGAAATCTTCATTCCGAATGGTCCTCGCTTGGGTAATAAGGTGATCGAGGCAAAACATGTGGCGAAGGCTTATGGTGATAAACTACTGTTTGACGATCTGAACTTTATGCTTCCTCCAAATGGTATTGTGGGAGTTATCGGTCCGAATGGTGCCGGTAAAACAACTCTTTTCCGTCTGATCATGGGACTGGAAACAGTCGATAAAGGTGAGTTTGAAGTAGGGGAGACTGTGAAAGTGGCTTATGTAGACCAGCAGCATAAGGATATCGATCCGAACAAGAGTGTTTATCAGGTGATCTCCGGTGGTAATGACTTGATCCGTATGGGAGGTCGCGATATCAATGCGCGTGCATACCTTTCGCGCTTCAATTTCTCCGGAGCCGACCAGGAAAAACTTTGTGGTGTGCTTTCGGGTGGAGAGCGGAATCGTCTGCATCTGGCTATGGCACTGAAGGAAGAAGGAAACGTGCTGTTGCTCGACGAGCCGACCAATGATATCGATGTCAATACTCTGCGTGCACTCGAAGAGGGTCTGGAAGATTTTGCAGGTTGTGCTGTTGTCATTTCGCATGACCGTTGGTTCCTCGATCGAATCTGTACGCATATTCTTGCTTTCGAAGGCGATTCGAATGTGTTCTACTTTGAAGGTTCTTATTCGGAGTACGAAGAGAATAAATTAAAACGACTTGGCAACGAAGAACCTAAGCGTGTGAGATATAGAAAGCTGATAGCTGACTAATACTTAACAATATGTAAGCCCCGCAATCAATTTGCGGGGCTTTTTTGTTTCATAGAGCTATAATATGTTTATCTCTCTTAAAAAATTGTAGCATCTTTGTAATGTATATATAAAGAATATTAATTACCTTTGTATTCCAAAACGTTTATTTACAATTTATTAATTAACAAGTTCTATTAACTAACAAAGAGAATTATGAGAAGACATCTAATTCATTTCCTGCTGGTTGCAGTGCTGACGGTATGTTCTGCCGCTACGGCCATTGCCCAGGTAACAGTGAAAGGTCAAGTTGTGGATGCGGAAACAGGTGAGCCATTGATTGGTGCAGCCGTAACGATTGTCGGTACCACCCAGGGTAGTGTGACTAACTTGGATGGTATGTTCACACAAAAAGCTGCCTCCGGTTCAACGCTGCTTATTAAGTACCTTGGTTACAAGGAATTCAGCAAGAAGATCACCCAGAAAGGTGGTACTGAAGATTTGGGCGTAATAAAAATGGCAGCCGATGCAATGGTGCTGAATGACGTTATCATCACTTCTTCTGTTGCTGTTTCGCGTAAAACACCGGTAGCGGTATCGACAGTTGACCCTGTCTTTATCGAGGAGAAGCTCGGAACACAGGAATTTCCTGAAGTTTTGAAGTCTACTCCGGGTATTTATGCAACTAAGCAAGGTGGTGGTTTTGGTGACTCCAAAGTGAACATACGTGGTTTTAAGACTGAGAACTCTGCTATGATGATTAACGGTGTCCCGATGAATGATATGGAATGGGGTGGCATCTATTGGTCGAACTGGGCCGGTTTGAGTGATGTGACTCGTAGCATGCAGGTACAGCGTGGTTTGGGTGCATCAAAGGTAGCGGCTCCTTCAGTGGGTGGTTCTATTAACATTGTGACTAATACAATCGATGCCAACAAAGGCGGTTTCGTATCTTATGGTATGGGTAACGACGGATTGAACAAAATCCTGTTCAAGGTATCTACCGGATTGACCAAATCAGGTTGGGCCATGACCCTTTTGGGAGGTAAGACCTGGGCCGATGGTTATATCCAGGGAACCAACTACGAAGCTTACAACTGGTTTGTGAATATTACAAAGCGTTTCAATGACAATCATCAGTTGTCATTTACTGCTTTTGCTGCTCCCCAGTGGCATAATCAGCGTGGAAATAAAGACGGACTTACCATTGAAGGATGGCAGGAAGTTGCGAAGAATTATATGAATGGTGAGAAGCCTTATCGTTATAACCCTACCTACGGATTCGGGCTGAACGGACAAAGAAAGTCATCGGCATATAATGTGTATAATAAACCTCAGCTGTCATTGAACCATTTGTGGCAGATTAATGAAAAGTCAAGCTTGAGTACAGCTCTGTATGCTTCTATCGGTCGTGGATATGGCTATTCCGGTCAGGGATTGACCAGTGCGGATCGCAGTAACTGGTATGGCAGTAACAATGGTAACCTGAATATGACTTTCCGTAAAGCCGACGGTACATTTGCGTATGATGAAATATATGCTTTGAATGAAGCGAGTGAGAATGGTTCGGTTATGGCAATGTCGAAGTCTAAGAACTTCCATAACTGGTATGGTCTGCTTTCTACTTATACTACTAAGTTCGGTGATTACTTCGATTTCTATGGTGGTATAGACTACCGTTATTATAAAGGTACACACACCAATGAATTGGTTGACCTCTATGGTGGTGACTTTTATGTAGACTCTTCTTCAAGAAAAAGTGTTTTGGCTTCAAACAATGCCGCCGCTGCTGCCGGTTCTTCATTTGTGAACCAGAAATTGAAAGTAGGTGATATTGTTTATCGTGACTTTGATGGCTATGTGATGTCTGAGGGAGTATTTGCTCAAGGTGAATACAACAGAGATAAGTTGAGTGCCTTCATTTCCGGTTCGGTTTCTAATACCGGTTACTGGCGTTACGACCGTTTTTACTATGACAAGGCGCACGCCAAGTCAAAAACTGTCAACTTCATCGGTTGGAATGCAAAGGGAGGTTTGAACTACAACCTTACCGAAAATCATAATGTGTTTGCCAATATCGGTTATATCAGCCGCGCTCCATTCTTCTCGGGAGGTGCTTTCCTTAATTCAACAGTCAGCAATGCGACAAACCCCGATGCAGTGAACGAGAAAGTGTTCTCTTTCGAAATCGGATACGGCTACCGTTCGAGCTTCCTTACTGTGAACATCAATGCCTACCACACTCGTTGGATGGATAAAACCACTACCCGTTCACAGGATATCACAAACTACTATGAAGGCAGCCTTAGCGAGCCGGGTACAATGAAACTGAACCTGAAAGATGTGAAAGTGGGTGGATCTGCACAGACTACCGCAGCTTTGGGTGCTACTTTCAAGATCGACAAAGCCCTTCGTCTGGGTATCGACTGGAACTTGTACGCACGTAATTATGCTGACTGGTCATTGAACTCAAACGACCTGGTGATGAACAGTGAGAAAGACTTTTCTACTCCTTGGCGTATTCCGACTGCAAGTACTTTCGATTTGAACGCAAGTTATAAATTCAACTTTGGTAAACTGAATGCAGTACTGTCAGGTAACGTGAACAACTTATTCGACCAGACTTATATTTCTGATGCGACAGATGGTAGCAATCACGATTGGAAGACCGCTTACAATGTGTTCTACGGATTCGGCCGTACTTATAGCTTGAGATTAAAAGTTAATTTCTAATCTAAAAACAGGAAGTTTAAATTATGAATAGAAATCTATTAATGCCTGTAGCGGTGTCGTTGATTCTGCTGTCCGGCTGTAAATATAACGATGACAACTTCGAAGGATTGGACGATATGACCCAACCGACGAATTTGATGAAGATAGAATATACGCTGACTGATGCTGATTATGCAACTATCAGCACGAATTCTGCAAACGTAGATTCTGCGAAAAAGTATAATGTATCTAAGGATCTCGCAAATGTTAAGACTAACATGTATCTTACAGAGAAGATTACAGGAGCTACCTATATTCCTGCTTTCTTGCTTGATAAATATTATACTGCCGACAAAGGTTCAAGTGCAAAGATTACCTATAAGTATAAAGAGGCAATGTCTGCCCTGCTGTCTGAGTATGCTTCGGTGAAATATCTGAAACCGACGGATGCCGAATACAAGTTGGTTTATGGTGAGAATGCATTTGCGCCTT
>PPYF01421921.1_pt1 | contig 14049 bp, 9 predicted proteins | sample 1559871 | NCBI WGS metagenome assembly PPYF01 (sample SAMN08240021, study PRJNA423297) | Human gut metagenome, whole genome shotgun sequencing project. | reverse complement strand
ACTGAAGCAGGGGTGTATCAGTCTGTCTTTACTACCGGAACGCAGTCAGGTGAGGCAACGATTACTGTTAGCGTTGATGACATGAGCAAAACTGTCACTGCAGAACTGCGGGCCACGATGATGGATGTGTCAAACTCCACCCTGAGTGCTAACGAGCCGTCAGGTGATGTGGTTGCTGATGGTCAGCAAGCCTACACGCTGACACTGACAGCGGTGGACTCCGAGGGTAATCCGGTGACGGGAGAAGCCAGCCGCCTGCGACTTGTTCCGCAAGACACTAATGGTGTAACCGTTGGTGCCATTTCGGAAATAAAACCAGGGGTTTACAGCGCCACGGTTTCTTCGACCCGTGCCGGAAACGTTGTTGTGCGTGCCTTCAGCGAGCAGTATCAGCTGGGCACATTACAACAAACGCTGAAGTTTGTTGCCGGGCCGCTTGATGCAGCACATTCGTCCATCACACTGAATCCTGATAAACCGGTGGTTGGCGGTACAGTTACGGCAATCTGGACGGCAAAAGATGCTAATGACAACCCTGTAACTGGCCTCAATCCGGATGCACCGTCATTATCGGGCGCAGCTGCTGCTGGTTCTACGGCATCAGGCTGGACGGATAATGGCGACGGGACCTGGACTGCGCAGATTTCTCTCGGCACTACGGCGGGTGAATTAGACGTTATGCCGAAGCTCAATGGGCAGGACGCGGCAGCAAATGCGGCAAAAGTAACCGTGGTGGCTGATGCATTATCTTCAAACCAGTCGAAAGTCTCTGTCGCAGAAGATCACGTAAAAGCCGGTGAAAGCACAACCGTAACGCTGGTGGCGAAAGATGCGCATGGCAACGCTATCAGTGGTCTTTCGTTGTCGGCAAGTTTGACGGGGACCGCCTCTGAAGGGGCGACCGTTTCCAGTTGGACCGAAAAAGGTGACGGTTCCTATGTTGCTACGTTAACTACAGGCGGAAAGACGGGCGAGCTTCGTGTCATGCCGCTCTTCAACGGCCAGCCTGCAGCCACCGAAGCCGCGCAGCTGACTGTTATTGCCGGAGAGATGTCATCAGCGAACTCTACGCTTGTTGCGGACAATAAAACTCCAACGGTTAAAACGACGACGGAACTCACCTTCACCATGAAGGATGCGTACGGGAATCCGGTCACCGGGCTGAAGCCAGATGCACCAGTGTTTAGTGGTGCCGCCAGCACGGGGAGTGAGCGTCCTTCAGCAGGAAACTGGACAGAGAAAGGTAATGGGGTCTACGTGTCGACCTTAACGCTGGGATCTGCCGCGGGTCAGTTGTCTGTGATGCCGCGAGTGAACGGCCAAAATGCCGTTGCTCAGCCACTGGTGCTGAATGTTGCAGGTGACGCATCTAAGGCTGAGATTCGTGATATGACAGTGAAGGTTAATAACTCAAAAAGTGGCAAACGGCAAAGATGCCTTTACGCTGACGGCAACGGTTAAGGATCAATACGGCAACCTTCTTCCTGGCGCTGTGGTCGTCTTTAATCTGCCTCGGGGCGTCAAACCGCTTGCAGACGGTAATATCATGGTGAACGCCGACAAGGAGGGTAAAGCGGAACTGAAAGTGGTTTCCGTGACTGCCGGAACCTATGAGATCACGGCGTCAGCAGGAAATGACCAGCCTTCGAATGCGCAGTCTGTAACGTTTGTGGCTGATAAGACTACGGCGACCATCTCCAGTATTGAGGTGATTGGCAACCGTGCAGTGGCGGACGGCAAAACCAAACAGACGTATAAAGTTACGGTGACTGATGCCAATAACAACCTGCTGAAAGATAGCGAAGTGACGCTGACTGCCAGCCCGGAAAATTTAGTTCTGACTCCCAATGGGACGGCGACAACGAATGAGCAAGGGCAGGCTATTTTCACCGCCACGACCACTGTCGCAGCGACATATACACTCACGGCGAAAGTGGAACAGGCCGACGGTCAGGAATCGACGAAAACTGCCGAATCTAAATTCGTCGCGGATGATAAAAACGCGGTGCTCGCTGCATCTCCAGAGCGTGTAGATTCTCTGGTGGCGGACGGGAAGACTACTGCAACACTGACGGTTACTCTGATGTCGGGTGTCAACCCCGTAGGAGGAACCATGTGGGTCGACATTGAGGCTCCGGAAGGGGTGACAGAGGCGGATTATCAGTTCCTGCCGTCGAAAAATGACCATTTCGCGAGCGGGAAAATCACGCGTACATTTAGTACCAACAAGCCAGGTACATACACATTCACATTCAACTCTTTGACATATGGAGGGTATGAAATGAAACCAGTGACTGTGACAATTAACGCCGTTCCTGCAGATACTGAAGGCGCTGAGGAGAAATAAAAACGACGATGTAATAAATAATAATGGCGTTGACATGCGCAGCGCCATTATTTACTGAATACCTACCCTGGCACCGATTAGACGGTGGCAGGGTAGGGTAAATCTTATGTGATGGAGTTACAGGCTAAACCGGGCGAACGGGGATAAAAATTTCGCAAACAATGTTATTGCTATCAATTTCGACGAAGTTTTCATTGTAATAAAATCGCTCAATATCACTGCCGTTCACTCTGGCTAACCCCCTGGCAGGTAATTCCATCAGATAGAGGTTTCGCGCCCATTCAGGGTAGTGCTCCCACTCACCTTCATAGCGGAAAGAGGCATACAGTCCTCGGTTAATTGTCCACTCTTTCGGCATCTCTGAATCGGTTTGTTTGCATACCGTACCGGCAAAAGTTTCAACTGTGAGCAAATCGACCGATTTTGTTGATGGTTCGAACGTGGAGACGAAATAGATATCCGTCTTAAAATTCTTCATACATCTGACTAAATGATGACGTCGCAGTTTGACTTCTTCATCCGGTAATTTATTCGACACTTCAATATCATATTTAAATGAATTGCCAAAAATAGGTGTCTCAGGAAAGTTGACTAATCTACACTCCGTCTTTTGCTGTTGACGTATTAAAAAAGAAGGGAAGATATTTGCGAGATCCCAATAATCACGGTGGCGGTATTCACGGGGAGAGCAGCCGAATAACTTTTTAAATTCGCGGCTGAATGACTGCTGTGAATCAAAATGCAAAGAGAGTGCAATATCAAGCATAGATTTCGCGGAGAGCCGGACAAGAATGGCGGCACGACAAAGCCTTCGTTTGCGAATGTATTCTCCCAAAGGCACATGCATGAAATTTCGGAACAGAAGCTGGATGTTGCGTCTGCTGTAGCCAGATTTCTGTGCGATATCTTCGATTGAAATAGGGTGCTCAAGATTGCACTCAATCCACTCCAGGAGCTGCTGTAGAATCTTCTGCCTGATCATCACATACTCCGTTAATTCTTTGTCATATCGCACATTTTCGTTATGTCCTGGGCCCTAAGTGTATCAAAAACAGCAAGTCCCAAGGCAAAAGCACTGATAGCGCCTGCTTCATTGCCCCAAAAATAGAGAGGTTTCAGTCCTACATTATTAATGAATTTTTTGCATAAGTGATATCAAAATCCACATACTAATTTGAGGTTACGTTTTAACGTAGACTCATTGTTCATACCTAATGGAGGGACTGACAGTGGAATTTTCCGTATTAAGTAACAATCTGAAAATGCCGATGATGGGATTTGGTGTTTTTCAGGTTACCGATAAAGACGTGTGCAAACAGTCAGTGTTGAATGCTATCCGCACGGGTTATCGACTCATCGACACTGCAGCGGTATACGGTAATGAAGATGCCGTCGGTGAAGCCGTTCGTGAAGCCATATCTGAAGGTTTATGTACCCGAGAAGAGTTATTTATAACGTCTAAATTGTGGGTGCAGGATATGTTGAATCAGGATATTGCAGCAGCAGGTATTGAAGCATCATTAAAAAAATCGGGGCTAGAATACTTCGATCTCTATTTATTGCACCAGGCCATGCGCGATTATTTTAGTGCGTGGCGTGCACTCGAAGATGCCTATGAAGAGGGCAAATTAAAAGCGATTGGGGTTTCCAATTTCTACCCTCATGTTCTGGCGAACTTTTGTGAAACGGTAAGAGTTAAACCGATGGTCAACCAGGTCGAGTTGCATCCCTATTTTGCCCAACCAGAGGCGCTGGCAACCATGAAGTATTATAACGTGCAGCCTGAAGCATGGGCTCCGTTAGGTGGTGGACGACATAAACCCTTTGAAAATAATCTGCTTCAGAGTATTGCAGATGCCCATCAAAAATCGATTTCTCAGGTCATTCTGCGTTGGAATATTCAACGGGGAGTGGTCGTTATTCCGAAATCGACACATCAACAGCGTATCGAAGAAAATTTTGCTATTTGGGATTTCTCACTGACAGAGAAAGAAATGGCGCAAATTAGTTCGCTTGATTTGGGTTATGTTGGGGAATCGGTAAAACATTTTAATCCTGAGTTTGTTCGTGGTTGTCTTGCTGTAAAAATACATGATTGATATTAATCACTTATTTTACCTGAGACGACAAGAATCTTTTAATAGGGGAGTGATATTGACCTTCACTCTGTCATATCTCCGGTAATATGGCGTCAGGCTTCATCATCAGAAAGGGAGCCTGACGCCTGAAAAAGTGAACAACAGACAGTGTTCAGATTATCAATATTCAGTTTTTAACGTTGAACTGGATTCATTACTGCGTTGTTTAAGAATATCCCGCGCCGAATCTGCCATTATCATGACAGCACCTGCCAGCATCAGAGTATCTTTCAATACCAGACGACCAGCACCGGATAAATAAGGGAAACCATGATGAGCGTCACCCAATGCGGGTACCCATGCCTCCGGGGTGGTGATTAAAAATGAGAGTGTTACCAGCGGCGTGGTAAATGCCATCAGCCCACCCAATAAACCTAACCAGCGATTGACAGGATTAGCCAAAACCAGCAGAGCAATAATCACCTCCACGACGCCAAGACCGTTGGAAAAACCATAGGTATTATTAGCCGTTTGCCATGCTCTTGCTTCTGGTTTGTATTCGCCTTCGTGAGTCAGATGCTGTTTATAGTCTTCCGGGTGTTCATAAAAGAACGACATTAGTGGACTGTTTGCGACGAATGGTGTAATGCTGTCTGCCTCGTAAGGGACAAACTTTAATAACCCAATCCACATAAAAACAATCGCAATACTCAGACGAATCAATGTCAGGCCAATTTTATCTCCCCGACTTAACAGGTGCAGGTATCTTTCCATTGTAAACATCCTTATTTATACAATACTGCTGTTGCGGTTGAATTATTATCAATTCGCATCGATGTAACTTTCCAGGATGAAGCATTATATTTTCTGGCCATATCAGCAATGGCATTCTCAAGAACTGTCGGTGATGCTGATACTGATGAGACGCTGATATGTTTCAGAATTATTTTATCATCTGCATTGGTGGAAAATGCCATAACGCCAGATAATAGTGTTGCAAATAAAACAGATTTTTTAAACATATAAAATACCATCAATGAAGTGATTAAGAAGTTATAAAGTAACAGGGAATTAATAAGATTCTTTTCTCTGAGACGCCAGAATATTTGTTCTGGCGTCTGATTTTGAGTTTATTTGACTAATGAAAATAGATCATTGAGTGATTCGCTCATCGACGGATGAGTAAATATCTGATCGCGTAATATGCTATAAGGCAGCCCGGCATCCATCACCATTTTCACTATATTGATCATCTCGTGGGAGTCAACACACAGCAGTGATGCCCCTAATATACGTTGGGTTTTATTATCAACAATCGCTTTTAATACCCCACGAGTATCATTCATCACTCTGGCACGCGGAATTGCAGCTACAGGCAATGTCACCACCTGAATATCAGCACCACTCTCTCTGGCCTGTTCTTCTGTCATACCAACCCTGGACAGTGGCGGTGTCATGAATACGGAATAAGGCACATTTTTCCGATCATCAGTACTACGTCTGCCTTCTCCCAGCAACTCATCACGCACAATGCGGTAATCATCCAGTGAAATATAAGTAAATTGCAGCCCGCCGGTAACATCTCCCATCGCCCAAATATTGTCTGCGGTGGTATGTAATTGCTTGTCAACGACAATTGCCCCGCGCTCGTTTACTGCGATACCTGCATTTTCTGGATGTAACGAAGCGGTAGCCGGTTGACGACCGGAAGCTATTAACAGTGCATCCACCGCCAGTTGGGCGTGCTCGCTATGCACTTGCACTTGATTTTCATGGTGACTGATTCGCTCCACATGGGCATTGAGGATTATATCGACACCCTGATCGCGTAAAATCGTCGCGATATTATCAGCAATATCCCGATCTTCCCGAGGCAAAAACAGCGAAGCTGCCTCTAAAATGGTTACTTTGCTGCCAAAATTAGCGAACATAGAGGCGAACTCAACGCCAATATATCCGCCGCCCAAAATACCTAAATGCCCAGGCAATTCTTTTAGATTAAGTAATCCGGTGCTGTCATATACACCAGGCGTGGTGGTAATTCCAGGAATTGGCGGAACCACGGCTTGTGCACCGGTATTAATAAAAATTTTCTCGCCATGAATCTCCAGATTTCTCCCAGGCCGATGAACACGCAGGCTATGATTATTGATAAACTCCGCCTGGCCGTCGATCACGTCGATATTGGGCATATCCGCAAGATTATGAAAATTCTTATTACGTAAAAAATTAACCACTTCATTTTTACGCTGTATGGCACGGACAAAATCTGTGTGCTGCTGTGCGTCATGAACCAATGTTTTGGTTGGGATACAGCCGATATTAATACAGGTCCCGCCATACATTGCATTTGATTGTTCGATGAGAGCCACACGCCAACCTGCTTTTGCCAGCGTGACGGCTAATGTTTTTCCAGCCTTGCCAAAACCAATAATAACTGCCTGATATTTATTCATGATGATTTCCTGTCGAAACGCGTTCATTTGACATCATGACTATAGACGCAAAAGAGCAAATAACATTTCTTCACAACGCTTGATATTTTGTCTTATCGTCTGGTGTTTTCTTTTTCTTAATCAGAATCACAAAACAAAAATCATGATTAACTATTTGATGGTATTAGATTAATTATTGACTAAGATTGTTGGTGTTTGTAATCAAAAAACCACTCAGGAGTCTGATATGGATGCTCTTAGCCGTTTGTTGATGCTTAACGCTCCACAAGGAACGATCGATAAGAATTGCGTGTTAGGAAGTGACTGGCAACTTCCACATGGTGCCGGGGAATTGTCGGTTATTCGTTGGCATGCGTTAACGCAAGGAGCGGCGAAGCTGGAAATGCCGACGGGAGAGATTTTTACATTACGCCCGGGAAATGTGGTCCTGCTACCACAAAATTCAGCTCATCGCCTGAGTCATGTCGATAATGAATCGACCTGTATTGTCTGTGGCACTCTTCGGCTGCAACATTCGGCGCGTTATTTTTTAACGTCTTTGCCGGAAACGCTGTTTGTAGCACCAGTGAACCATAGCGTGGAATATAACTGGCTGAGGGAGGCGATCCCGTTTTTACAACAGGAATCCAGATCGGCAATGCCGGGAGTGGATGCTCTGTGTAGCCAGATCTGCGCTACATTCTTTACCCTCGCGGTGCGTGAGTGGATTGCACAGGTTAATACAGAGAAAAACATTCTCAGTTTGCTTCTGCATCCACGTCTTGGTGCGGTAATACAGCAAATGATGGAAATGCCTGGACACGCCTGGACCGTCGAATCGCTGGCCAGCATCGCCCACATGTCCCGGGCAAGTTTTGCCCAGCTTTTCCGTGATGTTTCCGGAACCACGCCGCTGGCTGTATTAACAAAGTTGCGTCTACAAATAGCGGCCCAGATGTTTTCCCGGGAAATGCTCCCTGTTGTGGTGATCGCTGAGTCAGTAGGCTATGCCAGCGAATCATCTTTTCACAAGGCGTTTGTCCGCGAGTTTGGTTGTACTCCGGGAGAATATCGGGAAAGGGTCAGACAGCTTGCACCCTGAATAAAACCGCCAGAAATCAGGGCAAAGATAATCCGCATTCCGGGAGTTGTGAGCCTTTCAACTATTTCTATTTCCAACGGTAGTTTTGGGCTTTATATATTTTTTTTGATGGACTCTAGCTCAGTTTTTAAATAAAAATGCAAACTAAATTGCTTCAATTAAATAAAATCCCGACTATTACTTGATACGTGATTATTGTCGGTGATTTTTTTGTGCACCATCAGTGTATATCTCAATAACCCCTGAATAAGTAGCTCTGAATAGGTATAAGGGGTGTAGCCTTTTTAAATGGATTTCTTATGCCAAAAATGATCGTCGATTTCCCCATAAAATGTGAGCGATGCCGAAAGAAATAAAATTAGTTATTGCATTTGAAGTTTAGATGAAAGATTATTATTTGTCATACAAATGAGGGGTGGTATGTTGCTAGCCAATTAAAAAAGAACGCCATATTTATTGATGATTGATCCCCCGGAAGGGGGGAACCATCGGGCATAAATGGGCATGAAGTAATGGAGTATTAGTTGTGAATGTCAATTTCTTTGTCACCTGCATTGGTGACGCCCTGAAATCAAGAATGGCACGAGACTCCGTGCTGCTACTGGAAAAACTCGGCTGTCGCGTAAATTTCCCGGAGAAACAAGGATGCTGCGGTCAGCCTGCGATCAATAGTGGTTATATCAAAGAAGCGATTCCAGGGATGAAAAATCTGATCGCCGCACTGGAGGATAACGACGATCCCATTATTTCACCGGCTGGCTCTTGCACCTATGCCGTAAAAAGTTACCCGACGTATCTGGCGGATGAACCTGAATGGGCATCACGTGCCGAAAAGGTTGCCGCGCGTATGCAGGATCTCACCTCTTTTATTGTTAATACATTAGGGGTAGTCGATGTAGGTGCCAGTTTGCAAGGGAGAGCGGTGTATCACCCATCTTGTAGCCTGGCCCGTAAGCTGGGGGTGAAGGACGAACCACTTACGCTGCTGAAAAATGTGCGTGGACTGGAGCTGTTGACCTTTGCTGAACAGGATACCTGCTGCGGATTTGGCGGCACGTTCTCGGTCAAAATGGCCGAAATATCCGGCGAGATGGTGAAAGAAAAGGTTGCGCACCTGATGGAAGTCCGCCCTGAGTATTTAATTGGTGCTGACGTGAGTTGCCTGCTGAACATCAGTGGACGATTACAACGGGAAGGGCAGAAAGTCAAAGTGATGCATATTGCTGAAGTGCTGATGAGCCGCTGAGGATATAAAGATGTCGATCAAAACCAGTAATACAGATTTTAAGACACGCATTCGTCAGCAAATTGAAGATCCGATCATGCGCAAAGCGGTGGCAAACGCGCAGCAGCGTATTGGGGCAAATCGGCAAAAAATGGTCGATGAATTGGGGCACTGGGAGGAGTGGCGCGATCGGGCCGCCCAGATACGTGATCATGTTCTGAGTAATCTCGACGCTTATCTGTACCAGCTCTCAGAAAAAGTGACGCAAAACGGAGGTCACGTCTATTTTGCAAAAACCAAAGAAGACGCCACCCGCTACATTTTACAGGTTGCCCAACGCAAAAATGCCCGGAAGGTGGTGAAATCTAAATCGATGGTGACCGAAGAGATTGGTGTCAATCATGTGTTGCAGGATGCCGGGATTCAGGTGATTGAAACCGATCTGGGTGAATACATTCTCCAGCTGGATCAAGATCCGCCCTCTCATGTTGTGGTCCCGGCAATTCATAAAGATCGCCATCAGATCCGTCGAGTGCTACACGAACATCTGGGCTATGAGGGGCCGGAAACGCCTGAAGCGATGACCTTATTCATTCGGCAAAAAATCCGCGAAGATTTCCTCAGTGCTGAAATAGGTATTACCGGCTGTAATTTCGCGGTGGCAGAGACCGGTTCGGTATGCCTGGTGACCAATGAAGGTAATGCGCGAATGTGTACCACGCTGCCTAAAACGCATATTGCAGTGATGGGAATGGAGCGTATTGCTCCCACGTTTGCAGAGGTAGATGTATTGATCACCATGCTGGCGCGCAGTGCCGTTGGTGCACGTTTGACGGGATACAACACCTGGCTGACAGGACCGCGCGAAGCGGGGCACGTTGATGGTCCTGAAGAGTTTCATCTGGTTATTGTCGATAACGGGCGTTCTGAGGTGCTGGCCTCTGAATTTCGGGATGTGCTGCGCTGTATTCGTTGCGGGGCTTGTATGAATACTTGTCCGGCATATCGCCATATTGGCGGTCATGGATATGGCTCTATTTATCCAGGGCCAATTGGTGCGGTGATTTCCCCGTTACTTGGCGGCTATAAAGATTTTAAAGATTTACCCTACGCCTGCTCTTTATGCACCGCTTGTGACAGCGTGTGTCCGGTGCGTATTCCGCTGTCAAAACTGATTTTGCGTCATCGTCGGGTGATGGCTGAAAAAGGGATCACCGCAAAAGCAGAGCAACGGGCGATAAAAATGTTCGCTTATGCCAATAGTCATCCAGGATTGTGGAAAGTTGGGATGATGGCTGGTGCTCATGCGGCAAGCTGGTTTATCAATGGCGGCAAAACACCACTCAAATTTGGCGCGATTAGCGACTGGATGGAAGCACGCGATCTTCCTGAAGCTGACGGAGAGAGTTTCCGTAGTTGGTTTAAGAAACATCAGGCGCAGGAGAAAAAGAATGGATAATCGGAGCAAATTTTTGAATAACGTTGCTCAGGCACTGGGGCGCCCGCTGCGACTTGAACCGCAAGCAGAAGATGCGCCGCTTAACAACTATGCTAACGAGCGGCTTACCCAACTTACCCAACAGCAGCGCTGTGACGCGTTTATCCAGTTTGCCAGCGATGTTATGTTGACGCGCTGTGAACTGACCAGCGAGGCGAAGGCGGCAGAAGCTGCAATACGTCTGTGTAAAGAGCTGGGAGATCAGTCGGTCGTGATTAGTGGTGACACGAGGCTGGAGGAATTGGGGATTAGCGAACGTTTGCAGCAGGAATGCAATGCCGTTGTTTGGGATCCGGCGAAAGGTATTGAGAACATATCACAAGCAGAGCAGGCTAAAGTGGGCGTCGTATATGCTGAATATGGTTTAACCGAATCGGGAGGCGTGGTTCTTTTTTCCGCCGCCGGGCGCGGGCGTTCATTGAGCCTGCTCCCGGAATCTTCTCTTTTTATCCTGCGTAAAAGCACAATCCTGCCGCGTGTAGCGCAACTCGCAGAAAAATTGCATCAGAAAGCGCAGGCCGGTGAACGAATGCCGTCATGTATTAACATCATCAGTGGTCCCAGTTCAACGGCGGACATTGAGCTTATCAAAGTCGTCGGGGTTCATGGTCCGGTGAAAGCGGTGTATCTGATTATTGAGGATTGCTGAGAGAGATATGTAGTCTGGACATAAACCTGAAGGCGGTATACGAGGTTGTGAATAGCGTTAAGGACAACCTGACTTAACCCCGTTCCGTCATGGTTATGCAGCTCTTCTGTAAATATCCTGACATTAATAATGCCAGGATATTTACAGTTAAAAAGACAGGAATCCATTCCTGAAGACGGGCTCCCTTCCCGGTCACTGTCACTATAGTTTTATACAGGCACTCTCTGTCAGAATGCTGTTTATTACTGCCCAGAGTTTTGTTGGTATTCATCTACCATTTTTTTGACAAGGCAAAACATCACAGAAATCACAATACTTAGAAAAAATCCCAGAGCCAGGCAAATGGCAGCAGGGTATTTATTTTTTATTTCTGGTGAGCTTATAGTGACACAGCCATCACCGTTCGGATACAGTGACCAGTTCCTGGTCAGGTATATCATTTTTGTATAAAGCTCACTGTTAATTGCTGAAGGCGTTTGTATCTCATCGAGAACTTGCCTGCCATTATGGTATTCTGACGCATACCATTTGATGATAGACGCCTGCACGCGAGATATTTCCGCTTCAGCAGTTGGTAAATCTCTCTTATTTCCTGACCATTCCAGCTTTATTTCTCTGTTCTTGACATCTGGGCTGGTCTGAAAAAATGTAGTAATTCGCTGAATAACATCTTCAGTCATTGTGGTCTGACAGGCAAAGTTATTATTGCTATCACAGCTAACAAGTATGCCTGGTGTTGTCTGGTTTATTTTTAGACTGTAAGTCACTTTTATATTATCTTTATTGATATACAGAAACAACAGCACCATTACCATACAGATAGCTATAATAAAAAGGATAACACGAATCTTTTTCTTCAGATAAAATAAAATCTCAATCAGATCGATATCCTGTTTGATTTGTTCATTCATAATATATCCAGAAAATGAAATCTGTCGCAGATAAGATTGTATTAATAGTCTGTATCAGGAATGTTCAGGGTAAATATCAGCAAAAAGCCAGCATCATGAATACTGGATATTTATAGCCTGCAGGCAGCATACTGCTGCCTGCAGGGGGTATAACAGTCGACAGGGGAACCGACTGCTTTATTCTTACCAGGTCACATTGATACCAACTACACCCTGTAGCGGGTTCTCAATGTCGTCACCTTTGGTGTAGTCAAGGCTTGCATATGCTCCCATGTTTTTGGTGATATCAGCCTGTACACCTGCACCCACGCGGAATGCTGCACCGTCAATGCTGGCATTGACAGACTCATCACCCAGACGGACTTTGTTGCCATCAGAGAATTCGTTCAGTGCGGCCAGATTCAGATAAGGTTTAACGGTCGCGTTGCCCACAGCGAAGTCATAACCCACGCGCGTACCGGCCTCACCCAGCACAGAGTTATAGCTGTCAGAATGAACGTCCACGCCGTTGAGTTGATAATCCACACCTTCCAGAGTCAGAGCAGACAGTTTGGCATATGGCTGAATAAACAGGCCATTACCGTCTTTCCATGTGTAACCGCCTTTAACCATCGCACCAAAACCATTGGTGTTAAAGTCAGCTTTGATGGTACCGCCACCATTCATCAGGCGAACATCTGCCGTGTTGCTGTAGTGACCAAACTGTGCAGCAGTATCAATGAAGATACCGTTGTTATACTGGCGGCTCAGGTAAGCGTGGAAGCTGTAACCTTCAGTGTCACCTTTGCTCTGCATGGTAGTCATGTCACCTTTCGCAGAAGACATCGCCACACCGGCCAGCCAGCTACCATCTTCAGTCATGAAGCGGGTATCACCACCCAGCATTACACCATTTACATCCAGGTCATAGGATGCATTTCCCGCGGTGGTATGTTTCTGTTTACCGCCAAAGTACTGAATCCATACGCCACCCTTGTCATTTTCGCTCAGACGGACAGCATCCTGACGGGCGGAGAGCGTGTCAGCCTGCAGATTAGCGACGTTAGCCGGAGCAGCTGCCATTGCCTGAATCACGGAGCTGGCGTTGGATGCTTTATGCGTGTTTTTTACGAAATAAAAGTTACCATCAGCTCCCTGTGTCAGGTCATATTGATACAGACCACCTTCCGTTGTGCCTGTGGCTTTTAGAGTGCTGTCTTTGCCGGTAGAAATAAATGCCGTTTGTTCATTGATAAGATCCAATGAACCCGCACTGTAAACACGCAAGTCACCGCTCGCTTTACCGCTGATATCCAGAGTGTTTTCAGAAGAGGCATCAACAATCAGAGTGCCGTTTTGAGAAGCAAACGTGCCAGTATTGACTGTAGCCTTCGTGATATTAACCGTACTGTCTTTTACTGCCAGAGCATCAACAGTTGAGGAACCCGTAACATTCCAGACAGACCCGTTTTGCAGAGATACACTGGCATCTCCTGCCCCTGAAACTTTGCCTTTCCAGACTGAACTATCGGAAAGATTTATATCCAGATCACTACCCGCTTTATCGCCGCTATTGAAGGTATAAGCATTACCTTCCCAGTAAGAGCGGGCAACGTTCATATTTACATTTGTTGTGGTACTGGCTGAATTCTCGCTTTCAGAAAGGGCCAGGACATCAGAGTAGATGGTTGAATCAGCAACAGACAAATTTAAATTTTGCGTTGCTGAACCTGCGCCTTGTGCCGAAGCAGAGGCATAAATTGTTTGTTTATTATTAGCCGCCCCAATTACTGAGCCATCCTTAATATTCAGGTTGACTGTATGA
>PPYF01671343.1_pt1 | contig 14051 bp, 15 predicted proteins | sample 1559871 | NCBI WGS metagenome assembly PPYF01 (sample SAMN08240021, study PRJNA423297) | Human gut metagenome, whole genome shotgun sequencing project. | reverse complement strand
GAATCGAACTTCTTCCCACCAAGAAAATAAGACGGTTGCGGTTTTGCGATGTCTTTCACAATCATCGTAACAATGTTTCCATCACGAGTCACACTACTTACAATATTATTTGCATCTTCGATTCCAGCAGAACGGGCTGATTGTGACTGAATATTTTTCTTCGCACTTGCTTGAAGAACTGTTTCGATTTGCGGAGCTACGTCCTGCATAATTTGCTCCACACCATCTGCCACATCACTCAATAGGTCATCGAAGTTTGTATATGACTGTTTCATTCACTACACCTCAAATCTCAAACCGATCCTTTGCAGACTGAATCTTTGTCGTATCCTTTTTGATGTAATACTTGTTGGTCACATCCGTGCCAGCATGGTTGAGCAGGGAAGAGACATCTTCCAGACTCATACCCGCATTCTTCAGCAGGGTAGCACCACTGTGCCGGAAATCGTGCGGATGCAGCGTAGGCTCATCAATCATCTCACCAATCTTCTTACACCAATCACCAGCCGTGCTCGAAGTAATCGGCATCCATGCGCCATTGATTTTCGTACCAACAAACACATAGCCGCCATCCTCAATATCATGCTCAGTACGGTATTCCTTCAGCTCTTTCAAAAGCTCAGAAACTTCCTTGCTGAACATCAAATCAACAATTTTGCCTTCCTTCTCCAGAACGTCATGCACCATACGGTTCTCATAATCGATAGACTTCCAGAGTGTATTTCGCACAGCATTAACACGAGCCATCGTTGATAGTGAGAACAGTGCGTACAGACGCAACGTCATCGCATTATCCTTCATGTGAACGGTGGTCGCAGATTCAACCATAGCGTTCAGCTTCTCTCGCATCAACTTAACCTCGTCCGGTGTAAGGTATGTCTGCTTCACAACAGCCACGTCCTTGGTCGGTCGGTCAATGAACTCCATCGGATTTTCTTTGATAATTTTCTTCTTGCGAAGATACCGATATAGCGCAGAAATTGTACTCATACGCCGTTTCATACGAGCAGAGTTGTTTCCATGCTTCTTACAGTAGAACAGAAATTCCTCGATATCCTCTTCCTCAAGTTCCGTCACAGGGGCATTACCCTGATTGTCCAGAACATAAATCATCCACTGCTTGAAATCAGATTCATAATTGTAAACAGTAGACGGGCTGAGGTCACGGATGCCCATATCAGTCTCATATCTATCCCAGTATTTCAAAGACACTGGGTTTACGTTCTTGAACTTCTCAGCATCCCATAGCTTCAGCGGTTTACTTCTTGTAGCCATATTAAAATTCCCTCCAACCCACCCCTAAAAGTGTTTATTCCTTTTTATCTTTTGCCAGCACAGCAGAGATCTCCTGCTTATTGTCCAGCAGGGCAGACATAACCTGAGAAGCCTGATTTACATCAAAGTCTCCAAGATTCTTCTTTGCCTCATCCAGATAATCCTTCAGGTAATCAATAAACTCGGCAAACGCATCGCGCTTGTTGCAAATTGCCAGAGCAAGATACTCATCGTGAGAACGCTGCACACGCTCCTGCACTGCCTTCTCCAGAGAATCATACTGATCCCAGAACGTAGAAGTATCGCAACCTGCAGCTTCAATCTTCAGGTTAAAAGACTCATAAGCAATGCGCGGCCACTCAGTCTGCGGTTCATTTCGATAATCATAACCAACAAAATACTTCAAACAGGTCAGCCGAAATGCCACATCAAACAGCGCAGGCTGATAATCGTCCTGAACAGTACACATCTCAATGACCTCTTTCACGAAGTCAATTCGCTCCTGAAAATTTAAAACCTTCATTTTATCTCCCTTTCGTCTGTGCTTGCTTTAATTTCTTTCGCTCCTTTCGAGCTTTTTTTAGGTCGTCGTAATCGACCCAGCCTCCATCAATTTTGGAGTATGTAATCCAGCGGTAATCTACATCAGGATACTTGAACCAGAACATCTTGCGCTTCATCAGCGCAACACTATCAGCGAATCCCTTCGTATCAATCACTTGTTTGCTGCCATCTCGATATGTAATTTCATAGTCCGCCACATAATCAATCTTCCGCACCGCTACGTCCTTTCCGTCCTTATCGACCCGGCGGAACGCTTCCTGCAGAAGAAAGGGGACTTGCTTACGACACTCTACAATTTCGCCGCTTGCCAGCCTTGGCAATACAATATCTCGATAAAACAACATTTCTGCCTTACTATCATAAACTACGCCATCATATGTTCTATCTGCTGGATTCTTACTGACATTAAACTTTGTTCTGTTCTTTTTCTCCATAAAATCACCACGAAAAACGAAGGGGCGGTTATGCCCGCCCCTTACGATTTGATGTTTTCTTAACTACCGGCTTCACGGGCGTCTCATCCTTTACATCACTAGATGATTCATTTTCAGCCTTTGCAGGCTCATCCATGATCTCATGGAAAACATCACGAACAGCAGGGATAAAAGTTTCTACCTCGGCTTCCGTAACATTCTTATACTTGCGCATCAAAAGAGTAGTCAAGTCTGCCTTTGCAGTCTCTTTTGAAATAATTCCCTGACGATACTGATTTACAGCAGTCCACACAAGAAAGTGCGGCTCAGTGTCGCAAATCATTCGCCAAGGATTAAGACGCGCATCCTGCTCGCAATGCGGGCAAACCGGATATTCTTTTCCGCAAGTACGGCACCAATTTAGATTTGCCATTAGGCAGCTGCGGTCTCGATGCGGAACAGACGCTTATCGTCAGAGCAGTACTCCTGAGTAGCGCTGATCTTAACAGGATGAGTCAGCTCGTTATTCAGGGTCATATCGATAGCGTTATCCATCTTGGCATTCGGGAAGATGATGCGCATCAGCTTCTTGTTTGCCTTGTCACAAGGATTGTAGCAGAATGCCTCGATCACAAACTCGCCCTCGGTAGAGAACTTGTCGGCACTATCATTGATGGCAACGCCCTCCTCACTCTCATACTGGTACTTTACAACAAAGCGGTCGCCAGCCTTCAGGTTTGCACCAGTAGGCAGAGTAACCTCAGTACCAGTGACAGAGAACTGAGACTCTGCAGTCTCACCTAGCTCAAAGGTCTTCAGTGCATTGCCCTGACCATCGATTAGATCGATGTACTTAAAGGGGGCATTTGCAACAGCAGCCTTGGGAGTATGGGTCAGAGTCAGCTTCTTGCCGTCCGCAGAAGTCAGGTACTCAACAGTGGTAAAGACCTGCTTTGCCTCAGAGGAAGCAACCTCCTTCTTGGAGCCCATCTGCTCTGCCAGAGCACCCAGATGCATCAGAGCATTAGACCAATCTGCCTCAGCGGTCTTGCTCTTGTCGAATGCCATAATGTTAACGCCCTGTGCATCCTGAGCATAAACAGTCTCGCCGCCCAGAGTCAGCTTGAAGTCCTTAACCTGGTTCATAGTCCACAGACGCTTACCATTCAGGTCATACTCGTGAATGCGATGAACGCGGTCGATAACGACCTCATTAAAATTAAAATCACTCATAATTTTCTTCCTTTCAATTTATTTGGATAAAATAAAAGAGCAAGGTCAATCAATCAACCTTGCTCGTCCAATCCAGTTGTGCTTTTGGAATCTTTCCAAATTCCACGGTGCCAGCGTAAACGCCATGCATCGTATTATCGTATTTTTTTATTTGCTGAATCTTTCTTACATGATTCATAAACACACTCATAGGGTAATCCATAGCCTTGAAATAATCCGCTTTAAAGCCAGACGAACACGCCATCGAGAGCACAAGCTCAGCAAGATGTGGTTCATAACGCTTAATTTTTTGATACTCCAAGTTATCTCTGGCTTCCTCTATCATTGCAATTCTTGTTGGTTCGTCAGCAGCAAACTCGGAATGCTTTTCAATTCCATTCGCAGCACATAGGTACTGAGAAATCGTTTCATACACCACATGGTCAATACGAGTGTCCGTAAGCCTGTTGTGTAATACGATCTCACCACTTATGTTATCTTTCGCCATCATAAACCCAGAAATGTCCATATCACCAAGCAAAATAGACATATCCTGATTTTTATTGCCTATAAAAAGTTGCCGGAACATTTCAAAATCCGAAACCTTCTGCCAATCAACCCCAACAGAGTCAAGTTGTGCTTTGTAGTCGCTCGATGTAGAACAGAACAGATAAACCAACTGAAAATACTTTTGCTCGCCATAATCGATAATGTCACCGACAGACGGCATATGAATCGTAATTTTGTCATTGATTTTAAAATCTCTTCCACGCATCAAGCTTGGCTCATACAGTTCTCGAAGTTCCATCAACCACACCCCACAAGGTCATCCAGATCCTGCGTCTTGAACGTCATGATTCTCACACGATGGTGTAAATCCATGTTATCCTCGATGTTGGATGTAATTTTAAGTTGCTTGATTCCAAAAATTGTACTGCCGTGTAGTTCTTTTTCCACAAGACCACTCAGATAGTCAACTCGTGTTGCACCGCCATGACCCTTCATCTTCATCAACGCTTGGTTCACAATAACCCACACAGTAAGCGTGAAGTTCTCATACCAATCGTTGACGTTGCTACGATCAGTCATATTTACCTTAAAACAAATATAGCTGTGTGCTGCCTCAATCGTGTCGGGAATATGAAAGTATGGGAAGATGTATGTATAAATCGCCTCGTCAGGCTCTTCAATATCATCATTACCCATCGCTTCAACAAGTCCTTCAGTATTGACCAGCTTTAAAGCCAATTTGTTTTTGTAGTCAGTAATCAATTCACTCGTTGTCACAGCAAACTCACCACCTTACATTCGATAGATGTATTTGCCGTACCATCTGCATTTGTCAAAGAAATCCTAACAGTTGCGCCGTCCATAATACTATTATTCAAAATACGAATTTTAAAAGTACCATCGTCGGCAGTCTGTGCCTCAACAAATTCCTTGAACTCATCAAGGCAAATAAAACTCCACTTTGCAATCTCCGCAACCTCTTCGCCAGTAATACTTGTGAACACCGGAGTGAACTTTTTCCAAGAGCCGCCAACACGAACTTCTGGCTTACCTGCATACTTAATAGTAGCAGTCACCTGTGAGTCAGCATCCGGTTCGTTACTCTTGTTTGGTTCAAAGTAATCACAAATCATCTTCTCGGCATTGTCCGTCTTACTGTTATACTGATCCTGCCGGATATTCAACACAAGGAATCCCTGCGTTTTACCATGCAGTTCGTAGCGCTCTGTACTCTGGTCAACAGAAGTCGTAACATATGTTTTCGGTTCTCCATTGATAATTTCCAGCATAAAACGCTTATCAAGGTCAATCAATGCAGTTTCATCATCAAAAGGCATCTGCACCTTATACTCACGCTGGCTCAGGGAAGTCACAACGAGTTCCTTGTTGTTCGCATAGTAAGGCTTACTCAGCGTTGCCCAACGAGATACTATCTCACCAGTAATCGGATTTTGCCATTGAATCTGACGATTACACAGCTCCATTTTTCCACGAAGAAAAATCTCATCGTTCGGTTCAATCTCGGTCACTAGCCATTTACAGTTGTAGCAATCAACAATATCACCAAGGTTCAAAGAATCACCGGGATAAGCCCAAATCTTTTTCTCCTTGACTATACTATTACTACGGCTGACAACCAACTTCTGAGGTAAACCATTCACTAGAGTATTATCCTCGTAGTCAACACTATCTTTGAAGTGCGCAGCGAAGTCATGCTTTGCAAAAGCAATTTTGACATCCTTTTTGTTAGACATCTTTGCGGCACCACCAACAGCTCGTGCCCTCGTATAAAAGTCCATCTATGTACCTCCTTACTCAGAGTAGGAAGCGTATGTATCATAGTCGATGGTCTTACGCTTACGGGTCGAGCGGTCTTTTGCCATATAATTGTCCAACATCGTCATATTCTCCTCATGGATGTCTTTCACAAGGGCACGAATACTCGCACGCTCATTAGCAGGGGAGAATACCTGTAAACTTGTAGGAAGGTCTTGTGCGCTAAATGCCTTTAGCTTTCCAAATTCTCGTTTGAAATGTTGCTCCAACATCAGGTGCGCAAGCATATCAATTTCGTCGTATGTAAGGTCTGAATTGAACTCCTCTAACTCAGAATCATAATCATCAAAGCTAAAATTCTCTTCAGGTTCAATATTTCTGAAAATAACAGAAAGTGACTCCATTAAATAACTCTTTGCACGGTCATGCACAAGGTTTCTTACTTCATTCTCGCTCAGGTCAAAATACTGAAAGAAATTACTATCAGTTTCAACCAGCTCATAGAACTTATCGTATATTTCCGAAAATGCGGTCACATTATCCCTCCAATCTTACTCGGCGGGAACGACCTCCGCCTTTTCTGCCTCTGCCTTCTTACGGCCACGCTTGACGGCAGACTTTTCTGCAGAGCTGTCCTGTGCAACAGGCTGCGCACCTGCCATCATAATAGATTGCATCTGTGCCATCATAGCCTGCATCTGCTTCTGCATTTCAGCCATCTGATTCTTTGCAGTCTCAAGTTCTGCCTGAACATTATCAGCAGGCTTGGTTGCAGGTACAACAGACAACTCGCTGTTACGCTTGCCAGCACGAAGCTCCTTGTAACGCTCGTCAATCAGGCGCTTAACCTTAGTAGACAGATCTTCACCGGCATTGGTCATACGATAAAAGCGACCACGGATACGCTCAAACTGAGCACCATCCTTAATGTCAATCATTCGCTGAAGATTCTCGACAGTAGGATTCAGAATCGCATCATCAATATCTTCAATGAATAGAACATCGTCACCCTTAATGCCAATAGCCTTAAAGATTTCTTTCTGCTCTTCAGGGCGAAAACGCAGAACACCATTCTTGAACGCAGAACAAGTGCTGTTCATATACATAATCTCTTCCGGCGGAATAGGAATCACACAAGGCTCTTCCACACTACCGGGCTCGAAAGTATAGCCCTTACCGTTCAGTGACGAAATGGTAACCACGTTATCGTCGCAGTTCAGAACGTCAATGAACTTCTTTTCCATCACGGAACTCATAATTTGTCTCCTTTTCTATACAAAGCGGAGACCGCAAAGCCTCCGCTCAAATTTGCCTTTGGTAAAATTACTGCAGGACAATCTTAGCAACACGCTCGATATGATCAATGCTGTAGCCGAAGGTGAAGTCCTTGACCATCAGATGGATCTTTTCATTATTGTTGTCGTGATCCTCGTAAGTATGAGTCTCACCTTTCATGTCAAGACGGCCAATCTTGCCCGCAATACCATAAATTCTTTTCTGTTATTTTTAAGAAAAATGTTTATCTAAAATTGATTCAATGTTATCAAAATCCGTGTAGGGAATTCTGATAAGCTTGATATTGTTATCAGCGCAATACTGTGTTTTTAAATCGTCATGATATTTTGTTAATTTAAAACGATCATTTGCTGTTTTGTCTTTGTTCCCGCCAAAACGCACAGGAAAGAAATGCTGCTGTCCATCATATTCAATACATGTATTTTTATCTGGTATGTAAAAATCAAACGGAAGTTTGTGTCTGTCTTTTAATTCTTCAAAAGATTTCTGTGGAATATATGTGATTCCTTTTTTATCAAAATATTGCCGAATTCGCTTTTCACCCTTTGATGATGCACATTTTGGGCAACCATTCGGATCTTTCTTTAATAATGAATTTGGACTCGCACACCATTCATTTCCACAAATACGGCAATGACATAGCATTTTTGTTTTATTTCCACTATATTCACCAATCGTATAGATGGATTGTGTTTTGGAATGAAGTTCTGCAACGAAATCAATTGTTGTTTTCCTCGCTATGCCACGACATTTTGGGCAACCAGATTTATCATGAATTAAATGGGCAGCGCTTGTAGTCCATTTATATCCGTCAATATCACACTTTACTTCAAGAGGAGCACAAATACCTTTATATTCAGTTAAAATAGTAAGGTTTGGAGATATCTTTTTTACCATACTACAAATCTGTTGATTGGTATATCGTTCCTTTCCGCTACATCTTGGACAAGCACACTTGCCACTTTTTAATGATTTCAAAACAGCGTTTGCTAAAGTTTCCCACTCGTATTCGTCTAAAAGACATTTAAAACGAACCTTATTGTTTGCACCAGAATATTTGTTTAAGAGAATGATGTTTTTACTATAAGAAGCAAGTTCTTCTCTAAATTCCGCATCTGTTTTCATTCTGCTCACTCAATACACCTCCTTTCTCGCAAAAATAAAAGCCAGATACTCTACACAGCATCTGGTTAAGTCAAAATATTAGATAAACACTATAATCGGACGCTACTCCGTTCTTGTTGCATATAGCAACCTCGTACTCTCATACGAGCAAAGACTATATCTTCACCCAGTAAAATTGGGGCACACCACTTCGGATGCCAAACACTTGCATCCTAACCGCTCCCACGCGGATAGTCGTTGAACCTTCCTCTATTCGAGGCTTGGCTGCTGATTACCCATTATTTCGACGTTTAGGATTTAACCTTGCGCCATCTACAATTTTCTTTCTACTTTCGTAACCACCCATCTAGACATATTTCATCCTTCTGTTTTGGTAATTGTAGTTTTAGGGTTTTCCAGCAATTCAATGTGTATTTATTATCGTGACTTACATCACGACTGGACTATATTACGTAAATTACATAAATTTAATCCGGGATCAGCAGGGAACCATCACCCAGCTTCTTGGCGGAGCTAATACCAGTGATAGCAACACCATCGTAAGTCTTAACCAGACCATAACGGTTAAACTCATCCTTAGCTGCGTCAGACAGATACTCAGCGTAACCGGTCATACGACGCATCTTAGCACAATACTTCATCAGACTGACAGTGAAGGGATTACCACCATCTGCGTACTCATTCAGATACAGAGCCAGAGCGTCCATATCCTGCATAGTGGGCTCCTTACCCTGTGCATCGATCTTCTGCTCGCCACCAGTGATAGCGTCATCAACCATGCTGAAGATGTCATAGAACATCTGGTTCTTCAGAGCCTCAGTCATAAAGGTGGTCAGAGTTGCCACACTCTTCCAAGCATTACGTCTTACTTCCACATAGCTAAGATCAGCCTCGATCTGCTTATTACGCCAGACGGGCTTAATGGTCTCGTAGTGCAGGTAAGACTTCGGCACGTTGCCGCCCTTAGCTGCATCATAAGCTTTCAGAGTGTTCTTAACAGTACGACCTGCCTCGTAGTCATCAAACTCACCAACATTACCACGCTCAAACATGGAGTCCAGCAGCTCATCAGGTGCACCATACAGCTCATCAGTCACAGTGCGGTTAACAAACTGAGCAATCTCCTTGTTGGGGTCGCCCTTATCAATCAGCTCCTCAACATGAGCGCCAACAACCTCAGCAATTTCCTTGTCCTCGGCATCCATAGCGCGATTGTACTGAGTCTTCTCAGCAACTTCATAAACACGACCAGGCTGCTTCATCAGCTCGGCCACTTCAATATCCAGTGCCATAATTCATTTCCTTTCTCTTCGCGCAAAATAAAAGAGCTACCGCCAAAAAACGATAGCCTTAAATTTCACGTATCATATTCAAGATTTTTCTCTTAATCAAGCAACAGTCTTTGCCTCGGGCAGCACACTGATCATAATCAGCTTGTGGCCGTTGTCGTCCATCACACCAGCAAACTCAAAACGAGAAGCACCAGTAGTAGCAACCTGCCACTTACCGTCAGTGTTGACCTCCAGCAGCTTGCCAATATTGGTATCCTGTGCATCAGCAGCCTTATACTGGTCGGTGCCGTACAGCTCGCCAGCATACAGAGGAACGCGCTTCACCAGCACACCTGCCTTAATCTCGGTGACCATCTTGTCATAGTCATCAAAATTAGTCTGGCTTGCATAGATGCCCTCCGGGATAAACTCATGGGCAACCATCTCGATGCCCTCGGCGGTAGCTGCGTCAGGGAACTTAACCTGACCAGCCTTGTGATCAACCTGAACACCCATACCGGTGACCATATCGACCTTTGCGGCATAGTTAGCGGGAATATTCTTCGCGCCGTTCACCATCAGTTCACGAATCATAATATTTTTCCTTTCTCTTAAATGTTATTACTTACCCAAATATTCCCGCCATGCGTCACGCTTGTTAGCGTTAGTGGTGTTATACTTGGTTTCATTCAAATTCAGCTTGATACTCTCAGACTTATGTACCTCAGAGGTCTCAATCTTCTTTTCAGCAGAAGCCTTCTTGGCGGCTTCAACGCAACGCTCGGCAATCACACTCTTAATGCCGGTCTCGTTCAGATCCTCAATTAGACTTGCGTAGTTACCACCCTCGGAAACTTCAGCTTCAGTAATCATATTGCTGGAGATTGCGTACTGACGCAAATCCTCCTTTTTCTGTGCAAGTTCCGCAGCCGCCTTTTCTGCCTCTTCCTTCTCTGCCTGATCTTTATATGGAGTCAGAGAAGCAACCTCTTCCTTTGCACTCTGCAACTCAGTGTTCAGGCTTGCAATAGTGTTATTCAACTCCGCAATCTTGGTATTGACATCAGAAATAGAAACGGTCAAAGTGATATTCTGCGGCTCGCCAAGAGAAACTTCATCACCCTCAACAGTGTAGGGGAACATAATGTAATCCAGCTCGTTCATGTAGCCCCACTTCTTGCACCAGATAGTGTGATCTTCAGGGAACACATCAGTCATGTAGTAATCAGAGCTAATCTTTGACACTGCATCTTCAAGCTTCATATACAGGTCACGATCAGTCAGACTGGAAGTCTCTGGAGCGGGTTCAGGCTCACCAGCAGGTTCAGTGCCGGTTTCAGGTTCGATCGGGGGAGGAGTTTTACCGCCTTCCTCGGAAGTTTGAACATCAGGCTCTGCCGGAGTAGTGGGCTTGGTAGCAGGTGCAGCGTCAGGCTCGCTAACGGGAGCCTGCTCTGCCTGCTCAGGCTTAGTGGGCTCGACCTGTGCGGTCTGAGTCTCCTTGTCCTTATTCAGTTTCAAATTTTTTGCCTCCTTTTCATTAGATTCTATATTTGAAATCTCTTTTGTATCCTCGATATAGGCATTTGCCAATTCAAGGCCAAAATCGGTTTCAGCGACTTCAAGCAGTTTAGAGCACTTATATGCCGGTTCAACATTTGCACCAAGCAAGCAATGTGCAGTAAACACGCCATCGTCAATAATTTTTGCCATGCGGCCACCCACGATTCCCTTATGAGCTTTCAGCACATCAATTTCCCAACTGGTGTTCAACGTGCCACTCTCAATACGGCGCAGAATCGTCGCACAAGCCTTTGGATATCGCTTCCAGATCTTACAAGAGGCAACAATAAAGTCGGTATCGTCAATTTTCTCGATACCGACCGACTGAAAACTACCGAATGCATCAGTGTCAAATTCGGCAGTCTTATATTCATTACCATCATCGTCTTTTCTGGTGACGATTTTCATATTGTGACCGGAAAAATCCAGTTCACCTTTTGGAGCTACGACCAACTTACCAACAAGTGGGTTGCCAACAAGTGTGCTCATCCAACTTTCAATGGTGTCACGATTCAAAGCAACCTGATTCCCATTTACTGAGAAATCACAGATGACAAACTTGGCAAGATAGTGGTCTGGATGCTCCGTAATCTCAGAGCAACAGATATTTCTACTATAGAAATACTCCTTACTCATCGTTCATCACCTCACTTACTATCTTCATTTCTCTGCTGGTCATAAATTTGTTTTTCAGTTTCCTCGCCCTTTGGACGGCCTGTCTTTTTATCACTGTCGCCACCACCGCCGGAATTACCGGTCGATGTATAAGAGGTCTGGCGAGCCACAAATACATCGTCATAACCTTCCTCGGTTTCAGCCTGACGCTTGCGTAGTTCGTCCTCAGCATGAAGTCCCATATACTCGTAAGCAGTCTTGTAAGAACAGTTCAAAGTGGTGAACAGGAACTGAGCAATCGCCTTCTTCATCTCCATACCCATCATTTCAGTAGTAGAGACCTTCACATCAGGGCAGTACATTGGGTCTACACCTGCGTCTTCAAGGCGAATACGATACCAGCGTTTTAATACATCTTCAATCTGCTCTGCAATCTTACCAATATTTTTCATCAACTGGTCAAGAGACACTTTTGCAGTTGAAACAGTCTGCTGACCATCAGTATTCAAGAAACTAATACCCAAAGCAGCCATCTCTCTGTTGCGATACTGCTTGACAGTCTCGATATTTGTCATCTCGACCTTCGGCTCAACATACTTAATATCCTTGACATAGGGAGCGGTCGTTACAAGTACGGTATTTTGCTTCCATGCACGCAACAGGTTGTCATGTGCTGTCACCTGTTCAGAGAAACCCTTCTTGTCGTTGTTTGGTCCCATCAACGCAGGATCAAGTTGCTGCCAGATTATTTTCTTAGCCTTTGCCTTAGCGTTCACACGGTCTGAAGTATCAAAGGTCTCAAGCATCAATGCCGGACGTAAGGCGCGGAACAGGGGAGAAACACCATATTTTTGCCCCATATTGCCAATACGAATTACGCCACAATGGTCAACATCCAATTTTGCATATGTATCACCATTCTTAAACGCCTGATACACCTCGTCTGGATAGTTGTTCTGAATCTCGGTCTCCTGATTTTCAAAGAATAGTGCTTTATTCTTCTTATCCTTCAGCATAGATTTGCTCAAAGCGGATTTCAGCTTAGACATATTGATAAGCACAACAGGCTGTCCATTTGATAAGTAATCACTTATCTCAGCAATACCAAGAGGGTAGTAGTCTACAATGTAGTTCTCATCCTTCTGACGCAGATATGTAATGTAAGTACCCTCTGCATAAGTCATCGGAATGGCGGCACGCAGCAGACTTCGCACATTGATTTGCGCGTTAAAATCATCAATCACTTCACGGGCATAATTTACCTGTTTTGTCTTATTACGCTGCTCGGGGAACTGCGCGAAACTGCATTTGAACTCCGTATTAACATTCGCCTCAATCGCATCATAAGTAATGCCAATCAGATCATCCTTATTGATGTAATTACGGATAATACCATTGACCGTCTGCACATTCGTCAGGCTTGACTGTAGCCCTCGTGCAAGTTCATCAATTCGGTCAACCGTCAGCGTTTCAGAAGAGGCTGAAATTTTCAGGTATGTACTATATTGCTTATTTTCAGGATCATAGGATGCGATAGCGTGGCGGATAACATTATCCATTCTTTCTTCTGAAAGCTCGTTTACAGATGTAAGCACAACAGTACCATCATCTGTCTGTGAAGCAGTCACGACATCAAAATCTTCCTTTTTCTTTCTTGCCACATTTTCACCTCCTCTGCTTAGAAGTCAATGTTAGAAATGCAAATCGGCGGAGTAGTCATTGTCTCCACCGCAGACTGACGCACTTTATCTTTACGACGTAATTCGTATAGACGATGAGCAAGCAAAATCGCAACATAGAACCTATCATCGTGAATTTTATTTGCAACGTCGGGTGCCAAAGCATATGTTACGGTCGTGTTTTCAGAGTTTGTCGTTTTCTGAATACTTGTAATCTCGTTCTTCATCAAGTCGATGTTAACCCACGCAGTCTGTTCCTCTAAGGAAAGCTCATGCGTCTTCAAAATTTCTTGACCAGTTGATTTATCCACACCGTCTACTACCTGAACGTAGTCTCCACCGTTATATTCAAGAGGGAAGTGAATGACACCAAGATTCATCAACTCAATAAATTCCTCAACCATTGCAGTACGGAATTTACGAGGACTAATTAGACGTAGCTTATCAACAGCATCTGGGTAACGGGCATCATATCCTTCATATAGTTCATGATTTGCGTCAATAAAGCCGCGATGTTCTGCACCTGACTTATCGGTCCAATTATTAAGCAATCCATCTGCATAGGTCGAAGTACCGCCGCCACCTGCGCCTTGGTCAATCATCAATCTATCAATGTACTCGTAATCAGGATTTTGACCATTGTAATGTAGAATCAACTCATGCAACTGCTCAAGCTGACGATTAGAATCGAGTTTGAATTTTTTCTCATTCGCAAGGTCAACCATGTTCACGCAATTTATAATGTCGCCACA
>PPYF01674041.1_pt1 | contig 14052 bp, 12 predicted proteins | sample 1559871 | NCBI WGS metagenome assembly PPYF01 (sample SAMN08240021, study PRJNA423297) | Human gut metagenome, whole genome shotgun sequencing project. | reverse complement strand
TATTCCAAGGTATGAAAGAGAAAACATGAATATGAAAAAAACAGATTTTAATGGAAAGAAAAGATGAATTGACCCTTCTCGGGTCGAAGACCGAGTACAGGCAAGATTATGCTCCCGAAGTGTTGGAGTCCTTTGTGAACAAACATCCCGGAAACGACTATTGGGTACGTTTTAACTGTCCCGAATTTACCAGTTTGTGTCCTATTACAGGACAGCCCGATTTTGCGGAAATCCGTATCTCCTACCTGCCTGATGTGAAAATGGTGGAGAGCAAGAGCTTGAAGCTGTATTTGTTTAGTTTCCGTAATCATGGCGATTTTCATGAAGATTGCGTGAATATCATCATGAAAGATTTGATTAAGCTGATGGATCCTAAATATATTGAGGTGACGGGCATTTTTACTCCGCGCGGTGGTATTTCCATTTATCCGTATTGTAATTACGGCTCGAGTGGTTGAAGAGGCACGCCTGGAAAGCGTGTATACCCCAAAAGGGTATCCGGGGTTCGAATCCCCGTCTCTCCGCAAAAGTAGAAAAGTTAAAGTTGTAGATTCTTGAATTTGAACAATTCAAGAATTTTTCTTTTTCCAGCACTTATCTGTATGGATGATAATGCGGAAAGTGGTGAATACAAAAGGTGAATAAGAAACAGTACCCATAGTTCAGGCAGATTGATTTTATAATGGATGTAAAAACAATCTAATCGGGATATTATTATGGATATAAATTGATTGACGCAAAGGCTGGAAAAGTATAGCTTATGCTCAATGAATCATTTATGAAGGATCCCTTTCAAAATCCTTCACGACAACACATTGAAAAACAATGTATTGTGTAAATATGAAGGATTTGAAGGATTTCCCGGTATTTTTTTATTTAAATAGGTTTTATGATAACTCCAATCCCAGTGCTTCTTTTAATTTCAGCAGATTCGGGTTTTTCTTGCTCATCATCTGGAAACGTTCCACATGGCTGTAAGCACGGATGTTCTCGGTAGGGGCACTGACACGTACCGTCATGGTAATTTTCCGGTTGTGCAGACGTTCGCGTAAGTGATTCTGAACCGATGGTATCAATTGTACCATATATTTTTCCACCATATCATTGTCTACTGTCACTTCAAAAGTCGTGTCATTCAACAAATGCGGATGCATGTTCATCATTCGTGCGGAGTTAGCCTTCTCTTCCTTGGGCAGGGCGGCTGCAAATTCACGCCAGTAATAGTCCAGATCTTTTTCATTGAAAATATAATCTTCGTATGTGGCATCGTTTTGGGCAGCGGTGCTTGCCGCTTCGGGCAGAGTGAGTTGGGCGCATTGAATCAGTGTCAGTTCTACCAGCAGACGTTTGTTTTTGCTTGCACGATAGTTCAGGTCACAATCATTGCATAGCTTCATGGCACGGTACAGGAATTTCTGGTCGCATTTTTGTGCTTGTTCTTTATAGCGGTCGCGGATACCGGCGCCTACTTCCAGCAATTGCAGGGTGGAAGGGTCCTTGCTCACCAGCAAATCCCGGAAATGAGAGGATAGTCCGGTGATGAAATGACTGCCGTCAAATCCTTTTTTCAATACGTCGTTAAAAAGCAGCATGGATTCGGGAACTTTGTTTTCAAGCAACAAATCGGTCAGCTTGAAATAATATTCGTAATCCAAGACATTCAGGTTTTCAATCACACTTTTGTAAGTGATGTTCCCACCTGTGAAGCTGACTACCTGGTCGAAGATGGAAAGAGCGTCGCGCATACCACCGTCGGCTTTCTGTGCGATGACAGTCAGGGCTTCGGGTTCGGCGTTGATATGTTCCAGTTTGGCAACGTATTGCAGATGGTCGATAGTGTCTTTGATGCCGATGCGGTTAAAGTCATAAATCTGGCAACGGCTCAGAATAGTCGGCAGTATCTTATGCTTTTCCGTTGTGGCAAGGATGAAGATGGCATGATGAGGCGGTTCTTCCAATGTTTTCAGAAAAGCATTGAAGGCAGCTTGCGACAACATATTTTCGTGCCGATACGATATAATTTTCCATAAGCGGAGTTCTTTTTTCTAATATGAGTTCTGCAAAAGTACATAAATTATCCGTTTTTATGGGTAGGATTGCTTGAAATATTTCTATCTTTGCAAAAATCAAAAAAGGGATTCTTTGTATGAGCAAATTGCTGACTATTTGGAACTACATCCGGCGCCATAAGTATATGATTACGGTGCTGATCTTTATTGTAGTTATTGGTTTTCTGGATGAGAACAGCTTGATTCAGCGGGTAAAGCATCGCAGTGAGATCAGCGCGCTGAATAGTGAGATAGAGAAATATAGAAAGCAATATGAGGAAGATACGGAGAAACTGAAGGAACTGACCACGAATCCTGAGGCTTTGGAGAAAATAGCACGCGAGAAGTATTTGATGAAGAAGCCCGACGAGGATATTTTTGTGTTTGAAGAATGAGTAAATCTTATAATATAATTTCGATGGCAGGGGCAGTCCTGCTGCTGGCAGGTGCGGTGTTGCAAATCACCCGGTGGGAGCTTGCGCCTTATCTGTATACGCTGGGTGCTGTGATGTTTTGTCCGCGTTTATAGAGGCTTATCTTGTGAAAAATAGGAGAACGCGGACGACACTTGTTACGTGTGGTCCGCGTTCTAAAAAATAGTTGTCCGGTATTGTTATTCCACAATGGTCATTTCATCTACCAAGTGTTTCGCTCCTGCAAACTTATCAATAATAAATAAGGTATAGCGGATATCCACACAGGCTGCACGTTGTAACTGGGGATTGTAAGCAATGTCACCGGTCAGTCCTTCGTAGTTGCGGTCAAAGCCGGTACCGATCAATTCCCCTTTGTTATTGAAAACGGGGGAGCCGGAATTACCTCCTGTATTGTCTGTTCCTGTAACAAAACAGATGGGCATTTCACCATTTTTCATGGCATAGCGCCCGAAGTCTTTCTTGTTATACAAGTCCTTCAGTTTGGCCGGAACCACGAATTCATAGTTGTTCGGATCCTCTTTTTCCATCACTCCTTTCAACGTGGTGTAATAGTTGTATTCCATACCGTCTTTGGGGCTGTATGAACCTACTTTACCATAAGTGAAACGTAACGTGGAGTTGGCATCCGGATAAATAGGAGTGCCTTCATGCTGTTTCAGCTTCATCATACCCTCTACCCAGGTTTTATGGGCCAGATTATAAGCATCGGTTTCGGCTTTCATGGCTGCATCGGTATCTGCATAACCTTGGTCTACTGATTTGGCATATTGCACCATCAGGTCATTTTCCAATGTCTTGGCATCCGGCTTTGCCACAAAGTTGTCAAAGGCTTCACGGCTTCGGAAGATGGATGTATCAAAACAAGCATCGACAAAGGCGTCAATGTTTCCTTTGAATTCTTTGTCTATTACTTTAAAGATGCTGATGCGCTGTTCGGCCGGAATTAATTCTGCGTAAGTTTTCAGCAAAGCTTTGGAAACTTTACGGTCTATTTCGGGATTATAGTCTTTATTGAAAAATTTATCGGCTTGTTTGATCAGTGTGCTTAATGCATGATCCAGCGGATTGATTTCTTTAGTAGCATGAGGTACTTTATATCCTTTTTTCAATGCTTGCAGGACTTTGTCTGTGGAAGGAATCTTATAGAATTCCGTTCCCAGTTTGCAAACTTCGTAAATGGCTTGCTGATGATATACGGCATCCCGGCGTTTGCTCACGATTTCCCGGATAGCATCGAAGGCTTTCTGGTAGGCGTCAGTACCCGTCTCACGTCCGTAAGCCAGAAGCTTTTCCTGTTGTTTCTTTTTCGTATCAAGTACTTTCAGCTGAACCAGTCCTTCGTTCATACCGATAGCATTCTTCCAGTAATTGGCTGACGAGGCGTATTTGCTGGCATACTGGATGCGTACTTTATCACTTTTCAGCATCTCTTCCAGCAGATTATTCAATCGTACGGTGCGGACGGTCTTACGCATGAAGTTGGTAGTCTGCATACGTTCTTCCACTTCGTCCGAAATCATGTATCGCCAGTTGCGTCCGGGAAATCCCATTACGAAAGTGAAGTCTCCCTCTTTGATTCCTCCCAGGTTGATGGTCAGATGTTTTTTCACCTTCAAGGGTACATTGCTTTCGTTATAGTCAGCAGGTTTACCGTCGGGTGTTGCATAAATGCGGAACATGGAGAAATCGCCACAGTGACGGGGCCACATCCAGTTATCGGTGTCAGCTCCGAACTTTCCGATGGAGGAAGGAGGAGCGCCTACCATACGGACGTCTTTATAGATGGTCTTTATAAACAAGTAATAGCGGTTGGCTCCGTAGAAAGGCTTTAGTTCCAAAGCGGTGAACGGAGTGATCTCTATATTTTCTTGTTCGGCAAAACGTTTGGCTACTTTGCTCAGATAGGAGGGGGACAGGTAGTTCAGTCCTTCCGGGTCCTCATCTTTGGCCAGTTGTTCCTTTACATAAGGAGTGACGTCCAGAATTCTGTCTATGAAGGTGACAGTCAGCCCCTTGCAGGGAAGTTCTTCTTTGCGGCTCATAGCCCAGAAGCCGTCAGTCAGATAGTCGTGTTCTACCGAACTGTGTTGCTGGATATAGCTGTAACCGCAATGATGATTGGTCAGCACAAGACCTTCGGCAGAAATGATTTCACCGGTACAACCACCTCCGAAATGCACTACAGCATCTTTCAGGCTGATGCTGTCCGGACAATATACTTTATCAATGCTGATATCCAGTCCCATATCATACATGGTGGCTGCATTCTGTTCTTTCAGATCAGTCAGCATCCACATCCCCTCGTCGGCATGGCCGGCAAGGGTTGTGAAAGTAAATAGCGAGAGTAATAGTATCTTTTTCATTATTCAACAATAGTCATTTCGTCAATCAGGTGTTTGCATCCGCCCAATTTGTCGATGATGAATAATACATAACGTATATCCACTGCGATACAACGCTGTAAGTTGTTGTCGAAATTAATGTCACCACTCAGTGATTCCCAGGCCAGTTCGTTTCCCAGCTTGTCCATCAAGTCATATTTAGCCCGTACGTATGCAGTCATAGGATCTTTTTCTATGGCTTTCACGGTAGGTTTCTTGATGAATTTATTGAAATTCGCTTCGTTGGAGAAGATGGAATTGTCATAACAATGGTCTACGTATGCGTCATAGTTACCTTTAAAATCCTTCTGGATGGTAGTATAGAAGGCAGGTAAAGCATTGGCAGGAACCATTTCGGCATACAGGGGCAACAGAGCTTTGGCCACTTTGCGGTCTACTTCGTGATCGTAGTCTTTGTTATGTATATCGGCATATACTTTTTTCAGCGTTTCAATATTTTTATTAATCGCTTCTTTATCTTTATTTTTGATTGCTTCTTTCAGCTTGTCCAGAATCAGATAAGGAGTGCCGAATTCTATACCTCCTTGAAAGACTTCACGGAAACAGGTGTAGTTATAAAGAATAGGATTACTCTTTTCGATGGCGGCATCAATTTCGCTGACTACTTTTTCATAATCAGTGTTGCCTTTGGCTTTAGCAAATGCTGCGAACTTGGCTTCCTGTTCTGCTTTTGTTTCCAATACCTTATTGTCGATAATGGCTTTATTCATGCCGATAGAGTTTTTCCAATAGTTGCTGGAACCTGCATATTTGCTGGCGTATTGGATACGTACTTTGTCACTGGCAGCCATTTCTTTCTTCAGTACATCCTGACGCACACCACGTATGCGGATACGGGGTTCGTTGGTGGAATGCATCCGTTGTTTCACTTCACTTTGAGTCAGATAGCGGTTGGTGCTTCCGGGGAATCCCATAATCATGGCATAGTCACCCTCGTTAATACCTTTCAGTGAGATAGCCAGATGCTTTTTGGCTTTCAGAGGAACATTGTTTTCATTATATTCTGCCGGTTCGCCGTTGGCATCCGCATAAATGCGGAAGACGGAAAAGTCGCAAGTATGGCGGGGCCACATCCAGTTGTCTGTTTCACCACCGAATTTACCGATGGATGAAGGCGGAGCGGCAACCATGCGTACGTCGCTGTAGGTTTTCAGATAAATCAGATAGAATTTATTGCCTGCATAGAAAGGCAGAGCTTGTGCGCTGATACCCGCTTTTCCGTTCAGGTCACTGGCTTTCAGTTCCTCGTCGGCCAGTTTTTTCAGGAAGTCGTATTCAAAGGTTTCCTCTTCTTTTACTTCGCCTGATTTTACTTTATTGTTTACTTTATCTGTGACATCGACAATGCGTTCTACAAATTTGAACTTCAATCCCGGAGTCGGTAGCTCTTCTTTGCGGCTTTTTGCCCAAAAACCGTCAGTCAGGTAGTCATGTTCTACCGAGCTATGTTGCTGTATCGCTCCGTAGCCACAGTGGTGGTTGGTCAGGATCAGTCCGTCCGGTGAGATGATTTCACCGGTACATCCTCCTCCGAAAATGCCTACTGCATCTTTTAATGAAACGCGGTTCGGGTTATAAATGTCGTCTGCTTCCAGCAGTAAGCCTTGTGCTTTCATGCGGTCTGCCAAATGCTGCTCTTGCATCAGTTGCAACAGCCACATACCTTCGTCTGCCTTCGACGGCAAGAATGCTACACACATCAATGCGAGCAATAAAAGTTTGAATTTTTTCATGTTGTGTACTAATTGTTATTTCTTTATCCTTATATCGGTTACAAAAATAGAAAAAAAGAGGGAACTTTGCACTATAAATTGCCTTCTCGGTAATAATCTTCTATTTAGTTTTAAATTTTAATAAAATATTTTTGTCACTAAATTATAGATTGTACCTTTGTATGCGAAAAATAGTAATGGGGCGTAGATAAGCATGAATAAACTTTTTTTCTCTGTGGTATCTTTATTGGCTTTTACTTCATGTGCCAGTGAGTATAAGATAGAAGGTAGTTCTTCTGTTTCTCGTCTGGATGGGAAAATGCTATTTGTAAAAGTTCCTAGTGGAGACCGGATGCTGAGTATTGATTCGGCAGAGGTAATTCATGGAATGTTCAAGATGGAAGGTATAACCGATTCTACTTCAATGGCATCCTTGTATATGGATGATGAGAGCATCATGCCTTTTGTCATTGAAAAAGGGAAAATATCCATCAGTATTGATAATGCCCGTATTGTAGTTACCGGAACTCCGTTGAATGATCGTCTGTATGATTTTGTGGGAAAAAAGACTTCTTTGGATGACAGAGCATACGAGTTGGAGCGTCAGGAGAGCCGTATGATTATGGATGGAAAAGCACCGGATGAAATTCAACGTGATTTTTTATCTGTCTTGGTCTGGATTGTCTATTTTTCCTTGATATTTTTCAGGTAAGTCTTTCTCAATTTCCCTGTAAGCCTCTTCCATGGTTGCTTTGATGTTTTCCATTCCCTGGCTTTGCGGATAAATGGGCTTATGTACGACTAATTTCATAGGATGCCAGGATACAAAACCGCCGGTACGGGGAAGAATATTAAAGGAGCCGATAATAGTGAGTGGTACTACGGGAAGTTGCAAATCATCTGCCAGTTGGAAAGCACCTTTCTTAAAATATCCCATGTGCCCGGTAAAAGTACGTGCACCTTCGGGAAATACCACTAGAGAAGTTCCATCCTGTAGTACGTGACGGGCATGTTCTATGGTTTCTATTACCTTCTTGGGACCGGATTTATCAACGAATATATGTCCGGCAGCTTCACAGGCTTTGCCGACGAAAGGCATTTTGCGCAGACTTTTTTTCATCATCCATTTAAAGTTTCGTCCCAGAAAACCATAAATCAGGAAGATATCGAAAGACCCTTGATGATTGGCTACAAACACGTAGGATGTTTTTTTAAGTACTTCCGGATGTCCTACTACCTTGACAGGAATAAGTAATACATAGCAGAAAAGCTGTGACCATATTTTTCCCGGATAATATCCCCAAAAATGCGGATTGCCTATCCATGAACCAATAATGGTAACTATTGCTGTAAGTATGGTTAATACCAGCAAAATGGGAAGTGCTATGAATAGTTGGTATAAAATATATAGTACTTTCATTTGTCTGAATTTTAGTTGTACAAAGATAGAAAAACTATTTTATATTTTATGTAACGTGATTACTGTAATTTCCGGCCATGCTCCAAGGCGCATAGGGAACATCAGGTAGCCCAAACCAATATTGACAAACAAGGATTGTTTTCCTTCCTGGTATAAACCGTTGTGTTCGGGATATACGAATTTAGCAGGAGAGAAGCCAAACAGGCTGAACTGCATTTCATGGGTGTGGCCTGAAAGCATTAGCTGTACATCACTTTCCGGCAAGACTTCTCTGTGCCAATGAGTGGGGTCATGGCTCATTAATATTTTATACATTCCTTCCGTTCCTTTTAATGCTTTCTGCAGATCTCCATAATTGGGAAATGGGGGATTTCCGCTGTTCTCTACACCTGCCAGGGCTATACTGTCTCCATGATGATGTAGAATGACATGATCGTTATTGAGTATTTTCCATCCCATGGCAGCCTGTTTGGATTTCAAGCTGTTCAGGTTAGCTTCTTGAGCTTCTTCTGTTTCCCATTTTATATAAGGGGAATAGTCATGGTTGCCTAAAACGGAATACACTCCGTCTTTTCCTTTTATCTGTTCTAGAATAGGGATAAATTCGTCCAATTCCGTTGCCACGTTATTGACCAGGTCACCTGTAAAAAGTACCAGGTCGGCATGTTGTGCATTAATAAGGTTTACAGCCTTCTGTAAAGCAGCACCGTTGCCAGTCCAGCTGCCGGAATGGATATCAGATATTTGTACAATGCGGTAGCCGTCAAAGCCGCTGGGAAGTTCATCGGAACTGATGGTTACCTCCCTGATTTGAAAATGCTGTTTTCCTTCGGTTGCTCCATATATTACATATATTAACGAGGCTAAAGCCAATCCTCCTGCTACATATCCTCCATACAGTTTTTTGCCGGAGATGATATATAGGAACTTCATAAACAGGATAACAATGACGAAAAGTGCCTTGGGTACGGAGAAACAAAGAAAAATCAATAAGAAATTGCTAAGTCGCTGCATGGAATCCGGACGTGGCTCATGTATAGAAAAGACTAATGTCATTCCCAATAAAAGAAACAGACTGGGAAGCCAATAAGCCCAATGTGTCCATTTTTGGGAAACACGGCGTATATATGCCTTGTATATATACATATCGGGCAATATCAGTAGCAGTAGAAAAAACAGAAATAACTTTATCAGCATCATAATTTATTCGTTTTTTATAGATTGGCGGCGAGAAACTTTTTAGTTTCTTCTATACTCATGCCCCGGCGGGCGGCGTAATCTGCCAATTGGTCTTCACCTATTTTTCCGATGGAGAAATAGCGGGAAGCCGGATGGGCAAACATGAGTCCGCATACAGAGGCATGGGGCTTCATCATACCATTCTCGGTCAATGAAATTCCTATTTGCTTCATATCCAGCAACTCGTCTAATAGGAAATTGACGGATTGGTCGGGCAAGGAAGGATAACCTACGGCAGGACGTATCCCTTGATATTTTTCATTATGCAGGTCTTTTACGCTTAGGTTTTCATCAGGTGCATATCCCCAAAGTTTTTTGCGTACATCTTCGTGCAGTTTTTCGGCAGTAGCTTCCGCCAGTCTGTCGGACAATGTTTGCACTAACATACGTTTGTAATCGTCTTCTGCATAGAGCCGCTCCATTTCTGCATCTACCGTAGTGGCGAATGCTCCTACTTTGTCTGTGATACCCGATGATAATGGACGCACAAAGTCACTCAGACATAAAAACGGGTCATCTTCTTTCAATTTTGCTGTTTGTTGACGCAAAAGCGGAAAACGCTTGCTGTTCAGCAGCAGATCATCTCCGTCGGCATTGGCATCCATGATATTGACCACTCCGTGGGTCTGATACGCTGCATCCAGTTCATTCAACATCCGATTTGCCTCTTTGAAAAGCTGCATGGCTTCACTGGCTTTCGGACGGTCTTCTTCCGCAAAACCGGTGAGCCACATGGCCCGGCATGAATCACATCCATGTATGTCCGCAATGGCGGCAAACTTGGGTTGAAAGCCCCATGCATGGAAAAAATAAATCCAGTTAATGTATTCGCTTACTTCGTGAATCTTGTAATTTACAATCATCTTTTAAACCTTAATTCTTGTCCGCGATGACTTTGGTCTACCTTGTTGTCACTGTAAACCAGATCACCATTGACGAATGTTTTTTCTACCCGTGTGTGGAATTTCTGTCCTTCCATCGGAGTCCATCCGCATTTGCTTAAAACGCAGTCGGCAGTTACAGTCCATTCATGATCCGGATTTACCAATACGAGGTCGGCTTGATAACCGGGGCGGATGTAGCCTCGTCTTTCAATATGATAAAGTTCGGCCGGTGCATGGCACATTTTCTGAACCAGTTGCTCTATGCTTAATATGCCTTCGCGTACTAATTCCATGATAGCTACTAATGAAAACTGTATCATCGGCATACCCGATACGGCTTTCAATGCTCCCCCTTCCTTTTCTTTCAGTAAGTGAGGGGCATGGTCGGTACCTATTACATCTATCAGATTGGTAGACAATGCTTTGCGTAAAGCATTCCGGTCTTCTGAAGTTTTGATGGACGGATTGCACTTGATACGTCCTTTCAATGTTTCATAATCTTTGTCATAGAAGTATAGATGTGACACGCAAGCTTCCGCCGTAATCTTTTTTTCACTCAGGGGTTTGTCTTCAAGCAAATCCAGTTCTTGTGCGGTGCTGATGTGCAGGATGTGCAGGCGGGCATTGTTTTCTTTTGCCAGCCGGATGGCCAGTGAGGAAGAATATGCACATGCTTCCGCACTACGTATCTGCGGATGGTATTTTATATCAGGATCTTCTCCATATTTTTCTTTGAAGGCTGTTGTATTGGCACTGATTATAGATTGTTCTTCACAATGTGCTGCAATAAGCATACCTGCATTGGCAAATACTTTTCTAAGTACTTCCATGCGGTCTACCAACATATTTCCCGTGCTGGCTCCCATAAATAATTTAACACCGCATACCCGGCTTTTATCTAGTGTGGGGAGTACATCCGCATTCGTATTGGTTGCTCCGAAATAGAATGAATAGTTTACGATGCTTTTGGTTGCCGCATCCGCAAACTTGGCATTCAAAGCTTCCAGGGTCGTAGTTTGCGGAGTGGTGTTGGGCATGTCCATAAAACTGGTGACGCCACCTGCTGCCGCCGCTGTGCTTTCAGTATGTATGTCGGCTTTATGAGTCAGTCCCGGGTCACGGAAGTGTACATGATCGTCTATTACTCCCGGCATCAGATAATAGCCTTTCGCATCTATTATTTCTCCACAAGGCTGGGAGGGAACTGTTTCTTCTGCCAGCACTTCAGCTATGACTTCATTCTCAATCACTATCGAACCGTGAAAAATCTTGCCTTCATTCACAATCCGTGCATTCTTTATCCATGTACGTTTCATACTGTTTTCTTTTGCGGGTATTTGCGGAACCAGCTACCCAGTTTTAATTGAATGACTCCTAATACAGCTTCACCGAAGATACTTCCGTTCATTTTTGAAGTACCTAATTCGCGATTGACAAAAATCACAGGAACTTCGGCTATCTTGAATCCGCACTTGTAAGCAGTGAACTTCATCTCAATCTGGAATGCATACCCTTTAAAACGGATGCCATCCAGACCGATTGTTTCCAAGACTTCACGGCGATAGCATTTAAATCCGGCGGTAGTATCATGTATGGGTAACCCTGTGATAATCCGTACATATTTGGAGGCGAAGTAGGACATCAGCACACGCCCCATCGGCCAGTTCACTACATTCACACCACTGACATAGCGTGAACCGATAGCTACATCATAGCCTTCAACGGCACATTTGTTATACAGCCTTGGCAGGTCATTCGGATTATGACTGAAGTCAGCATCCATTTCAAATACAAAATCATATTGATGCTCTATCGCCCATTTGAATCCGGCAATGTAAGCAGTACCCAGTCCTAATTTACCTTTACGCTCAATCATGAAAAGACGGTCGGGGAATTCTGTTTGCAGTTTACGGACAATGGTTGCCGTGCCGTCTGGTGAGTTATCTTCAATAATCAATATGTGGAAGAACTTTTCCAGTCCGAATACAGCCCGGATAATGTTCTCTATATTTTCCTTTTCGTTATAGGTGGGTATAATAATAATACTATCGGATTTCTCCATACATTTTTTGTATTAGCTGAATAAATATCATACAAAAGTAACTATTATATTAACACTCCCGTCAGAATTTAATTTTATTAATTAAAAAAAGAGGATTACCCCTGCCTGGCGCACGGATAATCCCCCTATTTAACAGAATAGTTTAGAAATCTTTAGAATGCCACACCAAGGCGGAAACCGAAATTGTTTAATTTATCCATATCATAGTTAAATACGGTTCCCTTGTTGGTAGAGTAGCTGTAGAATGCTGCCAGATGGAAGCCGATACTGTTTGTCCAGGGGTAGATATTCACACCGACTTCTGGTGATACATAGAAACCCCAAGTGTTGTCTTTCACTTCGTAAATGTAAAAGTCACTGGACATTTTGGTATAGTTGGCACCCAGCTTCAATCCGATATAAGGTTGGCATGCACCGTCACTGAAGCGATAGTGTGTTGCGAAACCGAAAGGCAACTGAAATACGGAATGTTGCTGGTCGGTTGTCAGGGCTGCCGAGTTGCTGATTGGTAGTGTCTGACGTGAAATATACTCATTATTGGTATGATAATTGATAAATTTAAATTAATCATGTCGGCCAGCAATGAACCGGTGCTATAGCTGTAAGTGATAGGATAGGGATAGTACCATCCACCTCCCCAATTGCCGCCCCAGTAGCCGGGATACCAATAACCGGGATAATAGCCCCACCAGGGTCCGTCATTATAGTAACCGTGGAAATAATAAGTACTTGCTACGTAGCTTACCTGTAGGCCGAGGTCGGCGTCGTCTTTATTAGCTGCGGTGTAGCCGGCAGCGTTCATCTTAGTCTTGAATGCATTGATGATGATCTGTGCATTCTCGTCCTTCCAGTATTCAGGGTCTTTCTTGTCACCGATGATCAGGATGCTGTCAGGGATATAATAAGTACTGAAGTCATTGAACTTAGTACTAGTGTCATGACTGGTGAATACCAGATACTCATTGTCCAATTTGTCCATGTCCGGGTCTTTCTCGCAAGATACCAAGGCAAAGACCGCCAGTAGGATAGGAATTAATTTTTTCATGTCAAGTTTTTGTTTAAGTTAATACTAATTGTTTTTCGTCTAGTTTCTCTCATACAACGGCCAGCTTATGTTTTTGTTCACTAACAGTCTGTTCTTTAGTGAATTTTTTTGCAGCCAGGTTAATTAGAGTTTCTTTTTTAAAGTGTAATTTAGTTTAGAAACAGCTTTCTTGAAGTCCTTGCCAATCATTGTCAGTGCACTGTCACCCTCTGCCAGAAAGTTTGTCTTTTCGTGTCCCGGAGTAGCGGAAATTAATTGATAAACGATAGCGGTGCTGTCATTAGGAATTCCAATAATAGTTACAACTGTACCACTGTCGGTAAATGCCTGGTTACCATCTTTTGTTCCTAAATAAGTGGTCGTCAGATTGTATGTGCCCAGTGAGTCTTGGCCTGCCTCCTGAAGTGTCAGTTGATAGTTGATACCTTCGGCATCGGCAGCTGGCAGAATACCTTCATAGCTATATGTTTGTAATTCACCCAGTGTGCTGTCGTTCACAGCGAAAATAGAGTCACTTTCACTTTCGGCTATTATTTCAGCACTTTTGTTTCCTTTAGAGCCACAGGAAACAATCATGGCAGCCAAAGCTGCTGCAATAAATACTTTTTTCATTGTTAAGTCAGGTTTTTAATGGTTATTTGGGTACATAACATTTGTTATGCCCGTTTTGTTTTTAATAAGTTCTCTTTTCAGAAAAAACAAGACCATGTTTAAAATGCATTAAACACGGTCTTTAATAAATAGGGCGTTGTATCTGGATAAATCGGACTACCGTAGCCGTATGCCGTTCATACTTCTTCGAA
>PPYF01066011.1_pt1 | contig 14052 bp, 12 predicted proteins | sample 1559871 | NCBI WGS metagenome assembly PPYF01 (sample SAMN08240021, study PRJNA423297) | Human gut metagenome, whole genome shotgun sequencing project. | reverse complement strand
GCCACTATAAAAGTGACAACTGCTCCACGCAAAATGAGTTCGTGGAGAACGCGCTGCGATTCTACATTGGGTACCTGAACATACAGAATGCTGGCGCATTCCTGCCACAAGCCATCTCCTCCATGATGATCGGTACGATGGACAACTATGCGCGCCGTGTTGGTTCGCAGCTCTACAAGCTGGCTGTGGAGCAGAACCTATGCAATCATATTTTGGCCGAGGACACCGATATGGACGCACGTGACTATCAGCTTCTGCGCGGTCGGAGTGTCCGTGAGGTGCAGAGCACCAATGGAAGGATATCCTTCAAGGAAGCTCTCGACTTCCAGAAGACGGTCTAAATCTATCAAAAAAACCAATAGCTATTTCCGCAAAAGTGTGGTAGTTGTTTGTGTTGCAAAAAAGAAATCTCAGTCAAAGGAAGTGAAATACATGGCAAAACGAAGACCGGCCGGTGACGGCATGGTGCGAAAGCGTGACGATGGACGCTGGGAGGGCCGCATCGTCATTGGCCGCAAGGAAAATGGCGAGCCGCTGTTCCGTCATGTCTATGCCAAGACGCAAAAGGCATTGCTGGACAAGCTCCACCAGAATATCGAGTGCTACCGGGATGTGGAGCTGACCGAGGACAGCCGCATGACCTTGGGCGAGTGGCTGGATCGCTGGCTCGCAGAGTACAAGGCAGGCACGGTGCGCCCCGGTACGCTCAAAAACTATCGTTGCTACATCGAATACTACATCAAGCCGCAGCTGGGCGACAAGCAGATCTCCCTCATCTCCCAGCAGGACATCCAGCGGATGTACCACCGCCTGAAAACGGAGGGGCGCATCCACGAGCATCCCGAAATGGATCATCAGCTCTCGGACTCCATGATTCGCCACATCCACTCCACGCTTCACGCCGCGCTGAAAGACGCGGTGCAGGCGCACGTCATTCCCAGGAATCCTACTGAAGGGACGACCGCACCCAAGCCCAATTACAAACCCAAGCGCATCCTCACTCGTGCGGAGCTGGATGCCTTCCTCGCAGTGGTGGAGCAGGACGAGGTATGGCGGGACTTCTTCCAAACAGAACTGATGACCGGCCTGCGCCGCGGCGAGATCTGCGGTCTGCAATGGAGCGACTTCGACGAGGAGGGCGGCACGCTGAAGGTGTGCCGTACCCTCCACAGCCAGCGGAAGGGTGAGTACACTGTCGGCGAGACAAAAACCAATCAGGGCATGCGCACCATCATCCTGCCGCACAGCGTGACTGAAATCCTGCGACGGCGCAAAGTGGACGCCATCAGCCAATGGATCTTCCCAGACCCGGTGAAGCCGGAAGACCCTGTTGACCCCAATTCGGCCTATCGCCACATGAAGACGCTGCTCCAGCGGGCGGGGCTGCCCAGTATCCGCTTTCATGATCTGCGCCATACCTTCGCCACCCACGCTCTCACCAGCGGCGTGGATGCCAAAACGCTGTCCGGTATCCTGGGCCATACCAACGCATCCTTCACACTGGACACCTACACCCATGTCACAACCGATATGCAGAAGACAGCCTCTGGCATCGTGGGCGGCTTCATGGAGGACATCTTCGGAAAGGAGTTGAAACCGTGGCAAGAAAGCGAAAAGCCGGAGACGGAACCGTAAGACAGCGCAAAGATGGGCGCTGGGAGGGACGCATCGTCATCGGCTACGATGATAACGGCTATCCCAAGACGAAAAATGTCCTCGCCACAACCAAGAAAGAGTGCGTCGAGAAGCTCCAAAAGCTCAAGGAGGAATGCGGCGGACTGAAGCCTGAAAAGGTTCGACCCGAGATGGCCTTCGGGGAATGGCTGACATACTGGTATGAGAATCACTCCAGGCCCAAGATCCGCCCCACCACGCAGGAAACCTACGAGGGCCGCATACGCCTGCACATCATTCCGGAGATCGGCAGCATCCCGCTGAACAAGCTGACGCAGAATGACCTGCAGCAGTTCTATGGTCGGCTCAAGAAAAGTGGCCGGAAGCGCTTCACCGACAAGTACGGCGAAGGGCTGTCCGACCGGATGGTGCGTATGTGTCACACCACCTGCCGCTCAGCACTGGAGAAGGCGGTGCAGGATGGGCTAATCCGCGTGAACCCCGCCATCGGCTGCAAGCTGCCGCCGAAAAAGGCGCGGGAGATGCAGGTACTGACGCGGGAGGAGTTGCAGCGGTTTCTTATCCAAGCGAAGTTTGAAGGCTACTACGAAGTGTTCCTTCTGGACTTGGCAACCGGTCTGCGCCGGGGTGAGCTCATGGCGCTGCAGTGGGATGACCTGAACTTCAAAACCGGCGTGCTGAATGTGAACAAACAGGTCTACGATGTGCGCGGTCAGCTTCAGATCAGTACGCCCAAGACGAAGAACTCCATCCGCAAGATCGTTCTGCCGCCCACCGTGGTGGCGGTGCTGCGGGAGTACAAAAAGACGGTGGACTCTCGATGGATGTTCCCGTCCCCGGTGAAGGAGGACTGCCCCATCACCCCCGGCGTAGTGCGCCGCAGACTGCAGTTCATCTTAGAACACGCAGGATGCAAGCATGTGCGCTTCCACGACCTGCGCCACACTTTCGCAACGCTGGCGCTGGAAAACGGTATGGATGTGAAAACGCTCTCCGCCATGCTGGGCCATGTGTCGGCGGCCACCACACTGGACATCTATACCCACATCACCGACGATATGCGGCTCACAGCCGCCGCTAACATCGACCGTGGCATCGGCAAAGCAGCGCCGCAGGAGGACGCTTCAGAGCCAGGACAGGAAACTGCCCCGGCCCAGGCGGAAAAGCCGAGTATGACCGATTTCAAGCCCTATGTGGGCCGCAAGCGCAGGTCCGGCACCGGCTGCGTCACCGAAATCAACGACCATCTCTTTGAAGGCCGCTATTCCCCCAAATGGCCCGACGGTAAAAAACACGCCCGCAATGTCTACGCCCATACCCGCGAAGAGTGCGAGGCAAAATTGAAAGTGCTAATCGTAGAGATGAAGGCAGAGATTGCGGAGACGCAGCGGCTGAAAGCGGAAGGGCCACTTCCGCCTCAGATTCCGGAAAGGAAGAAAGTCCAGAAGAAAATAGCAGAAGGCACAGAAAAGTAAATAAAAAAGCGCTGGTATCGGTGCCAATTGTGCATACCGATACCAGTGGCTTATTAATGCTGGCGCTTTGAAAAACAATGGTTATCGGTCTTCTTCTGACTGCGGCAGCAGTGGCAATAGCTCTGCAGCGATTTCAGCTGCGGTCATCGTTGCAGTGGTCATTGCTAACTTGCTCCCGATAATAGGACTATACGCCATAGCATCCTTTTTAGTTAAGTTGTGCCACACGGGTAAAAGCATTTTTCCATTGATGCTTTCCAGCCGAAAAAGCCCGTCCAGTTCAGCTTTCGTCCAGTACTTACCGTCTTTGATGTAGTCAGGTGAAAGAACAGCGACACCAAATCTGGACTTCTTGAGGCCGTCATCAATTCTGGCTCTCATCGAATCTCCCCATTTGATTTCGCTGGTATCATACCATACCTTGACTCCTAACTTGCGAAGCTCGTCTACAAACTCATCAACGAATTCCTCTTTATCCTCCCATGCGTGGGAAACAAACACATCATACTCTGGCAAAGTGCTTTCCTCCATTCTACTTGCTGGCATGACAGAGGGCACTGAGAGCGCCTGTAGTTCTTCAATCCTTCGTTCGTAGGACTGTTGCATCTGTTTAGCTGCCATATCCTGCTTTTTCTGAGCTTTAGCTTCTTCTTTTTGCAGATGGACTGCCGCATCGTTGCGCTTTTTTCGTTTATCTGCAATCTTGTTAGCTAAGGTTGCGCTCTCGCCAGAGGCCTTATTTGCTGCGGCCAGGTAATTGTCTCGCTGCTGCAATTTACTTCTTACCGTTGCAGTAGATGCATTTTTATTAATAGTAATGTTCGCGGCTTTTCTTTGCTCCTCAGCAGCTTTCTTATCCAGAGCAGCTTTCTTTTTTTCTAAATCCGCAATATCTTTATCAAGCGCATTCACAGTTCTTTGGTATTGTTCGATTGACATAGGTGCCTCCAGTTTCTCATAATATCGATGGAAAAGGGGTATGTCCTGCGGACATACCCCCTGGTGTTATCCTCTTGGAGGAAAGGGATCCTTTCCGTGAGAATCCTTATCTCTAATCCGTCCGTCAGGTCGATGAATGACCAGTTCAGAACCTTGGTTACGCGAAATTTCGCGTGCGATATCAATCGCATCTTTTTGCGTTGTGGTACGCACGGTAGCACGGATATTACCCTCGCCTTTGACCTGCCAACCGCCATTGGGATGAGGTGTCACATGTTGATTTTTACCCATAGCCGCTCACCTCATTTCAAATGGGTCACGCGTCCACAATGAGGACACTTGGATGGATTCGTAATAGGGATAATGCGCTTGCCACAGCGGCAAATGTAATACTTATACTTGATAGTCATTGTTTATGACCTCCCAAAAAGTGAATTTCATCTATATAATCACACTATTGGGAAAAGACTGCGTTTTTTTACCTTTCCAGACACAGATTTCGTATTGCAATCGGAAACCAAACATGGTACAATAGCAACGCATTATGATAAAGTACCATGTTCCGTGCTTCTGTCGTCCCGCAGGACACCGAGTTGCCGCTCGGTGTCTTTTTCTTTTCTCTTTTATGTGTTGTTGTCAAAGAACAGGTCTGGATTGCACCCGAAGGCGCCTTCCAGTATGCGATTAGCCAGATTAACTTTTGCCCGAGAAGTTTTAAGGTCACTCATCCTATGTAAAACGCTTTTCCCGCAGCTATCTTTTGCAGTTATCCACACTTGATCTCGACGATAGTTTCCATCGACTAAAAGTGGCTGATGTGAAGTGCAGATTAGTTGTGCATGATGCGGGTTGCTGACTTCACTGGTGAACAGTTCGATAATCTCTTTAGCTAACGAGAGGTGAAGGCCGTTTTCAAGTTCATCAATGATAAGGATACCACCCTTCTCCAAAACATCAAAGAGATAGGGCAACGCTGTAAAAAGTTTTACAGTTCCTAAAGATTCATCTGCAAAAAAAGAAAGTGGTGCGCTGGTTGTCTCTTCGCCGTTTTCATACACTGCGTGCCGTGAATCTACGCCGACCTTTGTCCTCTTGGCGATAAGTTCTCGGTTTTCGAAATCGTCCGAAGAAACCCTTTGGCGGGCAACCTCCTCTTCTTCAAAAGAAACTTTAATATCACGAAGGGTCGGATCGGCTTTTTTTATTATGCTGATGTACTTTCTGAGCCGTTCTTCCGAAAAGGTCTCCTTGGGATTAACAGGATCCAACCTGCCAGCCGCCATATTGACAACATTGATTCCGCTTATCGCAGCAACGATCTTAGATGCAAGTGGGGTGTTTAACATCCCAGCAACTGGAAGACATAGCGCTTCTGCCTTAACGGTATGTTTTGCAGCATCAAATCCTTTTAAATCTGAACGAAGTGTAATGTCCTTAAAAGAAGACGAGGTGCGTTCAAGCAACTTTTCTGTCCTTCGATGTTTTTTTGTGAGAAGTTCGTAAACGACCTCTTTTCCTTTGACAGAGAAAGCATACCGATAGGTTGTACCATCTATGATAAGCTCGATTGCAAATTTTGTCGGTTTTTCTTGAAAGCTGGTATCAAATGCAAAAGTTTTCACAGGAGTGTCCATTTCTTTTAGTTGAGGAATGGAAAGCAACTGTGCAGCATCAGTCGCAGCTAACGGAGAAACGAGGAGAAGGCGCTGAATCTCCCGGAGGATTTTACAGAAAAATGTTTTGCCTGACCCGTTGGCTCCATACAGGAATGAAACCTTATTAAATCGACTGTCTCCGCAGGCGAATGTGTTGTCAAGGTGCTCTTTTTTACTGAGATCCGATTCTGTTGTGAAGATAATCGGTTCAGCAAATGAAGCGAAGTTCTCGACAGAGATCGACTTCAAAATGAGGTTTTCCATCTCTTTCGCTCCTTTCCAAGTATAATCTATCACATAGCATTCCAAATGTCAATGTTTAATTCGGATTTTTCGACAATCATGACGAAAAACACAAAACAACACATTTTGTCAACGAAGGAGCAGATATTTGCACATTAACATAAGCTGGTGGTGTGAAAGTATACTTTAGTGTTTGAAAAGCAACTGTTTTAGATATTTACGCATTGCATCACCTCTTGCGCCGCAATAGGCAAAGAATAAGAAAGCCCTCTGAAATCAACGATTTCAGAGGGCTTTTGGTCCGAGTAGTGCGGCTCGAACGCACGGTCTCCTAGTCCCAAACCAGGCGCGATACCAACTTCGCTATGCCCGGATATTCAATTTCTGCCATGATACCACGGCGAGCGAAAAAAATAAAGTTTTTTCTGTATGTGGTCAAACATGTGGTCAAAACCGCTTTTGTGCCGTTTTCTGCAATCGGGGAAAATCCCGCAAACGCAGGCGTCACAAGGCTTTGCGGCGTTTCGCCTCACCCTATCCCGGATACCGCCACGGCACTCCCAAACCAGGCGCGATACCAACTTCGCTATACCCGGATATTCAATTTCTGCCATTATACCACGGCGGGGAAGAAAATCAAAGATTTTTCTGTCTGTGGTCATTTATGTGGTCAAAGCTGCTTTTGTGCCGTTTTCTGCAATTGGGGGAAATCCCGTAAACGCAGGTGTCACAAGGCTTTGCGGCGTTTTTCCTTACCCTGTCCCGGATACCGCCACGGCACCACCAAATGATATTGGCTCGCTACTCACATGGGAAGGAGGGATAACGCAATTCAGGAGTGTTGACTTGATAACTGAGTTACCCTTTTGATCAACGAAACCTTTAGTTTTTATATTTCGCTCATAGAGTGTATCTTCGCCAATTTGTTCACCTTCTTTAACGATACCGATGCACCCACCTGAATGAGCAAAAGACACGTCTATAATTGATGCAAAAATACAGTTAGCCAACTGACGGGCCTGTGAGCGATCGATAGACATATCCTGGGGTCCCAACTCTTCAATACTTGTTTTGATTATATCAACGACTGCGGATTGATCATGATAATGCCATACTCCCTTTCGCTTTGAAAGTATTAGCGCTTCCTTCTTGAAGACTAGTATCTCTCCATCAGCGCATAGAACAATGCCAATGTTCTCATTTTTGCATTTGGATGCAAGACGAGAATAATTGCTCGGTGCAAAAACGACATGCTCACGCTCATGCTTTGAGGGAGCACTCAAACTATCGTTAACATAATCCAGTAAATATCCGTTCTTGCTAATCCGGAAATATGTCCAGTAGCCATTTGCAAACAGATAGCTTTCCTTGCTTTCCAAGAAATCCAATAATCTGCAGTGTTGCTGACAATCTTTTTCAACTATTTGATCCCCATCAATTATACACGAAAAGGGACGATGCTTCCCTTCATATGTTTGAAATGCCCTTGCTTCAAGCACGGAAAGCAAATCACGAAAAAAGGATCGCATCTCATCCTTAACGTAACCGCCAGCAATCACAAAGTCGAAGAAAGCCATGCTCGTAGCAAACACATATCTTGCTCTTAGCGAACGCGGCATATTATATCTCTGCGATTTTCCAAGGACATCCCTAAGCCTTTTTCCAGAAATACCTTTCAAACATTCAATAATTGTGTCATTGAGTTGAACTGTTTGTGAGTTAATTTTATTGTAAAATCGACATATGGCATTGACAAAATAGCAGAAAGCATTTTCATCAAAGTTTCTGTTAAAAAGCACTTTATAATAGAGGCCGGAAAGCGCGGGAATATTCGAAATGCGTATATAAATCTCTTTTGGGCCATCGGCAATTGCTGTGTTAATGTTTGCATTAACCTTTACGACATAATTGTTCGGGTCGCTGTTTTTTTATGAACGCCAATATCTCCATAAAATATCGAGGTACTGCTTATTTGTAATGCTGGAAATTCTGCACAGATTACGCTTTCTATCCAGTAAACGCTGTCCAAAAGGGAAGGCATTTCACTATAAATTCTATTAAAGCACTCACATTCATCTCGTCCCATATTTACCCCTACGTTGTAACAACGTTATCATATATATATTAATTATAACATTAACTGTGACATAAATCAATACAAGCGTGCAGAGGGTTCTTTTCCTGTAACTTGCAACTTTAATTGTCGCACCCAACGGAGAACAGTTTACCGAAGGAGCTTGCTTTATAAGCGAATAAGTAACCAAGTTTACGCCGGGGATAGTCATTCATCCATCTCTCGATCCGTTTGACGTCGCGGTTGCTAAGCCTGCCGATATCCGTTCCCTTTGGCACGAAGCGACAAATCATACAGTTTGCCGCTTCGTTGCTGCCGCGCTCCCACGCGTTGTACGGATGCGCGTAATATACCGTCGTACGAGGCTGCTTTATGTACAGCGATTTCTCGATCCCCGCTATGCGAGGTAGCCTCCATACTGCACGACAAGCTACAGAACGGCGATATACTCTGTAACATCATTTATCTGACCTATATAGCTCCGGAGCGGCTCATGGCCGTTGAGATCTGCTCCAGGCTCCGGCAACCGAGTTGGATAGCTGGATTGAGGTGATGAGCTTGCTGGAGGTGCTGTAACAACCGAAAAATGGAGGTTGTGCATAACTATGTAGGTACAGCCTCCACATCTGGACTATAAGGAATTCACAATGCTGACGAAATATTGCATCAGACTGAGCACTAGAATAATTTTATGAGCAAGAAGCTATATTAACTGTATACCTTGGAAATTTGTCGATAATGTGTTATTATGGAGGAAATATAATGAATGATAGGATACATATTATGCGAAATTCAGATGCACTCATTAGTACTTCTGTTTTATATACTATTTGGGTACATGAAAGCTAAAGCTTTTCGGATATTTTATTGCCTTTTGTAAAAGTTGGATTAAGCAAGATACAAAGCGGTATAATAAACGTGCCGGACTTGTGTTCTGACATGCGCAATGAGTTTGGACTAGACATACCATTTCGCGTCTGTGAAAGATTGCTTAAAAAATTATCACGCGGAGAGCCCGATACTATCATAAAAAGAAACCAGGAATTTGTGCTGCTTACAAGCGATATTGATGTTAGCAAACTAATGGAGGAGATAAGGCAGGCAAAAGGTAGCATTGAGTGCGTTCTGGGAGAATTAAAATCCTATTTGGAGGCCAATTCAAAGCATTTCACAAAAGAGATGGATATAGTCCAGGAGTTCTCTTTCTTTTTAGAACGTTATGGATATTACTATTTTCGTGATGCGAAGTCTGCAATAGTTTATACGCAAAGGGCGGATTCCATAAATTATTCTATTGGAAAATTTATTATTGAGGAGTATGAAAAACAATCGTTGACGTTCGAACGAATTACGCAAATATTGAACGGCTTGATGATTGCCAAAGTTCTTATGTATGAAGCTGAGAACAATGAGATTTCTGCTGCAAGATATAGAAAAGTGACATTTTATCTGGATACTCCAATATTACTTCACCTATTAGGGTTTTTATCAGAATATGAGCGCCAATCTACCAACCAAATGATAGAATTACTGGCAACGATGGGCGCATCATTTGCTTGTTTCCGTGAGCATTATCAAGAAGTAGTCGACATTTTGACCGCATATATAAAGAATAAACAAGATAGGAGATATACTAGAAGAACTCTTGCGGGACTTGATGATAAGAACTTATCTATACCTGAGCTAATTGTTCTTAGGGAGACCTTAGATTCTAAACTGCAAGCGCAGGGAATAGAGGTTGTTGAGCGTCCAGAATATATAAGTAATTCTACGAACGGTAATAGTAAACACAAATACATTGATGAAAATGCGTTAAGTAATGCTATAAAGAATGATATCCCGGGATACTCGGAAAAGAAAATAACGCTTTACAAAATGATGTTTTAGCGATTTCTGCAATTTCTTTATTGCGTAATGGCAGGGTATCAAATAAACTGGAAAACTGTGCGGCCGTTTTTGTTACATCAAATACACCGTTGGTCGCATGTGTATGTAAATACTTTGAGAAAGATACCCCCATCATGAGTATCCCTTTGATATTAGACAATGTGTATCTAACAACACGCGCTTGGTTAAAGTCTAGCAAGAAAAAAATTAATCTTTCGTTGCTAAACATTATTGCAAACGCTACTGCCGCTATTCGCCCATCTGATAGCTTTCGTGCTGCTGCAATCAAAAAAATTGATGATATGGAAGCTAATGGTAGCTTTACTACCGATGAAGCCACTATTGCTAAGATTAACTGGATGCTTGATGAATTCTATAATTCTTCTGAAGGAGATGCCGATTGCCTTACTGAGAGCGATATAACAGAGGCACTAAACAGATATAAACAAACTGTAATTGATAAGGAAGTGCAAAAAATAAGCGAAGTGTCTATTGCGCAGGAAGCTAATAGACTATCTGATCAAAAAGCAAGCGAGGAAGCGATACGAATAATTCAACAAATTAGAGATTATGCAAAAAAGTATAGTCTCGTTTTTGAAAGAGCCTTAACGGCTTTTATGAAGATTATAGGTTTCGCAATTATTCTAACTAATATTAGCCTCACTATATTGGGAATAAGCGATATTAATGCAATTTCCGTGGCTGCAACTGTTTTTGCGCTTATCCAAGTAATAGACTTCTATATTACAAAAGCATCCATTGTAAAAGGTATAATTCGCAAATGGAAAAATAGGATTGAAGAACATATATTTGACAATAAACTAAGAACCGCGGCAATGTATAATTCAATTATTAAGAGAATCGAAGATGAAAAAGCCCTAAACACTATTGATAATAATGTGAATATGTAATGCTGTCTATGGTCGGTTTTCTGTCATATTCCTGGCAGGCACCCGCCGATGACAAGGAAATCGAACCGTGGTAAGATTGTAGCGTCGAATAGTGGGTATGGCAATTTCACCGCCTTTTGCAAAACGCAGAAGGCGGTTTTTCATACCTAAACTTCATCAAGGAGGAATGTACATGACAGAAAAGCTAACCCTCAAGGAGCGTGCCGTGCGAGGCTACCGGTCCATCGTCGGCGTTGCCGGCGCACTCATCCTTTCGTTGCAGCCCGTGCTTGCGGATGACATCTGGTCGCGATTCTCGACCATCATGAAGGATGTATACGGCGAGTTGGTCGGGATATCCACCATTGTGGCCGTTACGGCAGCCGCGGTCGCCCTGCTCATCCGAATGATCTCGCGCAACCAACGAGCTGTGGATGAGGCCACGAGCTGGCTCAAGCGCATCATTGTAACCTGGCTGGTGCTCAATACGCTCGGTTTCGCCGTGGCATACTTGCAACCCTTGATCCAGGGCGGTATGTACAACGGGTAATGAGCAAACACACACAACCCAGCGCCAAGGAGGTGAGCGCCGTTGGATCTTAGCTGGATCTTTGAAAGCATCGTAAACTGGGTGGCGTCCATTGTCACAAGCATCATGGACGCCATCTCCGGCATCTTTTTGAACGCCTTGGGGACGGACATGACCGCTATGGAGCAGTATTTCCCTTTCGTGACCGAGGCGTTCTCCATATTTCAGTACACAGCATGGGCGCTGCTGTTCTTAATAACGGTCTGGCAGCTATTCCGCGTGTTCGGCGGGCCTGTTACCGAAGCAGAGAACCCATGGCTGCTATTGGTCCGCAGCGCTATCTTCGCTATATTGACAGGCTATGCTAAGCCGATATTCCTGCTGGCGCTGGACATTGCCCGCGCTCCGTACACCGCCCTTATGGATGCCACAATGGACCCGGGTAGCTTTACGTTTGCCGGGGTGGAGCAGGTTCTTACAAACGGCTTGAGCACAATGGTTTCGACAATCACTGTGGTCGGCCCACTACTGACCATCATACTCATGATTTCATTGGGCTGGAACTACTTCAAAATGCTCCTGGAATGTGTTGAGCGATATGTGGTCGTGGGCGTTTTGTGTTATACCTCACCGCTGGCGTTTTCAATGGGCGGCAGCAAGACCACCAACAACGTGTTCAAAGGCTGGACACGCATGGTCGGGTCACAACTCCTGTTACTTGTCCTAAACGTATGGTTTTTGAGAGCGTTCAACTCCACGGTCGGCCAGTTCATCGGCAACGGCGGCGCACTTTCCACCGGACAGGGCAGCATATTTCTTTGGATGTTCGTTGCGCTGGCTTTTCTGAAGACGGCGCAGAAGTTCGATAGCTACCTTGCGGCAATGGGGCTGAATGTGGCCCAAACCGGCAGCAGCATGGGCATGGAGCTCCTTATGGCGGCCCGTGTGATATCCGGAGTGGCCTCTGGCGGAGCTAAGACGGCCGGTAACGTATTCCGCGGAGCAAACGGCACTGCGGGCGCATCAGGAACATCAGCAACAAGCGGCGGGTTCTTCGCGGGCTTTGCAAGCCGCTTTAAGCCAAATTCGTATGTGCGTGACGCTGTTGTGGAAGGTGGAACACACATGGGCGCAGGCGGCAGCGCTGGCTTTGTCGCCCGAGCATTCGGTGGCATGGCAGCCCGCAATGGTGCAACGCTCTCAAGCGAATCCATCGCTTCCGTGGCGGCTCGACCAGATAATGTATCCGGCACGATCGCCGGAGAAATCGCCGACCGCAGCACAGCCAATTATATGCCGCAGCTTCAGGGTTACAGCTTGAGCTGCACTGAGATCACCGGCGGTCGTATATCGACTGTGGCGACAGGTGCGGACGGAAAAACCTCCGAGGTTGAGATGTTCAACGCTTCGCAGTTCGAGCGCCCGTCCATGCCCCATTCCACCGTTACCGCAAAGGACGGCAGCCAGTGGTATCAGACGGCCACCGGCGATGGCGCAGGCAGCTTCTATACACCCGCGGCATTTGCCGGTATGGGCGTGGGAGAAACGCTTTCGCAGGATCAGGTAACCGCGGCATTCGGCGATTCTGTAGCCGATGGTACAACGCTTCGCACCGTTGGGCAGCCCGAGGAAGGCGTATTGGAGGCCAGCCATCCGGACTATGGCGCGAGCATGTGGTACAACAGCGCCATGTATCAGGAGCCGGATGCTCCTCACGATACCATCCAGTCCATGGACGGCGTCGGTTGGTATGCCATGCAGCCGCACAACGATGTGCCGCAGTTTGAACCGCCAACTGAGGAGGCAAAAGCATATAATCAGGCGCAGTTCCGGTCCTTCATGCCCGGCTATGAAACCCAGCCCGCGTATGTGGATACATCACGCGCAAGGGACGGCGTTATCGACGTGCGGCATGAGGACGGCAGTGCCATGCGCTTCTATGACCATACCCAGTTCCAAGCGCCCCGCGGCGACTATACCGTGTATGAGGACAAGCGAGGCGGTCAGTGGTATGCGATACCCGGTACGCCTGTTGTGGAGCGGCGGCCCGTATACGAAGGCGGTAAGCCCGTATATGACGGCGATCAGGTCAAGACCACGCAGGTGGAGGCTATACGATACAAGAGCACGCTGACGCGGTACGCCGATCCCCAACCCCGGGATATGAGCGAGAAGAAACCGCCGAAGCGCAAGCAGTAAGACTGATGTAACGAATGGAGCGCACCCGATATCGGGCCGCGCTCCTTTTCCTTTGGAGGAGGTGAAACGGTGTCGGAGCAGGATAAGCAGCAGTTGGGCGACGGCTCAATCAATTATGCGGACGCGGCGCAAAAGACCGCTAAGGCCATCAAGGAAGCAGGAAAAGCGGCGGCGGAGAAAACGGCGGCCGCTGCGGGCGAAGTTACGGCCAACACCACCGCCGCCGTTGCACAGGCAGGCGTAGAAGGCGGAAAGGCCGTAGCGGAGGTGGCGACCGGCACCGCTGCGGGCGGACCATGGGGCGCTATCATCGCCGCAGCGTGGGCGCTTCGAAAACCCATATTCAAGGTGCTGATCTGCCTGGGCCTTGTGATCCTGTTCTTTATCATGGCAGTGGTCACGCTGCCCAGCATCATCAGCAACAACCTGTTTCATACAGACCCATCGACAGTAGACCCGAACGGTGCAGTCGATTTGATCGAGCGCGCCGATGATATGTCGGATGTGGTGGCGGCCTGTATACAGA
>PPYF01603422.1_pt1 | contig 14053 bp, 19 predicted proteins | sample 1559871 | NCBI WGS metagenome assembly PPYF01 (sample SAMN08240021, study PRJNA423297) | Human gut metagenome, whole genome shotgun sequencing project. | reverse complement strand
GCAGAAGAAAGGACTAAAGCGCGTTGCGCCAGTGCTGCTCACCTACGAGCAAGATAGTGGATGAGGTACGAAGATGGGTAAATGTAGAAAATAACGTCCTGAACAAATTGTCCATAATATTACAATTATCCGCAGTGTTGCTTCTCGTCATCGCGGATGATAATTGTCCTCGGTAGTTGAACACGCCTGATTTGTATCATAGCTTAAGAATTAACTCAAAATATTTTCACTTCTTTACCTGAGCGGTTTGATTTTCGTTATGATGACGGAGCGAAAAAGACATTATTATTAGCCAAGGAAGAAAAAACGGGGACAAGCATGGCAAAGCCGATCATCACGCTCAATGGCCTAAAAATCGTCATTATGTTGGGAATGCTGGTCATTATTCTCTGCGGTATCCGTTTTGCCGCCGAGATCATCGTGCCGTTTATTCTCGCATTATTTATTGCTGTTATATATAACTAATTTCACTTAACGCATTGATTTAATTAAATGATTTGCACTACAAAAAGTGCCATAAATCGCAAAATGACTACACCAGTGACTACACCGTTCGGTGCACTGTATGAAACAACGTGGAACAAATAGACACAAGAAATATACAGGCGGGTCATCTTTCCAGGGGGAAGCGCGCTAATTCATGAGGGGCGTTAATGTTGATATGGGGATCCCCATAACGGGGCTACCGGATTTTTTTTCCGGTTAACTGTTAATCAGGCTGGTGGGCTTTACCTGTTTTGTAGGAGTGGTCATTATGACCATTCAGACAATGACCTTAATCAGAACTTTTCGCTAAAAAATGACGTTGGTCACGTCGTCCGGAAAGCACAAAATCCCGTCAATTTTTAATTAACGGTTAAACCGTCTTTTGTCACGGCGTGTCACTGGTTGTCACTCTCCGTCACGGTATGTCGCTACTCGTTAACGCCGTAACCGCTCCGGCTTCTTCCAGTGGTACGTAATTTTCTCCGTTTCCCGATACAGTGCCACGCGGCGATTGTAGGCCAGCATTTCAAGAACGCGGATCCGTATGTTGCGCATATCCACATCATTAAGCTGGATACCATCACGGCGCATCACCTCAGCAACCACACGCGCGTAATTTTCGGCGGTCACGCTGTCCGGCTGCGTGGCCTGTTCGTCATGCTGCTGGCTGATTCCGGTAACGCGGCGGATTAATCCCAGTAGTTCGGCTTCTGTCATTGTGCCCCCATCGCTCTGATAGTCTGGTGTCGTCGGGTCCTTCCTGGAATTATGGCCCGTTACGGGGCGGCGACCTCGCGCGTTTTCACTATTTATGAAAATTTTTCGGGATCCATGTCCGGTTTCTCTGCAAGTTAACCATATGAAAAATATAAAAACATGCTTTCCATGAACCGGACATGCGCAAAAAACAGACACTAAAACCGGACATCGAACCAGTTAACCGAAAGTGTGCACAAATCACATGCATTGCTGCGAGTGATTAACAAGTTATCGGCTTTACTGTTCTGTATCGGCTGATTGCTCCATGCTGGCACGGCGAACGCTTATGGCATGACGCCACCCAGCCAGAAAGCCAGCCATTTTATTTCGTGCCTTGCTCACATCTTCCGGTGAATAGCCGTAAATCTGCAAACCTTCATCAAATCGATGTTCTGTTTCTTCACTGGAGTACTCGTCACGCTCAGATGAAAGCAGCCTGGCAAACATAATTTTTTCCAGCGCACTGGTTTCTACGTGATATCTGATGGTCTCAAGACGGCTTTTACCTGAAGACCAAAGCAATGTATGCCCGATGTGATAACCGCCAGACTTTCCGCGATCCGCATTAAGATACGGCATCCCCTGTTTGGTCCATGCGCGAATAGTGGTTCTGTTAACCTTGAAATGTTCAGCTATTTCCTGCTGACTTACAAAACAAGCTTTATCAATCATAATGTTACCTTAACTGCATGGTTAAATATTAATCAAGTGGTGGTGGTGTCACCTTCACGGAAAAACGTCATAAATAGCGAAAACCCGCGAGGTCGCCGCCCCGTAACGGGTCCATATGCCGGAAAGGACCCGTAAAAAAAGCCGGATTTCTCCGGCCTTATGTCAGATGGTTTTCAGTATGCGATCGACGTCGCCTTCATCGCCCTGGTTTCTGCCGTCGTATGCCATGCCGGGTGATACGGCTTTCGGGCTGTGCATGTCCATAAAGTTTTCAAAGGCTGCGGTAAGCTCCGGCGCAACCTTTGGGCGCTCCTGCTCTATGGTCATGTTCAGGATTTCACGAGCATTATCGACGCTAATACATGGCACGTTTGCCATTGCACGTAACAGCGGCTGATAGTCGTTATGTTCATGAAGCGCCATAATCGCATCAGCGCGCGGCTTGTCCTGCTCTTCCAGTTTGTTGAGTTGATATACGGCCTCGTAGGTTGATAAACCTCTGTCAGCCATTGCCCGCGCTTCTGCTTTAAATTTACTCGCCAGCGGTAGCGCCATGATGCTTTCATTCGTTGCCATCGTTTCCCCTGCTTATCGCGCCAGCGGCTGAACGGATACGCCAGAACCCGCAAAGGCGGCGCATTTTTTCGCGTCAGTGTCGGCGCTCTCAGGCCAGTTTACGGCGGCGATATTAAATATCCCCGTCTTGTAACACTGTGCTGATTTCTGCTTTGACGTGTCCACGGGGTACGAGGTCAGATAAACAGCCTTCCCAGATTCCTGACCATCCCACGGCTTAAACTCGCCATTGTCCGCCAGCATCAGCGGGGTAAATTCCTGAATAACGCCAGCATCAGCGGCAAAATGTACCAGCGTCGTGGATACCTGCTGACTGCCTGCAAATAACTCAATGTATGGAGTGTCCATAGAATCCCCCGTTAAGCAATTTTGACGGTAACAAATTTGCGAATATCTGCCGGAACCGGCTGCGGTGCGCTGTGCGTCTGCACGTACTCAATCGCCGGATCGCCGTCCTCAATCCAGTTTTTCGGGTAGTACATGTTTTGCGTTGCGCCTGTTCTTACCGCTTCCTGATCCATAATCGCACCATAGGCCACCAGCCCTTTGTTGTTGGTGTTGCCCAGGACCAGCAAATCAGGATCAAGGAAATATTTTTCTGTGCCGTCGCTGTCAGTGTATTTGCCGGAATAGACGATAAGGGCCAGATCACCAAGATAGCCTTTAAAGCTCACCACTTCGCCCAGGTTTTTACATGCCAGCTCTGCGGCGGATTCTGAACCACGGGAGAGATCGTACAGTTCACGGAATTTTTTAAAGCTGCGTAACATGCGCCATACATCAACGCCCATAATCATGACGTTTGCGGGGCAACCTGCCTGATCTGCGTATAGCTCAATGTCATAGATTGGGTCGTGTATGTCTTTGTCCTGCTCTGACCATTTTTTACCGTCGGCCTGCTCTATGATGTTTTTTTCCGGTATCTTCCAGTCGATTTCATAGCGCTCTATGCCTTCGCCCTCAATGATGTTTTTTCCGGTCGTTATCGCATTCACCGCCAGCCATTCCACGCGCGCTTTAATGGCGTTTATCTGGCGGCGCATGTTGCCAGTAATCAGGCGCATACGGCGGTAGGTAGGGTCGTTAAGCTGTGCCGGATCTTCTCCAGCCATGCGCATTATTGTTTTTAATGGATCGATTTCGTGTTTTGGCTTCATGTAGCCAGGGCGAATAATGCTGGTTTCGTACCCTTTATCGCGCTGAACCTGGCTACCAACCATAGGCGAACAAAACGCCGACATAGTGACTTCTTCAATATCCAGGTTATCTAACATGATGTCCTGTGTGTTGAATGTCGCCACGTTCGGGAAAAACAGCGCGGTAAACAGCGGACTAAATTTAAATTCCGCAATATCCTCGCGATTCAGGTACGCGAAAAGCTGGTGTGTGTTAAGTGCCATTGCTTTGACTGCCATTATTCACCCCCATGAGTCTGATTTATGCCCAGCGCCGCGCGTAAATAGGAGCGTACCTGCCAGCCTGTTGACGGCTCAACCATCGCCAGCGGATCAAGTCCTGCCGCAATGCCTGCTTTTACGTTCTGCTGGTGGCGTTCCTTGAGCGCCTTCACGATGTCGGGGCTTATGTACACCGAAACACCGCCTTTTTTCTCTTCAGCCATAGTAAGAAATTCCTCTTTGACTTAAAAAATTATAACTGGATGTTCATCCAGCTCTGATTATAATCAGGATTGCATTTTGTGCAATGATATTGAGTTGTGTTGCAAATTATGAAATGATGATCCCGCTCATGTGTGTCAGTGCACCAAAAAGCCTCATATGCAAAAGCCCGATAAGCCACCTCTGACCTTATCGGGCTTTTTTATCTGCCTGCAAAGATGTCGAACGAAAATTAACCACAACCATCATCTTTTTTGCATCAAAACAATTAAAAACAATAAATTACGCTCATGATGATGATGACGATAAAATCACAAAAATGCGCTTTTTTCCGCGCCTCCCGCCCCGTGTTCAGGCCCACCCCGCCAGGAGGACCCGTAAAAAAGCCGGATTGCTCCAGCTTCTGTCACTCGTCGCTTAAAACGGTATGTTATCCCCGTACGGATCATCATTCCCCGCCTGTTGTTTTGCCCTGTTCAGCGCGTCAGTAGCCTGGCCCTGTTGACCTTTTTTGCCGCCCAGTCGCGCCGTTCGCGCACTGATTACACTGTCTGCGATAACCTGCCAGCCCTGCCGCGTTTCTCCGTTCTGCCCAGTCCACTGGCTGATCTGCATGTTACCCGCCACGCTCAGGAGTTCACCCTTGCGGTGCCTTTCCAGTGCTTCGGCCTGTCTGCCAAATGCCAGGACGGATAACCACATCGTCGCCGTTCCGTCATCTGCCTGGCTGCACGGAAGGGGGACCGCCATACGCGCCAGCGTCATCGGTGTGCCCTTGCTGGTCTGTTTTACCTGCGGGTCGTCCACCAGCCGCCCGTAAGCTGCTATCTGTGCTGTCATGATTCCACCTCTCCGGTTTTAACGTTGATGGTTGTTACCTGTTCCGCTTCGGCAATCTCCCGCTCTGTCAGCGTGGCAAAATTTGCCGCCGTCGTGGTCATGAATGCGCTTATCAGTTCGGGATGTGCTTTCGCGTATCCTTCCCCCGCGTGGCGGTCTATCGTTCTGATTGCCACCTTTAAAGCGTGCTCTGTCATGTCTAACGCGCGATATTTCGGTTCTGTTCTGTCTCTGCGTTTTTTGAGTGATTTATTAAATTTCCCTGAAGTGTGCATATTTATTTTTACCCCCTCGTTTAAAAAGTTTTGAGTTGTGCCTCCCCTTGTCTACCTTATCTACCTTAGTGGCCCTCATACCAGTAATGGCGCGGCTTTCAGCGGGGTAGAGTGCTTTTATCCACTATCTACCCCGTGTCTACCTCCCTGTCTGATTCAGGTAAAATCAGGTAGAGAGGGTAGATAGTGGGTAGACAGTAAAAAAAGGCTATCTACCTAACTTAATGCACTGAATTAAATGTATTTTTCTTTACTCAGGTAGACAGGGTAGACAGCAATTACAAAAAATTATAAAAACGCGTCGCACTCGTCTGTTGTTATTGCGTTAGTCTGCGTTACTCCCTTAACTTTCCGCGTAATATATTCATGTCCGTAAACTTTCGCGGCTGGCTTCATAGCCTTGCCAAAGTCATTTACGTTTAGCGGTTTGCTCCTGCCTGCGTACGCCATAAACGCCAGATAGACGCGGTAAAGGCTGTTTCTGGTCGTGTACTTCACTGAATCGCCACCGCCGCCCATCATCAGGCCGTGACGATATTGTCGAAACGGAAAATCACGCGACGACGTGCCACACCTCCGGCCCGTTCGGTGAATATCATCGGGTTATTGTTGGTCGCCAGCACCACCGCCCTGATTACCGCCGTGAAACGCTTTTCGTATTTCGGGTTAATTTCCACGGGGTCACCGCCCGTGATTTTCTTGATGCCCGTTCCTTCGCCTGTATATTTCGGCTGGTCAGCCAGGACGATAAGACGACTCCCGACAACCTGCGCACGTCCACCAGCATCATCAAGCGATGTCATTTCAGCGCTTACCGTGTTCTGTTTCCCTGCCAGAAGGCTGGCTATGTGTGTGAATGTACTTTTACCGCTCCCGCCGTCTCCGGTGGCCTCAATAAACATCTGCCAGTCGTACCGGTTCGCCATAATCATGTACAGCGCGGCACATATACGCATCATCTTGCGCGGGTCTTTTCCGGCTGCGTGCTCAAGCCATTTATGAAAGTTTGGCGCGTTATCGCGGATGTTCTCCCCTGGTGCTGGTGGCGTGTACTCAATGCCGTTGTGCGTGGTGATCCAGTTCTCCGGCGTGTGCGGGGAAAATTCCCCCGTTTTCAGGTCAAGCGCACCATTGGCGAACGGCAACAAATCGCCGGACGGCTCGCCCATTGGTTCGGCAATAACTTTTAACGCTTCCACGGCGTTATTGATTACGCGCTTGCTGAAAGTGGCCCTGTGCTCTGAATAGATCGCCACCATTTCGCGGCTAAGTTCCATTGTGCTGACCGGACACCATACCCCGCCGCGCCATACGTGAACGATTTCACTTTCAGGATGTACGCAAACGCCATCAAAGCGATCGGCAAGCAGCTGCGCGCGCTCACTGTCCGCCATCTGCGAAAGTTGCGCCTTTTGCTTTACCGGAAGCTCAATGACCAGACCATCAGAAAGATTCTGGCGCTCACGGGCCAGATATTCGCGCCAGTTCTCCACCTTCTGACCGTGCATACCATCAGGGTAAAAATTTGCATCCTGTACGCCTGCTGCCGCCAGCTTCTGACCAATCGCCTTTATCATTACTGGCGCAAGATATCCGGCCCTGAATATGCGCACGGATTTTCTGCCTTCCGGCACAATTTGCAGCTTATCCAGTTCGGATAACTGCTGCTCCCCAAGCCACACAGGAGGCTCATTATCTCCGGCCATACGCGCGTCATGTTCCTGCCATTGTTTTGCGTGTGACCAGGCATCACTACCCGCAAAAATAATGACTTCTGTTTCTTTGTGTTTTATGCCGCGTGACTGCTGTTTTACGTTCGGTGCCAGTTTCATTTTTTACCCCTGAATCCGTTAATCATGGTTTTCAGCTTCTGGATGTTTGCCCGTGCCCTGGCGTTGCTGGTGGACACGTTATGCGGCGCGGTCTGTACCAGAGAAAAATCACGCCGGAACTGATAAACAGGCATCACGCAATCATATTCGTAACCTTCACGGCGGTAGGTTACGCGCCGTTCTTCCACGCCCTTAATCATTACCGTGCCGCCGTACTGGTCGCGGTAAATATCGCCGCGCGTAAATTTAGGGTGAGTGTTGCCACTGGCAGTTAAGCCAGAATATTTAAGTTTCATTATTTTTATTCTCCGGTGTGCTGTTCTTTATATCTGTCGTGCAATAGATCTATTTCTTGCAGTTCCATTATTACAGGCTCAAGAAGCGTTATTAATGCCGTGGCAATTCTTGATTTTTGTTTGTCGCGTTCATTGTCGCCAAGTGTTTCAAGCCATATGCGCAATATTTCCAGCATGTTTTCACTGTGAGAAAGTGCAAGAAATGCGCGGTCTATTGTTTCGTGGTAAATATCACGCATGGCTTACATCCTCAGGAAATTTTCTTCTATAACGCGCCTCTGCCACATATTCCGCATAATCGGCGGCGATATTCAGTACATCAAGCCCCGTTGATTTATATTCTCTCGTGGAAAGTAAGAAAAAAGCCGCTCTAATAAGTTCTGGCATTGACGAAAGCGCATCAGCCGCATCATCAGGAACGCCGGAAAATTCCTGTTTCAGGGAATTAAAACGATCATCACGCATGTTTACCCCCCTGAATGACCTGATAACCGCAACTGGTCAGCAACTCGATAAATTCCGGCAGTGTGCCGAAACAGCAATCATCACGCAGCCGTTCACAGGATACCTCGACGCCGTTTTCGTAGTGACTCACCATACATCCGGTAAAATGCAGATCATCATCGTGATGGCTCGTTGACGGCTTAATCAGTCGCGCACGTTCCGCCAGTTCCAGCAATGCTTCAACGCTTCCGGCAATTGCACCATCCGGCAGGTGATAATTACGCACTATGCGCCCGTTCTCCACATTGACCAGCAACTGCCCGGTAAATTTCTCATCAAACTGAATGCTGTTAAGGTCAGAAATTGACAGATTATGCATGGTGCACCTCCTGCACATCAGCCATGATAATTTTTCCGGCCTTATCCAGTGCCTGATCGGCTTTTAGCTGCACAAATGCTAAATGGAAGATGCATTCTGATTCTCTGGCTGCGTGTTTATGCGCCCTGTCAGCAATAACAGAAATATCAATAAGCGCGTGCATCAGCGTAGTGAGCGCGGCGGCGGCTGCGTCCGGTGTGGTTTTATTGCACATGTACCCCTCCGCATTTTTTTTCGTTAGAAATAAGCGTTCTTCTTTCCTGTTCATCGCTCAGGAATACGCAGACCTCACCGCTAAGGCGTTTAAGTAAGCCGATGATTGCCCCTGATTCGCTGTCGGTCATCATGCTAGGGTAATCCTCTGCCAGTGCGCAAATAACTTCGATTTGGTGGGCGCGTTCTGCTGCCTGTTGTAGTGTGATTTCCTGGCTCATAAGCCTACCCCCTGACGAATACGGGCAGCAAATACCATCACGCAGCCAGCCGGAGATTGCTGGCGTGCTTCCTGTTCGCTGGTGGCCTCAATGGTAATCACGCGCGGTTGTGCCGTGCTCAGGGCGATAAAACGCCAGATGTATTTATTCAGGTTGTGCGAGTCCCGCCCTTGCGGGTGTGTGGTATGATTTCTCATAGCTACCTCGATACTTTCGCTATCGTTGGTGGTTAGAAGCCCGGTTAGTGTTAGCGCACTGCCGGGTTTCGTCGTTTCTGCACCTTGCGCCAACAAGGTGTTGAACACCAATTTAAACCCAGGTGTTAAACACGTCAAGTGTTGAACACTTATTTTTTTTCCTGCATACTGCATTTGTTTTTTATGAGGGGTACACCACATGGCGACAAAAGCGGTAAACGCAAAATCACAAACCGTTGCGGCAAGGGTTCCGCATGAAGTTATGAACAATGTTGAGGCGGTAAAAATGCCTGGCGAAAGTACGGGGCAATTTGTTACTGCGGCATTAAAACGAGAAGTTGAATATCGCCAGCGGCGCAAGGCCAAAGAACCAGAGTAATCACCATCAGCGCCGTGGTGTAAGGTATTACGGCGCATTGCTATGCAGGACAACACAATGACCGATAAAGAATTGACCAAAACATTATCACCGGCACGGAAAAGACGGCGCAGAAAGATAGAGCATGAATCAGAAAGATTCGCGCCATGTGCTTTTGCCCTTGAGCAATTCCTTAAAGAGTACAGGGAAAAGCGCTCATTGCAGGTATGGCAACGAACTGAACCAGACTGATTGCATTGCCCACCAGCCTGATAACGGCTATCATCCCCGTGCTTATGTTTGGGATCACACACACAAACGGCGCAGCGGGTTATCTGTTCAGAAAGGCGGCTCCAGTTCGGGGCCGCTTTTTTTATACCTGAAAAACCCCAATTTTGTTGTTTTTCAGTTTCACCAGGGCGAACGAATCCCCGCCCACGTTCTGGCGTATATTCAATCTTCATGGTTATAGCTCTGTGTTCAGATGATTGATGTGTGGCGGCTGCGTGCCGCCAGCGTGATTAATGAACTGCCTTGCAGCTATCCTTCCAGGCCAGAACCTCGGATAAAGACCAGCCAACGGAACGACCGCCAAGTTTACGACGTGATGGGAATTGTCCGGCCTTTTCCAGGCGGTAGCGACACGTACGGCTAAGGCCGGTTAGTTTTTCGCATTCTTTTTCACGTATAAACCGATCAGTGCTTAACACTATTGCCCCCCTTTCGTTTCTTAAAGAGTCATCAGGTGTCTTATTGTGTCGTATTGTTCCCGCTAGAGTGATGAATGGCAAATACTGAGGATGTATGATTTACAGAAAATGAAACAGTAAGAATAAAATCTTTTAAATTCACGTTAATACAAAGGCATAAAATATTGTTCCATGCCTTTTTTCTCGCTCTTTAAAGAGTGATTCGCTAGTGTACAAAAAACCAGTAACACATTAAAAATCAGCTACTTATAAATCCGTACGCTTTTTCGCCTCTTGTTCGTAGTTGTTCCACATTGTTGCTCATTGTTGCACGTTGTATCTGTTCGCATATCCAGTATGCGCATACTGAAAAAACACGAAAAAAATTATTTTCTTCTGGCTACGGGTAGCGTGGTTACGTTTTCATGTGTTCCCGCCAGTATCCCTAACCGCTCCGTCCACATATCCAGCGCATTGCGTTTCGCATCCAGATAACGGGAATGATTATAAACTCGCTGCATTCCTGGCATCTGGTGGCCTGTAAGCTGCTCCACGACATGCGGATCAACGCCTAAATCGTTCAGCATGGTTGTAAAGGTGCGCCGGATGTCATGCAGTGACCAGTGAGGGTGATTAAGCCTCCAGTGCGCTAATCTTCCATACTGCGATACGCTGGCCTCCTGTTTCACTTCCCCCAGCAATAAGCCCGTGTGCCTGTTCTGCTCCACCAGCTGCGTGACGAACGGCAGGATCGCTTCCGGTATGGGCCGGAATATTGCGACCTTCGTTTTGCTGTGCTCCTTCGGAACGGTCCATAGCATTTCCGTAAAATCCCACTCCCCGATCTCCGATAACCTCAGTTCTACCGTTCTGGCTCCGAAGACAATCAGGAGGCGGATTAACGCGACGTAGTAAGGGGAGAATATTTTTTTGTCCAGTGCCTGCAATAATTCGCCAAGTTCTTTGTTACTTAAGACACGTTCGCTTATATCCGGTTTTTTCCCAACGTCCGCAACGTTCAGATCGTCCAGAACGTTGCTGATTGCATAGCGCCGCCTACGGCAGAACTTAAGCGCCTGTTTGCACGCCTGTAGCACGAATCCGGCAGTAACAGGCGTTCGCTTTGCCACCTGGTCAAAACAGGCCAGCCAGTGCCGTAGCTCGCATTTATCCAGCGGCATAGCACCAATCTGCTGTATTACGTGATTATTAAGTCGCCTTTTCAGGGCGATATAATCCACGCGGTTTTCCTTTACGTAATACTCAAGCCAGTAGGTGAGCGCATCGCCAACCGTTACGGGCTTTAACGCTTCCTGTACGGTGTAATTCATCTCATGACGTGGATTTTTCCCCTCAGCCAGCCATGTGCGACACTGTGCGGCTTTTTCCCTGGCTGCTTTCAGGCTCAGATCAGGATAACTTCCCAGCTTAATGCGTTCGGGTCGTGTCTCCCTTCCCGTTCCGGCCCTGTATGTGAAATACCAGGTCAATTTCCCTGATGTTAAATATTTCACGCTCAGGTTTCCGCCATCACTATAAAACGTGTTTTTCTCCGCTGGCTTACCATGAAGTTTCCTTAGCAAGGTATCGCTCAGTTTGTTCATTGCTCTGCTCACGTTTTACCCCCTCTTTACGAAAAAGTGACTACACCAGTGACTACACCGATCGTTGCACAAAGGGCTACAACGTGAAACAAGCTGGAACAAGGAAAATCAAAAATCTGTTGATAATCAAAACATAATGCACAGCCTGAAACATTATGAAACAGCAAAAAACACTAAATGATAAAATGCTGTTATTCTTAACCCGCTGGTGCAACACATGGTCCGCTGGCGAGTGCCGCGTGTACTGGCAGTGTCGATTTTGATGACCATCATCGTGATGGCGATGGTGTTGCTATTAGCTTATCTGGGTTCCGCGCTCAACGAGTTGACGCGGACGTTACCGCAATATCGCAACTCTATTATGACGCCGCTGCAAGCGATTGAACCGTTGTTGCAACGCGTAGGGATTGATGTCTCAGTTGACCAACTGGCGCATTACATTGATCCGAACGCGGCGATGACGTTGCTCACCAACTTATTGACGCAGTTATCTAATGCCATGTCATCAATCTTTTTATTGCTGCTGACGGTGCTGTTTATGCTGCTCGAAGTGCCACAATTGCCCGGAAAATTTCAGCAAATGATGGCGCGTCCGGTTGAAGGGATGGCGGCGATTCAGCGTGCGATTGACAGTGTGTCTCATTATCTGGTGCTGAAAACAGCCATCAGCATCATCACCGGCCTGGTCGCCTGGGCGATGCTCGCCGCACTCGATGTTCGCTTCGCTTTTGTCTGGGGATTGCTGGCCTTTGCGCTTAATTACATCCCGAATATTGGTTCAGTTCTCGCGGCAATCCCCCCTATCGCTCAGGTACTGGTGTTTAATGGCTTCTACGAAGCGTTGCTGGTGCTGGCGGGATATCTGCTGATTAATCTGGTCTTCGGCAATATTCTGGAGCCGCGCATCATGGGACGTGGGCTGGGGCTTTCCACATTGGTGGTATTTTTGTCGTTGATTTTTTGGGGATGGTTGTTAGGACCGGTGGGTATGCTGCTTTCCTTGATCTCGTCCATTTCCAGCACGATGTCATACGGTACTTTTGCTTCAGCCAGCAATACGTTCATATGTCCAGGCAAACGCCCCGCAACCGGGTGGATACCGAAACGCACATTAATACCACGAGCGCGCAATTTCTCAGTAATTTCAGCGACAGGATATTGCGCCTGCGCAACTGCCATGCCGTACCCCGGAGTAATGATCACTGAATGGGAGTTTTTCAGCAGTTCCGCTGTCTCTTCTGCAGTGATTTCGCGGTGCTCGCCCACTTCCTGATCATCACCAGTAGAAGAGCCGTCGGTGCCGAAACCACCCGCAATAACGCTGATAAAGGAACGGTTCATCGCCTTACACATAATGTAAGAAAGGATAGCCCCCGAAGAACCGACCAGCGCACCGGTCACAATCAGCAGGTCGTTGCTGAGCATAAAGCCCGCAGCCGCAGCCGCCCAGCCGGAGTACGAGTTCAGCATCGACACCACCACTGGCATATCTGCACCACCGATGGAGGCGACTAAATGCCAGCCGAATACCAGCGCAATGGCGGTCATTATCAGCAATGCCAGCACTTGCAGGCCGACGCTGTCCGTGCGAACAAATACAATCAGCAGCAGGAAGGAAACGACCAGAGCCGCCAGGTTCATTTTGTGACGGTTTGGCAGCATCAACGGTTTAGACGAAATCTTGCCACACAGTTTGCCGAACGCCACCACCGAACCCGTGAACGTTACCGCCCCGATGAAGATACCGAGGAACACTTCCGTCAGGTGAATATTGACCAGAATCGGTGCCATTCCCGCGTCATGATGCAGATAGCTGTTAAAACCAACCAGCACTGCCGCCAGACCCACGAAGCTATGCAGGATCGCCACCAGTTCTGGCATTTCGGTCATTTCAACTTTCTTCGCCAGACGGATACCAATTGCCCCACCAATGACCATAGCCAGCAAGATCCAGCCAACATTACCCGTATCCGGTCCAAAAATGGTTGCGATTAACGCAATCGCCATCCCGGCGATACCGAAGTTGTTACCCTGGCGAGACGTTTCATGTTTCGAAAGACCGGCCAGACTGAAGATAAACAGGATCGCGGCAACAATGTATGCAGCTGTAACTAATCCTCCAGACATATGTTACCCCTTAATTTTTGCGGAACATTTTCAGCATGCGCTGAGTCACGGTGAAGCCACCGAAAATATTAATGCTGGCTATAAGCACCGCGATAAAACTAAGGAAGCTAACCCAGCCGCCCTGGCCAATCTGCAACAGTGCTCCGACAACAATAATCCCTGAAATCGCGTTGGTGACCGACATCAACGGTGTATGCAGCGCGTGCGATACATTCCACACCACGTAATAACCGACAACGCAGGCCAGCGCGAACACAGTGAAGTGTCCAAGGAACTCTTTTGGCGCAACGCTTGCCATCCAGCCGAAAAGGATGATTGCCAACGCCATCAACGCGTATTTACGCCACGGTGAGCAGGCACATTTTTCCTCAGTTTTCACTTCCGGTGCCGCTTTTTGTGCCGCCTGCGGCTGAGCTGATACCTGAATCGGCGGTGCCGGCCAGGTAATTTCGCCCGCACGGATCAC
>PPYF01425487.1_pt1 | contig 14059 bp, 23 predicted proteins | sample 1559871 | NCBI WGS metagenome assembly PPYF01 (sample SAMN08240021, study PRJNA423297) | Human gut metagenome, whole genome shotgun sequencing project. | reverse complement strand
CACCTATTGCCGCCCACTGTGAGGGCGTGACTTTATCGAGCAACTGTAAAAACCAGTACCCGGCACTACCTGCTGAGGTACCATAGGCGACACCCGTTGTTAACTTATCCATGGATTTCATAACCCCACCTCGCAGACAAAGCGGGTGTAAATTAAGGGGATACTACGTATCGCAATAAAGGCAGAAACGTAACAGATTCGGAGTCAGTGAATAACTCAGGTATTGGGTTATCAGCTAATATCGAGACTCAAAAAATGGAAAAACCCGCTCGACGGCGGGTTTAAGCTGTGTGACGAAGTAACCACTCTTAACAGCATAACCAATTTTTTACGTACGTAAACTACTAAATGATATTTGTGAGAATGCCACCGAGTGTTCAAAACACCACCACAAATACATAAGAAAACTTCAACAAATAACCAATGAATAATTTCCGATGTTATTTTTAGTTTGTTTAAATTAAGCTAAAGAATTATAGAGCGCTTATAAATAAGTGCCATTAATATAAATTAGCTAATAGATTTATTTTCGTTCAAACAAGAGCCATGAATAGGATTAGATAGAAAAGGTTCAGATAAAAATAGAGATCTACTTCACAAATTAAATGAGAAACTAAAACTTAAATCTTGAAATAATCGCATTGATTAGATGAATATTTATCGCGCAGTGACATCATTTTTTAATAATAGTTCAAAAAAAAGGGCGTACAATGAAAAAATTAACAGTGGCAATTTCTGCTGTAGCTGCATCAGTACTGATGGCGATGTCTGCTCAGGCAGCTGAAATTTATAATAAAGACAACGATCAACTGACTGGTTTCGGTCAGTGGGAATATGAATTCAAAGGCAACCGTGCTGAATCTCAAGGTTCTTCCAAAGACAAAACCCGTCTTGCATTTGCAGGCCTGAAATTTGGTGATTACGGCTCAATCGATTACGGCCGTAACTACGGTGTAGCATACGACATCGGTGCGTGGACTGACGTCCTGCCAGAATTCGGTGGTGATACCTGGACCCAAACAGATGTGTTCATGACTGGTCGCACTACTGGTGTTGCAACTTATCGTAACAACGACTTCTTTGGTCTGGTCGATGGCCTGAACTTTGCTGCTCAGTATCAGGGTAAAAATGACCGCACTGACGTAACTGAAGCCAATGGTGATGGTTTCGGTTTCTCCACTACTTATGAGTATGAAGGATTCGGCGTGGGTGCAACCTATGCTAAATCAGATCGCACTGACGGTCAGGTCGCCTATGGTAAGAGCAAATTCAATGCCTCCGGCAAAAATGCGGAAGTATGGGCTGCAGGCCTGAAATATGATGCGAACAATATCTATCTGGCTACCACATATTCTGAAACTCAGAATATGACCGTTTTTGGTAATAACCATATTGCAAACAAAGCACAAAACTTTGAAGCAGTAGCACAATATCAGTTTGACTTCGGTCTGCGACCATCTGTTGCTTACCTTCAGTCAAAAGGTAAAGACCTTGGTGTTCATGGTGACCGAGACTTAGTCAAGTATGTCGATGTCGGTGCTACTTACTACTTTAATAAAAACATGTCCACTTTTGTTGATTACAAAATCAACTTAATTGACGATAGTAAGTTTACCAAAACAGCTGGTATTGATACCGACGACATCGTCGCTGTAGGTCTGGTTTATCAGTTCTAATCTGACTTACGAAAAAGATATGTTGCGGGAGGCTTTGCCTCCGCAACATATAAGTGGAGCCCTCAAGCCACTTCCTTTAGAAGCACTACCTTGCTTCTTACTATATAAACCTTCTGTTATATATTACCCTTTATTTTGGGGGCGTTTCCACGCCCCATTTTTAATAACTTTTAGTAAACAATTGCATATCAATTAGAATTATTAGCAACGATATCCATATCTAACCGGATATCTAATGCCATTAACATCCCTTCAATTATGCCCTCAGCCTTCTGTAACCTTTTCCCGATATAACCATCCGAGCAGCAATGCTTACTTGCCAGTGACATGAATGTCATACCACATACATAATAATCTACTAATAAATCGTGTAAATCGCTGTTGTTCTTTTTCAGACGGGCCATGCACCCGCAAATGATCATCGCGTCATCGTCACAACATTGCGGGCGAGATTTTACTTTTGAAGGAATTAATCCCTTAAAACCGGCGGCAACGGACGACCAGGTCACATCTTCATGATTATTAGCCGCCCACGCTCCCCAACGCTCAAGAACCATCTGAATATCACGCATCAACTTACTCCACAAAAATCAGACCAGAACGCCAATTACAAGCAAAAATCAACAAAACAGTATTAGTTGATTGTTATCTCTGACTTCATACTCCTGCTCCTGTCAGGGTTTTGGCGTAATTCTTCAGTATTCGGTAATCGGTCAAAACAGAACCAGGAAAACGATATAAGCGCAGGCGCACCCAGCGGCGGCGAAGAAGTTCTGCCATATAAAACTCAAACATCATTCATTCCCCATTTCGGTGATGGTCAGTTCCAGCCTCCCACCTTTGGTAACAGGCATCTTCACAACGCGGTAATCAACGACCTGAGCATCATCCAGCCAGAAACCTGCTTTAGTGAGTGCGTCAAAAGCGGCTTTTTGCAGATTATCCAGGTCACGGCGACGGCGATCCGTAACCCCCTCTTTCAGCCAGATAACCTGTGTTCTCGCCATACCTTCCAGCGCGCATTCTTTTGCATATGCAGCATCGACAAAATGTGTGCGGCGGTCGATTTCGTCGTGGCAGGCAGAACATGCAATGGTGGCAATCAGGTCTGGCGGTTTGGTACCGGTGCCGCACAATCCAGTCAGCCGGATATGTGCCAGTACAGACGTTTCAGGGTTGCCATTACATACGCCAGGGATTCTTACCTGGCATTCCCGACCACGCGCTGCTTTTCTCAAATCAGCCATGATTCCTCCTTGCTGCCAGTCGCAACCATTTTTTATCAACCAGGCTGGCGGTATATCCGAGCAGTGTTGGTATTTCGGAAGGCTTCAGCTCAGGTTTACGCTTACGACGATTTGGTACTCTGTAAATGTGCCCGTTCATGACACGAATAAGCGGTGTAGCCATTACGCCTCCTGCTTGTCGCGCAGCAGCTGGAACTCGCAGCTCGGCGGAATAGTCAGGTGGCAGCCAATATTCATCGCCCAGGCTTCAACCTTACACAGGAAGACATACATCTCTCCGGTATCAAGATCGGAGGTATGGCGTAACGACTGAATAGTGGTGATTTCACCGGTTACGACATCAACCAGGTCTTTGGTTTCATAACCGAGGTATGTGTGTTTGAGAGCATCTTTTACCCATGCTGCAGTAGCGAACGATTTCCCCCTGCTTATGAGGTATTCACTGATTTCGCTGTACCACATGTGGCTAAGTGCATTCTGGGAAAGACTGCGTCTCTCGCGCCACGGTTTAAGCACCATGCGAAAGCATTTGCCGTCCTCCAGATAAGGCTGGATCTGCTGACCGATAGCGGTGAAGTTACCGCGATGCAGTTTGATGCCATCTTGTGGTAGGTTCACGCTTCACCTCCACAGAGGTCAGACGCTGGATGCAAAAAATCGCAGGTGCATTTCTGCATCTGTGAAGGGAGAAGAGAGTTTGGATTGTATGTGCGCATAAACGTCCCCGTTTAGCGCAGAAGTCACCGGAGTTGTTCAGGCTCCGATGACATGATTATGGCGAGTTGATTAGTGAAAATCAAAGGCAGATTAATTTAATAATCCTTGGAGAAATCTCACGCACCATCTCAATAGTTGCGCTTGCTCTTGAGAATCAACAAAAAGATAAGCGTCTTTATTCCCGTGGAAAAGGTTATTTCTTATCCTTATAACTATCTTTAATACTGTAGACATGGTGTTTAGATCTGTTGCTGCGTCATTTTGAAGCCCATTAACTATTCCCCGCTTATCTCTCTCTCGACCGAAACAGAGGGCGTCAAGTCTTTCCTGCGCATCCCCGTTCAAAATGTATCTCTGCTTAAAATCGTGAAAAAGTTCGTTGGGCACCTTTATCCCGGCGTCAAGTAACGTTCGAGCATAATTTAAACTGTCTTCCCCCTTAGCAAAGCCACCAAAAAAACTTTGCTCGACCCTAGGAAAAATCATGCTGAATTGAAGATAAACATCAATCAGTTCATCAGATGGAGGCTCCGATAAATTAAGTAACCGCTGCAGTCCTTCTGCACTTATCATTTTTCACCTTCCTGCTTAAGATGTCGAGGGGCGGATGCCTTGGGCAGAGCGATGTCTGCTCGCGGTAATGTCGTGGCCGCCCCAAAAAATAGCCCCGCAAATGCTCAGGCTGCTCACGCATCACCGCTTCGGCAATAACCGGTATATTAAGGCGCTCTTTGTAGGCCACTCAGGAGACAGCAAGGTCAACGTTAACCTTCTCGCGCTCTTCTTGTGTTTTAGCGGCAATATTCCGCTTCGACATGGCGTTACGTTTTACTCCTTTTTGGGTGCATACACGTTGTTTATCCGTTCAATATGAATAGTTACATCCGGGCTTTCTAAGAATAAGAAGTCAATCAAATGACCAATGAGAATGCAGGCATCATTAATAGAGGACCTTGTGACTTTAATCCCTCCATGACTGCCGTGATTCCCCAACCACTTTAACGCCATGAATGCATCTTTATTTGGTCCCAGTTTATCTGAATAATTTGTGATTCTTTCATGCGTAGAAAGACGTATTATCTTGCCTTTAACTGTTTTCTCTCTTGGTACATCAAGACTATCAAGCATCATCTCCAGTATGGTTCTCATGGTGTTCACCGCTGAAGCTGGGTGCGAGGGGATCAGAGCTGATACTTCCGCCAAGAGATCAGCTATATCTTCAGGGCACTTTTCAGGAAACAGGAATAGAGGAAGTGGTGGATAGAAATACTTAGGACGGAAACCAGAAACATACCAACGCTCCGTCATTTCGTCATTGAAGCATTCTACAGCAACAACCTGCCCAGACAAAGCAACCTTCTCCTGGCAGGCTTGGCGGGTACAGCGCAGCACGCAACTGAATACTCCTCCCGACATTTCCTCATCAAACCATACTTCATCTCTAAACTGAGTTGTTGCGCTTGAATCAGTTTCTACAAAACTATCAGCGACAATCTCCAGTGTTTCATTCATACAGTTCGGGCAGCGCCAAGCTGGTGCGTCATTTCGTTTAAACGTGGCATACAGTAATTTAGGATCCATGTTTTTTTCTCCGTGCTTAACGTTTTTGGTTGCGTTAACACTCTATAGGATTTTGCAGCCTTTACTAGTTCATACCCAACCGGTCTTAGTAGGCATATTGAATTACAATCAGCTAATTAAGTTCCTCTACATCGAGGGTATAGTCGCATCAGCAACACGGAACTCGCGCTCAAATTCTGCAAGATCCTGCTCAAGTGCAACGTAGTCTTCGCAACACAACCATGACGCCCTCAGCACTCTCTACCACATCGCAATGGCACGAATACCCACACACTCATAACGTTTCGCTCATACCCCTACCCTCCCCCAAAACATCAATACCCGTTTCATCACGGCACTCTGGCGACACTCCTTGAAAATCAGGTTCGTGCTCACCTTTCCATTTCTGCGATCTTCGCCAGAGCCTGTGCACGATTTAGAGGTCTACCGCCCATGACAGGAAGTTGTTTTACTGGTTCAGGTATAGCCTCACCACGGTTAATTCGCGCTGTCATACAGGTCAGTTCATCAGCAGCCTTGCGCCGTAATTCCGCGTCAGTCAGCGCATTGGCTCGCATGTTCTGGTACAGGTTGGTAACCAGCCAGTAGTGCGCGTTCGATTTCCATGGATAAGACTCTGCGTCCGGATACAGGCCACGCTTCCGGCAATACTCGTAAACCATATCAACCAGCTCGCTGGCGTTTGGCAGCCCGGCGGTAACGGATGCTTCTTCCCGGCACCAGGCAACAAACTGCCCGGGTGATGGCAGGAATGGTCGATTCTGCCGACGGGCTACGCGCATTCCTGCGTTAACCTGTTCCATTGTGGTGATCCCGTTTTCCCGGAAAGCCAGCACCCACTGGCGGCGGATTTCGTTCAGTTCGTTCTGGTCCCGGTTAGCCAGGCTCGCTGGGAAAGTTGCCAGTAACTGGCTGAACACACCATTGATGATCTGCGCTACCTGTTGTACCTGCGGCTTTTCGTCGTACTGTTCCGGCATGTTGTTGGCGATCCGACGCATCTGCTCACGGTCAAAGTTAACCATCTGTGCGGCGATGTTTTTCATAGCTCCACCCCGTAAATCCAGTCAGTGTTCGTCAGGTCGAGTTTTGGTTTGCCGGCTGTCACGCCAGCCTGTTGCTTGTTTCGGTTGATTTCGAGCTGGGTCCACTTTGTCAAACATCCACTCTGCGGCGGTCAGGTCTTCTGCTGTCCCCCACTTGCTGCCGCTCTGAATTGCAGCATCCGGTTTCACCACAGGAAGATCGTTTTCTGGCTGGTCAGAGGATTCGACAGAATTCTCGGACGAAAAAGGTTTTATATTGTCTTTTGTTAGTTTGTCTTTTGTGTTTACCTGATTCGGGTAAACGTCTTTACCTGATTTGGGTAAACTTTTCTTACCTGATTCAGGTAAATTTACCTCTTTCAGGTAAACTTTATTTTTCTTACCTGATTCGGGTAATGTTGACCATTCACTGACCACATTATTAATGCCTATATTCCGCCCGCTCTGAATCAAAATCCCACGCTTTACCAGAACACTTTTTGCAGCAGAACACTTGTGCGGCAATATCCCGGTTAACTCGGAAAGTTGCTCGTTGCTCACCCAATCCATTTTTTTATTAAAGCCATATGTTTTGCGCATGACAGCCAGGAAGACCAGAAGCTGGTGCTGTGTTAATCCGGCCAGCATCACAGCTTCCAGCAACTCATTAGCAATGCGCGTATAACCATCATCGAGATCTGCCACGCGCGGCTCCTTTTGTGCCACATCCGGCACTGGAAAATTGAATATCTCAGCAGTGTTTGCCATAATTCCTCCCGCAATGAGTGCGTTACGATTTGCACCTGAAAGTCGGTTCTGTTCGCGCAGACCGGCTTTCGCCATTTCCGAACCTGTCATATTGCCCCCAGCATGGTGGTGACCATCGCCATCAGTGGACCAGCCAAATCCGGGTCCACACGAAACATCGACACAATGCCTTCACTCATCTCCTTCAGTTTCTGGTGGCGTGGTGCGTTGAGAATGACAGCCTGTTTTGCCTCACTGAGTTCCTTTTCCATTTCAGCCAGCCGAGCCATGAAGCTATCCTGCTCAACCAGGTGGCCGCGATATTCCAGCGGTAGTACCGCCAGAATTGCCGGGGTCAGTTCACGCACGTTATTTCGGTATTTTTCAGAATCGAATTTGTTATCGAGGAAGCGGAACAGCTTCTGGCGTGCACGGCTGACATCATCAGGGAAATCGATGGTGCCGCCGCCCTGCTCCCGATACTCATTCACAATGAGTGCGGCAACAACATCCTGATTATCTGCAGCCGACCAGGCGCGAACGGCATCACGGATTTTTTCGTGGCCTGGCGCCTGTTTTGTTTGAGAACGATTTATCACCGCAGTCGGGCTAAATCCGCTAGTCTGTTGGTATGTAAGTGGTTGCATAGTCATTGCCTTATCAGTTAACGCCGCAGTTTAGGCGGCAGAATTACTCGCGTTAAACAATGGTGCGAGGTCGGGACGAATATCTGCTGGTTTAATCTTTCCACCAGTGGCTGAGACAATTTTCATTACATAGCGGGCATCAATTCCGCCACCGTGTAGCCAACGCCAAACTGTGGGTTGGGCTACACCGCAGAGATCTGCCAGTCGTTTTTGACTACCTGTAATACTGATTGCGAGTTGAATGGTTTGATTTGTCATTATCAATTCCTATTAGTATTGCAATGAATGAATAATAGCAATGCGTATTAACTCAAGCAATAGCAAAACGTGTTTTGACCATCAATACGCAAGCGTATAAATTAAAACTTATGAAAAAAGAAACTCTTGCTGATCGCTTAAACCTAGCGATGGAACAATCTGGAATGTCTCAAGGCGCTCTTGCAAAGGCGTCTGGCGTAGCTCAACCCACAATCTGGAGACTGACAAGCGGCAACGCGCGCGGCTCAACAAAAATTGTTGAAATAGCTAATGCATTGGGTGTTCGAACAGAATGGCTCTCATCAGGCATAGGCCCGATGAGAAATGACGGTCAACAATCAGGGAAGCCTGCTGTCAGCCATTCCAAATACTTCAAAATTGACGTTCTTGATATAGAAGTCAGTGCCGGGCCGGGTGTAATCAACCGTGAGTTTGTAGAAGTTCTACGCTCGGTTGAGTACTCGTTTGACGATGCTCGTCACATGTTCGATGGCAGGAAGGCGGAAAATATCCGCATCATTAACGTGCGTGGTGACAGCATGTCAGGAACGATCGAACCAGGTGATCTGCTGTTCGTTGATATCACAGTTAAATCTTTCGACGGTGATGGTATCTATGCGTTTCTGTACGACGACACAGCCCATGTAAAGCGCCTGCAAATGATGAAGGATAAGCTACTGGTTATCTCTGATAACAAGAGCTACTCACCGTGGGACCCGATCGAGAAAGACGAGATGAACCGGGTGTTCATCTTCGGTAAGGTTATTGGGAGCATGCCGCAGACGTACAGGAAGCATGGTTAATAATTAGCCTGTAGCTTTTTAAGGCACACTCTTTTCAAGAATATTAAATAGAACACTATATGGCATAAACAAGGACTTAGGATGGAAAAGCCTAGCTTCCCACCTCTTCTTACAGCAGGATTTCATGATATGGATAGTGATGGCATCAAGTCTCTTTGTGTCGACACCTTCCCAAAATCCGTTAGAAGAAGTATGCTATACTGTAATTTTATACAGCTTATTGAGCAATTTAAACTTGTTAATCAGCAGTGTCTATGTTTCTCTGAAGTGTGGATCGATGGTTCATTCACTACAGAGAAACCTGAACCTGATGACATAGATATACTCGTGGTCGTCGATTATTTGGCCCTAAACTCTTTGCCAAACACGCTGATGCCATTGGTTAGCTCATTGTTAAATAGAGATTTTATTAAAGAAAACTACAGCATTGACGTTCTTTTGCTGCCTGAAAATCATCCAGAAATCGATTATAGTGAAAGGCGAAGTTACTGGAGAGGGTGGTTTGGTTTTGATCGGAAGGAGAATCCTAAAGGCCTCGTGAGGGTAATGTTATGAGCGAAGAAAAAACATTCAACTCCCTCAAGGAGCGAATTGCGTTCATTCAACGCGATGTGGATCTGCTTGCTCAAAATAAGGGGAGATCATTTGCTGATGACATTATATTTAGATCACTTGACTCCCATCTGAGCGATCTCCGAGAGAGACAACGTGCAATCGATAACCAACATCCTTTACGTGATTTCATGGAGTTGAGATTAAAAGGTGTTTTGGTCGATTTCGGGTCTATTCCGTTAGATATTCTATCTGTAATTTCAGGTAATCTCGCATCCCTTGTACAGAAAGCAGTTTACCGATTTGGATCTGGGAAAGATTCTAGTCGTGTGCCGATTGATGTTAAAAAATCATTAGACATGAGATTGGCAGACTTGCGTCCAGGTTCGACGAAGTTAGGTGTTACTTTTTCTACTGGTTCTTGCGAGCTCATCGAAACAGTATCCAGTCATGCTGTTAAGGAGATTTTTGCACTACTCTCATCCATTGATGAAGAAACATTCACAGCTAAAATTGCCGAAATTGGTTCGCAATCAACAGCTAACCTAAAAAACATCATAAATGAGTGCGAAAAATATAGTCTTAACTTTGATCTTACTTGGATTGGACCTTTAAGTGATGGTACCAGACAAGTGTCGATTTCTTCAGAAGATATAAAAAAACTGAATGCTCGCTTAGCTTTAACGAAGGTCATTCAGCTACCGGATGAGCATATATCAGGCGAACTTGCTATTTTATCCATGTACGGGAAATTGGAGATTGCAAGCGAGCTTGGAAAAATAAAGGCTTCTTATCCGATTGATATGTTAGGAGAAATTCAAAGTAAATATAAAGTTGGTGAACGAATATCGCTCGTAGTAAGCGTTTCTGAGATTCACAATGAAAGATTAGGAACATCACGACGTAACTACATGGTTAAAAAAATCGAATAGTGATGCTACCCGGCCACCGTGCCGGGTTTTCTTTTGCCTCCCCTCATCACACACACCGTTCAAAAAACCACCACAACCCCGCTTCAGTTATCGCTATGCGATGCAAGTCACAAAATTAATTCTTTTTGCTATCAAACATTTAATATCAAAACACATCTAGCAATATCAATAAGTATTGATATCATCAATAGCAATAGCTATTATCACCATGTCGCAACAACACAACGATACGGCAATCACCTGATTCACCGTTGCGATGACCGCTTAGATCCGCAGCTTGAATTTCAGCAGGCTCCGGGGAGTGCGAGGGGTGAAGCGGACGCGTGAACGTCGGTGTGACCAGCTGAAATCAACTCAACACTTCATACCTCAGTCGCTTCAACGAGGCGGCTTAGTTATGACAACCGGCGGCCATCCACCGCCTGAATACGCGCAGAAGTCTCTATATGTTCAGCAGCCCAGCTTACGGGCAGGAGTTTTTATGGTTCATCAACATTACGGAACGCAGACCGTTAATCGCGGTGCGGTCATGCCAGGAATGCTGGTCAAACACAAAGATGGTACCTGGACTGCATCAGCTAATCTACGCGGACGGCTTTATCTTCATCGCGGCATCGAGCGCACTTATACCCGTGACTTGCTCGTGGAAATTTTTCTCGACGGACGCGGCAACGGCCTGAATCACTAACCCCCTTTCCTGTTTTCCTAATCAGCCTGGCATTTCCCGGGCAATAGTTTCACAGCCATTTTCAGGAGTTCAGCCATGAACGCTTATTACATTCAGGATCGTCTTGAGGCTCAGAGCTGGGCGCGTCACTACCAGCAGATCGCCCGTGAAGAGAAAGAGGCAGAACTGGCAGACGACATGGAAAAAGGCCTGCCCCAGCACCTGTTTGAATCGCTATGCATCGATCATTTGCAACGCCACGGGGCCAGCAAAAAAGCCATTACCCGTGCGTTTGATGACGATGTTGAGTTTCAGGAGCGCATGGCAGAACACATCCGGTACATGGTTGAAACCATTGCTCACCACCATGTTGATATTGATTCAGAGGTATAAAACGGATGAGTACAGCACTCGCAACGCTAGCCGGGAAGCTGGCTGAACGTGTCGGCATGGATTCTGTCGACCCACAGGAACTGATCACCACTCTTCGTCAGACGGCATTTAAAGGTGATGCCAGCGATGCGCAGTTCATCGCATTGCTGATCGTCGCCAACCAGTACGGCCTTAATCCGTGGACGAAAGAAATTTACGCCTTCCCTGATAAGCAGAACGGCATCGTTCCTGTGGTGGCGTTGATGGCTGGTCCCGCATCATTAATGAAAACCAGCAGTTTGATGGCATGGACTTTGAGCAGGACAATGAATCATGTACATGCCGGATTTACCGCAAGGACCGTAATCATCCGATCTGCGTTACCGAGTGGATGGATGAATGCCGCCGCGAACCATTCAAAACCCGCGAAGGCAGAGAAATCACGGGACCGTGGCAGTCGCATCCCAAACGAATGTTACGGCATAAAGCTATGATTCAGTGTGCCCGTCTGGCCTTCGGATTTGCTGGTATCTATGACAAGGATGAAGCCGAGCGCATTGTCGAAAATACCGCATACACTGCAGAACGTCAGCCGGAACGCGACATCACTCCGGTTAACGATGAAAGCATGCAGGAGATTAACACTCTGCTGATCGCCCTGGATAAAACATGGGATGACGACTTATTGCCGCTCTGTTCCCAGATATTTCGCCGCGACATTCGCGCATCGTCAGAACTGACACAGGCCGAAGCAGTAAAAGCTCTTGGATTCCTGAAACAGAAAGCCGCAGAGCAGAAGGTGGCAGCATGACACCGGACATTATCCTGCAGCGTACCGGGATCGACGTGAGAGCTGTCGAACAGGGGGATGATGCGTGGCACAAATTACGGCTCGGCGTCATCACAGCTTCAGAAGTTCATAACGTAATAGCAAAACCCCGCTCCGGAAAAAAGTGGCCTGACATGAAAATGTCCTACTTCCACACCCTGCTTGCTGAGGTTTGCACCGGTGTGGCTCCGGAAGTTAACGCTAAAGCGCTGGCCTGGGGAAAACAGTACGAGAACGACGCCAGAGCCCTGTTTGAGTTCACTTCCGGCGTGAATGTTACTGAATCACCGATCATCTATCGCGACGAAAGTATGCGTACCGCCTGCTCTCCAGATGGTTTATGCAGTGACGGCAACGGCCTTGAACTGAAATGCCCGTTTACCTCCCGGGATTTCATGAAGTTCCGGCTCGGTGGTTTCGAGGCCATAAAGTCAGCTTACATGGCCCAGGTGCAGTACAGCATGTGGGTGACGCGAAAAGATGCCTGGTACTTTGCCAACTATGACCCGCGTATGAAGCGTGAAGGACTGCATTATGTCGTGGTTGAGCGGGATGAAAAGTACATGGCGAGTTTTGACGAGATGGTGCCGGAGTTCATCGAAAAAATGGACGAGGCACTGGCTGAAATTGGTTTTGTATTTGGGGAGCAATGGCGATGAAGCATCCTCACGATAATATCCGGGTAGGTGCGATCACTTTCGTCTACTCCGTTACAAAGCGAGGCTGGGTATTTCCCGGGCCTTCTGTTATCCGAAATCCGCTGAAAGCCCAGCGACTGGCTGAGGAGATAAATAATAAACGGGAGAGTGTATGATTCATTTTCACGGTGGTCCAATAACTCCCGATACCTGTGCGTTGAAAGCCTGGAAAGGCAGACACGCATTCATCAGTTTTGCTAATCCAGCTCAGATTGATCTGGCTTCCGAAGTCACCCAATCATTTGCTCTTGATAATGGTGCATTCACATTCTGGACAAAAAACAAGGCCGTAGACTGGAATGAATATTACAGATTTGTTGAACGCTGGGGTAATCACCCTCGTTTCTCATTCGCGGTTATCCCGGATGTTATCGGCGGAACCAGTGAAGAGAATGACGCCCTGATTGCGGCATGGCCTCACGGTAAATTTATTGGTGCTCCGGTGTGGCACATGAACGAACCAGATGAGCGATTTATTCGTCTGTGCCATGAGTTTCCCCGCGTCTGCATCGGCTCGATGGGGGAATACGATGCAAAACGACCGAGAGCGTGTCGGGCTAAACTACGCGATCTTATACGTCATGTTGTAGATCAGTACGGCTACCCAATCACCAAGATTCATGGGTTACGGATGTTAAATAAAGACATTTTTACTCATGTACCGCTTTCGTCTGCAGACAGCACGAACGTCGCAAGAAATATAGGCATCGACAAATCCTGGGTAGGTTCGCCATATGCTCCCGCAAGTAAAGAAACCCGTACGCAAGTTCTTGTGGAACGCATTGAATCATTCAACAGTGCCAGTTCACTTAATTACAACGCTGAACGGGACGTCTTTACCCCTCAGTTGGCATTCGAAGTGTGAGGCCAATATGACAATAGAACATAATAACGCCCTTCGCAGCATTGCCCGTCAGGCTAATTGTGAAATCAAAAAAGCCAGACAGCAGTTTCCGGATAAAAACGTCGATGACATTTGCCGTAGCGTACTGAAGAAGCACCGCGAAACGGTAACGCTGATGGGATTCACACCGACTCATTTAAGCCTAGCGATCGGCATGTTAAACGGCGTTTTTAAGGAACGGTGAACATGAAAAGCAAAATCATCAGGGAGCTACAGGCTCCTTTTCTATTATTCGCATTCACCCTCAAGCGTATTAACCAACAATTCAGGGATTAATGGAAGATGGCAGACATCATTGATTCAGCATCAGAAATTGAAGAATTACAGCGCAACACAGCAATAAAAATGCGCCGCCTGAACCACCAGGCTATATCTGCCACTCATTGTTGTGAGTGTGGCGATCC
>PPYF01172182.1_pt1 | contig 14063 bp, 13 predicted proteins | sample 1559871 | NCBI WGS metagenome assembly PPYF01 (sample SAMN08240021, study PRJNA423297) | Human gut metagenome, whole genome shotgun sequencing project. | reverse complement strand
AATGGCAGCATTCATATTGGTCACTCGGTTAACAAGATTCTGAAAGACATTATCGTGAAGTCCAAAGGACTCGCGGGATATGACTCGCCTTACGTTCCGGGTTGGGACTGTCACGGTCTACCGATCGAATTGAAAGTGGAGCAGGAATTCGGCAAGCCGGGCGAAAAATTCACCGCGGCGGAGTTCCGTGCGAAGTGCCGTGAGTACGCTGCAACTCAGGTTGATGGGCAACGTAAAGACTTTATCCGTCTGGGCGTGCTCGGCGACTGGTCGCATCCGTATCTGACGATGGACTTCAAAACGGAAGCCAACATCATCCGCGCGCTGGGCAAAATCATCGGTAATGGTCATCTGCATAAAGGCGCGAAACCGGTGCACTGGTGCGTAGACTGCCGTTCTGCGCTGGCAGAAGCGGAAGTGGAATACTACGACAAAACCTCTCCGTCGATCGACGTGGCCTTTGTTGCTGCGGATCAGGACGCGGTGAAGGCAAAATTTGGCGTGGCGAATGTCAACGGGCCAATCTCGTTGGTCATCTGGACCACCACACCGTGGACGCTGCCGGCAAACCGCGCGATTTCCGTGGCGCCGGACTTTGACTACGCGCTGGTACAAATCGACGGTCAGGCGGTGATCCTGGCAAAAGATCTGGTTGAAAGCGTGATGCAGCGCATTGGCGCGACAGACTATACCGTTCTCGCCACCGTAAAAGGGGCGGAGCTTGAACTGCTGCGCTTTACCCATCCGTTTATGGGCTTCGACGTTCCGGCGATCCTCGGCGATCACGTGACGCTGGATGCCGGTACTGGCGCGGTACATACCGCGCCAGGCCATGGTCCGGATGACTATGTCATCGGCCAGAAATACGGTCTGGAAGTTGCTAACCCGGTAGGTCCGGACGGCGCTTATCTGCCGGGTACTTATCCGACACTGGACGGTGTGAACGTCTTTAAAGCGAACGATATTGTGGTTGCGCTGCTGACCGAAAAAGGCGCGCTGCTGCACGTTGAGAAAATGCAGCACAGCTATCCGTGCTGCTGGCGTCACAAATCACCTATCATCTTCCGTGCAACCCCGCAGTGGTTCATCAGCATGGATCAGAAAGGTCTGCGCGAGCAGTCTCTGAAAGAGATCAAAGGCGTGCAGTGGATCCCGGACTGGGGTCAGGCGCGTATCGAATCGATGGTAGCGAACCGTCCTGACTGGTGTATTTCTCGTCAGCGTACCTGGGGCGTGCCGATGTCTCTGTTCGTTCACAAGGACACTGAAGAGCTGCACCCGCGCGCCATCGAACTGATGGAAGAAGTGGCAAAACGCGTTGAAGTTGACGGTATTCAGGCCTGGTGGGATCTCGACCCGAAAGACATTCTGGGTGACGAAGCCGATCAGTACGTGAAAGTGCCGGATACCCTGGACGTCTGGTTTGACTCTGGTTCAACGCACTCCTCCGTCGTGGATGTCCGCCCGGAGTTCGCCGGTCATGCTGCGGATATGTATCTGGAAGGCTCCGACCAGCATCGTGGTTGGTTCATGTCGTCTCTGATGATCTCCACCGCGATGAAAGGCAAAGCGCCGTATCGCCAGGTACTGACGCACGGTTTTACCGTCGATGGTCAGGGCCGCAAGATGTCCAAGTCTATCGGTAACACCGTTTCGCCGCAGGATGTGATGAACAAACTGGGCGCTGACATTCTGCGTCTGTGGGTGGCATCAACCGACTACACTGGTGAAATGGCGGTATCGGATGAGATCCTCAAACGTGCTGCCGACAGCTATCGTCGTATCCGTAACACCGCGCGCTTCCTGCTGGCGAACCTGAACGGGTTTGATCCGGCTAAAGACATGGTGAAACCGGAAGAGATGGTGGTACTGGACAGATGGGCGGTGGGCTGCGCGAAAGCGGCGCAGGAAGATATTCTGAAAGCGTACGAAGCCTACGATTTCCACGAAGTGGTACAGCGCCTGATGCGTTTCTGCTCCGTCGAAATGGGGTCGTTCTATCTCGACATCATCAAAGACCGTCAGTACACCGCGAAAGCGGAAAGCCGGGCGCGTCGCAGCTGTCAGACCGCGCTGTACCATATCGCGGAAGCGCTGGTACGCTGGATGGCGCCGATCATGTCCTTCACCGCAGATGAAATCTGGGGCTACCTGCCGGGTTCTCGTGAGCAGTATGTCTTCACCGGTGAATGGTACGAAGGCTTGTTTGGTCTGGCGGACAGCGAAGCGATGAACGATAGCTTCTGGGACGAGCTGCTGAAAGTGCGTGGCGAAGTGAACAAAGTGATCGAACAGGCGCGTGCGGATAAGAAAGTGGGCGGTTCTCTGGAAGCGGCAGTCACCCTGTACGCCGAACCTGAACTGGCTGCGAAGCTGACCGCACTGGGCGATGAATTACGATTTGTCCTGTTGACCTCCGGGGCGAAAGTCGCTGACTATGCCGGGGCTCCTGCAGATGCGCAGCAGAGCGAACTGCTCAAAGGGCTGAAAATCGCCCTGAGTAAAGCCGAAGGTGATAAGTGCCCGCGTTGCTGGCATTACACGACGGATGTCGGCAAGGTAGCGGAACACGCAGAAATTTGCGGACGCTGTGTCAGCAACATCGCCGGTGATGGCGAAAAACGTAAGTTTGCCTGATGAGTAAGCCTCTTTGTTCAACAGGGCTACGCTGGCTGTGGCTGGTGGTAGTCGTGCTGATTATCGATTTGGGCAGCAAGTACCTGATCCTCCAGAATTTTGCTCTGGGGGATACGGTGCCGCTGTTCCCGTCGCTTAATCTGCATTATGCGCGTAACTATGGTGCGGCATTTAGCTTCCTCGCCGATAGCGGCGGCTGGCAGCGCTGGTTCTTTGCCGGTATCGCGATCGGTATCTGTGTCATTCTGGCGGTGATGATGTATCGCTCCAGCGCGACGCAAAAGCTGAATAATATCGCGTATGCGCTAATCATTGGCGGCGCGCTGGGGAACCTGTTCGACCGCCTGTGGCATGGTTTCGTGGTCGATATGATCGATTTCTACGTCGGGGACTGGCATTTTGCTACGTTTAACCTCGCCGATAGTGCGATCTGTATCGGCGCCGCAATGATTGTCCTGGAAGGATTCCTGCCGAAAAAGCAGGCGTAATACAGTGCCGGATGGTGGCGTAATCGCCTTATCCGGCCTATAAAATAGCGCGATCCTTGTAGGCCCGATAAGTGCAAGTGCCATCGGGCTAACTGGTGAGTCACAACAAGTGAGCAACCTGCATGTCTAAATCAGTACAGAGTAACAGTGCGGTGCTGGTGCACTTCACCTTAAAACTCGACGATGGCTCCACCGCAGAGTCAACCCGTAATAACGGCAAGCCCGCGCTTTTTCGCCTGGGGGATGGCTCTCTGTCTGAAGGACTGGAGCAACATCTTCTCGGACTGAAAGACGGCGATAAAACCACTTTTTCCCTGGAGCCGGATGCCGCGTTTGGCATCACGACGCCTGACCTGATTCAGTATTTCTCGCGCCGCGAATTTATGGACGCCGGCGAACCTGAAATCGGGGCTATTATGCTCTTTACCGCAATGGACGGCAGTGAGATGCCTGGTGTGATCCGCGAAATCAACGGTGACTCCATCACCGTCGATTTTAACCATCCGCTGGCCGGGCATACCGTTCATTTTGATATTGAAGTGCTGGAAGTCGATCCGGCACTGGAGGCGTAACATGCAGATCCTGTTGGCCAACCCGCGCGGTTTTTGCGCTGGTGTAGACCGCGCTATCAGCATTGTTGAAAACGCGCTGGCCATCTACGGCGCGCCGATTTACGTTCGTCATGAAGTGGTACATAACCGCTACGTGGTCGACAGCCTGCGCGAACGCGGGGCGATTTTCATCGAGCAGATCAGCGAAGTGCCAGACGGCGCGATCCTGATCTTCTCCGCGCACGGCGTCTCTCAGGCGGTGCGCAACGAAGCGAAAGGCCGTGACCTCACTGTCTTTGATGCGACCTGTCCGCTGGTAACCAAAGTGCATATGGAAGTGGCGCGCGCCAGTCGTCGTGGCGAAGAGTCGATCCTGATTGGTCACGCCGGACACCCTGAAGTGGAAGGCACAATGGGGCAGTACAGCAACCCGGCAGGGGGCATGTACCTGGTGGAATCGCCGGAAGATGTTTTTTCGCTCAAGGTGAAAAACGAAGGCAAGCTCTCCTTTATGACCCAGACCACGCTCTCCGTGGACGATACCTCAGACGTGATTGACGCACTGCGTCAGCGCTTCCCGAAAATCGTCGGACCGCGTAAAGATGACATTTGCTACGCCACTACCAACCGTCAGGAAGCGGTGCGCGCGCTGGCGGAGCAGGCGGATGTTGTGCTGGTGGTGGGCTCAAAAAACTCATCGAACTCCAACCGTCTGGCTGAACTGGCGCAGCGGATGGGGAAAGCGGCATTTCTGATTGACGATGCGACCGATATCCAGGAAGCCTGGGTGAAAGAGGCGAAATGCGTTGGCGTGACTGCCGGGGCATCCGCGCCGGATATTCTGGTGCAAAACGTGATTGCCCGCCTGCAGGAACTCGGCGGCGGCGAAGCGGTTCCGCTGGAAGGGCGTGAAGAGAACATCGTTTTCGAAGTGCCGAAAGAGCTGCGTGTGGATGTTCGTGAAGTAGAATGATTTAGTTCACGCTAATCTGTGCGAAGATGCCGGGTCTGATACCCGGTATTTTTTTATGGAGAAATCATGCGTCTGCCCATTATTCTCGACACCGATCCGGGCATTGATGATGCTGCGGCGATTGCTGCTGCGCTGTTTGCCCCTCAGCTCGATCTGCAACTGATGACCACGGTCGCCGGTAATGTTTCCGTGGAAAAGACCACCCGCAACGCCCTGCAACTGCTGCATTTCTGGAATGCCGACATTCCCCTCGCCCAGGGGGCCGCCACGCCGCTGTTACGTCCGCTACGCGATGCCGCCTATGTTCACGGCGAATCCGGCATGGAAGGCTATGATTTTGTCGAGCATGACCGACAACCGCTGGCGAAACCGGCGTTTATCGCCCTTCGTGACGCGCTGATCAGCGCCCCGGAGCCGATCACGCTGGTGGCGATTGGTCCGCTGACGAATATTGCGCTGCTGCTGATGCACTATCCGGAGTGCACCTTCAACATCCGCCGTCTGGTAATCATGGGCGGTTCTGCCGGACGGGGAAATTTCACCCCTAACGCTGAATTCAATATCGCCGTCGATCCGGAAGCCGCAGCGCGCGTATTCGAAAGTGGCATTGAGATTGTGATGTGTGGGCTGGATGTCACAAACCAGGCGATGTTGACGCCGGATTATCTGGCCTCGCTGCCCACCCTCAATCGCACTGGAAAGATGTTACATGCCTTGTTCAGCCACTATCGCAGCGGGACAATGCGCACCGGCGTGCGAATGCACGATCTCTGCGCGATTGCCTGGCTGGTGCGTCCGGATCTGTTTACCGTCAAGCCGTGCTTTGTCGCGGTTGAAACCCGGGGGGATTATACCGCCGGGACGACCGTGGTGGATATTGAAGGGCGGATGAACAGACCAGCAAACGTGCAGGTCGCTCTGGAAATTAATGTTGCAGGGTTCCAGCAGTGGGTGGCAGAAGTTCTGGCACTGGCACCGTAAGGAGTGTGATGCGCACCGCACTCTGTGGACGGAACTGGTAGGTTAATCGATTAATCTGCTAATCTGATTCTGTTGTTCTCCTCGGGCCGGAGACACATATGAATCTTACTTTTATCCAGCCACCGCAGGTGGAATGGGCGAGCGGCGCGTTGGCAAAAGGGCCGCTGTTACGTAAATCAACCCGCATTCAGGATCTCATTGAGGTTTTTGCCGATGAGCCTGCCCGGCAACAGTTGGCGGGCGAACACGTGGTGTATGACGTTGAGATGCTGGCGACTTCTTCGGCGGAAGGCGAACTCTATACGGGCGTGACGCATCTTTATCCCGGACATGTCGGCGGTGAATACTTTATGACCCGCGGGCATTTCCATGCGCGCCGTGAACAGGGCGAAGTCTATTTTGGCCTGCGCGGAAAGGGACTTTTGCTGCTGCAAAATGAGCACGGGCAGGCGCGACTGGAAAACGTTTTCGCCGGATCCATTCATATCATCCCAGGTTTTACCGCACACCGCTTAATCAACACCGGAAATGAGGTGCTCTCCGCGCTTGCAGTCTGGCCTGCTATCGCCGGACATGATTATGCGGCGCTGGCGAAGGGGTTCACCCTCAGGGTCTTTGAGGAAAATCAGCAGATTCAAGTAAGGGAGGTGCAGAATGGTTGACTCTGCCTCTCTTTATGGTCTGGATATGACCGTGCATCGTCATCCGCTTGGGTTCAGTTATGGGGATGACGTGACCGGGCCTATGCCGGAAATTCGCCGACTCGATCAGATTCGTGCTTCGCTGCGTGATCCGCAGTGTGAGGGACCGGAAGAGGTATACGCTATCGCGATGGACGTGGCGCGTCTGCAGGATCGCGAGGAGCTAAAAAAACGCATGCTGTTGTTCGGTGTGGTGACCTATGCCGCGGGTCGGTTGGGTGAAGAACCGATTCGTAGTCAGGGACATGTGCATCGTGTGAGTCAGCACAGCGGGTGGTCTCCGCCAGAGTTGTATGAGATCTGGCAGGGGAAAGCGATCATCTACATGCAGGAATATGTTGGGGACGATCCTGGTCGCTGCTTTGCGGTGATCGCAGGACCTGGTGAAAAAGTGCTGGTGCCGCCCGGTTGGGGACATGCGACGATATCCGCCGATCCGAATGAGCCGTTAACCTTTGGCGCGTGGTGCGATCGGGAATATGGTTTTGAATATGAGGCTGTGCGGGCGCATAAAGGGCTGGCGTGGTATCCGTTACTACAGGGTGACCACGTCATCTGGCAGCACAACCCGCGCTATATTGCCGGGCGATTGCAGGCCGTCACGCCTCGTCAGTATACGGAGTTTTCACTGACTTCAGCGCCAATCTATCAGCAATTTATATCCGACCCGGGGCGCTTTCAGTTTATCTCTCGCCCGGATAAATGCGCAGGGCTGTGGCAGAACTTCCATCCATGAAAAACCGGGGCATTGCCCCGGTAGTTCCGTCTTTTCGCGATTAACCTGCAAACAGACCTGTTGCGACGCCAAGCGCGGCCAGTATCAGCAGTAAAACCATCGCTTTTACCGGTGAGACACCGCGTTTTGCCATCAGATACCAGGTACCGAGAACGACGACCAGCGGCAGCAATTGCGGGAAAATGCCATCCAGCATCTGCTGAACATGGATATTCACACCATCTTTGGTAATAAACTCCATCCCGGTTCCAAGCTTCACGTAGCTGGCTGCGACGCCCCCCATAACGAAAACGCCTAACAGCGATAAGGCTTCGCGCAGACGAGTGGACTTGCTGCTCACCAGTATTTCTACCGAGCCGGAGCCCATTTTGTAGCCTTTCAGAAACAAGAACCATGAGCCGGGAATGATGATCGCAAGCCAGGCAACGGTATAAAACAAGGGACCGAGGATATTGCCGCCTGCCGCCAGCGCCATGCCGATACTGAGCAGGATGGGGATCAACATCCCAGGGATCATGGAATCACCGATCCCGGCAATGGGACCCATTAAACCCACCTTAAGGGTGTTGATCGTCTCTCCGTCGATCGGCTCCCCGTTCGCTTTTTTCTCTTCCAGCCCCAGCGCCATTCCATTCACAATGGCGCCAATCTGGGGTTCGGTATTGTAGAACGAGGCGTGTCGACGCAACATTTCGGTTCGTTGTGCGGCATCGGGATAGAGCTTTTTCGCCACCGGCAACATGCTCAGACAAAATCCAAAAGATTCCAGACGTTCAAAACTCATCGACGATAAGTTATGCATCATCCAGGCCCGCCAGCAGCGGCGAAGATCTTTACGGGTCAGCGTACGTTCTTCCATCAGAATTCATCCTCATCATCGCGGGTAACCGACGTCGCGTTTGCAGCCTGCGGCGGTTCCGGCTTGTAGTTATAGTGGATCAGCGCCAACAGTGAACCGACGATCACCAGCGCGACCATGTTGAGTTTTAAAAAGACGATGCAGACGAAACCGACGAGGAAGTAGATCAACATGGTGTAATTTTTGATGATCTGCTTGAGCAGAATTGCAATCCCGACGGCGGGCAGAATGCCGCCCAGTACGTTCATTGTCGACAACACCATCTTCGGCAGGCTGTCCATAAAACCGCTGATGTACTGTGCGCCAAAGTAAACCGCAATAAAGGTGGGCACAAAACGCAGGACAAAGTTTGTCACCTGAGGCCAGATGGCGCTGTTCAGGTAAATTCCCCGCTCATCGCCCCGATCCAGTGCCGCATCGGCACGATGGTTCCAGAAAGAGTTCAGTACCATCATCGCATTAAATAAGATGGTCCCGGCAATCCCGATGGTAGCGGCTAAGGCGACCGCGACCTCCGGGCCTTTGCCTGAGAGGATCCCCAATGCAATGGCCGGATAAGCCACAAAGTTGAGATCGGCAGGCATTGAGCCGCCGGGCGTGACCATCGCGATATATACTGCCTGAACCGCAACGCCAATCATGATCCCGGTTTTCATGTCACCGAGAATAATCCCGACCAACGTGCCGGAAATCAGCGGTCGAGTGATTAAATACCAGCCGCCCGTCAGTCCCAACAGCCAGGGGCTGCTGAGGGCGCCGAGATAACACAGAATGCCAATCAACATCGCTTCGATAATCATCGTCCGCTCCTTATTTCAGCTTCTGGCGCGCATCCTGCCAGCTGTAGCAACTGGCATCCGGCACCAGCCGGAATTCAATCTGATGCCCGCGCTGCGTCAGCCAGTCAAAGGCGGCGATCTCCTGTGCATTGACTGATTGATTAGGGCCAATTGTCGTGGTGTCGGCGCGCGCACTCATTGGACCGACGTTAATTTTGCCGTTGGCGTTGTGCAGACTGATACCCGCTTCTTCGATGCGCATCAGCGTGACCGGCGATTTGCCAATCACGAAATAACGTTTCTCACTGGCGATGACTTTGGGCAGTTTCTCAATCGCGGTGGCGGTATCAAACAACCAGACTTTGGTGTCCTGCACGGCGCCTTTCATCACCGAGGAGAGCAGGGGATCGGCCGCGACGGCATCGTCAATGGCGACAATGCCATCGCAGGGCAGCTCTTTGGCCCAACGTGTGACGAGCTGCCCATGAATAACGCGGTCATCGATACGGACAAAAGAAATACTCATAGCGGTTTCCTTTAAAAATCATCTGACTGCACGGAAAAAACCGGGGCAGCCTTCGTCAACGTGGGGGCAGTTAACGCCAGCAGGGTATCGGCTGCGGCATGGACATCCATGAATGGAAGCACTTCCTCGCTTAACAGCAGCATCGGCAGATTCACTCCTGCCACAACGGCGATGGGAGGCAACGTTTGTGGTGAAAAAGCATGCTGGCAGGCGACGTTCCACGGCGTGCCACTTTGCATATCGCAGAGCACCAGTACTCCGTCAGCGTGTTGTCCCGCCTGTGCCAGTACTTCGCTAAAGCGCGTTTTAAACCCTTCGATACCGGCCTGTTCGCTTAGTGTCACGGCGTAAACATGCGGTAATTCGCCGTAAACCATGCGTCCGCTGGTAAGAAGCGCTTCCGCCAGAGGACCGTGACTGGCAACAATAATGTGGATCATCGGCTTATCCTCTTACCCAGGCTTTGATCGTCGCCAGAGGCTGGTCAACGCTGTCGCCTGAAGGTGAAATTCGGTATTCCCCAACGGCTGCCGGGATGATAAAGGTCTCTGCATAGTGAACGATGAAGGGAGCAAATGCGCCGCTCGGACTATCGACCACGGCTTGCGCACCTTCGACCAGGTTCAGAACGTTCACACCACCCTGAGTATGGTGTGTCACTGGGGCAGTAAACCAGTGACGGCGGGTTTCGATAAACTCACGTTCGTGCATCCCGGTTCTTTCTTCCCGCCAGCCGTCCCCTTCAGCGATGGGCTCAATACGGTTGATCAGATTGTCTTGAACCCATTGTGTATCGCGCTGCCAGTCAATGACTTGTTGACCGTGGTCAAGATGGACAGGACGCGGCAATCCGTCCAGACCCAGACGCCCCCAGTCCCACAGTTTGAAGGTGAAAATATACGGCGTGGCACTGATCTCCAGGACCATTGTCCCGGCGCCTGAGCAATGGACGGTTCCGGCAGGGATGAGAAAATGATCGTGCTTACGGGCAGGGAATTGATTGACAAACCGCTCGTCATCAAATGCTTTCTCGCCTCGTCCCGCCGCGCGTAAATCGTCCAGCATCTCGCCTGGTACGATCCCGGTTTTTGTGCCCAGGTAGACCACCGCATCTGGCTCTGCTTCAAGGATGTAGTAACTCTCATCCTGGGTATAGTGCATACCAAATTGCTGTTGGATGTATTCAGTAACCGGATGAACCTGGAAGCTCAGGTTCTGACCGCCAATGGTATCGAGAAAGTCAAAACGAATCGGAAATTCCGCGCCAAAACGAGCATGAACTTTCTCGCCAAGCAGGGCGCGGGGATACGTCAGCACCAGGTCCTGAGAGGGGATCTCGATCCGCACATGACCAAAACGCAGTAACAGGCTGTTTTCCTCGGGCACGCAATCAAAACACCACGCGTAGTTGGGCGCTGAGGGATCGAGATCGAATTGTTGTTTCATCCACTGCCCGCCCCAGACGCCAGGGTCAAAGAAGGGGGCGACGCGAAACGGTTGCGTGGTGGTTTGTTGCAACCCGGCGCGTAGCGCTTCGCCGCTGACCATTGCGGGCGCGCCTGCGACCGTCGTATCCAGCAAATAATCAGCGCGTTTGAGCAGCGGCGTTTTGTGCCGGTCAAAGACCCGCCATTCAATAAAAAAGGCGCGTTTATAGCGACGAAGAATATCTTCATTCTGGTTTTTTGCGCCCCAGTTACCGAGACCGTCATGACGCATACGCTGTTGAATTTCCCAGCGCGGCAGATCGGCATACACCAACACATCGCCGGGATGCGCCAGCGCCGCGCCTGGCCCATATACCACCACGAGACCTTCGGGGATGGCTTCAATCTGTTGACGCATCCGGTTGAGCTTGTCGGGATCAAAAAACTCATCAAGATGGTGACAGGAGAGAACGCCAAAGACGCGGTCATCGGTCAGATTACGCGCCAACAACGCATGCAGCGCCTGCTCATCCCGTCGCGCGGATTCAACATTAATCACTACGGTGGCGTTTAGCGCGGCGAAGAGGTGTTGCTCCAGCTCATCCAGTCGCACGCCCGGATAACAATCGATAATCAGTACGGTTTTAGGCGATTCAGAAACCCGGCTGCGAAGTACCGAATGGACCGACGCCCAGCCTTGCCAGGCCTCGTCGTCATAGCCCTGAACATAAACCTCAGGGAATTTATTATAGGTTGTACGCATTTTCTCTCTCCGTGTTGGCTAATTAAAGATTAATCGATTAACCTTATTTTCATAGGGTGGTTAACGCGATTAACCCGCCATAATCAGAAACCAGGGCGGTAAAAAGCCCATCAGCGTGATGAAAATCACACGTACTGGCACATTAATGAGGTTATTCGATTAACCCTTGCGAGAAACAGGAGAAGTCATGACAACCATTACTCTGGCGCAGGTTGCGGAACGCGCTGGCGTCTCCACGGCGACCGTGTCGATGGTACTGCGTAACCGGGGGCGTATTTCACAGGCAACCCGCGAACGCGTACTTAAAGCGCTGGATGATTCTGGCTATGTCTATAACCAGACCGCAGCGAATTTGCGTAATCGCAGCAGCAATCAGGTCGGGCTCTTGTTGCATGACATTACTAACCCATTTTATGGCGAGATGACGGCGGGGCTCAGTCATGAAATGGAGCGGCACGATCTGCTGTTGTTTCTGGCGAACAGCGAAGAGTCCGGCGAGCGCCAGCAAAAGTTTGTTGATTCCCTGATGCGCAATAACGCCTGCGGTATGGTGCTCTGCGCGGCGCGGGAAACGCCGACCTCGTTCTTTGAAGCGCTTAAACGGCGTAATATTCCCGCTATCATGGTGGTTCGCCCGCTTAGCGATCCGGACTTTGATTTTGTCGGCACCGATAATTTTCTCGGGACGCAAATGGCAACGACCCATTTAGTTAAACTGGGGCACAAAAATATCGCCTTCATCGGCGGCAGCCCGAATTCAGGGAGCCGGGCGCAGCGCATTGGCGGATTTACCAGCACACTACTGGAATATGGCATTTCACCGAATCCGCAGTGGATCGTTGCCACTCAGGCCAGCCAGATTGATGGCGCGAAAGTGGCGGAGTCTCTGCTGATGCAACATCCACAAATTACTGCCGCGGTGTGTTATCAGGATATTGTGGCGTTGGGGGTAATGCAGGCGCTACGTAAAATGGGGCGTGAACCCGGGCGCGACTTTGCATTAGTCGGGTTCGATGATATTACCGAAGCGGCGTTGGTTCAGCCTGCGCTGACCACCGTGTCGGTCGCGGCAAAAGAGATTGGTCGTAAGGCGGGAGAGTTACTTTACAGTCGTATTCAGGGGAACGATGAGCCGGCGAAACGCATTATTCTGCCTCCGGCACTGGTGGTCAGAGAATCATGTGGTTTTCGCTGATCGTCATGTCTTTTACTGATATCTCTCGCTGTTTATCATTAAATTCTAATTATCGACGTTTTTGGCTAGCGGCATGACGACGTGCTGGTTAATCTGAAAACGATTTACATCATTTTAACGTAAGAGAATAACTATGCATGATGCACAGGTCCGTGTCGCGATAGCGGGCGCGGGTGGCCGTATGGGCCGCCAGTTAATTCAGGCAGCGCTGCAGATGGATGGCGTTGCGCTTGGTGCGGCGCTTGAGCGCGAGGGATCGTCACTGCTGGGCAGCGATGCCGGAGAACTGGCGGGTGTCGGGAAAACCGGCGTTACCGTGCAAAGTCGCCTTGAGGCAGTAAAAGATGATTTCGATGTGTTCATCGATTTTACCCGTCCGGAAGGCACGCTGAATCATCTGGCGTTTTGTCGTCAGCATGGCAAAGGGATGGTCATTGGCACCACCGGTTTTGACGATGCGGGAAAACAGGCGATTCGCGATGCCGCGCAGGACATTGGCATTGTCTTCGCGGCGAACTTTAGCGTCGGTGTCAACGTGATGCTTAAGCTGCTGGAAAAGGCGGCGAAGGTGATGGGCGACTATACCGACATTGAAATCATTGAAGCGCACCACCGCCATAAAGTTGACGCGCCGTCAGGCACCGCGCTGGCGATGGGGGAGGCGATTGCCCATGCGCTGGATAAAGATCTAAAAGAATGCGCCGTCTACAGTCGCGAAGGCTACACCGGCGAACGCGTGCCGGGAACAATTGGCTTTGCCACCGTCCGCGCCGGGGACATTGTGGGCGAACATACCGCCATGTTTGCCGATATCGGCGAACGTGTCGAAATCACCCACAAAGCGTCCAGCCGTATGACTTTTGCCAATGGTGCGGTGAGATCGGCACTTTGGGTTAGTGCAAAGAAAAATGGTCTTTTTGATATGCGAGATGTCCTTGATCTCAACAATTTATAGTTAATTATTACCTTTCGTGATGTGGTTATTGTAATCTCAATGCATTGATTACATGGGGCAATATTTTTATTGCCCTTTTATTTTACCTGTTACAGATTGCTTTCATTACAAATGGCGTAAAAATCTATCTTTTCTCTCTGTTTTACGTTGCCTGAATGTAAATTTTGACCAAATGGTCTACTTTTTCGAAGTATGAGACTATTTTCTACGCATAATTGTTCACGCAAGCGTTTTCCTGCCAGGGTTAGCTGATCTTTTTGCCTGTTAAATCCGTTGATTTCATCCTGAGTCGCAAAAGAATATAAAAAATACCGCCTTTAAGTTGACTTTTGCCTGCCTTATCTCCAGAATGCCGCCGTTTGCCAGAAATCCACGGGTAAGCAAATTTGCATTGATTCATGCTATGCGAATGCATTAATATGCAAATAAAGTGAGTGAATATTCTCTGGAGGGTGTTTTGATTAAGTCAGCGCTATTGGTTCTGGAAGACGG